>Ga0105239_10010296_pt1 | contig 10474 bp, 5 predicted proteins | sample KBSC44metaG_FD_92761 | JGI IMG/M metagenome (GOLD analysis project Ga0105239, IMG submission 92761) | Corn rhizosphere microbial communities from Kellogg Biological Station, Michigan, USA - KBS C4-4 metaG | ecosystem: Host-associated > Plants > Roots > Rhizosphere > Soil | place: Michigan, USA...
TCAGGCGCTCGCCGATCCGTTGCTGCTTGGCAGCGTAATTCTCTTGAGGCATCGCCGCGCCTCCCTCTGTCCCACTGAAGCCTACACCAAAATGTTAGGAGACGGCAGACTTTCCCGCGCCAACGGATGCGCGCCGTGGGACGAGGCGAAGGTGCTGCAGCGGCCGTTGCCCGACGATACGATCATCCCCCCAACGGCTTCGGAGGGTGAAACGGCTCTGGCGCGGGGCTGGGGGCTAATAAGCGCCAGAGCCGTCCCTAAGGTGCACTCATTCGAGCGCCGAATCATTATGCCGGGATAAAGCGGCAAAACCGTGTGGGCGCCCCCCGTCAACGAGCGGCATCCTTCCACTTCGGGCGGGCGGCTTCCTTCGCTCGCTCAGCTTGCCAAGCGTCATAGGCCGGTGTGCCTGGCATCGGCGGAGCGTCGTAGATGTGTAGAGCGTTCCGATTGGCTGGAGCAGGCATCAGGTTGGGCTCAACCGTCTTTTCCATGGCCGAAGCGCGGGCGATCGGACTTACAGGCGCATGGGCGACGCACGCGGATCTATGCAGCCGGGTCTTCACAAAGAAGGATAATAGGGTCGTATATGCAGAGTTTTCCGAGCTTGGTTCAGGTTTCATCATCGATGGCGACGGGAGGAAGAGCGGCGACCTGCTCAATCAAGTCCAGGAAACAGGAGGACGACAGCCTCGAACTCTCCGCAGCTTGCGCTTCGAGCGTAATGACTCAGGATGTCCGATCAGCTTGAAAATCATCGATGACATGAACATTCCCGGTCATTTCCAGAGATTGCGGGAATGAGCCAGAGCTACACGAGATGCAAGCTCTCAGCGAACGCCTGCTGCCCGCTTAAAAATGCGGGTCGGCGTATGGATGCTATCAAAAGACATTAGCACTCGAACCGTACTGAATAGCCTTCGCGATGCGATGACCCGAAAGCGTTACTCGAGCTCTACGCGCCAACATGATCTGCCAATTATACGATTGAGACGAAAGCACTGACGCATCTAGCATCGCGCTCCTCGGAGGTCGTGAGGATCACCGGCATAGCCTTGCGAGTGGATCGGCTCGACTACGGCGTTCACGCTGCTGTCAGGAAGCCGTAGACAAGATGCGGCTGGCCGGCCAGCCATCTCCGTTAGGGGATTCTCTCGGCCCCCATTCAGCCCCTCATGATAATCATCGTCGCGGCTCCCCATGTTTCGGTAGCAAACTGAACCCAATGCCGGTGACAAGATAGGTATCATCGCTTTCATCCACGAGTACGTCGTCGATCGTCATGGTTGTGTGCTGTAGTCCCTTGCCTTGAAGCAAATCGAGAGCCTCACCATTCGGCGACCAGTTCTCCGCTCGCATGCGAGACAAAGCATCTTCCTGATTATCAGCTTCGATATCCTTCAAGTGAACATGAGTAGCTGAGAGATTATCGAGATCGGGCGAGCTTCCAACGACGCCGCGAAGAAACGATGGCTTCATATACCAGATTTGATACTTGATCGTGTTCCCCTTTTATAGCTTGCCTCGTTCGCGCAGCATCTTGATCGCATTGAGTTCCGCGTTCAGCATTGGATCAAGGTCAAGCTGCTGGAAGCATCCGCGATGGAGCGGCTAATGAAGCGCGTTCACGTAGATGAACGTGAGATTTGTTTGATCTAAGTCAAGGGCGCGAAGCTCCCGCGAGCGAGGCTTCGGATAGCCCGCGGTTCGGTGCGATGTGCAGGTGTCCGCGGCTTTCCTCTCTCGAACAAGGAGAACGTTAATGTTACGTCGAATTCTAATCGCTTCGGCAGCCGCAGCCATGCTGCTGGTCACCTTCACTCCCGATGAAGCGTACGCGCGACGCGGCGGCGGTATGCGCGCTGGAGGCTTCCACGGCGGCGGCGCTGTCGCAGTTCGAGGACCCCGGGGCGGCGCTGTCGCCGCTCGTGGATATCGGGGTGGCGCGGTCGCTGTACGCGGCGGGCGCTACGGCTATCGCGGCTACGGTGTCGGTGCGGCGGCAGTGGGCGCGGCTGCAGTCGGCGCAGCTGCGACGGGGGCCTACTACCGCAGCGGCTGCGGCTACGACGCCTACGGCAACTGGGTTTGCCCGAACTACTGAGCGGCGCGACGCTCCTGCCTTTGGGTGCTCGAAGCCGATGACGAAGTCATCGGCAGGCTTTCTGTGACAAGGAAAGGAAGCAAATGATCAGGCCCACCGTCATTGCGCTCGCGCTGTGTGTTGCATCCTCAGCAGATAGTATGCCGTACGTCCCCCTTCAGCCGCCGAACAATTCGGTCATTCAAGTTCGCCAAGGATGTGGCCTGGGGCGTCAACTGGTCGATGGCATCTGCGTACGGAACTCCGCGGTGCGTGCCGCGGTCCGCAAGTGCAGCGCTCGAAAAATGCGCATGGTGAATGGTCGCTGTGAACCACGCGTCCGACCTGCTGCCGCCCCTGCCGCGCGACCTGCGGCGGCCCCTGCCGTGGCACTACCTACGGCCACTCCCGCCACGCCCCGTTGACCGGCTCACGCAAGCGACAAACTAACTCTGGCAGCTCATTGCAAAAAATATCCCGCAGAGCAAGAGCTTTGCGGTCATCGTGAAATCGGAAGGAAAGTAAGGCGGCGTCAATTGGCGACCGCTAAGTCGCAGCTTCTAAGGCTGGACTTCACGGACATGATAAAGTCGACGATGGCACCGCGTCTTGGACACCTGCTGTATTGGATGGCGTCATGGATCGCAGTGATCCTGATTGCTGGGGGGATCGTCGTCTGGCTCTATTTTGCTCGACCGAACTACGATCCTCTGGGATTGGTGATGGTCGCGTGGGGCATCATTGTTTGGCTTGGAGGCCGTTCTATCCGGTATTGGCTTGGTGGTCGATAAGCATTGACCTGTCCGCGCTAATAGCGATGAGCCCATTTAGCAATGGGAGTTCAACAATATCGTCGCCGGTAAGCCCTTGCAAAGAATCCAGCCGCTCCCGGCGGCTGGGGTGGTTGCAGACCTTCAATGCCCGTGAAGATAAGAGCCAAGCCGCACGCCTGGTCGTGACAGCGTTTGGCATCTTTGGTGATCACTTGCAGCCAACCGACCACCTCATCGCGATGAGTGACCAATCGCGCCTGCCGCCTCGCGAGCCCTTGCCGAGCCGACGTTTGCTCGCACTGTTTCCGATCCGTTTGCGAAATTCAGGCGTTTACGCGTTAAGGCAACTTGGGCGTCCAGGTAGCAGGGGGATACATCGCTGCGAGCTGCCTGCCTCGCAGAATGATCATGCGCGGAGTCAAGCCGCCGCGACTGGCGATCCAACTTCGGATCTGCGCTGGATACATCGAAAAAAGGTCGCTGGTCGCTGCCGGGTTTGGAATAGCACGTCCCCGAGCCCCGAAATCCCAAGCTGCGTGGAAAGCGAGATTGGCATTCGGAGTTACACAGATTTTGTCGTAAGGGATCGTGCCGAGGACAATTGTGCAGGCTGAGGCACAAAGGCCATCGATAATGATCGTTTGTCCCGAGGCGCGCATTTTCTCATTTCGATCTAAATAGCGCCCGATCTGCCCGCCTCGGTCATTGGCAATTCGAACCATCGCATGGCTTGTGCCTGCACCCGCAAGCAAGAGCATTGCCGCGAGCATTCCCGTAAGAACTTTCATGCGTCCTGCCCTCCCGAGGTGATGCTCCGATATCTTTGAATACCTGCACCCGATCGATAAAAATATCGGGTCCCAAGGGAGTGTAACGCCAATGTCTCTCTCGATTGCCAAAAGACGGACCAGTTGACTGGGCAAGTATTCAGGCGCGTACCCCGACCCGAGCCTCGTACCTTTATCAGGCCGTCCCGGCGACGATCCAGATCTCTGGTGCCGTCGCTGGGTTCGTTGCGACCGAAATTCGCTTCCAGTACAGGACAAGGTTCGCTGCGAGCCCCGCCTCGCTGGTCTCCTTGTACTTTGTCGACATGTCCCGGCCGGTATCGGCGAGGGTCTTGATGGTCGTGTCGAGGTCGACACGATGCCTTGACGCGATCTCGTTGGTGGCGATGAGGAAGGCGGTCCACGCCTTCTAGCGACGCCGATCTCCGACTGACAGCCGCCCTCCGCGCCGGAAAGCGTCGCATTATGCTTGCAGAGGTAACCGATGGCCGCGCCGGTCAGGGGTGGCGGCTACGTGTGAACCGATTGCCTGCGCTTAATCCCGAGGAGCGGTGCAAAGTTTGCATACCGATATCGACACTCTGGTCTAGATCGGCAATTCTCTGATCGAGCAGAGGTAAGCAATGCGTTCGGTTGCTTTATCTTAGACCCGCTTTAGTTTCGCGACGAGCATCGCCTTCTCAAATTCTCGGACAGCTCAGAACCGGTTTCATAAGGACTTCAGAACCACGAGAAAGCCAATATTCTTCTCTTCCATGATCCGCGCGGCTGCCAGCACAGTGTCTGCCGGATCTATGCTCCACACTGATCCCGGCTTTAGAATCGCTCGAGCGGTCGATAGGCCAGAATTTCTTCCGGGCGCCTGAGCGGATGATCCATCTTGCATCACCTCAGTGGTGGAATCGATATCAATGGCGTGTTGCATGTGTTCGGCGAGTTTTCTCGGACAACGGTGAGCGGACCAGAGCTCAATTCGATTTCTGCCTCACATAACGTGCCGGGTGCGGCCTCGATGACATGAAAGTTGTCGTTGCCAGGTTGAGTCGGCGCTTGGACAGTGCCGCTTGAATGACGTTCATCCAGGCGTCCCAATCAGGCCACCAGCTTCCCGGCTCCTCAGTAGCATCCTCCAGCCAATCCTTGGCGTTGCGATCGACACTGTCATTGAGCCAATAGTTGCGCTTTTTGCGGGCGGGTGGATTGATGACACCCGCAACGCGCCCACTCGCGGCCAGCACGAAGTGAGAGGTCGACCGGTAGGCCACATTGGATCGTCTTGGCCAGCTTCCTTGATCTTGTTCTCGAGATAGGTGTTGCGCGCATACCAGCAGTACATTGGACCCGGCAGGCTGACGCTATCGGAATCCCAGTACAGGAGGTCGAACGCATCAGGCGTCGCGCCTTTGAAATAGTTTTCGACAACGTAGCGCCAGATCAGATCGTTCGCGCTTAACTTCCCGAAGGTAAAGGCCAGTTCCTTCCCTGGCAGGATGCCGCCTCTTCCGATCATCGCCTCGCGCAAGGCGATCGAGGTCTCGTCGATCAAGAGTCCAATTTCCCCGGTGTCGGCGAAGTCGACCATCGTGGTCAGCAGCGTCATGGTAGCCAGCTTGTGCTCCCCGCGAGCGGCGAGTACCCCTGCTGCGCAGCTCAGAATCGTGCCGCCAACGCAAAAGCCCAAGGCATGAAGCCGGTCGGCATCGGCAATGTCGCGGACGACGTCGATTGCCTTGAGCGGTCCCAGCTTCAAGTAGTCGTCCCAGATCAGATACTGGGTTTCGGCCACCGCGCACGCATTCATGTGCCGCTGCCGCTGAAAACTCCAATGGCGGCTCAAATGCCCATTGCGAACTCGTTAGCCCGGTTTGGCTGAGCTGTTGTTCTGCAAGCGCTGATGGCCACCCTTAGATGCAGCGCAGCAATTGACTAGTGCCCCATCATTTGAATGGACGCCGCTGCCCAATCTCGGACGTCAGCTCCACCAGACAATATGACGATTAATGCGGTCGGCAGTCGCCTCGGTTGCTTGGCCTGGAACGCACACTCTGGCAGGTCGAGTCACTCCGGGTTGATCTAGATCAACAGAAACAGCTGCCGCTAGGCTTCATTCAGCGTGCAGTGAATGCAGTGTGCTCATGGCGTCCGGCCGTGAGGTCGAGCAAATCAAAAAGCATAATTGCGATGGAGGCGTCCATGAAAGCGAGCGCGGCTCTTAGGAGAGAAGGGGATGCCGGAGATCATTGGAGCGGCTTTCGACCAGGCGATTGGCAGACTTCCATCAATGTTCGCGATTTCATTGTTCGCAACGTCACATCCTACGCCGGAGACGAGGCCTTTCTGGCCGGCCCATCGCAACGCACAAAAGCCGTGTGGGCGAAGCTGCAACCGTACTTCGCGGATGAACGGAAAAAAGGCGTTCTTGCCGTCGATGCGAAATCTCCCTCAACGCTGCTGGCTCATAAGGCGGGTTATATCGATCGCGACAATGAGGTCGTGGTAGGGCTTCAAACCGACCAACCATTCAAGCGGGCAATCTTTCCGTACGGCGGGCTGCGGATGGTCGAGGCGGGCCTGAAGGCTGCCGGCTTCGCGCCGGATCCGGCGGTGAACGAGGCGTTCACGAAGTACCGGAAATCCCACAATGACGGTGTGTTCGACGCCTATACGCCGGAGATCATGAATTGCCGCCGGTCCGGCATCATTACCGGACTTCCGGATGCCTACGGCCGCGGCCGCATCATCGGCGACTATCGCCGCGTGGCTCTCTACGGAATTGATCGCCTGCTCGAAGCAAAACGCGCGGAACGGGCACAGATCGACGACATGTGGCCGACCGACGAGATCATTCGCACGCGCGAAGAACTCGCCGAGCAGATGCGGGCACTTGAAGACCTGGCTTCGATGGCGAAGCTTTATGACTGCGACATTTCCAAGCCCGCCACGAACGCCCAGGAGGCATTCCAGTGGACCTATTTCGCCTATCTCGGCGCCATCAAGGAGGCCAACGGGGCGGCGATGTCGATCGGTCGCATCTCGAGCTTCCTCGATATCTACATCGAACGTGACCTGAAGGCTGGCGTGCTCGACGAGGGCCGCGCCCAGGAACTGTGGGACCAGCTGGTGCAGAAGCTGCGCATCGTGCGCTTCCTTCGCACGCCGGACTACGACGCGCTGTTCAGCGGTGACCCCTACTGGGCCACCGAATGTGTCGGCGGTATGGATCTCGACGGGCGCACGCTCGTGACGAAGAGCAGCTACCGGATGCTGCATACGCTAACCAATCTGGGGCCGGCGCCGGAGCCGAACATCACGGTGCTCTGGTCAAGCCACATGCCCGCGACCTTCAAGCGCTACTGCGTCAAGGTCAGCCGCGACACGTCTTCGCTGCAATACGAGAACGACGATCTGATGCGGCCGTTCTGGGGCGACGACTACGGGATCGCCTGCTGTGTCTCGGCGATGCGGATGGGCAAGCAGATGCAGTTCTTCGGCGCCCGTGTCAATTTCGCCAAGGCTCTGCTTTACGCCATCAACGGCGGCCGCGACGAGGTCTCCGGCGATCAGATCGCTCCGCGAACAATGCCAGTCGTCGGCGATTTCCTCGACTACGACGACATCATGGCAAAGTTCGACACCACGATGGAATGGCTGGCCAAGACCTATGTGCATGCCATGAACTGCATCCACTACATGCACGACAAGTATTTCTACGAGCGCCTCGAAATGGCGCTGCACGACCGCGACGTCCTGCGAACGATGGCATTCGGGATCGCCGGCCTGTCGGTGGTGGCCGATAGTCTGAGCGCTATCAAGTACGGGAAGATGCGCGTCGCGCGCGACGCCACGGGCCTGATCGTCGACTATCAGAACGAAGGCAACCAATCGACGCCGCAATTTGGCAACAACGACGATCGGGTCGATCAGATCGCCTCCAGTTTGGTTACGAGCTTCATGGACAAGATCCGCAAGCATCCGACCTACCGGAACGCGACGCACACCCAGAGTGTGCTGACGATCACGTCTAACGTTGTCTACGGCAAGGCCACCGGAAATACTCCTGACGGACGGCGCAAGGGCGAGCCGTTCGGGCCCGGCGCCAACCCGATGCATGGACGCGACAGCCATGGCTGGCTGGCTTCCTGCCTGTCAGTCGCGAAGCTTCCTTACAAGGATTCACTGGACGGCATCAGCTACACCGTCTCTGTCGCGCCGCAAAAAACCCACCTGTCGGATAGCCAATTGCTGGACGAGGCAGTCAAGGCCTTTGACGTCTATTTCGATCGCGGCGGCTTCCACATGAATCTGAACGTGATCGACAAGGAGACGCTCGAGGACGCCATCAAAAACCCGGACAAATACCCGCAGCTCACGATCCGTGTCTCGGGTTACGCGGTGAACTTCGTCCGGCTGACGCCGGAGCAGCAGCGGGACGTGATCAGCAGGACCTTCCACGGCCAGATTTGATTTGATCGAGGTACGCCATGTCGACGGTGAAGGCACTGGAGCCCGGAAGTCGTTACGACCTCCGGGTCGGGATTTCGCCTGACGCGCCCGATGAGAACGCGGTCAAGGACGAGGTCGGTTCGTTCGGGTATTGCCATTCCTACGAAACGTCGTCGCGCTACGACGGTCCCGGCCTGCGCCTCGTGCTGTTTCTCTCGGGCTGCCTGCTGCGCTGTACTTATTGCCACAACCCGGACACCTGGCACCTCAAGGACGGCACCTATGTCTCGGTCGACCAGGTGCTCCACCGGATTGCCGATTTCGCGCCTTCCATCCAGGCTCTCGGCGGCGGGCTGACGATCTCAGGCGGCGAGCCGATGGTGCAGCTGGCTTTCACCAAACGAATTCTCGCCGGCGCGAGGCGCATGGGCCTGCACACGGCGATACAGACGTCCGGCTTCCTGGGCGACCGCGCCGACGAGAGCTTCCTGTCCGAGGTCGACCTCGTCCTGCTCGATATCAAAAGCTCGGATCCGCAAACCTACCGGCGAACCACCGAACGCGATGTCGCGCCCACGCTTCGCTTCGCCGAGCGCCTGGCCGCGTTGGCGAAGCCGGTCTGGGTTCGCTTCACGCTGGTGCCGGGCGAGACCGACGACCCCGCCAATGTCGGCTGCATCGCACGATTTGTCGCGCCCATGAAGAACGTCCAATGGGTGGAAGTGCAGCCATTTCACCAGATGGGTTCGTTCAAGTGGAAGGCGATGGGCCTTGAATACAAGCTCGAAAACACCCAGCCGCCCAGCCGCGATCTGGTGAACCGGGTGATCGAGCAATTTCGTGCCGCTGGATGCCAGGCACGTTGATTCAACCAGATGTCGGGCCAATCCAGGGGGAGTTAACACGCATGTTGGACCTTGCACGCGAAATCATCGGCAGCCAGCCGATCCTGACGGCGTTTCTGGCAATCGGCGTTGGCTACCTCGTGGGGCAAATCAGCATCTTCGGCTTCTCTCTCGGCGTCGGCGCGGTGCTCTTCGTCGGCCTCGCCATCGGTGCGTTCGCGCCGAAAGCCCAGATCATCGGACCGATCGGCCTCACCGGACTGATCATGTTTCTGTACGGGATAGGAATTCTCTACGGCCGCCAGTTCTTTGAGGGCATCGTGGGCTCAGGACAAAAATACAATCTCCTCGCCTTGATCGCCTGCCTTGCCGGGCTTGGCGTAGCGCTCCTGCTCGGGCAGATATTCGACATTAAGATCGGCCATACGCTCGGCATCTACGCCGGGTCCATGACCAGCACGGCAACCCTCCAGGCCGCGCTTGAGGTCACCAAGAGCAAGGACCCGTCTATCGGCTATTCGATAGCCTACCCCTTTGGCGTGATTGGTCCAATCCTCTGCATCTATTTCATGACGCGCATGGTCAAGCCGAAATTCCCGGCCAAGGCCCAGCGTTTTCACATGGGGGAGATTTCCATCGGCGCGACCTTTGCCGGTCGCACGCTCGACGAATTGACTAAGGAACTAGATGGCGTCCAGGTGACAATGGTTCGGAAGGCGGGACAGAATATCGTTCCCATCGGCGATACGGTTCTTTCTGCTGGGGACGCGGTTCTCGTTGTAACCGAAAACCAGGAAGCGATCGCAAACGCCGCAGCAAAGATTGGAAGGCTCGAGCCGGGCCGGCTGGCCAGCGATCGAGCCGACCTTGACTACATCCGGGTGTTCGTGGGCAAGGCCAGCGTGGTTGGAATCCCGCTGGCCCGGCTGCCGATGCCATCCGGCCTTCCGGCACACCTCCTGCACGTTCGCCGCTACGATGCGGATCTCGTGCCGACACCTGACCTGATGCTCGAATTTGGCGACAGAGTCGGCGTCCTGATGCCTCCGGACCGCAAGGAGGAGATCCGCAAGCACTTCGGCGATACGGTCAAGGCGACTGCCGAATTCAGTTATGTGTCCCTCGGGCTCGGAATGGTGATGGGCGTTCTGCTCGGCTTGATCCCGATCCCGGTCCCGGGCGTGGGCATCGTGACCCTTGGTATCGGCGGCGGACCGTTGATCGTTGCCCTCATTTTGGGAAAGTTGCGCCGCACCGGGCCTATGCTGTGGACCATGCCGTTGCCGGCAAACATCGTGCTGCGAAACTTCGGCCTTGCGATGTTCCTCGCGACCGTCGGCGTCAATGCGGGGCAGCCCTTCGTGCGGACCGTCGCTGAATCCGGCTTCACCATGCTGTTCATCGGCGTCGCCGTCCTTCTCACTACCGTGGCGATCGTGTTGCTGGTCGGCCACTACGTCATGCGGGTCCCGTACGACGATCTCGTCGGCGTGGCCTCGGGTGCGACGGGCAATCCCGCTATTCTCGTCTACTCGACCAAGA
>Ga0105239_10010299_pt1 | contig 10472 bp, 7 predicted proteins | sample KBSC44metaG_FD_92761 | JGI IMG/M metagenome (GOLD analysis project Ga0105239, IMG submission 92761) | Corn rhizosphere microbial communities from Kellogg Biological Station, Michigan, USA - KBS C4-4 metaG | ecosystem: Host-associated > Plants > Roots > Rhizosphere > Soil | place: Michigan, USA...
ACCCGGATAAAGAATTTATAGTAGCCACAGAAGCTGGTATTATCCACCAAATGCAAAAGGAAAACCCGGATAAAACATTTATACCGGCCCCGCCAAACAATAACTGCGCCTGTAACGATTGCCCTCACATGAAACGGAATACATTGGAGAAACTCTATTTGTGTTTAAAAAACGGCTATCCTGAAGTTACAGTTCCGCAGCATATTATTGAAAAAGCGGTAAAACCAATTGAAAGGATGCTGGAGATATCAGCCAGGCTGGGACTATAAAACTTTGTTTGAAAAGAAACTTGAGATATCAGCAAGGTTGGGGCTAACAAACTTTGTTTGAAAAGATGCTGGAGATATCAGCAAGGTTAGGTCTACAAAACTTTGTTTGAAAGATGCTGGAACTAACAAACTTTGTCATTGCGAGCGAGGTACGAGCGCGGCAACCGCACGCCGTGCACAACCGCCAATGCAAGTTACCACCTTTCTGCCCGCCCTGTAAAGTTCGCGGTTGCCGCGCTGCGCTCGCAATGACAATTTTTTAGCACCCCTAAAAACCAAAAAAATTTTCCCGCCTGCGGCGGATATGATGGTTCGGGTTGCGCGATTTTTTTCGATATTGTCGGAACACAATCAACCAAAATAAATGAGCGATAATTCATTCACCGGCACCAGTATAGCCGGCGATGACTACGTGGAGCAAATGACGCCCACAGAGTTTGAAGAAACAGTGTATAAGTATATTGCGGAACTCGGCCAAAACCTGCCAGGCTTTAAGGTAGCACACAATACCCGCGTTACCGGTACTGATGGCATTTACCAGGCAGATATACTGGCAAGCTACACAGCCTTAAACGTTAATATGATGGTGCTGATTGAATGCAAACATTACACGAACCCTGTTACCAGGGAAAAGATTCAAATATTAAACGATAAGTTGCGGTCGACAGGAGCGCATAAGGGTATATTATTTTCTACTTCAGGTTTCCAGTCGGGCGCAATTGAATATGCGCTGCGCCACAAAATAGCGCTGGTACGTTTGCTAACCAGCCGGTTTGAGTTGGTGACAAACACCCTGACAAAACCCAAGCGCCCCGTATATGCCCCGCCATCGCCACGAACATTTATAGGGGAATGTTATGCGGGAGATAAGATGAGTTATATTGCAACAGGTAAGATAGCAACGTTGGTTAATTATTGTCTTTAAGCCTTCTACAGATCGGCGGTATAAAAAAGTTGTCATTGCGAGCGAGGTACGAGCGCGGCAACCGCGAACTGTACAGGGCGGACTTGCACAGTTCGCGGTTGCTTCGTACCTCGCAATAACAAGTATAGATTTGTACAGTGTAAAAACCAAAAAAATTTTCCCGCCTACGGCGGATATGATGGTTCGGGTTGCGCGTTTTTTGTCAACCTTGTGAAAATAATAGTGCATAAAAAAACCGGCCGCCTCATCAGCAACCGGTTTTTTATAATTGGTGTAATCCTTAAATAGCTTTAGCCAGCCACAACGAGGCATTCAAATGAAATGCCGGGTGCGAAGTAAACCCAGACGGTGCATCGCCCGACCAGCCGTTAAACAAGTTGTCGCCGGTATCGCCCGTGCCGTCATCAGCATCCGAGCTGTCGCCAATAAACACAACGCGACCGCTGCCATAAGTTGATAATAAAGCCATTACCCCGGTAGTGCCGCCGTTGGTAAAGCTGCTGCGCCAGAAAAGGCCCTGCACGTTAGCATTATCAGCCGGGAAAAGTGTAGCGGTAGTACCATCATAAAAAGCCATTTTCGAAGCTGTACCTGCCGCGCCGTTCAATACCGTTTGTGCGTTGGTATTGGTGCCTGTGTAAACGTTGCTGCTTGGCTGGTCGTTTATGTCGATATAATCGATATTAAAACCAAAAGGATGAGTATTGTTGATACCGTTGTTGGTCATCAAATCATTCCAAACACGTGGAGAGTCGAAACCATCGCCATCCCTGTCACTTGGGTTATAGCCATTGGCATCGGTGCCGCCTGTAGTAGCTGCAGTATGGTCGGCAACCATCATCAGGCCGCCGCCGGCAGCGATGAAATTCATAATAGCAGTTTTTTCGGCTGCTGAAAATAGGCGGTTCGGTTCACATACCACGAAAACATCATAGTTGCTTAAATCCTGCGCATTGCTCGAGTTGCCGTAAGTTATAGCACCACCATTTGGCAATGTTTCAACAAATTCACCGTCTTTAACAAGCGCAACTGCCCATGAAGAAAGTGCACCTTTCCAATAAGTTTCGGCTGTAGTTGATGTTATGCCGGTATATGATGGGGTTGGTGTACGCTGTGCCTTGGTTTCGACAGTTGTGCCGCCGGTATAAAGCGGAACATTTTCTGTTCCATCGGCATCAATCTGCCAGTCGGCGCTGCCGGCGTTTTCATATTTGGTAGCATCAAACAGGAATTTTTTTCCTGTAAGGATGGTGCCGCCACCTGTACCACCGCCTGCATTATCGTTAATGGTAATATCGTCGATATTGATACGGTTGCTGCCGCCGGTTAGTTTGCGTATTTCCAAACGAACATTACCAGTTTGGGTAATAGTGAACGATTGGGTTTGCAGGGTACCGGTAGTAGTAATATTGCTGCCGCTTTGGGTCCAGGTGCTGCCACCATTAACTGAGTACCACAGGCCCCAGGTGCTGGCGCCATCACTGCCGTAAGTTCCGTGTTTTATGGTAACCGTGCTGATGCCGGTAGTAACATCAAACAGCATGGTAATTTTACCTGTGTTGCGAATACGTGCCGACCATGAGCCAGCCTTTAAATCGCCGGCCAGGTTACCAATCAGCGCATCAAACATGTTCCACGAATTGCCGCTCAGCGTTACGTTATCGCCGCTTGATGACCCGGTAGGTGTAACATCATAAGCAGTTTTCGGGCTGGTTGCACCCACCTCGAACCCCTGGGTTAACGATACAGCATCCGTGTGAAGTTTTGTACCGGTGATACTTTCAGTAGCGGCTGTTTTTACAGGCGCAATTTGGTTTTTATTACAGCCAACCAGTAATAAACCCGCTACAAACGCAATACACGCGGGATGAAGAAATTTGTAAATGATTTTCATAAGTAAAAATTTTGGTTAAATAATTTGTTTAAAGGTAAATATAGCAAGCACAGATATTGTTTAATAATTATTATATTAACATTAAGATAATTTATCCTGTGCGTTAAGAAAAATGCGGGTAGCGAGGAAACAGCGTTAAAAATCGATAACCAGATGGCCATCAATAAAATATTTTTTGCGGGAAATTTTCATTAAAACGATGGGTTTTAAACCTTGAGTTATGAAAAAAGCCGCGTTCATTTAAAACGCGGCTCACCCCACAATCAACCAACACCAATTTCAAATCCCGCCATCTTTCTTTAACTCTATAACATCCTGTATACTTTGCGGAAGCGCCGACAATAAATTATATCCCGTTGCTTTTTCAATATCCCTGACTGTAACTATATATTGTTTCCAATCAGAACTGATGGTGTTAATATTTGGCGTGTTTACCGCTATAACCCTGGTAGATGTTGTTACCCGGCTCACATCGCTATCGCCTGTTGGTATAATGACGGCTACTTTCCAAACATTGCTCGGTACATTTATATGGCCGCTGCCCGTAGCATCAATTGTATTAAACGCCCCGTGAACGCCGGTGCCACCGGTACCATAACTACCCATTATAATGTAAACTTCGTTACCTTCTATCACCTGTTCGCGCAAATAATTTTCGAGGTTGGCCCAGGTTTGCTGATTATTTTGCGGGGCCTGCGGAATCATGTTCGTCATTAAAAATGTTGCCGAATTCGCATCAACAGAACTTGTCCTGTCGGCCGACGGGCAATTATGCCCCCGGTCGAAGCCATAAGTACTGTAGTTATAGCTGTTGCTTTGCACGGTAAACCAGCCGGACGGCAGGCCGTTAAAACCGGCAAAATTATTTAAACGCGAGCTTACATTGGTGATATTGCTTGCATCCAGGTGCCAGCTCACCCAGTTTGGTTCGGCTTTGGTGCTGTTATACGATTCGACGTAATAGCCCTGGTCGATCAAATAATTATCCATCATTATTGCTGATGCTGTTGCGTTTGATGGGTTGCCAAACAAAAGGTTGCTGTTATCTCCGCTTGCTGGTGGCGCATCGGCCCCGATGATTACACCCCTGTCGGCCGAGGATCCTCCTGTGCCGGTTGTGTCGGAGCCAGTGCCCGTTGTATCGGGCGGACCAACAACTATACCCGGGTCACCGGTTCCTTTAAAAGTAATATCATCGATATTTATCCTGGTGGTGCCGGTTTTAACAATCTCGAACCGCACTTTGGTAGTTGCAGTTACTTTAAACGAGTCGGTAACGAGCGTGGTATTGGTTTCGTTAATATCGGTACCCAACTGCGTGTAGGTAGCTCCGCCATCTGTCGACATTTTTAACTGCCATACCGAACTGGCATCAGCACCATATTTGGCGTGTTTTATGCTGATTTGGTTTACGCCGTTGATATCAAAATTCATGGCGATATCGCCCGTGCGTAACCTTACCGCCCAGTTTCCGTCTTTTACATCGCCGGCCAGGTTGCCGATCAGCGCATCGTTAAAATTCCACGACCCGGTGCTAAGCGAAACATCTGCAGCGGCATAAGCACTTTTGCGACCGGTTTCAAAAGTTTCGGTAATGACGTAGGGGGTAGGATGAGTAGTTCCTGGCCCCCCTCCGCCCGGCGGGGCCTCCTTTTTACAGCCTGCTATTAATAGCGCGAATGCTGCATAAATAAGTAATTTTCTGTTTTTCATGGCTTTTGTAATCTATACTACAAATATGAAAGCCAAACATTAACTCAATATTAATATTATAGCGCAAAAATTAAAACAATCAAAATAAACAAAGATGTGAGCAACTAATCGGCTGACAATAAAATGAGTAACGGATGCCCGTAACGGAGTTTTTACAGTAAAACGCATAATTGCATTTCCCTTTCGTATTTTTGCAGCCTGAACCATGATTCGCTTGATTAAAAGATTTTCATGATGCCCGCCTGACGGTGCTTGTCAATCCTTTAATCAAGCGAATCATGGTTTAGAAAGAAAATCGGTGTAATCACCAGTAAAACTATGTTTGATAATAAAGAGAGAACAAATATTGATGCGTTAGGCGAATTTGGCCTGATAGACTATTTGACGAAAAATATAAAGCTTACCCAAAAAAGCACAACCAAAGGTGTTGGTGATGATGCCGCCGTGCTTGATTTTGACGGCAAGAAAACGCTGATATCAACTGACCTGCTTTTGGAGGGTATCCATTTTGATTTGGCTTACACGCCATTAAAGCATTTAGGTTACAAGGCCATCCAGGTAAACCTGAGCGATATCTACGCAATGAATGGCACCGCATCGCAGGTAACGGTTTCTATCGGTATCAGCAGCAAATTTCCGCTGGAAGCTGTGGAGGAATTATACGACGGGATTTATCTGGCCTGCGATAAGTACAATGTAGATTTGGTGGGCGGTGATACTTCATCGTCAAAGCAAGGTTTGGTTATTAGTGTAACATCTATTGGCTATGCTGATGAAAAGGATGTGGTTTACCGCAACGGTGCTGAAGAGGGCGATCTGATTTGTGTATCCGGGGATCTGGGAGGCGCCTACACCGGCCTGCAGCTGCTGGAACGCGAAAAGTTGATCTACCTGGAGAACCCCAAAATTCAACCCGACCTGGAAGGCAAAGACTACATTGTTGAGCGTCAGCTAAAACCAGAGGCCCGGCGAGACATCATCGACTTATTGAAGGAAATTGAAGTGAAGCCAACAGCGATGATCGATATATCCGATGGTCTGGCGTCGGAGTTGCTGCATATATGCAAACAAAGCAACAAAGGTTGCAACCTGTATGAAGAAAAGATCCCGCTGGACCCAATGACCTTCGAAACCGCCCGCGAGTTTAATCTCGATCCAACCGTGTGTGCCCTGAGTGGTGGCGAAGACTACGAACTTCTCTTCACCGTAAAACAAGCCGACTACGACAAGATTAAGTTTAAAATGGACATCACCATCATCGGCTACATCACCGAGCCCTCTGCGGGCTGCAATTTAGTCACCAAAAGCGGAACCATGCATGAGTTAAAGGCGCAGGGATGGAACGCGTTCCCCCCGGCCCCCTAAAGGGGGAGTTTGAAAAAACTTGTCATTTCGAACGAGGTACGAGGAGAAAACTTTTGCAACATACTGAGCAGGTGCAAAGGCATACCGCAGAAGTTTTTTGCTTTGCTCAAGAGATAGTTCTCACTGCGTTCGAAATGACATTGCGTATTTTAAAATTTAGGTTTTACCAAAATACCCCTCAATCTCCCTCACCGCATTTTCCAACCCATTCTCATTCCTGATTTTTTCGCCAATTACCAATACGTTCCCCCTCACCGCGTCATTATCAATCTTAACTAAAGCGTCAATCAATTTGCCCGACGTAAGCTTTTTAACTGGGATATGAACTCCCAGGCCCATCCGTTCAATTATTTTACCCCATGTTGGCTGGTCGGTATAAAACGAGATGATAATTACGGGCAGGTTGTTGCGCAGCATGGCGGCCAGTGTACCTGCCCCGCCGTGAAATATGCCGGCTTTGCATTGCGGTAAAACCCTGTGGTGATTTACATATTTGGTGACAAACAAATTTTTATGCACAGGCAAGCTATCAAACACCGACCACCCCGTACAAAACAAAATACGCTCGTTGGTTTTTGTTAATACATCGTTTAATATGGCGGCGAATTTTTCGGTGTTGCCCACGCCATTGCTGCCGAAGCCCATATACACCGGCTTGCCGCCATCCGCCAGCCAGGCATTCAACGCGGCATCGTCTTTATTTTCCTGCGGAACGTCAGGCACGGTTAAAAACCCGGTTATTTTGGAGTTCCCGGTCCAGTCTTTTGGCTGTGGTATCAGGCTGGGGCTAAGACAATATAAGTCAAGCGGGTTTAGCTTTTCGATGTGGCGAACAAGGGTTTCCTTTAATGGCGTCAAACCGATTTCCTGCCTGAACTCGTTTGTTTCCTGTTTAACAAACTTCCAGTAAAAAGTATGGGCCAGTTTATAAGTAAACCTATTATACCAGGGAAAGTTAAAAAAATCAAAATCCGCCAGCGGAAACTCGGCGGTTGTTACCACAGGCGGCATAAAATAAGTAAGGGCCAATTTTTTGCCCTGTTTTTCGGCAAGAGCCCCGGTAATTTGCAGGGTAGCCAGGTTTGCAATAATAAAATCGACTTTAGCAAAACCTTCGATATACGATTGCCGCAACGGGACTTTCGCGCTGTTGAGCACTTTAAAAAAGTACTTCATCAGTTTAATGGTGTTTTCGGCTTTCAAAACGCTTTGTCCCTCGGGCCGGTTCATCATTTCTTCGGCATTGCCGTACAGCGGATGAAAGGAAACACCGAACCCTTCCACTAAATCTTTAAAATTCTCCGGTGCCGCTATGGTAACCAGGTGTCCGCGGACCATAAGGCCCAAAGCCAAAGCAATATAAGGCTGCACATCGCCGCGCGTGCCATAGGTGAAAATACCGATATTCATGGTCACAAATTAGCACGAATTAAATCGAATTACACGAATTATTTGAAAAGGTTAGAAGACATCTATTATTCTTCTGCTCCCCCTTCAGGGGGGTGGGGGGCATATTTCTGGTCAATCTGTTTATTCGCTTTTGCGCCCAGTCCTTTAATTTTCTCCGCTGTTTTTATCAAATTGCCAGAGCCTTCACTCAGCTTGTTAAGCGCATTATCATAGGCAGATTGGCTCAGCTTAATGTTTTTGCCGATCCCTTCCATATCCCCAACAAACCCTACAAATTTATCGTACATGGCGCCGCTCAACCGGGCTATTTCCAGTACGTTACGGTTCTGGCGCTCCTGTTTCCAGATGCTGGCGATAGTACGCAATGTTGCCAGCAACGTCGACGGGCTAACAATTACCACCCGTTTATCCCAGGCATCGCTGAAAAGCTCGGCATCCAGCTGCACGGCAAAACTAAACGATGATTCTATCGGCACAAAAAGTAACACAAAATCAGGCGAGTTTATCTGGTATAGATCATGATAGTTTTTAGCGGACAAATTACTCACATGACCACGAATAGACTCCACATGCGCTTTTGAAAATAGCTTGCGTTCCTCCTCTGTCTCGCAATTTACCAGCCGCTCGTAGGCAATAAGCGACACCTTGGAATCGATCACCAAATGTTTATCATCTGGCAAATCAATAATGGCGTCGGGTTGCAGGCGGGTACCGTCTGTGGTGGTAATGCTGGCTTGCAGGCGGTATTCCTGGCCCTTCACCAGGCCCGAGCGTTCCAATACTTTTTCAAGGATAACTTCGCCCCAGTTGCCTTGTTTTTTGTTATCACCTTTTAATGCTTTAGTAAGGTTTTGTGCCTCGCTGCTGATGAGTTTGTTTAAATCCATCAGCTGGGTAATAACACCTTTAAGCGTGTTGCGCTCGGCGGCTTCCATGTTGTAAACCTTTTCCACCTTATCTTCAAATGCCTTAATGTTTTCTTTAAGGGGATTTAGCAATACATCCAAATTGCTGCGGTTGGTTTCAATAAACTTCTGCGATTTTTCGTCGAGCAGTTTATTGGCGATGTTCTGAAACTCCATCTGAAAATCCTTCCGTATCTGGTCGACCTCAATTTTTTGCTCCTGTATTTTTTCCTGTTGCGATTTATAATAGGCCCGCGCACTTTCCAACGACTGATTTGCCGCCGCCAATTGCGACCGTTCATAAACCAGCTCGTCCAGCAAGCGGCCCTTTTCTTCTTTTAACAGGTTTGTAATGCTCTCTTTTTCGGCGATTAACCCGGTGGCATATTGCCTGGATGTTGCAAGTTCAATTTGGAGAGCACGGTTCTCTTTTTCCAGTAACATCATATCATCCGATGATTGACCATTGCCATTCTTCTTTAAAAATAAAACAATAGCAAGTAAAAGTATGGCAACAGATGCGGCTAAAATGTATAATTCCATCCTGATAAAAATATTAGCAAAAATAAACTAAGATTTTTAGGATAGAAAGATTTCAGGATAATATTCTGCTATTTGTTTTTAGTCCGGGTCGACCTATTTAGCGGACGAACCGGCTTTTTCCACCCTCAGCCCAACATCGCTAACTTCCCTTAACGGGTTATCGCGCATATTTTGTTCAATGGTGAAAGTATATGTGCCTTTGGCAGCAAATTTATGGTTGATTAAAAACGGCTCCTGGTAGCTGTACAAATTGCCGGAGCCTTTGCCCAGCCACTCGCCGTCTTTATTGGCCAGTTTCATCTCGTAGCGTTTAACGGCGTCTTTTATGCCGGGCCCCGTTTGCGAAACAAGAACGAAAAGATTAGAATATTTATAGTCGCCGGTTACGCGCAGGTTTACGTACAGGTTGTAGGCGGCGTTCTCATCATCAATTTTAAACGTGAATTTAAAACGGTTTAGATACGTCCAGTTATGCCCTGCTATTTCCGAGTTTTGGTCGATGATGGTATTGCGGTCGGAGCAGCCGCTAAACAGCAGCAGGCTTGCCGACAGCGTTAAGAAACATAAAATTAACCCTTTTTTCATTCCGTAGGTCCTGGCTGATTTCCGCCCTCGCGGTTCCCGTTTGGTCCGCCGCCGCGGTTTTGATTATTCCTGTTTGGCCTGTTTTTCCTGTTGCGGTTCGGGTTTCCGCCACCTTCCGGCCTTCCGCCTTCTGGTCGTGGTCCTTCCGGCCTTGCTGCGCCTTCGGGGCGCGGTGGCCTTGGCTGTTGCTGCGGACGCGGTGGCTGCTGCGGTCTCGGCCCCTGGTTAGGGTTTGCGCCGGCTTCCGGGCGGGGATTCCCGCCACGTTCTCCCTGCTGCCCGCCGGGACGATCGCCCCGGTTGCGGTTTTTGCTTTTCTTCTTGTTTTGGTTGCGGCGCTCGTCGAGACGGGTAAGGCTATCCTGGCCAACCACGTTTTCGTAGTCAAGCACTTTAACGGGAGCCGATTCTACTTCAACAACCACACCCAAATCAGGCGGGATAACGCCATCGCGGTTCATCTGCTGTATTTCCTTAACACGGCTAATCGGCAGCGGTATCCACGATTCTTCCCGCGGGTAGCTAAACCACATCAGTTTTTTAAATATATCCGTTTTTTGTAAACGGGCATCGCCGCGCTCGGTTTTTAACACGTTTACATTATCGGGGATGTGCTTAAGCGCATCCATATAAGTATCCAGCTCGTAATTTAAACAGCACTTTAGCTTACCGCATTGGCCGGCCAGTTTCAGCGTATTTAACGAAAGGTTTTGATAGCGCGCGGCAGAGGTTGAAACCGTTTTAAAATCAGTCAACCAGGTGGAACAGCAAAGCTCGCGACCGCACGATCCAATCCCGCCCAAACGGCTTGCCTCCTGGCGCATACCGATCTGCCGCATCTCGATACGGATACGGAATGTTTC
>Ga0105239_10010300_pt1 | contig 10471 bp, 16 predicted proteins | sample KBSC44metaG_FD_92761 | JGI IMG/M metagenome (GOLD analysis project Ga0105239, IMG submission 92761) | Corn rhizosphere microbial communities from Kellogg Biological Station, Michigan, USA - KBS C4-4 metaG | ecosystem: Host-associated > Plants > Roots > Rhizosphere > Soil | place: Michigan, USA...
AGCGTGGCCAAAACGCACATGTCGGCCTCGCCTCCGCTGACGACAATGGTGTCGACATCCTCGGCTGCAAGCGCGCGTCTCAACCTGCCTCCGAACCAGGGTGAATAGACGGGTTTGTCGAACTGTCGTGCCGGCGGAACGAAATCCTTCAGCTCCGGGGCCAGCTCGATGATGTCGGTCCCTGCTTTTTCGAGTGTCATTTCTGCCCAGTGCTCATAGTAGCTGCGCCACTGGCCATGCCCTTCTCCTGCCCGCAGTGCCGGAATGAAGCGGGTGAAGATGGTTCGCGCCGGCCATCGCTCGGTGAGCCGAAGCACCTTGGGCAAAGTCTGGGGAAACCACTCGACTGCCCACGGTCCGGGCGGCATGAACATGCGCTGCATGTCGACGCAGAGATGCACGGCGTTTGCAGGAATAGGGCGGGAGACGGGCATCCGCCGTTCACTGATCGACGAATTTTCGCTTGAAGGATTTCGCCGCGGATCCTCGCGTCGTCTCGACGATTACACGAAATAGATTGCGGCAGGTTGCCGGAAGTTTCAACAAGTCGGCCATGGTCAAGCTCGATCCAGTCATGCTTTCGCAAGGAACTTTGCAGCGGTGCGAATGTTCCGGGCCATATTATTGACGCGCGGTTTGTGGAACAGGTGGGCTTTTAAACGCTGAACGGCGACATTCCTGACCTGTTGCCACGGCTTATTTCATTTCCCTTGGAACTTTTTGCTGAGAAGCACGCTTCCAACAGGTAGTTATTTTCAACCATGGCAGGGAGCAGGCAAATGACGACCAAAATGCTTTGCATGAGCGCGATAGCGTTCTCCATCATGACCGGCGCCGCGTTGGCAGGCGGCTCAACCGGCACCTCCGCACTCGACGATCCAGCGAAAATGTCGCCCTTCTTCACCGATGCCGGCATGAAGACGATGAAATCGGGCGATGAATTCAAGAAAGCCTGGATGGCGATGACCGAAGAAGACCGGACATCGATGAAGAAGGAGTGCGGCGACGAAGCGATCGCCAAGGCGCACGACAACTTCTGCAAAATGACCAAGGAGCTCGGCGGCGCCAACTGACCGATCTCTGCGTGCTGAAAACAAACGGCGGCTGCTTCAGCCGCCGTTTGTTGCGGAGGATCCGGCTGAGCCATCTGGCGCTTCACTCTGAGCGGCGCTCACAAAAACCACTGGGAGGTGAGACCGATCGACGGCATTCCCATTGTCAATGTCGTTAGCCATCCCAACGCGCGCAGCCAACCCTGAACCGGAAACCCGCCCATGATGTCCTTGCGGCCGGCCATCAGCATCATGACGATCCTACTGGGCGCGGGAGCCCGCCTGCCATTGGCTTGTCGTCCGCAGGAAGCGGATTCGGTCAGGTGTCGAAACAAGGGCCAGCATAAATATATCCGAGTTGCCTTGCCGGGAGTCAGTTTAAACGCTATATGTACGGCATCGATCTTGTTGAACGAACGTTGTTTCTGGCGCCTTTGCGCCCCGACGATCTTCCCTCTCAATTTCGAAAACCGTGACGTTTGGCATTCGGCCAAGCGGCGGTAATTTGCATCGATTTGAAAGGAAATCGTATGACTACTGGAACCGTGAAGTTTTTCAACGCCACCAAGGGCTTTGGCTTCATCGAACAGGGCGGCGGCCAGCCGGACGTGTTCGTTCACATCTCCGCCGTGGAGCGCGCCGGGATGCGTTCACTCGTGGAAGGCCAGAAGGTAAGCTTTGATGTCGTCAAGGACGCTCGCAGCGGCAAGAGCGCCGCGGAGAACCTGCAGGCAGCCTAACCAGCATCGGCACCTTTGATCACGGATGTACTGGCATCGGTGCCGAGGCTTTGAGGGAAGGTCGGGTTCGCCCGGCCTTTTTCATTTTCTATTGCGAGGCAGGACATGGCCGATACGAATGTGTTCAAGCCGAAAGGCGACGCCAAGAACGAGGCCACCACAAAAACCGCGCGCGCCATCATCGACAGCGAGGCGGCGGCCAGAGTTGCAAAGACAGCGCGTCTTCGTAAGGCCAGACTGGCACAGGAGCCAGTGGAGGAACCGGTAAAGAAGGTGAAGAAAAAGGCGGCCGCCAAATAAGGGGCGTGGCTGAGCGGCGCTGTGGAGGCCGGCTGGGTTTACCTCTTCCTGAAATGGCTGCTTGATTTATACAGCGGCGTCTGGGTCACCGCTTCCGGCGTTAGCGGAAGCCGAGGAAGCCCAGTACGCGCCTTAAGCCCAACGACATGGCCAAATGAGGCTTAATCCGGTCGTCATAATGGACCGGCAAATTAGCAAACGCTGAACGCCCTCCGGTCAGCATGTTCCCAAGACCTCTCTTGCCCGGCTCCTGGTCCGGGCTTCTTTTTAAGTGCTGGCGTCCCGCTTGGGATGGATGGCGCCGATTGACGGCGCGTCCTCAAAAACCCGGGAGTAATGGAACATTCGACCGGTACCGAGGTTCTTGAATGCATGGATGGCGCGCAGTCTCCCCGAAGGCGCGCCATCCGGACCGGGTTCCGACCCGAGCAAGCCCGCCTCGGCCGTCCCTCGCCGGGGCGGGCTTTATAGTGACGAGATCGGAAGGACCATGCTTCACCAGGCCGCCAAAATCGCCGAGCAGGCCCACCTGGGCCAGAAAGACAAGACCGGCAGACCCTACATCGAACATCTGAGACGCGTTGCCGACGCGGTCGAAACGCTGGACGAAAAGACCGTGGCATATCTGCATGACGTCGTCGAAAAGGGCGAGGGCTGGAGTCTCGAGCGACTGCACGGCGCCGGCTTCAGCCTGTCGGTGGTGGCGGCGGTCGATGCGTTGACGAGGCGCATGGACGAGAGCGAGGAGGGCTTGATCTTCCGCGCCGCCTCGAACGAGCTTGCCTTGCCGGTGAAGATAGCCGACCTGCGCGACAATCTGTGGCAAGCTCATCAGGCGGGCATCGCGCCGGACCGGTATGAGACGGGGCTCGGCATTCTGGGCGAGTTGGCCGCCAGGGACTAATTTATGTCGCCCAGAAGTGCGCAGCGGTTCTGGGACAACGACATGCATCCAAACAAAGACTTTAAAGCGCGTCGCCTGAATCCGTTTCAGGCGCTACGCGCTTTAAGCGGCGTTGTGGGCCACATCCCGCTTCGGAGCGTACTGCCAGCGGCCGGCGCCGGCTATCCGTCGATCTGCAGCAAATCGACCCGCGCGTCGGGCAGCGAGTGCTCCCACAGGGCCTTTTCGAGGTCGTTGCGGTTGTCGCTGCCCAGGGCCTCCGGCAGGTCGAGCGCCGTCAGGGCCTGGTCGTCGAATTCGATCGGCGCCCCGTAGAGCTGGGCGATCTGCATCACCAGGCTTTCGATGTTGTCGCGGGCGACGTTGTCGGCGAGGTTTTTGAGCCTGATTTCTTCCGCAAGCCGGATGATATTAACGATGCCGTTGGTCCGCAGGGCCTGCTGGACCTTGCAGTGAGCGTCATCGCGCAGCCGATTGGAAAATCCTCGTACCATTGGAAAACCCTCCTTTCGCGGGGGTTTATCCCTCTGTTGCAACCATGCGCCGGAGCAGTGCGGTTGGCAACACACAAATGATAAAAACGATAAATAAATCAGCCGGTTAGCAAAAGATATCAAATGTGCTTTCGCAGCATCCTTAGCATCGTTAGCTTCATGGCGGATTCGCAGATTATCTCCCCTTGACGCTTTATGGGCCGTTTCCTACTTCTACTCATAGTGAGACACATACTAACTCACAGTCTTGTGCTTCGATGGAGGCGGATGTGGCTGAGCTTGAACGGCCGCAGCGGTTGCAGATCATGCTGACCGACGAGGAATTGGCGGCGCTGGAAAACTGGCGTTTCGAAAGACGCATGCCGAGCCGTTCGGCCGCGGTGCGCGAGCTTTTGCGCCGTGGGCTGGCATCCGATGGGTTTCTGATCGCTGACTCGGGCGCCAAGTCGCAAGATTTCGGTGTGATATCGCCGAACCGGAAGGTCGCCGATGGCCCCAGCGACTCGAAGTCCTGAGCAGATGCGTTCTCGCTTGCGGCAGATTGCCTTGACCCCGGCCGGCCCTAATTATCTCCCATGACCAGTTCCGGGGGGACGTTCCGACACGCTCCGAATGCCGATGCGCGTTTGGCCGCGATCGTCGATTCTTCCTACGACGCCATCGTCGGCAAGAACCTGGACAGCGTGATCACCGACTGGAACCACGCCGCCGAGCGCATGTTCGGCTATACCGCCGAAGAGGCCGTCGGCCGGTCGATCCTGATGTTGATCCCCGAGCATATGCAAGGCGAGGAAACCGAGATCATCGGCCGCATCCGCAAGGGGGAGCGCATTCCGAGCTTTGAGACGGTGCGCAGGCGCAAGGACGGCTCGCTGATCACCGTTTCACTGACGATTTCGCCGATCAAGAACAGCGCGGGCGAGATCGTCGGCGCCTCGAAAATCGCCCGCGATATCACCGCCGCCAAGGAAAGCGAGCGCCGCATCCGGCTCTTGATGCGCGAGGTCAACCATCGCGTGAAGAACCAGTTCGCGGTGATCCTGTCGATGGTTAGGGAAACCAGCAAGCGCTCGACCGATCCGGGCGAGTTCGAGGAACTTATCCGTTCGCGCATCATGGCGCTGTCGCGCTCGCATGATCTCCTGGTCACCTCCGAATGGGCTGGCGCCAGCCTGTTCGACCTGATCCAGGAGCATCTCAAGCCCTTCGGCCATGAGGAGCGCATCTCGCTTTCCGGGCCGCTCCTGACGCTGCAGTCCAACGCCGTGCAGAATCTCGGCATGGCCTTCCATGAGCTGGGCACCAACTCGTCCAAATATGGCGCGCTGGCGGGTGAGGGCGGCCGTATCGAAATCACCTGGAAGGTCGAGACCGGCCCGGAAGCGCTGCGGCGTTTTCATCTTCTGTGGCACGAGACTTCCAGCGCGACAGCCGGCCGCGCTGCGGGCAAGGCGACCGAGCGCAAGGGTTTTGGCACAGTGGTGCTGCAGCGGGTGGCGCCGCAGTCGCTGAGCGGTTCCTCAAGCCTCGAACGCTCGCCTGGCAGCGTGAAATGGGCGCTCGAAGCGCCGCTCGAGGCAATCGTCGTGCCGCAGCTGGGGGCAGAGAGCGAAGCTGACTTCAGCGTCTGAGAGGCGGGCGGCGGGATATCTGCCGTTCCACGCTGGGCGGCGCGCAGGCCGGTGCCGCTCGCCCGCCACTTGCAGCCTCATAGAAGCGTAATTACATCAATCGTTAAGCGTGCAATGTCCACGCGGATGCAGTTGCTTTGGTCAAGCTTCGTCTATGGAGGTTTTCATGGCAAGCAAACTGATGGAAGCAAGAAAGAGCCAGGACTGGATCAACTTGATCCTGGCGATCTGCCTGTTCATCTCACCCTGGGTCATCGGATTCTCCGCGGCAATAGTGCCCGCGTGGAACGCCTGGATTGTCGGCGTTCTCCTCGGCGCGCTGGCGCTCGCGACGCTTTCGGTGTTCGCCGAATGGGAAGAATGGGTAAACGTCGTCCTCGGGCTCTGGCTGATCGTGTCGCCCTGGTTGCTGGGCTTTGCGGCTGACACGAATGTCATGGCCACGCATGTCGTGCTCGGCGTGCTGGTGGTCGCGGCATCGGCTTGGGCCGTTTGGGACTTTCGTCACCCCCACGCGCATGCGTGAGCGGTGATTGAGCGGGAGCCCGCCGCGCAAGCGGCGAGCTCCTTTTGACTTTGATATCGGGGCATGGCTGAGCGGCGGTTGTGGCGTCTTCACGCAATTGCTGCAACCGGAAACGTTTTCGTGCATTCTTGGGAATGGCCCCGATGCTTAACCGCGACACCCCAGCCAAATGCTGCTCCTATTGCGGCGGCCGCGACCATGAGTTCGAGGAATGCCCGAAGCGCAAGGCCGACGCCGAGAAAGAGCAGGAGACGGCGCGGGTGGCCGAGTCGGCCGCTCGTAGGGAGCCTGGTCTGAACTAACTGCGCCGGAGCACAGGCGCGGCGTCGACCCACCACTTTTTCTGAGTCCTGACTTTTTCTGGGATGGTCGAAGAACGGCGTTGATCCGGTCTATAGTCCGGACGGGGGCACGCGGGTGGCGGATGTCGTTTCGACCAGAGTGGGTGCGGAGCCTGCCGGGCGGCTGTCGGCAGGACGCTTGCGGTTTTTCGCCTTCATCGCGATCGCCGCGTTCATGATCGCCGGCCCGGTGGCGGAGCAGGTCTTCGGGGTGCAAACGCCATTGCTGCGCTCCTGGACCATGTTCAGCGCGATCGGGCTGGGCGTGATCGACGCTTCCTTCGAAATCCGCCAACCTGATGGCACACTTGTCCCGCTCGACCGGTTCGTGATGCTCGGCGCTCGTCGCGACGGCACGCTGAAACGGATCGAAAGCCGCGAGGAACTGGCTTCCGTCATCAAGCGGCTCTGCACGGCGGCCGGGCAGGGCGTCGACATCCGTGTCCGCGCGCGGCAGGCGGCGCGCAACGGCTGGCAGATCATCCGTACCGATGCCGATAATGCCTGCGCCGGCTGACGCCATCGCTGACCGGCTGGGCCTGCGTTCGATGCACGCCGCGGCGGCACGCTTCGCCGACTGGGCCGTCGATACCGAGGGCTCGTCGCGTTCGTCCGCATTGATCCGCATCGGCCTGGCAATGCTGTTCTGGTCGCGTTGGGCAGGCGAGCTGCTGCTCTATAGGGACCAATCGCCGATCGGCCTGTTTCTCGCAGCCAATTTCTTCGTCGCCACAATGCTGCTCTTCCTCGGCTATCACAGCCGCATCGCCGCCGTCTGGGCGGGTTCGGTCGGGCTGGCGATGTATTATTATTTCGGCTTTCAGCTGGGGCGCGAGCCCTGGACGCACCACCATACCTATCTGCTCGCCGTCGCAGCACTTCTGATCGCGCTCACCCCATGCGGCCGCTCCTATTCGCTGGACCGCTACCTGGCGGTAATGCGCGCCGAGCGCATGGGCGTTGCGCCGCCGGCGGAGCGCGGCAATCTATGGGGGCTGAGGCTGATCGTTGTGCAGCTCTCGGTGCTCTATTTCTTCACCGCCCTCGACAAGACGAGCTACGCCTTTCTCAGCGGCGCGCGGCTCGAGGCGATATTCCTCTGGTACTATGCGGGGTCGGACTATCCGGCCGGCCTTGCCTGGCTCGCCACGATCGTGTCGCTGGCCGTGGTTGTGCTCGAATATGGCCTTGCCTTTGGCCTGCCGTTTCGTGCGACAAGGCGCTATCTGGTCCTGCCGGGCCTGGCCTTTCACGCCATCATCTATCTGACGCTGCCGGTCTACACGTTCAGCGCCACCATGGCGCTGCTCTATCTTGCCTATTTCGATGCGGATGCCGTCGACAAGGTCATCGCGCGGCTCCAGGGGACCGGATCGCCGGCGACTGCCAAAGGGGAAATTTCGTGAAGCATGGTTTGTTGTTCTCGGGCGCCGTCGTCGCGGCGGCCGTCGGTTTGGCCATGGTCCGCAGCACAGCGCATGCCGGCAGTGCTGACGACTATTATCCGAAGCACTCATGGGGGTCCTTCGAAGGTGGCCAGATGAACACGTCGCTGCTCGTGTTCCGCGACCTCAACAGGAACGGCGTTTACGATATCGGCGACCGACCGATGTCGCGTGTGGCGGTCGAACTCGACAAGCCAATCGGCAGCACCATCATGCGATTGACCAATGTCGACGGTTTCGCCAATTTCCGCATGTCGGTCATCCAGCGCGAATTCGAAGTCGTCCATCCCGGGCACTATGCGTTCCACGTCGTGCCGCCGCATGGTTATTCCGTCACCACCGGCAACGCCTCGCAGGAAAGCGACTATGTCGTTTCGCCCGGATCGCCGGGCGACATGATCGCGACGCGCACCACGCACCCGGTCGGCCTCGCGGCGGACCTGACGATCAGCGGCGCGGTCGCCGCCGGATCGCGCGTTTCGCTCACCGGGCCGGACGGCGTCAGCGTCGCCGCCAAGGTCGGCCCGGACGGGCGCTTCAGCGCAGCCGTGAGACCCGGCGAATGGCTGGTCGATTTTTCGGCCAAAGGGGCGACCGAGCGGCGGCATGTCGTCGTCGGCGCGGCGCCGGTGGTGATCTCGGCGTTTTCGGGCAAGGGTGGACCTACAGAGAAGCCGCTGCCCAACCAGCATGTCGTCGGCTTCGACGACCTGATGACGTCGCCCGGCGTGTTCGAGGTTCCGTCCGGCTATGGCGGACTCAACTGGTACAACCTCGTTGCCATGCACCAGAGTTTCACCGCCGGCCCAGGCTACATCAACACCACCATGTCGGGCGAGTTCATCGCCTATAACAGCTCGGGCCACCCCGCGCAGGTGTTCAGCGACAAGCCGTTCGATTTCACCGGCGCCTATTTCGGCGCCGGCTGGGACGACGCGGAGGGCGAGACGCTGATCCTCAAGGCTTGGCAGGGCGATGAGCCTGCCTACGAGGATCAGCTGGCGCTGTCGGCCAACGGGCTGGTCTATTTCGCGGCCGACTACAGGCGCATCACGCGGCTCGAGATCCGGACACTGCACTACTGGCAGGCTGCTATCGACGATTTCGCCTACCGCACCAGCCCGTAGCGGGCCGGAGAGCGATCGCCGCGTTCCAACGTTCGCCGCCAGTCTCCGGGCCTGATGCTTGTCGCCCAAAAGTGCGTAGCGGTTTTGGGGCAGCGATATGCATCACAACAGGAGGAAGCGTGTCATTTGACTCCGCCTAAGCGAGACACGTTTTAAGTCAAAGCCGCGTCAGCAAGTCGATCTCGGGGAGGTTCCGCAGGAACGGGGGCCGCCGTCCGAACGCCCGGTGGTGTCGTGATGATCGCTGCCATGGCCGCCATTGCCGCCCGAGCTACCGTTTCCGCCGGAGCTACCATTGCCGCCGGAACCACCGTTCCCACCGGCACCACCGTTTCCGCCGCCATTCCCAGCGGAGCTGCCGTTGCCGCCGGAGCCACCGTTACCGCCGTTGCCGCCTGTGGAGCCGCCGTTGCCACCGTTTCCGCCCGCGGAGCCACCGTTGCCACCATTCCCACCGTTGCCGCCATTTCCGCCGGCGGAGCCGCCGTTGCCTCCGGCGTCCCCGCCGTTGCCACCGTTTCCGCCCGCGGAACCACTATTCCCTCCATTGCCGCCCGCAGAACCACCGTTGCCGCCGTTGCCGCCATTCCCTCCGTTGCCGCCAGCGGAACCGCCATTGCCACCGTTCCCACCATTGCCGCCTGCCGCTTGCGCCAGCAGGACGCGCTTCGCCTCCTGCAGCAAGGCTTTCCGATCTATGGACTGGTGCGATCCTTTTCGCTGTTCCGGCAGCACCGGCGCTGCGCGGGTCGAGATCGGCAGCAGCATGGTCGATGCGAGCAGCGCCGCTGCCAGAATGGGGAAGGATCGGCGCGCGATGCCGGCATTGGCCATGAAGGCGAAACCGAAGCGTCCTGCCGACACTCGCCCGGCAGGCTCCGAATCTGTTTTGATCGACATGATATCAGTCACCCGCATACACCCGGGCGGGACTATAGACGGGTTGAACCTCTGTTCCCGACCATCCCAGAAATAGTCAGCTGCTCGACGCCGTGCCTATGCGGCCGGCGTCAGCGTTTCACTTGTCGTGCGCGCCTCTCACTGCATGCGCCGCCGCGTCGGCAAACGAGATGTCGCCCTTGATCTCGCGCATCGCCATCGAGGTGACGGTGCGGCGAACGCCTGGCAGCCGGCTGAGCTCCTCGCGTAGCATGCGGTCGAGCGCCCTCATGTCGACGGTGACGATCTGCAGCAGATAGTCGGCCTCGCCGGTCGTGGCGTAGCAGCGACGGATCAGCGGGTGCTTCCTCACCGCCGCCTCGAAAGCGTCCGACACTTCGAAGTCGATCGATACCTGGATGAAGGCCTCGATGCCGAAGCCGATCGACGCGGGATCGACACGGGTGGAATAGCCGCGGATGACGCCTTGATCCTCCAGCGCCTTGACCCGTTTCCAGCACGGCGTCTTGCTCAAGCCCACCTCTTCGGCGAGCTCGCCGAAGGAGATGCGCGCGTCGCGCTCCAGGGCCGCCACGATCTTGCGGTCGAACATATCCAACATGATTCGTTCTCCAAAGTTCCTAAAATGACGATAAATCGTCCTCCAATTTCGAAAGATTGGATAACAGAAAGGAACAATGTTCAAGCCGAAAGTGCTATCCTTGGCACCTGCCGAACATGCCCGCGCGAGGAGATGAGCCATGGACAAGACGGACTATCACGCCCGCATCGAGACGCCCGAGATGCGCGATTACGGCGTCTACCTGCAATGCGACAAGCTTCTGACCTGCCAGAAGCCGCTCTCCGACATGGTCAACGCCGACGAGCTGCAGTTCCAGATCGTGCACCAGGTCGAGGAGCTTTGGATGAAGCTCATCGCCTACACGCTGGTCGATGTCCTCGACTATCTGGAGAAACAGGAGACGCACCGCATCGTCACGCTGATGGGCCGCGTGCACCGGCTGATGCGCA
>Ga0105239_10010301_pt1 | contig 10470 bp, 13 predicted proteins | sample KBSC44metaG_FD_92761 | JGI IMG/M metagenome (GOLD analysis project Ga0105239, IMG submission 92761) | Corn rhizosphere microbial communities from Kellogg Biological Station, Michigan, USA - KBS C4-4 metaG | ecosystem: Host-associated > Plants > Roots > Rhizosphere > Soil | place: Michigan, USA...
CGACCGACTGGATCACCAGTGACGAGCACTCGCTAACTTGAATTTGCTGACCCATGGGAACTCCTTCGAACCAGGGGGCGGCTGCTTCAAATTCAAATGCTGTCCAATGGCTCGAAGGTAAGTCTACAACACTCTCCCTCGGGGCGACTCGTCATGAATTGATCAGCCATCTCCATCGAAGCCTTCATATCATCCGCAGGCCGTGTCCGAGAGCTCGAGTAGACACAGTGTATTACTGCCCGAATTTCCGCCATCGCAAAGCTATCAGGTCCACCAAATGTCAGCTACCGCTATGATCTCTGGTCAAAGCCCACCATGATTCAATTCGCAAGAGACTTCTAACTTACTATCGCCCAATGCAAGTGCGCGGCCCAGCGCCAAACGCAAAGATATGGCGCACCCGGTCTGCCTCACCATCATCAGCTAGCCAGCGTTCAGGTAGAAACTTCTCCGGGTCGGGGAATACCTCTGTGTTGAAGCGGTGCAAGGTATAGGACTGGCACCCTACGATGGTGTTCTCGGGCACGAAATATCCGTCGATCACTCTTCCCCCTGGGGGGACCATCCTCTGCAGGGGAAGTGTACCCGGAGCCCAGAGTCTGACGCTTTCGTTGATGACAGCTCCAAGGTATGGTAAGTCGACCGGGTGATGGCCAAGCTTGTCGGCTTTACGTAGCTCCCGGGTCAGCCTCGCCATTCGCTCAGCGTTGTGTGCTTGTGAGAGCTCCCACATCAGGAACACCAGGGTGTCTCCTGTGGCATCGATGCCTGCACCGATGTGGTCCAGGCACTCTGACACCATCTTCTCCATTCCAAAATCAGGGCTTCGGTTTTCCAGAAGTCGTTTCGCGAGCGTAAAGCTCGCGTGGTCCTCCTTGCGTATCGAGGACCAAGCATACTGTTTGATCGGCGATCCGCCTTTGCTCTTGTTTCTTGAGAGCAGCGCGTAGAACTTCTCCAGGATCGGGAGGTAATAACGCAGGACGAGTTCTTGGGCGAATTTTCAGTATTGCTCATCCGTCTCGCAGGGGAAGCGGTTTACTCACTCTTGCGTGTATCATGATAGGTCAGCGATTGGACCAACTCGTCATGCTGACCATTCTCGATCGATTTTGTGCCATATGGGTGGAAGAGAAGGCATGTCACACAGTCAAGAGCATAGCAGTGCAAGTATAGCTGCACCAAGATATCAGATCCTTCGTGGCAAGGGGACATTGATGAACTTACGTATACATCTGCACTGCTCGTCGATAAGCAGGCTTTGGTGAATGTCTCAGCACGGTCACGGAGAGCGGTGAGAAGGGTTGGCTGAAGAATAGCCGAGTTGGTATACCGGTCATGGAAGCGCCGTTTTATGCCGTTATGCTATATGACACATTTAGACCAGCCTCTCCACATGCCCCTCGGTGTAGGCATACTTCGCCTTTATCTTCCGTTGTGAACAGATTCCTCTCCCATGTCAGCGGAGTCAGTCAAGCAGCTTCCTCACCATTTAGCATCCTTACGTGACCCCTTCCTGTCTGAAAAGTCTCATCACATCCGTCTTTGCATACCCCCCCTTACTGACGTATATCTCTTTCACCGCTTCCGGGCTCGCAAAAACAACCTCGTTGGGCGCGAGGCGTACGGTAGAGCCGTACCGCAAATGCAAGTCGTGTATCCATTGGCGCTTGGTGCCAAAGAACTCATGATATTTGACGAATAAGGTGGAAAGCTTCGTGTACCAGGGCCCTGGAAGTTTTCTTGTTGGCGAGATGATGAGTCGATTCACAATCCAGGCGGAGAGGGTACTCCAGATGAGAATCAGTGCCAGCAGAGGAACTGAATGCTGTCGCCCAACTTCGATCACGCCCTGGGTTGTCGCCATTACCGGTGTGTCAAATCTTTGGGAGGAAGATAATATAGCTGTATTTTGGCGGCTTAGATTGGATATATCAAATTCTATGCGAGCAGTCGGTTTTGATCACGTCCAAGAACAACAGAGGAAGATACAGCTACCTGTCTGTGCTCCAGATGTGGTGCACTGCGGACTGGCCGCGGTGGAGGGTCATGTCCGTCCGAGGAAGGTCGTGGGAGATGTGATTATTACAAGTTATAGTACACTGGAGATGGCAACCAGGGCAACTAACTGTCAGGATGGGGAAGGACGGCCGAGGGGCCCAGCTACCAGCATGCAGTAACCAAGTCCAAAGGTATCTGGCACTTGGCACCCGGGATACGAGTTATCTGGTACGAATTGTAATCACGAAACATTCAGGACAATTAATTAAGAAAGGGGGTTTTGTCAGGTCAGACCTTTGCATTGCTATTGAGTCGTTCTACATACAAGGAAAACTAGACGTAGATCGCCAGCTACCTGGCCGCTCGAGGCGACCGAGTAGAACAAAGGTTCTGACCCACGGCTTATTTAGGGAGAACCGTGCAGACTGGCACGAAGCGAGTCTGCGTCGCCATCATCCGTACAACCCTGCATGCCAGTAACAGAAGATGTCGCATGCTAGACGTCAGCGTTACCGAGGGACATATGGAGAAGGCGACCTTCCTTCGACACATCGATAAGACAAGGCTGTATTCAAGAAACTGTTGCATGCGCTTGTATCCATGACTGACGACTTGGTACAAATCGAAGTTTGGATTGGTTCACTGGTAAGTGTTGAATGAAACCTGAAAAACCGACGTGACGAAGGGCGAAGCTCGCCAGCACTGCCATCAAAATCCAACTGGCCGCCTACCCACTCACATGGTTGAACTTCCAGCCTCTCCGAAGATCAGTGAAGAGCATCAACCGTATGAGCTGAGACCGAAGTCTCCAGGTAAGCGAAGCAGAAAGCATGCCAGCAGTGCCAAACGAGGGCCTCAACATCCACGCACACATCAACAGCAATAAATGAGATATCCCTCGAGACCACCACCCACAACGGGATGTTTGGGATGGATTGAACATCGCAACAATGTTCCTTTCAGTAACGGGCGGGAACAAAGGGGTTCATACCAACGTGGATTCCAAACGTGAAAAAGGACAAGACCTGCTTAGTCCTCGAGAATACCAGTGAGTGACCAGGAAATGGTCTGGTATTATAGATCGAAAGGGCTTATGGCTCCACTCCATCACGCGACCCCGGTTGCGATAATAATGGTGCAGTGACAGTCCTCTATTTGGTTGACGCCGAATGCCTTGCTTATACACCGCGCAATGAGGCGCGACAGCCACAGAAGGGAGAAAAGGGCCGTCGAAAGGTCAGCGGAAGACTGACAAGGTCCTCCCACATAAAAGGTGAACAGACTTGTCTGCACCACCGGTGAAGGGGCAGGGAAGGAACACGAGTCCCTCGGTCGATTTTCCTTGCGGGGTCGTCTTTCCTTGTACTCCAGGTGAAGGGTCACAAAAAATACTCTCCGAGGATCGGACTACCATATTCTGGCTTTGACCGAACCTTCAAGTATTGTTTGCTCCGCAGCAACAGACAACAAAGAAAGAGGATTGTCCCGCCACAAGCATGTCATCATACGACATGCACACTCACAGAACCAATGCCACCCGTATATACTCGTTACACTTCATAGTTCTTAATCGAAAATTTATTCTCTTCCACAAATGTTGCGTGATTCTCCACTGTATTGCAAGTGGTAACAACTGAGCCCCAGCTCTAAATTGGGTGGAAATCATGTCAGTTGTGTAGTCTAGAAAAATAGAGAGTCGTTGAGATTTCTGGAAAGCTGGCCAGAAAATTCCTCTCTGCCTCCACAATTTACTCAAGATGTAATTGATATCAACCCTTGTTCCAGATATCAGCTCGCTTGTCATCCCCAAAAGGATTTGACGTGTCGTATGATTGCGGTCTGTGTGAGCCTAGTTTTGGTTCTTGATATTCAGCCTCTGAAAATTGCATTTCCTTTGGAGGTGGCGTGTATCTTGGAGCCGGTTCCATTGGGGGCATTTGCTGTTCAGTGTGAACTGTGGACAATGGAATATTAGTAAAACCGCTGTATCGATCTTGATTCACTGAACGGAATTGCTCGGATGTTTGATATCGGTTGTCTGTGGTGGCAGGGGAGGTAAATTCACCACCATCACCACGGACCTTGTCACGTCCGTACCAAAGGGTCAAGGCACGGATGACTCCGGTTAAGACAATGAAGATCCACAAGAGAAGAACTCCAGTCGAGATGAGAGCTTCAGTACGAATTCCGTCCTCAATTGTATTGATGAATCGAGCGACTGCACTAGAGATTCTATCGCTAGTAGCATCGCCAGAAACGGAGAGAAACGAATCATCTGCTTTGCTTTCAGATGAAAGACTCTGTATAGCACCAAGACTGAAGGTGTCATTCTCAAAGAGCGGGAAGTCAACATGTGCATGATCCGACACCCAAGTAAGACCCTTTTGTATTCCAGCAATTTTCATCAGCGCTAGGCAATTGAGGACATCCATGATTGGGTCATAGAGAGGTGTTCCACCGAACGTATCGTTCAAAATTTCGGTCGTCTTGTCGACAAAAGTGTTCAAAGTGTCGTTGATTGCTGTTGTCGTTGTGTTGACCCAACCAAGCATGTCTTTATTGATATCTTGACCGGTTGATTTAATGACTGCGTTGGTACCCACTGCCCACTGTTCTGATGCGTTGTTGAGTTGAGCCACGACTTTGTCACTGAAGGCTTCAACTTGGTCACTGAGGGCAGGGACTTGCTTTGCCAAGGCCGAAAGTAGCATGGCTTGACAGGCGCAGGCAAAGAGGCCAGCAATTGCCAGGGCTAGAACGAACAGCGCAGCCTCACTCGTCGCATACGCGATGACCCATCTTATCAGGTTCTTCTTTCGCTGCGATTCGTAGCCTTGCGACAGCTTCAGACCTGCAGAAGAGGTGTATGGTCTGCTGATAAGATAGACGACATCCATGGGGTCACGGGCGTTGGATTTGACAAGCAGACTGCGTTCTTGTGCTCTGCGATATCGTCTGATTTCTCGCCATCCCATTGGGATCATGACCAGGATGGCCAAGACAATCAATACACCGAGGAAAATACGACGGGCAATGTGAGCGATACCTGTTAACTTGTCGAAGAAATCGTTGATGCCATCGTCCGCGCCGCAGAAACTGAGTTGTTCTTTCTGCGGGACAGGGAACGCTGCACGATTGAAGGTGTAATTGTCCATGGATTCAGCCATGAGTTTCTTGACTTCTTCAAATGGGAGCCGAATAATAGTTTCCGTAACATTTTTGACTTCGTCAAAGGTGGGGATTGACTTGTTGAGCTTCTGAAGTTCGGCATCAAGGTTTGGTGGGAGTTTGAGGTTTCTGACGGCATCTTCCTGCTTGCTAAGATTGAGCGTTGGAGGAGTGGAGATTTGACTGCCGATTGAGAAGAAGGAAGATAGCTCCTTCACCAAAGAGTTGTATTTTGTTTCAAAGTCTCCGACTACACTGCCCAAATCATCGCCAAGGGTCTTGGTCAATGAATTCAGGCCTTTTTGCGCAGAATCGAGAGTTCCAATTACGGATTGTAGACTTCCAGTAACGGCGAGGGTAATGAGACAAAGATAGGTGTTGGTCATCATTCCGATAACAAAGACGGTTATTTCTTCGACTGCTGTCACGCTCAAGGTGGACATTTCCATAAGGCCGTTGACCAATTTCTCCACACCTCTGGCGGCCAGCTCATTGACACCTTGAGACATGTAATGAGGCATGGAGGCCATGGTGGAACCCATCGATTCAACTTCGGAACATGCTGAAAGCGCTTCACGCCGTGCTGAAGCTAGATTGCTATCGATACCAGCGATGGCAATAAGGGTGCGAATCAGAACAAGTAGGAGGAGAATGGTCCATCGATTGAACCAGACTTGTGATAACCGAGCCCGGAGGCCAAGGTAGGGTGTGATGGATGGTGCAGTGTGTGGTAAAGACCGAGGTGGGTCTTGGTTGGAGTAATAGTCTCGTATCTCATGATTGCCAGCAGGCATGGACGGAGGAGAGCCAGCCGGGAAGGCTGACGGGGCAGACATGTCGTCGAGATTGGCAACGAATTATCTGGTGTTGGTAAAGAGTGTCAGTCTGTTGCTGGATAGATTGGTTGGAAAGCGATTAATTCGTGAAACGAGAATTAGATAGAAAGTGTATCTGGTGATCGCGAAAAACGGTATGTTGGAATATCCAGAAGTGGATGTGAGTAAGACAGTCAATAATGGGATTAGGCAATAGAACGGGTCATCAAGACTCGACAAAGCATGATTATCGATATGACCAACAAAAGAAATGCGTGAGAGGTGAAAAGGGCAAACAATAGGAAAGGGTGACAATAGTGCGATTGACAAAAAAGAGTATGAATGAAGCGATAACGGGGACAATAAGACCTGAATGAAAAGTGATACATACCGCTTCCATTGTCAAACTCAACCTCACATCCACAAGGCTCCAACAACATGATGCACCAAACTCTTTCTGAGGTTGAAAGAAATATTGCCATGTTTCAGAAGAGGAGTGCCAGTTGTGGTGCATGAACATCGGCTGGCGGTGATGTTTCCAAAGAAAGCTGGCGCTTAGCTGGGGAATGGCGCCGACCAGGCTGAAGAAGCGCCTACCAACCATCTCACCCGTCAATTTTCCACGTCAGACACGCGCTCTCACGTGAACTCATTGAAATGAAACGGATTGATGAAGTCGAGGTGGGCGGTAGTTCCGTCCTTCAGATCGCCACATCATCTTCCTCCCTGCCCCAAGGTCCAACTTGGTTGACCCGCGCGCTATAACGCATGGCGTAATTCATGCGATGGATCTCCCTCAGTATGAAACATCTGACGGGGTGTTGCGGTCGTTGTGACCTTGAGGCAGGGTGGGAAGGAGACACAGATGCAGCGATACGGTGTTCAACAATGTGCCTGGAGCGAGAGAGGAGGAGGAGGAGGGAATCCTGCACGGCATCATGTAGCTCTTATACGAGAAGTCGTCATTGCAGCCAGTGGGCGGGAGAAACATCATCATGGTCAGCCACCGCTAGTGGCTTGTGGCGTTTACATGCAAGATTCCTTGATTTTTGAGATGTGCTAAGCTACTTTTAGACTAGCCCGGATTTCAGGTAATTACGAAGTATGACACGTGTTTCAAGCAAGGCTGCTACTAAGACGCCTTCCCATGGCCACGAGGCTGATGCACTCCACCTCGAAATAAAATACAGGCTACATGCTTCGATACGCTCTATGCTCTGGGATGAAGTTAAGCTTCGAGCCCATTTCGCTCCAATAGATTATCCTCGAGCCTTAAGCAAAATTGGCAGAGAATCTAGGCTTTCATTTCAGGTGATCAGTGGTCTCATAGCTGCTCGCAACTTCTGTCTGGGTAAAGATGGTCGCTTTGCAGAATCCAGTGTGCGATCGTCTTGGCAATACGAGGCAGTGTCATTCATCACCAGATCATCGTGAATCGGTCATCGCATGCAAGTGTCAGGTCACGCCAAAGGTTCTTGGAGCATTGCTTATTTTCACCGCGGGCGCACAATCGGCATGAGAAATTCCAGGCGCGCGCGAAGGGTCACGCAATGCACAAATCGAGGGTCGCTTATCGGTTTGGGGCAAGTCGTGATTAGTCGCAGCTCAGCGTGCGCATTGCGAGTCATGTTGTCGAGGTGAAGCGCATTCATCCCATGGAGAGACACAATCCACAATCACGAGCCAGGTCACGGTCAACACCACACGGGCGCCTATCGTTGCTCACCTTGACCTTGACCACCTTGCTGTTGCGCGGCCATAGCTGCATACCACATGGATAGATAATTTTGATATCCACCATATGCTGCGTATGGATCTGCTGCTCCAGCAGCTGGTGGCGGTGCACCAAGCTGAGCGGTCGGGGCTGCGGCAAGGGGGTATCCGGGAGGAGGTTGTTGTTGTTGTTGCTGCTGATGTCCCGCGTGGTGGTCGTTAGAGTCATCGCGGGATTCACGAGCTTGTGATCGGGCACGCTGCACAAAATTAGTTCGGCCATCCGAAGGTGTGAAAACGGGTAACTTACAACAGTGTCGACCTTTTCCATAATGGCACGTTTTGCTGCATCAATAGCATGGCGCGTACCTATCAAACCAATCTCGCGTTCGATGTCACGTCCCGAGGCCGTAGACACATTGATCTTGCACCCGGTCTGATTTTGCATTTCGCGAATCGACTCACCCCCTGTGCGCCTCTTAGGAATAGGTCCCGAAAACAAGGTGGGGCTGACATACCTTTTCCAATTATCATGCCAACGGCCTCACCAGGCACAATAATAGAATCGTTAATCTTGCCATGTGTATCTTCACGATCACGGTGGAGCTCTTTGACACTGATCCCTTTTTGATCGCTCTCTACGATTTCTAGAATGAGATCGCGCGCATATTGTTGGGCGGAAGGGCTCCCAATGAGATTGACTGGTCGCATGCCGTTGATGCTCTTGTTTTCACCCACGATGTTGACATGACATCCACTTCGATCTTGCAAATCTCGAATTGTCTCCCCACCCCGTCCAATGATCAGGCCCACGGTACGGTCGGGTACTAGCATTTGTAGGCTATCACCTTCCTTGGTCTGGAGAACCACAGCTTTATTGCTTTGGTTGCGTGATTTGTCCCCGCTTCTTTTTGCCGCCTCATTGTCTTCAATGATTTTGAAAATCTCGGCTTTGGCAGCTGCCCTTGATGATCGCCCACCAGATATTCTGCAATGTCTTTGCGTGCCGGGGACTTCAGGACCATCCATGAATTGTACACGGGCTCCCGTGGTATTTTCAACTCTTCTTAGATTCTCTCCGGAACGTCCAATAATCAGACCCACGAGGCTTTTATCAAGTGGAATGATCTCAGATTCGCCGTCAGCACCGGCAGAGGCACCAGCACCGGCACCGGCACCGCGATCGCGACCAGGTGACCTATCATCTCGATACCTCGGAGAATATAGTCCACCTCGGGGTGAAAATGAGCGTTCTCTGGTGAATCCTCGCTCATTACCGCGTCTCTCGTCACGGTAAGGATTGTAGTTGTCACGATCGCGATAGCCTTCCCTGCTCATGCGTGGAGGTGAACGGGAGGGCGATCGCGAGCGTCTATAACCCCTGTTGGCAGAGCGAGGGTCTATGTTAATCGGGGCTGTCCGATAGTATTAGCGACAGATCACCTTTTGGGACGAGAAAAGACTTACGTCGGCTTGGATCATAGGAAAGACCCTTTTCCGCAGCAATGCCTCGAGCTTTGGCAATGGCATCAGCAATACTGACAGAGCCTGAACTAACGGGTTTTATGCTCGCAAGGTCAACACTGCCGGAGTTGATAGGCTGGGGAAGCCCGTATGGCGTTGCGCTGCCAGGAGGAGTGGCATACTGAGGTGGAGGGTAAGGAGCGCCTGGGAGAGGTGGAGGTGGTGCTTGTGAAGGTGTACCGCCTTGTCTCTGTGCAGCGAGAGCAGCTAAGAGATTACTGAGATCAGCCATGGTGTTCTGAACCAGGCTTGATCTGAGGATTGGTGAAGACGGGCTGAGGTAGATTTGGAAAGGATGTGTGAGAGAGTAGGTGTAATAGAAGAAGGATGGAAGTGGGATAATGCGAGGATAGGCCTGTCTCGAAGTATTCAAGCTGGCGGCATTGTATGTACAACTTCAGGCTCGAAGGAGAAAAGAAGATTTGGGTAACAGTAGTGGGGCTCAGATATATCCGGAGTCAGAATATGCAGCCGTCGCCTGAGGACTTCTATGAAGTCCCTGCCAATTTCTAGCGTTTCCAGCTTCGAGTATTTCCCACGTGATTTCGCATTGTCCGCTAAACCATTTTCGGAAAAGTCAGACGCGAACGGCACAACTTCTTTCTTCAGTCCACTCAAGAGTGCATAGCTTCGAACAAAGCAGGTTTGTTGAATGCTTAATGTGTAGTTCATGCTTGCACAGTTTTTGAAAACATTCCGATCTGTCAAACGCTGGCATCTCAAATCCAAAGAGTCTAGTTTGCCAATTGACAAACCAGATCAGTACTTGAAAGTGCACTGCTCCTGGTATCAGTCTCCTTGCCAATATTAAGTCACTTAGGTCGTCAACCATCCCTAGGCTGAACATAATTCATATGCTAGCTTATACACTCGAAACCACCTCTGGCGAGCATAATGTATGAATATGAATAGGCTGGGTCACCGAACTGCCGGACCAATGGTATCACGGTGGATTTGACGAATGGTAGCTCCGAGAATGCGATGTATATATATGCTAAAATGGCGTTGGAAGTCTTAGAAGCGATAAGCTGGAATATTCAAGGTTTGCCGCCTCACCTTGCTTCGACAGCAGCTGAAGAGAGCATGGATCCTGGTAAAAATGCATTTGACTCCATAGGGGGTCAGCCTTGCGACAAAATGCAAGGCTATTGCCCAATTTTGGATCCCAATATGGCATGCGGCGGACGCTGAGCATCATCTTTATCCATGATGTCGTGAATGAGATGCTACAGTCACGACTAGCGTGGTC
>Ga0105239_10010304_pt1 | contig 10469 bp, 8 predicted proteins | sample KBSC44metaG_FD_92761 | JGI IMG/M metagenome (GOLD analysis project Ga0105239, IMG submission 92761) | Corn rhizosphere microbial communities from Kellogg Biological Station, Michigan, USA - KBS C4-4 metaG | ecosystem: Host-associated > Plants > Roots > Rhizosphere > Soil | place: Michigan, USA...
ACAACACCGCCGCCGCCGCCGCCCGACATTCCGTCGTGGCAAGAACCAAATGTATTACTGTTATAGACGCATTGAAGGCCGTCTGCCCCATTGGCAATAATTGATTTGTTGTTGCCAACGATGCTACCTGCAGTAATGATGCAAATACCTCCACCATTACCTCCGTTAGAAATGTTGATGTTATTGACATGCCCGGATCCGCCACCTCCGCCCATGAAAATTTTGTTTGTTAGGTTGGAATAACTGAGTTGCAGACCACCGACTCCACCTTTTAAATTTACGTTCGGGTTGGAGAGACATCCTACATATTCATTTCCTCCCTGGCCTCCCATGTTTCCATTACTTCCACCACCACCGCCTGAATTTTGGTTGAAACCGCTGCCTCCTCCATTTGCAGCTTTACCGACTCCAAACGATTTATTCAATGGCACTGTTGCAATTCCCTCTCCTTTATTGCTGGCAGCATCAAAGCTGGGTGCAGTGGCATAGTCAACGGGGTAAGAAACTCAGGCCGATGATCTCAAAACAGGATTTTGATCACTTTTTCCTCCGGCAAAACCCGCGTTACTAACACTTATTGAATCGTTTAAAGTAAGCGTATTGGTTACATATATTGCAAAAATCCCTCCTTTTGTTCCATTCCACTGCATGCAGGTATGGGGCTGATTTACGGTATAGTTTTGATAACTCGGAACTTTTACCAGTTGTACTTTTCCGCCAGGTATCTCATAAGTATTCGATAGAACGTATTTTAATGTAATGTCATTAAGGTTTATTGCTGCGATGGTATTGTACTCATAGTTGCCACAACTGTTGTAATTTAAAATGTTTCCAAAACTGGCAGAATTAGATGTATCTATTGTGGCACCTTTCATTTGTATTATAAGTACTGTATCGCCAACAGCAAAATTGCTGCCTGAATCTACGGTAAAGGTGTTACACGGAAGAATGGATAATACGGAGCCATACTTGTTGATAACAGTTCCTCCATTTTGCGCAAAACATGACAAACCAAAAAAGAGTCCGATTAAGGACAAAAGAAGACGTAATTTTTTCATGGATATTCAATTTATATTATTGCAATTCAATAGTGATAATAGATTCTGTACCAAAAACAGTGCCATCGTCGTTAATTATTTCATTGATGGCGAAATTAATTTCATGATGTTGGAATTTTTTAAGGTGTTCAATACGTTTATTCATGTTGAGTAATCCGTAAGAATCGCGTCCACCGTGTCTTTTGTTAAGCGAAGCCGTTAATCCTATACCATTATCTTTAACTGAAATATACACGGTGTCTCCTTTCTCAAATACATTAATTTCTACTTTACTGCTTTCTGATTGTTTGGGAAGAAGGCCGTGCAAGATGGCGTTTTCAACCAACGGCTGTATCAGTAGCGGTGGTATCATAATATCGTCTATTTCTACATCGGGATCAATATTAATATTGAAGTTTACAAGATCTTTAAAACGCAGCTTCTCCAACGAAAGATAATTGCCTACCAAATGCATTTCCTGCTCTAAAGAGATAAGGCCAAGGGATACATTTTTCATATTTTGTCTTATAAGATGAGAGAAGATTACCAGATATTGGTTGGCAGTGTCTTTATCATCTTTGTTGATCAAACCCTGAATATTATTTAAACTGTTAAAGATGAAATGCGGATTCATTAACGCATTTAAAGCTTTGTATTCCGATTGTTGGTATTTAAATTCGGCGTCATACTCTTTTTGTTTTTTGCGGAGGTTTCTTCTTAAGAAGAATAAGATAATTCCGTATACCAATAGAATTAACAGAGCGATGCTTAATGTTATAAACCACCAGGTAGCCCAAAATGGCTTATCGATAATTAAGGTTATGGTGATAGGCGACGAATAAGCGCTGGAGATGGTTTTTGAGCGTACTTTGATGATGTATTTGCCAAAGCCAGGAGATGACATATTAATCTCATTCCCGCTCATTTCAATCCAGTTTTCTTTGTCGTTTACAGATATTGAATACTGGGTAGTGGGTGTTTTGCTTGCAAATGAAATGTTGTCGATCTGTATACTTACGTTTCGAGAATCAGCATAAGGGACTTCAATTAAATCGCGTATAGCGTAACTCTTCTTCGTAGTTTTTAAAGATTGAAAAACCGGAACAGGTGGCAAAGTTTTATCAAGGAACACTTTGTTCGGAATGAATGTAATGGTCCCATCCCTGAAAAAGTAGGAATTAGCACTGTCAGAAACTACATATTCAGCTTGCTGTGGTAAAAAGGGGCTTTCAATAGTTTGAATGGTATATTGAGGAGTGCCATCACTTTTGGGAGCAGTTGTTAGGAGCAAGCGATAATAATTATTGGTGCTTATGAGAGCACTATGGTTGTTGATAGGGATGATGTTTTCCCATATGCAGTTGGGAAGGGATATGATCTGCTCTTTTATATTCTGAGTTTTGTAGTTACCGTAGATTGCAAGCGCATTGTTGTCTTTAATGCCCACCAAATAATGATCAAAGAAAGAAATGGCCCGAAACGTAGTGTTTTTAAACTGGGCTTGAACAATATTTTGGTCGTTTGTTATCTTCGAAACCCTGTTTTTTTGAGAATACCACAAAGAAGCATCTGATGCATCAAAAGCTCTTGAATAGATACGAAGCGCTTTGTCGTCGTCGTTCATTAACGTATCTAAATGAGCATTTCCGTTATGTGCGAATGAATCTAATCTGAGACGCATAATCCTTGAGATATTCACAAAGAAAACGTCTTGCTTACCTTGTAAAATTTCTTTAATGCTAAAATTATACTGTCCTGTTTTTACGGGCTTTCCGGGAATATCTTTTTCTATATTTGATGAAATTAAAAGATCAACACCATCAACTGTAATGAGTTTACCCTCGTCGGTAATTAAAAAATTTGATTTCGTAAAGTAAGCATTGATTTTGTTGGATTTGTAAATACGTTCAATTACATCTTGTTTTTTTCTGTATAGAGATCCGTCGCTTGTTACAAAATAAAGATTGCCATGAAGTAATCTGGCATACATTACTTTACCCGTGTAGGCGTCATTATATTCCGCCAGTTCTTTAAAATATTTACTTAAATAGAATACACCTTTGCCCAAAGTAGGTATCCAGTAGTTTTCGTCTTTGTCTTTTGTGATAACGGTAGGGCGTTCTCCGAGTTCAATAAATATGCTGTCATTAATGCTTACGCCATCTAGTAATCCAATAAAGATGTTGTCTTTATCGACCAATCCCGGAGGGAAATTTTTGAAAGTGATTTTTGTTTTCTTAAAAGTCAGAAGAGCATTTTCGTTCATATCGTAAACACCTTTGTCCGTTAAAAAACTAATTTTAGGATCATCAATAGTATTATGTACCAATAAATAATGATCGCCCTTCTCTTTATAAGGAACACTTTTTATAAATTCACCGGATGAATTTATGATCCATCTGTTATTGAGGCCAATAAGTTCAAAGTTCTCTTTTCCAATGCCGGTTACATTTAATGGATAGTTGTTTTGGTAACCCTTAATCGGAATAATGTGTACTTCATTATTTTTAATGCGGATAAATTTAGAAGAATTGCTGAATATGGTATTGATGGAGCCGTCTCTCTGAATACAGTTCCTCAGCATGGGTAAGTTAAACGGAAGCTTAAGCCAGGGCGTATTTTGAGCAACGTGAAAAGTATCATCTTTATAATAACATAAATAGCCTCCAAAAGTAGAAAGCCATAAACGGCCAAGTCCATCTTCTGTTGTGTTTAAAATGTCATTATCAGGAAGGCCGTCAAAAGTACTGAAGTTCTGAAATGAGATTCCATTATACCTCGATAGCCCTTTTGTTGTTGAGAACCACAAATAGCCATTGTGTTGCTTGGTAATAGAATAAACTGTATTAGACGGCAATCCATTTTCAACGGTAAGATGAAAAATAGGTATTTTTTTACCTTGTAATGTAAATGAAAAACCAAGGCAAAGTATAATAGTCCATAACAGTTTCTGCATTCTAAATTGTTTTCAAGAATTGAATCAAATCCGCATAACGTCTTCTTCCTATCGGAATCATAGTGTTGTCGTTCATTTCTATTTCCGGATTTTCGTTCTTATGTATTTTTTTTATAAAGTTACAATTAACCAGAAATGAACGGTGAACCCTATAGAAGTTTCCGTTTAGAAGTGTTTCTTCATAAAATGATATAGGGTTTGATATTATTGTCTTTTGGATGGTATTGTTCTTTTTAAAATAAACATTGGAATAACTTCCCATGGCTTTGATATAAACAATATTCTGAATGGCAATAATATCGAACGAGGTAGTATTACGCAAAATAATTTGCTTCGGTGCCTCTCTGGTTATAATTTCTTTAGCCAGACTATGATATGCCTCTGCATTAAAATTTAATATTTTGTTGTAGGTGATGCGCTCTTTAAGGCGTTGTACCGCCGTTACTAAATCTTCTATATCAATGGGTTTAAGAATATAGTCGACGGCATTTAATTTAAATGCCTTAATAGCATATTCGTCATATGCTGTTATGAAAATAATTTCAAAATCGATACGCTCCAATCGTTCCAGAAATTGAAATGCATTTTCGTTGGGCATCTCAATATCCAAAAAAAGAGTATTGGGTTTTAGTGCCTCAATCGCTACTTGCGCATCCTTGGTAGAGTTGACCGAGCCTAAAATCTGTATTTCATTTTTAAAATGTTTTTCAAGTAAAAATTGCAAATTGATACATGCCTCTTTTTCATCGTCAACAATAAGCGCATTTATCTCATTCATTTTTTCATTGTTTTATTAGTGAAGGTTTTTAGGGAAACAAAATATGATTCTTGACTATTATCTTGTTTTTCGTGGCAAAGGTAACATGGCGTCGTAGAAAAAAAACGCAGTTGTTTACCGTTTATACAATTTTTACTACCATTTGTAAATTATTCGGTAATTGCCTTGTAGAAATTTCATTGTTTTGGGTTGTGAAAATTAATACAGAGAATTGTTATAATTAAATGAATGGTTGATTTTGATTATAAAATCACTGACAACGATATAAAGATTTTAGTTGCAATTGAAGCAGCCACCATGAAATCGGAAATGTATCTATTGAAAAAGATTGTTTAGAAAGGAATATTTAAGAATGGTATTTACTTTGTAAACTTTGCAGATCCGAGAAAAAGCTATCTCTTTCCCCTAAGGAGGTAGCTTTTTTTATTGGCCCTACTCCATTTTTTGTCGCTTTCAATATTTCAGAATTGAAGCAAAGCTTCAATTAAATAAGTACTTTTGTGGACTCAATTTTTACATATATCAATGAACAATACTGATAAACTTGCAACGGCATTTGCTGAGGCATTAACGATACCAAAAGAAACTATTACTGAAGAGCTGGCATATCAAAGTATTCCGGAGTGGGATTCCGTTACACATATGATTCTTATCAGCCAATTGGAAGATGCGTTTGAAATTGCCATTGAAACGGATGACGTAATTGATATGAGTTCTGTGGCAAAGGCAAAAGAAATTTTATCAAAGTATAACGTTGTATTCTAAAAATGCTACTGAAAGATAAACTGGCCTTAATTACAGGATCTACTCAAGGCATTGGTTATGCCATTGCAAAACTATTCGCCTCTAATGGATCTCATTTAATTTTACTGGCACGTAATCTTGAAAAATTACAACAGCAAAAAGCATTGCTTGAACAACAATTCAATGTTCGGGTGCACGTATTTCAAACCGATGTTTCCAATCCGGATGAGGTAAAAAAGACGTTTGATATTATTACACAAAATAAACTTTTACTTGATGTTGTTGTGAATAACGCCGGTATTATGGTGGACGCACCACTGTTAATGCTAAAGCCTGAAATGTTGCACAACAATATTAATGTGAATCTTTACGGTAGCTTTTATGTAACACAAGCCGCAGTAAAATCGCTTATCAGAAATAAAGGTGGTTCCATTATAAACCTTACCTCCATTATTGGCAAAAACGGAAGTGCAGGGCAATCGGCTTACGCAGCATCAAAAAGCGGTGTAATAGGGTTTACAACCTCTCTCAGTAAAGAACTGGCGCCTTTAAATATTCGTGTAAATGCCATTGCTCCGGGTTTTATAGAAACACAAATGGTAGCATCGATCAACGAAAAGGCCCGGGAAAAAACACTGGCAAACATAGGTATGAAACGTGCAGGGACTCCTGAAGATGTGGCGAAGGTGGCTTTATTTCTGGCTTCCGACCTTTCAGCTTATGTTACCGGACAAGTTATAGGCGTAGATGGCGGAATGATTATTTGATACTATGATTTTATACAACGAAATAGCAAAAAATACATCGCTGCGGTTTTGGGATGAAAATCAACCTGACACTTCTTTTGCGTTAACAGATTTGGATCTTATTGAATTGCCGGGCGATGGTAAACGTTTGGCATTTCTCTACATTGATAATTCTCTTACTGCTATTACTGTTCTCTTATCTTTTCTTAAAAGTCCTCATGCCCTGGTATTGCTAAGTCCAGGGTTATCGGAAACACTTAAATCTGAGTTAGAGGTTCATTATAAGCCTGCATATATTTACGATGTTTCCAGATCATATGTTGATGGTTATAAAGACTGCATTACGACAGGCTTGCGGCAAATAATAAATGAAATGAGTTACCCGATTCATCCCGAAACAAAAATATTATTAAGTACATCCGGAACAACGGGTTCTCCCAAATTCGTAAAATTATCAGAGAAAAACTTATTAAATAATGCCAGGTCGATCGCCGCTTATTTGCCAATCAGCAGCGCGGATGTGGCTCCTTTGAATTTACCGGTTTATTATTCTTACGGTTTGTCTGTGTTCACCAGTAATGCTATCAAAGGGGGCGCTATCGTTTGTACTAATACCGATGTTCTTAATAAAACATTTTGGAGCCAGATGCAGCATTTTGGTTTTACGTCTATTGCCGGAGTTCCTTTTGTTTATGAAATGTTGGATAGAATCGGATTTACCAAAAAGCAATATCCCTCTTTAAAATATTTCACGCAAGCGGGAGGTAAATTAACGGAACCATTGGTAGTTAAATTTGCCGAATATGCGAAAGAACACAATGTTTTGTTCTATGTAATGTATGGCCAAACCGAAGCTACAGCGCGTATGTCTTATCTGCCTCCCGGCGAAACTCTGAAAAGGCCCACCTCGATTGGTGTTGCCATTCCTGGAGGAAAATTTGAGATAGAAAATGGGAGTAATGAATTAAAGTATCAGGGAGCGAATATTTGCGGAGGCTATGTTACATCCTTGCAGGACCTGGAGAGTTATTATCAGGAGCAATGGTTATACACCGGAGATCAGGCAAAAATGGATGCAGATGGTTTTGTTTATATTACCGGGCGTATGAAACGATTTGTGAAATTGTTTGGCAATAGAATCAATCTCGATGAGATCGAATCTCTATTAGCAAAGCAACTAAATACAATAATTCGTTCAATAGGGGTAGAAGATAAAAACCTGTTGTTGATTGGTGCCGACGAACCGATTTTAAAACAAGGGGCGGCTTATGTTGTAAAAGAGTTGAAATTGCATCCAACCGTAGTAAAAACTTTTGTTTGTGAAACGATCCCATTAACTGCTAATGGAAAACCAGATTATAGAAACCTCCAAAAAATGTATGAAGGATTGTGATGCTTAGCGAGATTTTGAATATTGAACAATATGCTCTAAGCAAAGCTGAAAAGCAACCTATGTTGCTTGATTTGTTACTGCAAAGGCATCAATGGCATTACGCTCAAAGTGAGGCCTACAGACACATACATCAGGTTGTATTTGATGACAGGTTAATGATGGATTCCATCTCAGACCTGCCGTTCATTCCGGTTTCTTCATTTAAGAATCATGAATTAAAAAGCATTCCGGACGAAGAAGTGCTGAAGGTGCTGACATCGAGCGGAACCACCGGGCAAGCCGTTAGTAAAATATACCTGAATAAAGAGACGGCACAATTGCAATCGCTGGCTTTATCCAAAATTATTTCGCATGTAATGGGTAAAACTCGTTTGCCTATGTTGATCATTGATTCCAAGGCTGTATTTTCCAATAAACAAAGCTATTCGGCAAGAGGGGCGGGCATACTGGGCCTTTCCGTTTTTGGCAAAGATCATACTTATGTATTAGACGAGCATTTTGAATTTGACGAAGAGGTACTATCCGCATTTCTGGAAAAATATAACGGTCAGCCCATCTTTATTTTCGGATTTACATTTATGGTTTGGCTTTATCTTTTTCAGGCTAAAACCAATAAACAATATGATTTAAGTAAGGCCACACTTATTCATAGCGGAGGTTGGAAAAAGCTTACTGAAATGGCTGTTGACAATGCCACCTTCCGGAAAGCGTTACAAGATAAATTTGGCCTTACGCACATCTATAATTTTTACGGAATGATTGAGCAAATAGGTTCAGTGTTTCTGGAGAATAGCGAAGGCTACTTACATTGCCCCAATTTTGCCGATGTAATTATTCGTAACCCAATTGATTTTTCGGTGCAACCCCATGGCGAACCCGGATTGGTACAAGTCGTAAGCGCGTTACCACAAAGCTATCCGGGGCATTCACTGTTAACCGAAGATATAGGAGTTGTGATGGGAGAAGATGATGCATCAAACGGATGGCAAGGCAAATATTTTAAGATTATAGGCAGGGCGAAGAAGGCCGAATTAAGAGGCTGTAGCGATACCTTTAAATCAAGATAACGCATGAATGTACAATTACTTTCTCCCGAAAATAAAACTATCGAGCTTCAATGTATTCCTGTTTTTAATGGCAACGAATATATGGTAAGGGCTTTTGATGAAAGAACAATTCATTTTTTTGATACATTGGCTAAAAAGATATTGGCTCATCCCGGTATTAATCGTTTACCTGAAATGGTTGCGCTGGCATTCTGGATCAGGAAGGCTAATTTAAATAGCATTAAAGAAGAAAATAATTACTTGTTTAAACAAACCCATGTACAACTAAGCCCATTAGGAAAGATCTTTCATGTGTGCCCGGCCAACGTAGATACCATGTTTGTTTACAGTTTGGCTGTATCTGTTTTGATGGGTAATAAGAATGTACTGCGTATCTCAGAAAGAATGGATGCTCCGCAAATTCAAATAGTATTTCAGTTGCTGAATGAGTTGCTGGTTCAGCCGGAGTTTGAATTGTTTCAATCTTATATTAACCTCATTAGCTATGGCCACAACGACTCTATCAGTTCCTATCTCTCCCAAAAAAGTAACGCGCGTATTATTTGGGGCGGAGATGCTACGATAAATACTTTCAGGGATTTTAAACCTGCTCCCCGTACGCGCGATATTATATTTGCAGACAGGGTTTCAGCTGCCGTAATCGATTGTAATTATTTCAATGGGATTAACGAATCAGATAAAGATTTTTTTGCAAAGAAATTTTTCAACGATGCTTATACCTTCGATCAAAAAGGATGCTCCTCTCCGCAAACTGTTTATTTTATTGGAGATAAAATAGCATTTGACAACTGCCTTTATCAATTAGCAGGACGATTATCTGAAATTTCAAAAGGAAAATACGAAACAGACATTTCTTCTTTAGCCTCGCTGAAGCTAAATCAGATGGTAGATGATACTTTAGCCGATATAATAACAGAAAAAGTTGGAGACAATTATTCCACTTTTGCATTGTTGGATAAGGACAACATCGACAAAAACCTGCACTCCTGCGGTGGTGGCTACTTTTATGCCAAACAACTTTTGAATATCGGTGAACTTAAGGAAATGATTTCTGTAAAAATGCAAACCATTACATATTGTGGTCTCAATGAAAATCAACTTGAAGCGTTAAAAGAAATGGCACAAGGTGAAGGTATTGACCGAATCGTTCCCATAGGAGAAGCACTTAATTTTCATTACATATGGGATGGATACAATTTGTTGGAATCGTTATCCAGAAAGGTTTTTATAAAATAAATTATTATTAAAGCAATATGCACTTAGTAAATATAATAAAGGGCAAACGCATTCAACTTCGTTCTTCAACGCCCGAAGATACGGAATTTATTCTCTCATTGAGATTAAATCCTGACTTAAACAAGCACCTGAATCCAACTTCTCCCGATGTAGAGGTACAGCGAAACTGGCTTGGAATGGTGTACAACAAACCGGGCGATTACAATTTTACTATTGAAACTACAGAAGGTGAAAAAGTGGGCGTAGTGGCCATTTATCAAATAGATGATACGGCAAAGACATTTAACTGGGGGCGTTGGATCATTCATCCCGATGCGCCGATGTATACCGCATTAGAGAGTGCCATTTTAGTGTATCATATAGCATTCGATATTTTGGGGCTTACGATGGCTTTATCCGATGTAAGATTGGAAAACAAAAATGTAGTGAAATTCCATTTATCATACGGAGCCCATATTTATAAAGAAAATGAACTGGACATGTTTTACGATTACAAAAAGGAACAGTTCCCA
>Ga0105239_10010305_pt1 | contig 10469 bp, 12 predicted proteins | sample KBSC44metaG_FD_92761 | JGI IMG/M metagenome (GOLD analysis project Ga0105239, IMG submission 92761) | Corn rhizosphere microbial communities from Kellogg Biological Station, Michigan, USA - KBS C4-4 metaG | ecosystem: Host-associated > Plants > Roots > Rhizosphere > Soil | place: Michigan, USA...
CGCGCCTCGCGCACGATCTGGGTGGCATTTTCGGCCACGCAGCGGCCGACCACGCCCTGCCCCACGGCGATCTTCAGGCCGTTGATGTCGACCGGCCCGACGCAGATGCGGCATTCGAGCACGCCGCTGGCCGCATCGAGCAGGAACAGCGACGCGGCCTCGGCGTGCATGAAGCCGGCGATGCGCGTCACCGCCATGTCCAGCGTCTCGCGCAGGTCCAGCGACACGGCCAGCGATTCGCTCAGTTCGGCGAGAAAGCCGAGGGCGCGCCGTTCCGAAGGCGCCGCCGCGGCGAGCGGCGACGCGTTCACGGCGCCTGCGGCTCCTGCGCGCCTTCGCGGCGACCGCGCAAGCGCACCCACAAGGCCAGTGCCGGTCCGGACAGCGCATAGGTGAACGCAACCGCACACAGCACGACCGGCGGATTTACGACCAGCGCGAACAGGATCAGCAGGATGAGCGGGATCGCAAAGAACGGCACCTTGTCGCCGCGCGGCCACGCCTTGAAGCTGAAATAGCGGAAACGGCTGATCATGAGCATTCCGGTGATGATCGCGATCACCGGCGTGATCAGCTGCACGTCACGGCCGCTACGGCCGGAGTCGATCACCATCCACACGAACGACATCGCCACGCCGGCGCCGGCCGGAATCGCGAGTCCGACGAACCAACGCTTGTCGGCCGTGCCGACCTGGGTGTTGAAACGCGCGAGGCGCAGCGCGCCGCAGACGGCGAAGATGAATGCGGCAGCCCAGCCGAACTTGCCCCAGGCCGGTCCATATTCGCTCAGCGATCGCAGCGACCACACGAACAGCACGAGCGCAGGCGCCACGCCGAAACTGACCAGGTCGGACAGCGAATCGTACTGCACCCCGAATTCGCTTTGCGTGTTGGTCAGGCGGGCCACCCGGCCATCGAGCCCGTCCAGCAGCCCGGCAACAAAAATCGCGATGACCGCATTCGTGTAGTTGCCGTTGATTGCGGCGACAATCGCGTAAAAGCCGGCAAACATCGCGCCGGTCGTCAGCAGGTTCGGCAGCAGGTAGACGACGCGGCGCGGCCGTGGACGGGCGGGAACGGAAGGGTCGGAATCCATGCGGCTGAGTGTACCCCAAGCTGCGGTTTTTCATGGCGGCGGGCGCGCCGGCGCTTGTGTCCGGGGATGACAAGTGCTATCCATTCCACTGCAACAGGGGATTGCATTTCGCAACGCGCCGCAGGCGCCAGGAGTAGTCCCGATGAATCGCGCCATGATCCTGCTGGTCTTGACCTGCGCGGCAGCCAGTGTCACGGCCGCCGACAAGCAGCAGGTATACAAATGGACCGATGCCAACGGCATCGTGCATTTTTCCGACGCACCGCCGCCGAGCGACACGAAGAACGTGGAATCGCTGCATCTGGCGGGCGGCACCACGACTGCAGCGGCTGCGGATCAGCCGCCGAACGCCGCTGCCGGTTCTCCAGCCGCGAACGCCGCGCCGGCCGCCGCGCCAGCGAATGCAACCGACGACGCTACGCTGTGCAAGCAGTCCCGCGCGAATCTCGAACTGCTGCAAAGCAAGACCCCGGTGGGGATCGCCGGTGCCGACGGAAAAGCGCAGGTCCTCGACGACAAGGCCCGCGAACTCCAGATTGCCAACGCAAAACTGTCGATCTCGCGTTTCTGCAAATAGGACGCGCACGTGATGCACGCTCGTTGCGCGACCGGCCGGGCGCTCGTCGCTCTGCTGCTTTTGCTGATACTCGCCGGCGCGGCGGCATGGTGGTATCTGGCGCCCGATACGCTGCCGGCCTTCGTCAAGACCTGGCTGCCGGCGTCGCCGAAATCGAATCCGCTGCTCTACAAATGGCGCGATGCCAAGGGTGGCCTGCACATCACGGATACGCCGCCTGCAGATCGCCCATACGAGACGATCCGCTACGACCCAAACGCCAATGTGCTGCCGAAAGGCGTGGCGCCGGGCAAGTAGGTCTCAGAAAGCAAAGTTGGCCGACAGCAGCGCGTTGCGTCCTGGCAGCCGGTACGCCTGGCCGTCGCCGAGTTCGCTGATTGCGACCGGATCGCGGCGGTTGCTCAGGTTGTAGCCATTCAGACGCAGTTCCCAGCGCTCGAAGCGGTAGCCGACGCCGGCATCGACTGTCGTGTAGCTGCCGACCGGCGTTCCGTTCTCCTGATCTAGAACGCGCTTGCCAACGTAGTTCCATACGACTGCGGCGTTGAAACCCTGCAAGGGTGTATACAGCAGGCCCAACGCGGCGAGGTTTTGCGGCGACACTTCCGGGCGACAGGCGCGCACTGTAGGCCGACACGACCGCGCCGCGTAACCGCCTGCAGGAGCAGGCGGGCTACGGCGCCAGACCGATATCCGGCGGCTGCTACAATTGCGGTTTCCGCAGAAAACAAAGACGCCACGCATGCGCCTGTCCCGATTCCACCTCGCCACCGTCAAGGAAGTCCCCGCCGACGCGGAGATTGCCAGCCACAGGCTGATGCTGCGCGCCGGCATGCTGCGCAAGCTCGCCGCCGGCATCTATACGTGGTCGCCGCTCGGCCTGCGCGTGCTGAAGAAAGTCGAGAACATCGTGCGCGAAGAGATGGATCGCGCCGGTGCCTTGGAAATGACGATGCCGACGATCCAGCCGCGCGAGCTGTGGGAAGAGACGCAGCGCTGGCAGAAATTCGGTCCGCAGCTGCTCAAGATCAAGGATCGCAAGGAAGCCGAATACTGCTATGCGCCGACCGCCGAGGAAGTCGTCACCGACTTCGCGCGCGGCGAGCTCAAGAGCTACAAGCAGCTGCCGGTGAACTTCTATCAGATCCAGACCAAGTTCCGCGACGAGATCCGGCCGCGCTTCGGCGTGATGCGCGCGCGCGAGTTTTTGATGAAGGATGCCTATTCGTTTCACCTGGACGAGGAAAGCCTCGGCGCCGAATACGACAACATGTACGCGACCTACGGGCGCATCTTCACGCGCCTGGGACTCGCGTTCCGCGCGGTCAAGGCCGACACCGGCGCGATCGGCGGCAGCCGCAGCCACGAGTTCCAGGTGCTGGCCGAGTCGGGCGAGGATGCGATCGCGTTTTCGGATGCCTCCGACTATGCCGCGAACGTCGAACTGGCCGAGGCTGCGCCGCCCGCCGCACGCACCGCGGCGAACGAAGCGATGCGCGAAGTCGCCACGCCGGGCAAGACCACGTGCGCCGATGTGGCGGCGCTGCTCGGCATCGGCATCGAGCGCACCGTGAAAGCCGTGTGCGTGATCGGCACGCAGGGATTCGTGCTGGCATTGGTGCGCGGCGATCACGAAGTCAATGAAGTGAAGCTGCAGAAACTTGCCGGACTCGCCGAATATCGCCTCGCCAGCGAACCGGAAATCGTCGCCGCACTCGGCTGCACGCCCGGTTATATCGGCCCGGTCGGCATCGACCGCGGGAAAGTCACCGTCGTCGCCGATCGCACGGTCGCGGCGATGCACGATTTCGTTGTCGGCGCGAACAAGCCGGGCTTCCATATCGCCGGCGTCAACTGGGACCGCGATGTACCGGAAGCGGATGTCGTCGCCGATATCCGCAAGGTCGTCGCCGGTGATGCGTCGCCCGACGGCAAAGGCACGCTGCAGATCGCGCGCGGCATCGAAGTCGGCCACGTGTTTGCGCTGGGTACGAAATATTCCGAAGCGATGGGCGCCGCCGTGCTCGACGCCGACGGCAAGAATCGCCTGATGCCGATGGGCTGCTACGGCATCGGCGTGTCGCGCATCGTCGCCGCCGCGATCGAGCAGAACAACGACACCGCCGGCATCATCTGGCCGGAACCGATGGCGCCGTGGCGGGTGGCGATCTGCATGATCAATCCGAAGAACGACGCCAAGGTAGGCGCGGTTGCCGACGAACTCTATGCGGAACTGCAGCAGCGCGGCATCGAGGCATGTCTGGACGACCGCGGCCTGCGCCCGGGCGCGATGTTCGCCGACATCGAGCTGATCGGCATACCGCATCGCGTGGTGGTGTCCGAGCGCGGCATCGCCGCCGGTACGTTCGAGTATCGCGGCCGCCGCGATGCGGAAAGCAGGAATCTGAGCCGTGAGGAAGTGTTGGCCTTGCTGGCGAAGTGACGGCTACTCGCCCTTCTTCACCAAACCCTTCAGCTTTCCGAACAAGCCGACCTTCTCGCCCTCGGCGGCCGGCTTGTCGCCACCGATCAGCTTGCTGAACTTGCCGGCCAGGCTCTGCTCGCGCTTGAGCTTCTCCAGCTCCTGCTGTTGCACTTCGCTGATCTTGGTTTCCCACTTGCGCTTGATTTCGTCCTGCTGGATCTTCGAGCGCAGGTGCACGCGGTAGGCGTCGGGCAGTTCTTCCTGGAACAGGTTGCTCGGCTCGCGCATGATGTAGCGGCCGATCTCGTCGAAAAATTCGCCTTTCAGCTGCGCCGGCTGGAATGCCTTCGTCGCCGTACCGAGCGAATCGAAATTGACGAACGTGGTCTTGACCAACGCGCTGTCGGCGTCGGCGAGAAAAGCCGCATGCAGGATGATCTTGCCGCGCGCGTTGAAACGGGCCGAGACAATCTCGCCGCTGACATCTTTTTTTGGTTCCTGCATGCCGCCCAGGTGATAACGCTGGAACGCGCCGGCGACGGTGCGTACCTTGGCGCCGCCCAGAACTTCGACTGTCGGACATTCGTCGGCGGCGATCACGCACGGAAAACTCAGCGTGATCTCCTTCGACGCCGGCTGCGGATTGACCTTCAGCTCGTAGTCGTGTTCGATGTAGCCGACGATGTCGCCGTAGCCGACCAGGTTGTAGCGCAGCTGCTTCTTCGGCTGCAGCACCTTGAGATTGGCGATGAGCTTGCCGAGAAAATCGTGCAGCGCGGTCATGCCCGGGTCGAGCTGGGTGCGGAAGATCTCCTCGCGCTCGGCCTTGCGTTTGCCGGCGTCGTCGGCATTCGCCTTGCGCTGCTGCGCCTGTTGTTCGAGTTCGTCGAGCAATCCCACGATAACAACCCCTGTGCAAGCCGCGCTGGCCGCGTCTTTGCACGGCTAAAGTTAGTCGCAGTCTGCGCCACGCGCAAGGGGTCTGGCTGCGAGCCCTCGATCCTGACGCTGAAACTGGACCAGCTTCACAGGATCCGCCGCGACGGCACCAGCAGATCGCCGAACAACAGCCCGGCAACGAGACAGGCAAGGATCGCCACAAGCGATACCGCCATGTCGATGCCCGGAAACACTTCGCGCTGCGCGAGCAGCGACAGCGTCTTGAAGCCGATACTGCCGGGCACGAGCATGATGATGCCCGGCACGCGCACGAGCGAACCGGGCCGACCGATGAATCGCGCATAGGCGTTGCCCAGCGCAGCCATGCACAGGCCGGCGAGGAACACGCCGAATTGCGGCGTGGATGCGCGGCCGGCGTAGAACGTGATCAGGTACCCGAGCATCGCCGCCGCCGCGACCAGCCACACATCGCGGCGGGCGGCGCGGAACAGCACGGCAAACGAGAAGCAGCCGCAGAGCAACGCCAGCCACTGCGCCCACGCCGCGAGCGGCGGCGCGGCCGATGGCGGCGGCACCAGCTGCAGCGTCGCGCAGATCTGGTTCGCCACGACAGTGCCGAATGCAAGCTTGACCAGGGTCGTGACGGCGCCGGCAAAACGCGCCATGCCCGAGACCAGATGTTGCGTCGACAGCTCGCGAACCGCGGTCGTCAGCATGAGTCCGGGAAATAGCACGATCAGACTGGCCAGCACGACCGAATTCAGATGCAGCGGTGCGATCTGCACGCTGGCTAGCGTGGCCAGCAGCGTCGCAATCAATGCGCAGATCGCCTCCACCGCGGGCTTCAGCCGCGGCCGTGCTTCGGCCGTCACCGCAATCGTGCCGACCAGCGTGCCGATCAGTGCGGCGGCGACAAGGTCCGCCGCGGAAGCCTCCAGTACGGCCGAGACCGCGGCCGCGGCAACGCCGAAACTGAGTGTTTCCAGGACGCGCCGCAACCGGCTCGGCCGGTCGCGGATCGCGGCCAGGCGCCGGAACCCTTCATCGATGCCGATGCTGCCGTCGGTGACGCGATCGGCGATCTCGTTGACGAGGCTCAGATTGCGCAGGTCGTCGGCTCCGGGCGCTACGCGGATGACCTGCGTGACTTCCGCGAGCGCGCCCGCTTCCGCGCGCATTTCGGTGAATGAGAACAGGATCGACGTGGGCGTCGACAGCGAATGACAGCTCAGTCCCAGACGCGCGCTGACCGCGTCGATCGCATCCTCGAGGCGCGGCGCGCTGGTGCCGTACTGGTGCAGCCGGCGCGCGATCTCGACGACGAATTGCATGCGCGCGGCGGCGTCACGGTTCATGCGCGGCTCCTATGCGACGAAACGTCAGGTTGATTCGCGGACCGATCTCGCGTGCGGTGCGCGGCAGATCGTGGCGGTAGTTGCTCTGTGTCGTGCCGGCCATCAACAGCAGACTACCGGATTCGAGCGGGATTTCGGCGCGCCATGCGGGATCGCGGCGATGACGCAGGCGAAAACGCCGGGTTGCGCCGAAGCTCAGCGAAGCAATTGCCGGCGTCGGCCCCAGCTCGGGTTCGCTGTCGCTGTGCCAGCCCATCGCGTCGCGGCCGTCGCGGTACAGGTTGCACAGCACGCTGTTGTATACTTCTCCACAAATAATTTCGAGGGCGGCGCGCAGCTCGCGCAGTGCCGGCGTCCACGGCCGCGGCTCGAAACGCGTGCGCGAATACGTGTAGACGGCCGCGGCGTCGCCGATCCAGCACGACAGCCGCGGCGAATCGACAGCGCGGCCGAAAATGCGCAGTCGGTGCTGCTCCCAGGGAATTTCCGCGCGCAGGCGTGCGAACCATGTGAGCGCGGCACCTGCGGGGCAGAATCGCGCCAGCCGCACGTCGGCGCCGGGCAGCGGGAAACGGCGCCAGTGCAGGTTCTCCACCGCGCCACGCCTGCGCCATTCTGCTATCGTGTCCGCCATGCACACCTCCGTTTCCCCATTATGACGCAGGAGCAAAAAGCGGCCGCGGAAGAGCCCGCATCGATGCGCGGACTGCGTTCCTCGCGTACCGCGCGTTACGTCGATGTCGCCGACGAGTTACGCGAGGAGATCCGCGTCGGCAAACATCCGGTCGGCAAGGCCTTCCCGACTGAAGCCGTGCTATGCAAACGCTTCAGCATCAGCCGCTTTACCGCGCGTGCGGCGCTGCACCTGCTGACCGAACAAGGCCTGATCCTGCGTCGGCGCGGTTCGGGTACGCTCGTGCGCAGCGCCGAGACGCGCGTGAGCTACGAGCAGCACATCCGCTCGATCGACGAGCTGCTGCAGTTCACGAATGCGACCGGCTTCCAGTACCTCTACACCGATCGCGTCCAGGCCGATTCGGTGATCGCCGGCTGGCTCAACGTGGCCGTCGGCACCGAGTGCATCCACCTGCACGGCATCCGCTACCACCGCCGCACGCAGCAGCCGTTCTGTCTTGGCGAGGTTTACCGGCGCGTGAGCTGGCAGGGCCTGCCTGCGGGATTCGCGACGATGGAAGATGCCATGCGTCAGCTGATGGAACACGAATTCCAGCAGCGCATCGGCAAGGTCGAACAATCGCTCAGCGCCGTGCCGATGACCGACGAGCAGGCGCACGAACTGAAGGTTCGCCCCGATACGCCCGGTTTCCGCAGCGTGCGTCGCTATTTCGACCTGAACAGCCGGCTCGTGCTCGTCGCGGTGACGCTGCACCCCGGTCACCTGTTCAGTTATTTCAGCCGTTACGAGCGCATCGATCCTGCAATTAGAGCTTGATCGTGCGGCGAGCGAGCGCGGACAATTCCGCCAAGCCAACCTGAGCGCGAGATGGAAATGACCGAGCGGGAATCGATGGAATACGACGTCGTCACCGTCGGCGCCGGACCGGCCGGTCTTGCGTTCGCGATCCGGCTCAAGCAGCTCAAACCCGACGTCCGCGTCTGCGTGATCGAGAAGGCCTCCGCGATCGGCGCGCAGATTCTGTCGGGCGCGGTGATCGAACCGCAGCCGCTCAACGAACTGTTGCCGGAGTGGGGCAAGAACCCGCCACCGATCTGTGTGCCGGTGACAAAGGACGAGTTCTGGTTCCTGCGCGATCACCAGCGCGCAATCAAGTCGCCGCTGACGCCGCCGCAGATGCACAACCACGGCAACTACATCGTCTCGCTCGGCGCGCTGTGCGCGTGGCTGGCGCCTCAGGCCGAAGCGCTCGGCGTCGAGATCTATCCCGGTTTCGCCGCCGCCGAGCCGTTTTTCAACCCGGACGGCTCCGTCGGCGGCGTCCGCATCGGCGACATGGGCGTGGCGAAGGACGGCGCGCACAAGCCCGGCTACACGCAGGGCATCGACATCAAGGCGCCGATCACGGTGCTCGCCGAAGGCTGCCGCGGCCATCTGAGCAAGCAGCTGATCGCAAAATACCAGCTGGACGCGAACAGCGATCCGCAGACCTACGGCATCGGCATCAAGGAGCTGTGGCAGCTGCCGGCCGGGCGTGTCGAACCCGGCAAGGTCGTGCACACCCTCGGCTGGCCGCTCGATAGCGCCACGTACGGCGGAAGTTTCCTGTATCACCTGGACAAGGACCGCGTGGCGATCGGCTTCGTCACGGGTCTGGATTACGTCGATCCGCTGTTGTCGCCGTGGGAGGCGTTCCAGCAATTGAAGAATCACGCGCTGGTCAAACCGCTGCTCGAAGGCGGAAGCATCATCTCCGCCGGCGCGCGCGCCATCGTCGAAGGCGGCTGGCAGTCGCTGCCGAATTGCGAGATGCCCGGCGCCATGCTGATCGGCGATGCCGCCGGCCTGCTCAACGTGCCGAAGATCAAGGGCACGCACCAGGCGATCCGCTCCGGGATGCTTGCCGCCGAGCACATCGTTGCCGCCGGCAAGCCGGACGGCTGGGACGCCAGGCTGCGTGGCTCGGCCGTAATGCGCGAACTGCACAAAGTGCGCAACATTCGCCCCGGCTTCCACAAGGGCCTGTGGTTCGGGCTGGCGAATGCGGGCTGGGAAACGCTCACGGCCGGGCACTCGCCGTGGACGCTCAAGAACCACGCTGATCACAGCGCGCTGAAAAAAGTGGAGGAATATACTTCACCGCAGCGCGACTGGATCGAACGCACGTTGCCGCCGCGCGACCGCCTCGCCGAGGTCTATTTCGCCTCGACCCGGCACGACGAAGACCAGCCCGTGCACCTGCACGTGGCCGACACCAACATCTGCATCACGCGCTGCGCGGTCGAATACAAGAATCCGTGTACGCGTTTCTGCCCCGCGGCGGTTTATGAAATCGTTGAAGACGCAGCAAACGGAGCAGGCAACCGCCTGCAGATCAACGCCGCCAACTGCGTGCACTGCAAGACCTGCGACATCAAAGATCCCTACGGCATCATCAACTGGGTGACGCCGGAGGGCGGCAGCGGTCCCAACTACCAGAATCTGTGAAGACAAGGGCGGGCCGTGCATTGGCGCAGCCCGCCCGCTGACTCACATTCTCGGTCTGCTCAGTCGCGATCCCAGTGTCCGGCCTGGAAACGGTAGCGCTGGCCTTCATGAGTCCAGGTTGCGGCGACCCAGTGATGGCCATGGCGTTCGCGGATGTAATGGCCGCGTACCCAGACGTGATTGTGATTGCGCCATTCCCAGTAGCCCGGCGCCCACACGTAACCGACGCGCGCTTCCGGTATCACTTCCTCGCGCGGTGCGGGTGGCGCGACTTCCACTTCCAGATAGCCTCGCGCCAGAGCCAGTCCCGGCGCGCCCAGCGCCAGTGCAACGCAAAACACAGCGGTACGGATTGACATGGTCGTTCTCCTCATGGGTTGGTTTGCTCACTCATGCGTCGTCTCGTCGTCGGATTCCCAGCGACCGTCTTCGAAATACCATTTCGGCCCGCGCTGCTCCCAGCGTGCCGTGACCCAGTGATGGTGCAGGCGCTCCGGTACATATTGGCCTTTCACCCACACATGCTGGGTGCCCGACCATCCCCAGTAGCCCGGTACCCAGATATAGCCGGCGCGTTGCTCGGGCACGGCTTCCTGTTGCGGCGGCGGCGGCGCCGAGCCCACTTCCACATATGCGGCGTTGCCTGCACTCGGCAGGACCGCTGCGAGGCCCAGCGCCGCGGAAAATAAAAGGGTTTGCATCGACATGACTGACTCCTTGTGTCGCTGGCCAAAAAACGGCGCAGCATTCCTGCATACGATGAGAGTGACCTTACGAGCCGCCACGTGAATCCGTACAAAACATCCCTGCCCGATGTTCAGCGCGCGTTGTCATGCTGATTTCGCTAAGCTTCGCGGAAATTCCGCGTGTAGACAGTTTCACATGACCAAAATCGCACTCGTGACGGCGCGGCCCGCGCGCGGGCTGGATGACGACCTGCCACCATTGCAGGACGCACTGCGCAACGCCGGCGCCGATATCGACGAGCTCAA
>Ga0105239_10010306_pt1 | contig 10467 bp, 9 predicted proteins | sample KBSC44metaG_FD_92761 | JGI IMG/M metagenome (GOLD analysis project Ga0105239, IMG submission 92761) | Corn rhizosphere microbial communities from Kellogg Biological Station, Michigan, USA - KBS C4-4 metaG | ecosystem: Host-associated > Plants > Roots > Rhizosphere > Soil | place: Michigan, USA...
CGCGCGGAGTGTTCGCCCCCCGCCTGCTGCGGTGATTTTCGAGATTTCCGAATTCGTCACGCGCGTGAGCCGAAAGCACATCTTTCCGTTATCAACTGCTCGACCACCTGTGGCGCGCGGGGTCCATCGACACCTCGCTTGACGAAAATCTCGGCAAGCTCGTCGAGCTCAAAGGTGGCTGTCGCTCAGCTCCTTGCGTTCCCGCGCAAGGTCGGCCTCCTCAGTATCCGACTGCGAGCTGACGGAGACATATTCACGGCCGACCATCGACAGCGCGCCAGCGACCAATCCCGCGACACCCGCGATCAGGACGTCGTTTCGCGTCGCTGGATGATCGGAGGATTCGAAACCAAGAATGAGCGTCGGCGTCTTGCCGTCGCATCGCTCCGTTCGTCGACCCGGCTGTCACACCCGGCTGCAGAGCAACGCGCCCACGGCTTTGCCCGCTCGACACTCCTGACGTTCGCGAACCTCCCTCTTCAGCGAGCCAGGATGGCAGGAAATGTGGAGTTGATTTGCCCGACTCTGCAGCGTAAGTCCGCGACAAGCTGGCACGACGGGCAGTTGGAGCATGACGCCCATGCGCGGTGATGGCGCGAGCTCATCGGGTCCACAGCAGCCAATATTATCGACCTCCTTCAAACGTCTTCAGTTGCACTGTCACCGTCATGCGTTGACTCCGGCGCGGGGCGGCTGGGCCGACAAAGCAGGAGCCACTCCTCTCCTCCGCGTGCCAGCAGCACTGTTCCAATCGCATTGAAGTTCGGGCGGCGCCGGAACTCCAAAGCCGAGCAGCGGTTCTAGTGCGGTGGACCTGACATTCGCTTCGGTGCCGCCGCTGGGCTTCTCGAGCGAGTTCCAGAACCGCAATTGATCATCCGTTTGCCGGCATTCTTCGGCTTTGACTTTCGTCAACAGTTCTCGGCAGAGTCGGACACCGGAGACATCCGCCGATCACGGCGCACTTCACTGGAGGCCTGACATGTCGACCAAAAAAGCTCTGCTCGGCCGCACGGCCGTAATCGCTTCATTGACCGCACTCGCGATCGGCGCCTTGACCCCGACCAGTGCCGACGCTCGAAACGTGCGCTGGCACGGCGGCGGCGCGGCGGTCGGCGCGGCGCTTGCGGCGGGGGCCATCGGCACCGGTCTTGCGATCGCCGCAAGCCGCAACGCTTATGATTATTATGACGGTCCGGTCTATGGCGGTCCGGCGTATTACGAAGCTCCGGCCTACTACGGAGCGAACCCTTACGCCTATGGCTATTATCGCAAAGGCGAATACCCCTATCAGATCTATGGCGGCGAAAGCCCGAACGCGGTTTGTGCGCAAGGGACGACCTGGAATTGCCGCTGAGGCGCTTCTGACGAGATCCTCGGCGTGGCACCGGGCGAGTTCTCGCGGCGCTCGCCCGGCGCCCGGACCCCCACCCCCTATCTGCCCTCGTGACGAGCCCCGTAGCCCGCCATGAGCGCAACGACGTGCGGGGCCCGCCTGATCGTCCGCCACGGCGTCAATCGCCTGCTTCCGGCGGCGATCCCACCTTCCGCCCCGCAATGCCCGTGGCGCAGCCGAAGAAGTACTTCGAGAACTCCACCTCGAGCCCTGCTCCCTCAGCATGGCCGCGATCCCGGCGGCGCTGCCGAAGTTGGTGCTGTAGGCGACCGATCATCGCGCGGTGGGCGTGCAGCCGCGCGATGGCGCGACGATGCATGCCGGAGGAGATGTCGACGGCAGTGACCGCGCCGATGCCGGCGAAGCGCTGCAACAGATGCGGCCAGACCTCCGCCGGTCTCGGCCATCAGATCGTATCCGCGGGCGCCGCCGGCCCCGAACGCCGGCATCGCCGCCACGCATTGCCGGCGCCAGCGCTCGGTGAACCCGAACGAGCAGATCAGGCTGAAGGTGATGTAGCGATCCGAGCAGCGGTCGAACACGCCTTTCACGAAGCTCGGGTCATAGATGTCGGGCGGGTCCACGATCAAGACGCGTCGTCCGGCGGGATGACACCCTTGGAGAAGATGAAGCAGCCGTAGAACCGCCGCTCGCCGGTCGCGATCACGCAATAGGCGCTCTTGGCCTTCTCATAGAACGCATAGCGCTCGACGCCGACCAGCGGCCAGGATTTTCCCTCGGCGCTATCGATCGCGGCCTGGACCTCCTGCTGCACCGCCGGGATCTCCTGCGGCTGGCCGACGACCTCCATCCTGACCGCGGCATCGTCGATGAAGGTGTCGAGCGGCAGCACCGACAGCACCGCCTGGACAGCCCTGCCCGCGCTGACATTGTCGATGCGCAGGAGCTCGCCGAACACGGTCTGCCGCGCGATCGCATCGGCCGGAAAATTGGTGTCGCAGATCACCAGCCGGTCGCCATGTCCCATCGCCCTGAGCGCATAGAGCACGTCGGCGTTGAGCAATGGGTCGAGGTTCTTGAGCATGGCGTCTCCTCCCTGGTTTGCGTCCGCCATCTGGCGGCAGGAATCTCGGAAAAATCGAGTATCATCCTATTCCCACGCGATTATCTCGCGGAGGGTGAAAGCACTGGTTTCGCGGTTTTTTTGCCGAGGTATCGTCTCAGGACGCCGTGGGCGAGACCGCCGGCTTTCGGCCATCTTGATTCCACAGGAACATTTCACGCTCGCATGCCCGGCGCCGCTTCAGCAACTATCGGGATAATCAGTTCTAGCCTTTGCGGCAGCCGCTCCCGAACTGGACCTAGGCGATGGCTGCCGCTGCTGGACGGCACTATTCGCGTGCAGCAGACGCCGGAGTCCGGCCGCGGCATCGTGCTCTACCGGGTCCAGACCGGTGAACGCTGCGCCTCGCCACCGCCTGCCTGATGGGCTACGAGGATTATCAGGCCAAGGGCATCGCCGAGTCGCGGATCCGGGCCGTGGCAATCCCTCGCGCGCTGCTCGACCGGCTGAACGCCGGCCCGCGCGAATTCCGCCGACTGGTCTCCGAGCGGAGTCTGCATTTGGTGACGGGATAATGAGCCCTGCCGAAGGCTCAGGCCCTAGATGCCATAGACAAGCAGGTCCCCCCCGGCGGTGACCAGACGAGCCTGTATCCCCCGCCGTTCGGCCACGATTTCCCTGATGCGCGATGCCGGAATCAGACTGAATGCGGTGGACAGTGCATCGGCCTCCGTAGCCGTCGGCGCGATCACGCTGACCGTGCGGTAGAGCGCGGGACTGCGCCCCGTGGCGGGGTTGAACAGATGCGTGAAGCGGCCCAGAGGATCAAAGCGGAAACCGGCGCCGGCGGTGGTCGCAACGGATCGATCGATCAACTCCAAGATTTCCGTCATTTTGCCGGGCCCTTCGGGGTCGGCAAGACCGACCCGCCACGGCCTGCCGTCGGGCCTTGCGCCGATCGCGCGCAATTCGCCGATGTCCACAAGCGTTGTGGACACCCCGGCGTTGCGCAAGAGGTCTACGACTCGGTCCGTCGCATAACCTTGCGCGATGCCGTTCAAGGTGATCGCGGCCCCACGCCTGACGAGCGCCACGCGATCGTCGCTGACGAGTAGTCCTTTGTGGCCGACCTTGTCCAGGGCGCTGGAAATCAGCTCCACCGATGGTCCGCCCGGATCGGGCCGCTCCGACGAGAAATGGTCGGCGTGGACGGTCCAGAGCGGCTGCACGGTGGGATCGAACGCCCCGCCGGTCAGGTCGGAGAAATACAAGGACGTCCTGAGCAGCGACACCATGTCCTTTCCCGGATCGACGAGGAGCCCTGTGCGGTTGAGCATGCAGATCGCCGATTGCTGCTGATAAAGGTTGAATTGCTGCTCCAGCCGGCGCACCTCGGCGAGGCACTCTCGCACCAGGTATTCCGCCAGGGCTCGATCTGGATGGTAGATCTCCAGCGAGACCTGCGCGCCAAGCGCGGACCCCCGCCAGCGGACGGCATCATCCGCGCGCGTGCCGCGACTGCTCAGCAAGGCCGAACCGGCCGCCGTCGCCGCGATCGCGATCATGCGGCGGCGCGTGAGATTGGTCGTCAGCATGGCGGCGCCCTCATCGTTCGACTTTCACTCCGGAGCCGTCCTTGCTGTCCGGCTCCGCCGAGGCATCGCTGCCCAGCACGTAGGCGCGCGGAATGTCAGCGAACGACACCACGCGACCGCCATTGTCGGCAGCGAATGCGGCGGCGGCGGCGCTATCGCCGAACGGCACCGCTTCGGCGGCTCCCATGCCGCCGCGCCTGCGGCTCTCGATGACGAAGAACGCCTTGTGTGCATCGATCCAGTTGGCCGGGCCCGGCTCATCCCAACGCGCCGCGCGCGCCATGTCGGAGACATAGATCGCCTTGATGTCGCGCGGCTGTTCCGGCATCAGCGTGAACGCCACGGTGTCTCGCACCGAGGTGAACCAGAACGGATCGAGCCGTCCGGCCGTGATGATCTGACCTTTCGGGCCGGGGTGCTCCAACAGGTTCATGCCGCAAAACACACCCATGGCATCGGCGTTGAGCGTCACCGGCGGCGGCATCGCAACGGTCGCGGCGTTCTGGTTGCAGCCTGCGAGCAGAACCAAGGCGAAAACACCGCACAGGATTCGCGTGGTCACAACTCCCTCCGTGCAAAGAACATGGTGGCAAGTCCGAGCGGCGCCGCTATCCAGGCGAATAGTCCGAGGACCAAGGCGCCCATACCGGTGGCGGCGCTTCCGGAAAGGCCGGCCATCCCGGCAAATTGGCTGACGTTGAATCCGGTCAGATTGGTCAACCGATACAGATCCGTCGGATTGAGGAACAACAATCCTTCAAGCACGGACGCGGTGACGATGTTTCCCTGGTCAATCACCAGAATGCCGAGCAGCGCCATGTCGAACACCAGCACCATCAGCAGCCAGACTCCGACCGACAATCCGGCTGCGGTGCCGCGGTCGCGCACCAGGCTCGAGATCAGATATCCGATGGCTACGAATACCCCGCCGAGCATGATCGACGTCCCGAGCATCGTGCCGAAGGCATACCAGCTCGCCGCCAGCACAGCGGCGCCGGTCAGCGCGAGAGCGGCTGCCGCCGCGCCATAGCCGACCACGGTCGCGAAGGCCAGAATCAGCACATGTCCGCAGAATTTGCCGAGGATGACCTGCCCCCGACCGACCGGATAGCTCAGCAACAGGATCATCGTGCCCCGCTCCATCTCGCCGACGACGGCATCATGCGAGATCAGCAGCGCGATCAGCGGAACCAGGAAGATGGTCAGGCTCGACAGGCTGACGACCACGACGTCGAGCGCGCCTACCCCGACATTGCCCGTAGGTGCGCTGCCGAGAAACGTGAGTGACAGGGCAAGGGCCGCCAGCAGCAGCGTGGTCGCCAGCACCCAGCGGTTCCGCAGACCCTCCTGCATTTCCTTGACGGCGATGATGGCGATGGTCCTCACGCGGCCTTCTCCTGGAGATTGAGGAAGTGCGCGTAAAGATCGTCCAGCGTCGGCGCGGCGATTTCGATGTTCGTCACCCGCGGATCGGCGGCGGCCGCCCGGATGAGGTCCATCTTCGCCTCTTCGTCCGGCACCAGCACCGTGCGGCGACCGGCCTCGCCCCCCACCGCGGGGCCGCTGATCTCGCCCGAGACATCCAGCGATATCCGAATCGGCAATTGCGAGAGCGAGCGCAACTGAGCCAGTGTTCCCTGCGCGACCAGCCGGCCGCGGTTCATGATCAGGACGTGCTCGGCGCGATCCTCGAGCTCGTTGAGGGCGTGCGAGGAGATCAACACCGTCGCGCCTCCGTCGCGCAGCTCGCCCAGGATTTCGTAGAACGTCTGCCGCAGCGCCGGATCCAATCCCGTGGTCGGCTCGTCCAGCAGCAGAACGCGCGGTGTCCCGAGCAGCGCCTGCGCCAGGCCGAGCCGCTGCCGCATGCCCTTGGAATAGGTCGCGACGCGGCGATCGGCGGCATCGGTGAGGCCGACGCGATCGAGCAGCGGCCACGCGTGAGACGGCTTGATCTGCTTCAGCCTCGCATAGAATGTCAGCGTTTCGCGGCCAGTCAGCGCGGCATTGAACGCGACGTTTTCCGGCAGATAGCCGAGCAGCCGCCGCGCCGAGAACTCCCCGGCGGCCGGATTCTGGTCGAGCACGCGGATCGCGCCACGGTCGGCGTGAATGAGCCCGAGCATGAGCTTGATCAACGTTGTCTTGCCGGCGCCATTGTGTCCCACCAGCGCGCTCAGGCGGCCGGGACCGAGCTCGAAGGAAACGTCGCGCAATGCCCGCAGCTTGCGGTAGCTCTTCTCGATCCCCATCACAGAGACGGTCGCACTCATCGGGCGCTCCGCTCAGTCGCCGGTTTTGGCGGCGGCGCCACCAGCGGATGGCTGTCGACCACGCCGCCGGGATAGAGCGCCGGGAATTGCGCCTGGGCCCAGCGCAGCACCTGCACCGCCGGACTGTTGATCAGGACTTTTGCAGACGGCGCCGTCCACAACACCCGGTCGACCAGATCGTTCGGCCGATACGCGGTATCAGCAACGCCGTCGCCGTTGAGATCGAATGCCGGATTGTCGCTCCAGTAATTGCCGCGGCCTCCCGTCGACCAGTCGAGGTCGCGGGTGCCGACATATTTCACCTGATTGCGATTGCCGACGAAGGCGTTGCCCGTGATTTCATTGCCCTCGGAGCCCGCCGTGAAATGTACCCCGATGCCGCAGCGCTCGAACCAGTTGTTGCGGAATCTGTTGTGGTTGGTGTTGTAGATGAAGACGCATTTCTCGGGTCCGCTGCGGGCGGCCTCGGGCGGCCGGGCGTCCGGCACCATGCCGCGCTCGTCTCCCGGCGACTCCTCGCGTCGGCTCGCCGCATTCTCGATAGGGCCGCCGCTGACGAGGTTGCCGTCGATCTCAGCGTAGTTGGCGTAATTGAACAATAGCCCGTAGTCCCTGTCATGCTCCGAGATGTTGCCCTGGATGACCAGCCGGTTCGAGTACATGATGGCGTAGCCGACATGATTGCCGACCGATACGTTGCCGCTGACCTCACTGTCGTTGGTGTACATGTAATGAACCGCGAAGCGCACCTGATCGAAGCGGTTGTTGAGGAAGCGGTCCCTGCGGCTTGAGATCGTAAAGATGCCGTCGCGGCCATAACGAAACGTGTTGTCGGCAATGGTCACGTCGGGCGCATTCCACAATGACACACCATTGCCGGTCTCGCTGAGGCGGCCCTCACGCAGGCCCTCGATGGTGTTGTGTTCGACCGTCGAGCCGGCAGCGCCGTGCACGTAGATCCCGAACAGATTGCCCTCGAAGCGGTTGCCATCGATGCGGGCGCGCTCCGCGGTCTTTTCGAGGAATATTCCCGAGTCCATCGTCTGCAGGCTGCGTCCTGATCCCCTGATCGTCAGGCCGCGCACCGTGACGTCCGGCGCCGTTACCGTCAGGACGTTGCCGACGCCCACGCCTTCGAACACCGCACCCGGCTGCCCGAGCAATGTGACGGCCCGGTCGATCTTGAACGCGCCCCTGTAGACGGCGGGTTCCAGCGTGATCACGTCGCGCTCCTGCGCACGGTCCAGCACAGCCTGAAGCGGCTCGTCTGCTCGGGCTTTCAGCTCCGCCGCAGTGGCGGAGCCAAGCATCCCGGCGGCGAGGATCGCCGCCGGAACGATGCGCAAGCGAAGCGACTGGCCCATTCCCCGTCTCACACGGATTTTGGTTCGACGAACATCCGGCCCTTCATCTCCATGTGCATGGCATGACAGAACCAGGAGCAGTAGTACCAGTAGACACCAGGCTTATCCGCAGAGAACGTGACCGAGGCGGTCGCCTGCGGGGCGACTTCCATCTGGATGCCGTAGTTCACGATCGAGAAGCCGTGGGTGAGGTCTTCGACCGCGTCGATATTGGTGACGTAGACAGTGACCTTGTCTCCCTGCCTGACCTGGAACTCTTCGAGACCGAACGCCGGCGCGGTCGACGTCATGTAGACGCGCACATTGTTGCCGTCGCGAATGACCTTGGAATCCGCCTCCAGGTCGACGCCGTCGGCCTTCGCCTGCCTCACCGCATCCGCAAACATTGGATCCGCCCGGTCCCAGATCGAGATCGGGTTGATCTTGGAGCGGTGAACGATCGTTGCGTCGTGCGGTTCGGCGTAGCTCGGACCGTCATGAACCAGAATCATCTTGTCGCCGGAGATGTCGATCAGCTGGTCGTTTTCGGGCTTCAGCGGCCCGACATTCAGGAAGCGGTCCTTCGAGAACTTGTTCAGCGAGATCAGCCATTTTCCGTCGGCCTCCTTAGTCTGTCCCATCGACGTGTGGTTATGGCCGGGCTGATAATGTACGTCGAGCTTCTGGATGATGGGATCGACCTTCTCGCCCTTGAAGGCGCGTTTGGCCAGCTCGATATTCCACTTGCAGACCTGGCTATCCAGGAACAGTGTCGTATAAGCGTTGCCCTTGCCGTCATAAGCCGTGTGCAGCGGACCCAATCCAAGTTCGGGCTCGGCGACGACGACATCGCGGGGCTTGATCTTGTCGTCGAACAGTTGATCGAACAGCCGCACGTCCATCACGGTGACGGTCGGCGAGAGCTTTCCGGCGGCGACGATGTGGATGCCGTCGGGGGCGGTGTTCATGCCGTGCGGATTGTTGGAGACCGGAACATAGCGCGTATACGGCGAGCCGTGACGGCCGTCGAGGACGGGCACGCCCTTCATCTCCTTGAAGTCGCCCTTCTTGACGGCCTCCTCGATCCGCTTGAGATTGAAAATGACAACCCAATCCTGCTCGTTGGCCGTCATCTCCGCCAGCGTGACCCCTTCCTCGGCGTTATAGCAGGTCGAGAACGCGTATTTGCCCTGGTAGTCGGCATCGACGTTGTCCAGGTTGCCGTCGACGATCACCTGCCAGGCGACCTTCATGGTGTCGCCGTCGACCGCCGAGAAGATCGAGTGGTACTGCTTCCGGTCATCCAGAATCTTGCCGTCGTTCGGCAGCGGTACGGCGTCTTCGCCGTTGCAGAACACGTAGCCAGTGCGGGGATATTTCTGAACGCGCAGGCCATGTACGGTGTGCTGGTTCGGCAACTCGATAATCTTGTCGCACTTCATCACGTCGAGACGAACGCGTGCGACGCGGGTATTGGCCTTGTCGTTCATGAAGGCGTAACGGCCGTCATAGGTCCCATCGGTGAAGGAGATATGGGGATGGTGCAGGTCCCCGTTGGTGTAGGTGCCACCGCGGCTCTTGAGGAATTCGCGGGTTTCAGGCTGCAGCCCTTCGGTCAGCACCTTGAGGCTTTCGTTGGTCAATCCCCAGCCGGTCGCGCTGTCGCGGTTGAACACGGGCACCCGCATCAATTCGCGCATGGAAGGCAGGCCGACGATGCGCATCTCTCCCGACTGTCCGCTGGAGAAGAACACGTAGTACTCGTCGAGATCGCCGGGCGCCACTTCGGTCTTCTGAACGGCGGGGCGTGCGGCGGGAGCCTTCGGTGCCGCCGCCTTGGTCTGGGCATCGGCGGCGGAGACAAGCCCGCGGCCATCGCTCGACAGGCCGACACCACCCGCAAGGCCTGCGCCGGCAGCGGCGGCGGTCGTTCCGAGCAAGGTCCGCCGGCTGACGGTCTTCCTAGTTTCGTTGTCGCTCATGGTAGCCTCCTTGGATTTCAGCTTACGGGCGGAGTGGTCGTTGGAGGCGAAACAGCAATCGGCTTGCCTCCCGCGGTGACGGACGTCTGCGGTCCCTTTCCACCCGATCGCATCGACGGCGAGGACAGCGCTTCGCGCTTCTCGCGCTTCAGCCGCACCTGGATCATGTGCGGGCAGCGATGGTCGTCGAAGTAGAGCTCCTGGCAATGCATGCAGTAGATGCATTCATTGACGTTGATGTGCCCTTCGGGATGGATCGCCTGTACCGGGCATTCCTTGGCACAGCGCTGACAGGGCGAGCCGCATTCGGGCCAGCGGCGTAGCCATTCGAACATGCGGACGCGTCCGGGAATTGCCAGCGCCGCGCCGAGCGGGCACAAATACCGGCAGAAGAACCGTTCGACGAACAGTCCGGCCGACAGAAGCGTCAGCGCGTAGACCACAAAAGGCCATTCCCGGACGAACTTCAGCACGATCGCGGTCTTGAACGGTTCGACTTCCGCAAGCTGCTCGGCAAAGGCGGTCGAGTATAGCGACATTCCGAACAGGCCGAGAAAGATGATGTACTTGATCGGCCACAGCCGCTCATGCAGTCCCCAAGGCAGCCGGAGTTGCGGGACTTTCACGGCCTGAGCGACGTTGTTCAGCAGTTCCTGCAGCGCGCCGAATGGGCACAGCCAACCGCAGAATGGGCCGCGTCCCCAGAACAAGAGCCCGGCGGCGATCGAGCACCACAACAGGAAGATCAACGGCGCGGACAGGAAATATTCCCAGCTGAAGCCGGTGAGCAGTGAATTGGCGAAGGTGAGGACGTTGACGACCGACAATTGGGCGTTCGCATACCAACCGAGCCA
>Ga0105239_10010308_pt1 | contig 10466 bp, 7 predicted proteins | sample KBSC44metaG_FD_92761 | JGI IMG/M metagenome (GOLD analysis project Ga0105239, IMG submission 92761) | Corn rhizosphere microbial communities from Kellogg Biological Station, Michigan, USA - KBS C4-4 metaG | ecosystem: Host-associated > Plants > Roots > Rhizosphere > Soil | place: Michigan, USA...
CAGGAGGTGAAACCTGCGCCCGTTCCCGATCCTCCTGTCACGGTCGCTCCCACGCCGCCTTTGCAGATCGCCGCCGATCCCAGGCCGGATAGCGTGGGCGCGGCCGAGAAGCCCCCAACGGATGCCGCGCCTGGCATGCCGCCAAGCAAAACGGCGGTCAATGTCGCCTGGCTGCTGCAGACCTGGTACGGAAACGCGCTCGGCGATACCTTTGGCGCAGAGGTGCCGGGGAGAGGAACGCCTCAAGGCCGCAACTACGGGATGAAAGGCCACGACGACTTCCGGTTCCGACGCGCCCGGGTCTCGCTGACCGGCAATCCAGCCGACAACCTGGACTACCGTGCGATGTTCGATGTCGCGGCTCCGAATCTGTTTCAAGACGCCTGGGTGGGCTACCAACTGGGGCGGCATCTGCGTATCGAAGTCGGCAGACAGAAGACCGGAATGAGTGAAGAGGGCAGTCGCCCGGACGATCAACTGCTCACGATCTCCCGCTCGGTGATGAACGAAGATCTGCCGATAAAGGGCGGTCGGGTAGGCGATGCGCGCTCCACGGGGGCGGCGCTGCGATTCCATTTCAACGAGGTGCGGGGTTTTGTCGGCGTCTGGAACGATCTTGGTGATACCGACGGTCTGACATTCGGCGGTAACGGCAAATTCATCGATGGAGCGCTCTACGCCGATGTGGTCCCGCATCTCACGCTGGGGATCTGGGGCGGCAGAATCGCAGGCGGGAATGGAGACCAGGAGGATCGGGAGCGCGCAGGTGTGACGCTGCTGTACCGAAATGGACGTCTCTTCTTCGAGGGCGAGGTCGCCTACACTCGCGACTATGCGGCCGGTGCGCCTGCCCCCGGCAAAAACGGAAGCATCGGGCGTGGAGGCTATCTTCTGGGCGGCTACCGTTTCTCGCCGCAGTGGCAGGTTGTCGGGCGCTACGACAACTGGGATCCCGCCAAGCAGACCGTGTTTACCGGAATCGCAACGACGGAGAGCGGCGTCCAGATTCCAAAGTCCAATCACAAACTGCACGAATACACGCTCGGCGTCAACTACACGGTGCCGCATCGCGATGCCCGTGTCCAGTTGAACTATATCCGGGAAGATACCGAGGAGAACGGCGCGTTCTTTTTCGGTTCGCAGCGCTCGATCGTGATGCTCGGCCTGCAATGGGGGTACGACTCTCCACACGTCTCGAATGCGCAACCCGAGAACTACGGTCTCCGCGAATCGTCCCATCCCAAGTCTTACGCGATGCAAAACGCCATCCGCGCGGGCATGCTGGCCTCTCCTCGCCTCGGACTGGCGCTCGGAGCGGATTTCGGCCTGCCGAAAGCGCACTGGCTGCCTTCTGCCGAAACCCGTATCAGCGCCGACCTCCTGGCGCCCTTCGACGTGCCGAGTTTTCTGGGGCTGCCCACCACACAATCGACCGTGACGCTGGATCAGGTATTCGCCGCCCATCCGCACTCCATCGGGCTCTACGGGGGCTTTGGACTTGGAGGCTATTTCGGCGCGAAATTCCGACCGGGCGGGAAACTGTTTATGGGATACAACCTGACGAACACGCTGGGACTCGAACTCACCTCCCACTTCACCGGGCTGCCCGAACCACGCTACACGGTCCAGGTACGGTTCCCGCTCTAGGGAAAGTACCCGGCAATGAATTGCCGTTCTGAAATGGAAAACCCGCCTTCGCGGGTTCCACACATCTCCCTGCATCGGAGTCCGCGAAGGCGGACTTGCCATATTAGACCGGGATTTCAATCCCGAAAAAATGCAAGTCATGGCGGAAATAAACTATCGTATGGGCGCTGCTGCGGCGCTGTGGAAGCCGGCTCTGCTTCCGGTCTATGCCCTGTTCGGGGAGGAAGACCGGATGAAGGAGGAGGCGGTCGCCGCGTTTATCCGGCATGTCGTGGACCCGGACTTTGCGGATTTCGATCTGGAAAAGCTGAGTGCGGGCGATTCGAGTGCCGACAACATTCTGGCGGCGGTCGGGCAGGTGCCCTTCGGGTCGGAACGCCGTCTGGTCGTGGTGCAGGGGATGGAGCAGTGGCGGGACCGGGGTAAGCAGTCGGAGGCGGAACGACTGGCCGAGGGGATCGCCCGTCTGAGCGATTCCGCGTGCCTGGTTCTGGTGGCGGCGGCAGAAGAGGAAGAGGAGAAGCGGAAGACGGCGGTCACCGTCAAACTCGACAACGCCGTGAAGAAGGTCGGGGCGGTCGTTGCGTGTCGCGCCATTAAAGGCGAGAGTCTGGTGGCGTGGGTATCGGAGCGCGTCCAGCAGGAGGGCAAGCGCATCGTTCCGGCGGCGGCGGAGCAACTGATCGGGGCGATCGGGACCGAGATGCGCCCCCTGGAGCAGGAGATCCTCAAACTCGTCTGCTATGTCGGCCAGCGTCCGACGATCACGGCGCAGGACGTCGGGCTCATCGTCGCCGCCAGCCCCGAAGACGTCATGTTTACGACGATCGACGCCATCACTCGGCGCCAGACCGATCGCGCCCTGCTGCTCCTCAACGAACTGCATCACTACGATCCCAAACCGCAAGCGGTCGCGCCCAAACTCTTGGCGCTCCTCTCCCGACAGTACCGCATGCTCTGGCAGGCGAAATTTCTGGCGGAGAAGCGTGTCAATCCCAGAGAGGTGCGGGCGCTCCCCCCCGACCTTGCCGCCGAACTGCCCGCGGAAGGCAACATCGCCGCCATCGCCTTTAAGGCCGCCGATCTCTTCGCGCTCTCACGCAACTACACCTGGGACGAACTGACCGATGCCCTGGATCAGTTGCTGGTGTGCGACCTCGCCAACAAAGGCGGAGCGACAGACGAGTCGGGGCCGTTCGGCAGCGATCTCACCGCGAATCTACAGATGCTCGTGATGGGGTTGACGGGAACGTTTCGCAAACGGGGCTGATCGCAGGCATTGAAGAAGGGATAAACGATGATGAGCCTGCTGAAATCGGTTCAGCAGGCTACAAAATCTGTGATCGCTTGTCAGCGGCCTGGGTCAGGCAGCAGCAGCGGCTTTGTTCGCACGTTTCATCAGGCGGGACTTGCGGCGCGCAGCCTGATTCTTATGGATAATGCCACGCTCGGCAGTCTTGTCGATCGTCGAACACGCGGCGCGAACGGCTTCCGCGGTGGTCGCGACTTCGGAATGCGCGTCGATGGCAACTTTCGCCTTCTTGATGAAGGTCTTCATCGCGGACTTTGCGGAAATGTTGCGCAGGTGGTTCTTACGGGACTTAATGACGTCTTTTTTAACGGATTTGATATTGGGCACAGGTTTCACCTCCTCTAAGCAGTGAAGTATACCCCAAAGGAGACCGCACTGACAAGGGAGCGCACCAACTTATTTTGACCTCCAGGCCGTCATTTGACGGGGGGAAGCGCCGAGTCTACTTGACGTCGGGCATTTTATGGCCTATAATGGCATTATGGCGAACCGTATTTCCCGATCAAATGCCAGTACGACCGGCAATCGTGTCCGTGCGCGGCGCAACGTCCAGGTGAGCAGCACCAAAAAGCGGATCAAGAATCTGGTCGCGCTTGCCGTCCTCGGCATCTTGACGCTGATCGCAGCCGGTCTGGTGGGTTTTCTGGTCGTTTTCTACCGGTTTTCTGCCGAACTGCCCGGTATAGAAGCGGTCACCGCGGATATCCAGGTTCCCGTTCCGACGACGATGTGGTCCGAAGATGGGGTTCTCCTCGCGAAACTGGACGTCATCAATCAGCAGCCGGTCACCCTGGAGCAGATCCCGAAAAACCTGATCAATGCCACCGTCGCGATCGAAGATCACCGGTTCTGGGAGCATCCCGGCATCGACATTCAGGGCATCGGACGCGCGATCGTCGCGAATGTGCGCGGCAGCGGTCTCCATCAGGGCGCCAGTACGCTCACCCAGCAGTTCGTCCGCCAGCCCGAAGTTTCCCACTCCCTCAATCCCACCGGCCCGGCCGATAACCGATTCGGCCTCTCGGGCGATAAAAAATACTCCCGCAAGATCCGTGAGGCGCTGATCGCGCTGCGGGTCGAGCAGATCTACTCCAAAAAAGAGATCCTGCAACTCTATCTCAACAATGTCTACTACGGGGCCGGCGCCTATGGTATCCAGGCGGCGTCCGAAACCTATTTCGGCAAATCCGCCTACAAACTCTCACTTGCCGATGCCGCCCTGCTTGCCGGGCTGCCGCAACGGCCCAGCCGTTATACCCCTTTCGATCACCTCAAAGCCGCGCTCAAGCGCCGGGATGAGGTGCTGAACTCGATGCAGACCTACGGCTATATCACGGCTGCCGAGTGTGAAGAGGCGAAAGCGGAAAAGCCCCAACTGATGCCGCAGCCGGACCATAAGATCCAGATTTTCAAAGCGCCCTACTTTACCACCTATGTCCTGGATCAGGTGCGCAAGAAGTACGGCCCGGACTACCTCTACAGCGGGCTTAAAATCGAAACGACGCTGAACTTCAAGATGCAGAAGATGGCGGAGCAGGCGCTCGAACAGGGCATTCGCAATGCAGACACGGGGGCGAATCAGGGTTCCATCGTCTCGCTGGATAACAGGACTGGCTATATTCGAGCGCTGGTCGGCGGGCGGAACTACCGGGACAATCGGTTTAACGCGGTGACGCAGGGGCGGAGGCAGCCAGGCTCGGCCTTTAAAGCCTTCGTCTATGCGGCCGCCTTCGATACCGATACCTTTCGTCTGTCGGACTCCCTTCCGGACACCTATTTCGCCTATCCGGGCGATCCGAAACATCGCGGCGTCAACGGAGAGACCAACAGGACGCTCGACTTCGCCACCGCCATCGCGCTGTCCTCCAACTCCGTCGCCCTCCAGGTCGCGAATAAGGTCGGCATTCGCACCGTGATCGAGTACGCCCACAAGATGGGAATCACGACGCGCCTCGATCCGTATCTGCCCACCGCGATCGGTGCAAGTTCGGTCCGACCGCTCGATATCTGCTCCGCCTATTCGATCTTTCCCATGAACGGCAGTCGCGCGCATCCGATGGCTGTCGTGCGGATCACCGATGGCAACGGCAACACCATCGAAGAGAACACCCCGGATATCGAGGGCGAGATTCTAAAACAGAGCACCATCGACCAGATGAATAGTGCGTTTGAAGCGGTCGTGATGCGCGGGACCGGCGTCCCGGCGCGCGGCAACGAATCCAACGGAATCGTCGAGAACGCACATGGCAAGACCGGCACCACGAACGATGCCCGCGATGTCTGGTTCGTCGGCTACACGCCCGAATTGACGACCGCGATCTGGGTGGCGAACACGAAGATCGTCACCTCCAAAGACAAAAAGACGAAACGGTATGTCTACCGCGAGATGCCGGGCGCATTCGGAGGGACCGTCTGCGCGCCGATCTGGCACGATTTTATGATCAAGGCCGTTCCGGAAGAGCGTAAGTTCCGTCTGCGTGTGAGCAACGAGAACCTGATGCCTCCGGAGGGGGATGACAAGCCTGTCGAAGTGAAGCCGAAGCCGAAACCGAAGAAGAAGGCAACCGGCGGGAAGGTGACCCCTGCGGGCCCGCCTGCCGACGCCACCGCTCCCGATTCCGGTGGAGCGACGACATCGGACCCGGACGGCGGTGGAGAGACGGCAGATCCGACGTCGAAGGTCGATCCCGTGCCGTCGGATGGCGGCACCGAACCTTCCCGAGGCGCCACCGCAGATCCTGGTCCGACAGCCCCTGCCGCACGCAACACGAACACGACTACGCCTCCGACCGTGCGGCACGCCCCGCCTCCTGCCACGACACGGGCGACGCCGCCGGTGATACCCCGCGCGGCGACGCCTCCGGAACTGGTCAGCGTGCGGATCTGCGTCGATAGCGGCCAAAAGGCAGGGAAGTGGTGTACCGAGACGAAGATGATTCGGGTCACCGCGGCGGAAGCGGCGAAACTGCGCCGGTGTCCGCAACACAAACCGCCGCCGGGCGAGGGCGATTAGTCGGGATCGTGGAAGCACAGACTTCAATGATGTCGGTCACGACACATGCCGGCCGAAACCGGGAATTAGCCCGAACATAAGAGATGTTAGGATGATCGTATGGCAATCGTGGAGGTGTTGGTCCCTCAGATGGGTGAAGGACTGACAGAGGTGCGAATCCTCGAATTTCAGAAGCAGCCGGGAGACAACATTCGGCGCGACGAACTGCTCTACAGCATGGAGACAGACAAAGCGACCCTGGATGTGGAGGCTCCTTTCGACGGCATTCTGGTCGAGTGGTTGACGGAAGCGGGGGCCATTCTGGATGTCGGCGCACCGATCGCGCGCATCGATACTGAGACGACAAACGAGGCGACGCGCACAGAAAGCAGCGCCGCAGAAGAGGTGCGTGGCGGAAGCGCCGGGAACGGCGCTCTGACGGGAGCGGGGAAACGGGTCGTCGTTGTGCCGCCCAGGACACGCGCCTACTGCCGGGAGCAGGGGATCGCCGAAAAGGAGATGCTGAGCATTCCCGCTCCGACCGGCAAACTGATGCCCGCCGATGTGGACGCCTATCTCCTCGCAAAGGCGAGCCCTCCTGTCGTCAACTACACGGAATACTCTCTCTCGGCACAACAGCGCACGTTTGCCTACCGCCTGCGCCGGAGCGCCCAGGTCGTCGTCGCCGGCACGATTCGCCGTCCGGTCGCGTGGAGCGGTGTGCGTGACTTTGTGGAGGCGGAGCGCACCCGTGGCGTGGAGCCCCGTCCCACCGAATTTCAGACCTTCGCCTACTGCGTGGCCCAGACGGTCCGCGATTTCCCCAAGTTCCGCAGCACCCTGATCGGGGAAGAGGTCGTGCGGGAGTCGATGCATATCAATCTCGGCATCGCCGTTGCGCGCCCGAACCAGGAGCTCACGACCGCCGTCATCCCGCAGGCCGATACCCTCGACTTCGCGACCTTTCTGCAAAAGGCGAAGGCGCATATCTATGCCGCGCGGGACGGAGAGGATCAGATCGAGGCCGACACGCAGTTGCTGCTGACCTATCTCGGCGCCACGGGAATCGAAGACGCGATTCCGGTTCTGGTCTCTCCTGCCATCGGCATCCTGTTTCTCGGCGCTCCCTTCGTGCAGGAAGGGATCTTAAAGGCCAACCTGGTACTCACGTTCGACCACCGCCTCATCTACGGGATCGAGGCCGCGAACTTCCTGAACCGCCTCGCCGATAACGTCGCCCAGTGGACCGGACCTCCGGCCTGAACGAAGGCAACGCAAACCAAACGCCACCGGCACAGGTTTTGCTGCCGGTGGCGCTTTAGCGTGTATAGAGGAGGGCTAAAAAGGAGGATAGCCCGGAGACGCTTGCGCGTGCCGGGCTACTGCAGGCGGGTCAGGACGGTCACCCGTTCATAACCCGATGGCTAAAACAGGCTAGACCGCCTGCCCACCTCGTTGACTATCATTCATGAAAGCCACCACCTCCTTTCAAGTCAAGGATATTATCGCAGGTAGAATTGCAGTTGTCAAGTCTTATTTTTTACGGGGTTTGCGGCAGGTGAAATATCGGTTCGAAGGAGACGACGATGGAGATTCGGGAGATAACCGAGGACGAGATCCAGGATGCGTTTTTACTGAGCGCGCAGGCGTTCAGCCAGGGAGGGCGAGATGACGACTTCGCGACGAATCGACGAAACGATCCCAATCGGCTGCCCTCGACGACCTACGGACTCTGGGATGAACGGGGTTTGCAGGCGAAGGTGGCGGTGATCCACTATCGGCAGCACTTCGGGCCGGACTGTGTCTTTCCGATGGGGGGAATCGGGGGAGTGGTCTGTCTGCCTGCCAGCCGGGGACGGGGCTACGCGGGTATCATGTTGCGTCACGCCCTGGATAAGATGCGGGAAAGCGGGGAGTTCGTCTCCGATCTGTTTCCGTTCAGTTGGGAGTTTTACCGTCGGCTTGGGTGGGAGTGGGTCGGGGTGCGCAACGACTATGTCGTCCTCACACGCACGCTGCTGGCGGATAAGGGCACGGAAGAGGTGCGCGCCGCCACGCCTGCGGATCGTGCAGCCATCCAGGAGTGCTATACGACCTGGGCAGGGCGGTATCGCGGCCTGATCGAGCGGGATGTGAAACTCTGGAATCGGGTGCTGGACGATAGTCCGAAGGAGTACGCCTACACCTACCTCTATGAGCCGGACGGAAAGGTGGAGGGCTACCTGACCTTCAAGGGCTGGAAGGACAAGGAGACGAGGCTGCGGGAGTTCGTGGTGCTGACGCCCAGGGCGCAGCGGGCGCTGCTCGGGCTGTTGCGGCGGCATGAGATGCAGGTGGACGCCTTCGCCTGGAGCGCGCCGAGTGACGATTCGCTCTGGCATGAACACTATCACTGGGATGTGCAGACCAGAACGCAGCCGGTCACGTCGGCGCGGGTCGTGGATGTCGCGGCGGCGCTGTCGGCCTGGAAACCGAACGGAGAGGTTTCCGGGAAGGTGACGATACGGGTAAAAGACGATGTCGCCGCCTGGAACACCGGGACGTGGCAGGCGGATTTCAGTGACGGGAACAGCGTTGTCAGGGCGGTCTCGTCGGAGCCGGATGTGTCGCTCGACATTCAGGCGTTCACCCAGGCCTATCACGGCACTCCGGGGCTTGCAAGCCTGCGTAAGGCGGGAAAGCTGGACGTGCATTCGGAGGCGGGCTATGCGGCGCTCTGTCGGCTTCTGGACGGGCCGCCGATGTGGATGAACGATTCGTTTTAAGGCACTCATGAGGAGGATGATGGGACTGTTTTTTCGGCGTGTGACCAGGTCGGCGGTGATGAAGGCGACCGCGCTTATGGGCGACAGTCCGCTCTTTCTCGTCAACTACCTGATGCGATTGCTGCGGGTGGTGGTGCTGCTGACGCTCTGGAGGTCGCTGCTGCCGACGCATGGGACGACCTCCGGCCTGACATTGGGGCAGGTGCTGACCTATACGGTGGTGGGGGCGGCGGCGGCGGAACTGCTGGCCTGCCGGACCTGGCTGGAGGACTCCTTTTGGAGCGGCGCGATCGCGATGCGCTACCTGAGGCCGATGGGAATCTTCCTGCAGTTCAGCGCCGAGATGATGGGGCCGATCGTACTCGGGATCGCCTGCTTCTCAGTGCCGTTACTGGCTCTCTCCCCGCTGCTCGGCGTGAATCCTCTGCCTGCGAATCTCGGGGCGGGGGCGCTCTTTCCGGTCAGTCTGGCGCTGGCGGTCACGATCTGTCTGGCGATCGAGTATCTCTTCTCGGGATTCGCGGTGGCGATTCAGATGCATCCGTATGCCATCAACAGTATGCGGGCCGCGGTGTGGGCAGTTCTCTCAGGCGCTTTTCTGCCGCTGGATCTGCTGCCCTGGGGGTTGGGGCGTGTTTTCGAATGGCTGCCGTTCGCGGCCACGGCCTCGAGCCCGCTCAAGATCTATATCGGCAGCGGCGCTCCGCTGCCGATGATGGCTGTTCAGGTCGGATGGGCGGTGCTGTTATGGCCCATTGCGATCTGGGTCTGGAATGCAAACCGGGAGAGGATGGTCGCTTATGGAGGCTGAGAAACCGACTCCTGTGCCGCTGCGCCTGTTCCGGCTCTGGGGCGTCTACGCCAGGATGGATCTCCTGCTGCTGACGCGTGACCTCAAGTCCTTTCTGGTCTGGTCGTTGTCGGACGCGATCACCAATGTGGCGGCGGTGACCGGGATGCTGTTTCTGGCAGCGCGATTTCGAGGCATCGGCTCCTGGTCGCAGCCGCAGATCGTCTTTATGCTTGGGTATGCGGCGCTGGTCGAAGGGCTGGGCTCGCTGTTCTTTAACTACAATGTGCTGCACATCAGCCGTCGTATCGGGCGTGGGCAGTTGGATCATGTGTTGATCCAGCCGCAGCCGCTCTGGATGACGCTGCTGACAGAAGGGTTCAGTCCGGCCTTCTCGCTGCCCATGGCGGCGCCGGGGATTGGGATGCTGCTCTGGGCGCTTCCGCGGCTGACAATGGGCGTCTCGTTTCCGGCGTTCGTGCTGAATCTGATCTCGTCTACGGCGGTGCTGCTGGGATTTCAGTTCCTGTGGGGCAGCCTTGCGTTCTCAGCGCCGCGCGCCGCCGAGGAGATCAACTCGTCAACGCTCGACCTGATGAACCAACTGAAGCAGTACCCCTTGAATGGCACAGGCGGACTGTTGCGCTTCGGCCTCTTGACTCTGCTTCCGGTCGGATTCCTGGCCTGGGTACCATGCCAGGCCCTCTTGGGAATGGATAGATCGGCCTTGGGAATATATAAAACACCGCTGGCGGCGCTTGTGTTCGGCCTGCTGGCGGCGGCAGCTTTTGGAAAGGGAATGCGTTACTATGCCAGGATCGGCTCCCAGCGCTATACCGACTTCGGACACCGTAGTTGAGCTGTCCGGAGTCTTCAAGTCGTTTCGGCAGCGTCAGCGGTCCGAACGGATGGCGGAAGTCGTCAAGAACCTGTTCAAACCCGAAATCCGGGAAGTCCATG
>Ga0105239_10010309_pt1 | contig 10466 bp, 9 predicted proteins | sample KBSC44metaG_FD_92761 | JGI IMG/M metagenome (GOLD analysis project Ga0105239, IMG submission 92761) | Corn rhizosphere microbial communities from Kellogg Biological Station, Michigan, USA - KBS C4-4 metaG | ecosystem: Host-associated > Plants > Roots > Rhizosphere > Soil | place: Michigan, USA...
CGCTCGGCGTGCAGGCGCAGACGGTGACACCGGAACTGGCGCGCATGCTCGAGACGACCGCCACGCACGGCGCGGTGGTGACCGATGTTGGCCCCGGTTCGCCGGCCGAGACCGCTGGATTGAAAGCGGGCGACGTCATCGTCGCCATCAACGGCCACGCGGTGCAGAGCGATAACGATCTCTATAACGCCGAAGGCATCGCGCCGGTCGGCTCGACGATCGAACTCAAAGTGCTGCGCGGCGGTGAATCGCTCTCGCTGAACGCGACGCTGAAAGCCGAATCGATCGTCAGCACCGAGGGCGCGAAACTCGACGCGCGTCTGGCGGGCGCGGAAATCTCCGACGCCGGCGAGCGCATCAAGCGCGCCATTGGCACGGGCGGCGTAACGGTGAAGAAAGTCGACGCCGACAGCCGCGCCGCGCTGAATGGATTGAAGGCGGGCGATCTCATCATCGGCATCAACCGCGTCGACGTCGGCGGATTGGGCGACTTCAAGAAATTGCTCGCGACCAAGCCGCGTCAGTTGTTACTGTCGGTCGTTCGTGGCCGTGAGGCGTTCTTTTTGCCTTTGCGATGAAAATTAATGTGACGCAGTAGGCGACGCGACGCGCGGAGTACGCCATAATCTCCGCGTGTCGTTTGTCGAGAAATAGCTCGTGAAAATCAATTATCTGGGCCGCTTGCTGGGCCTTTTTGTGGGAGTGGGCGCGCTGTTGGGCGCGATGAATATCCAGGCGGTGGAAACCAAGGCCGCGCCGGCCAAGTCGGCGGCAAAAGCGCCGGCGAAAGCCCCAGCGAAGAAGGCTGCGAAAGCGCCCGCCGTGCCGCCGGCTGAAACCATCGTGCTGCGCGGCGATCATTCGACCACGCGCGCGCTCAAGGATCTGGTCAAGGCGTACGAAGCCGGCAAACACGGCGGCGTGACCGTGCAGCCGTTCAGCACCATCTCCGCGCTCGACGCGGTGAACACCGGCACCGCCGATGTCGCCGGTTCCGCGCGCGTGGCGATGACCGATCGCGCCGAAGAGAAGGGCACCAACTTCTATCCGGTCGCGTGGGATGCGGTGGTGCCGATCGTCTCGTACGACAACCCAGTGTCGAGCATCACGCTCAAGCAGCTGCACGATCTGTATCTGGGCCGCGTCACCAACTGGAGCGAACTCGGCGGTCCGTCCGGCGGCATCAATCTGTATTCGATTTCCGCGCCGCTCGATGGCGTGGAGTTCAGCGCGCGCTTCCTGCTGTTTCACTATGGCGATCAGCAAGTCTCTGCGCCGCGTCTGTACGTGAACGTCGAGAAGCTCGAAGAAGGCATCGTCATCGATCCGCACGGCATCGGCTTCAGCACGTTCTCGGGCGTCGCCGGAAATCCGAAGATCAAGATGCTCGCCGTCGAAGGCGTGCGTCCGTCGATCGCGACGATTTCCGACGGTTCGTATCCGTTGTACTCCGCGCTGTATCTCGCCTCGCGCGACGATTCCAAGAAGCACGAGGACGTCGCCAAGTTCGTCGCCTTCGCCGGCAGCGAGCAGGGCCGCGAAATCCTGCGCAAGCACGACCTCGTCCCGTACGGCGACGTGCCGGACCTGATCAACAAGCAGGACACGCGCATCGCTTTCATCAACGATCGCGTATTCGGCACGTCGGGCGTTGCCGCGACCGCCGTCGCCACGACCGGCGGCACGCCGGTCTCCGCACCGAACGCCACGGCGCAGGCGCTGCAACGCGTCGCGCCGACGTCCGAACGCACCGCCGAAGCCAAGGAGCGCGCCGCGCGCGCGAATGCGGCCAAAGCCGACGGCACCTGACATGCGCATCCGCGCCATCACGCTCGATCTGGACGACACGCTGTGGCCGATCGAGCCGGTGATGTTGCGCGCCGAGCAGACGCTGGATGCGTGGTTGAAGACGCATTGTCCGCGCGCGGCGGAAACCTATCCGATTCAAGCCATGCGTGATTTGCGCGACCGCATCGCGCGCGAGAATCCGCATCTGGCGCACGATTTCACCGAGCAGCGTCGCCTGTCGCTGCAGGCGGCATTGCACCCGCACGGCTACGACGACACGCACGTCGACAGCGCCTTCACCGCGTTCTACGACGCGCGCAACCAGATCGAGTGCTATCCGGATTCGCTCGCGGCACTCGAACGTCTCGCCGAAAAATATCCGCTGGTCAGCATCACCAATGGAAACGCCGATCTCGAACGCATCGGCCTGGCGCATTTCTTCCGCCACACGCTCACCGCGCGCGGCGTGGGTGTGGCGAAACCCAACGGCCGCATCTTTACTTTGGCGTGCACGAAGTTGAACTTGCATCCGCGCGAAGTGCTGCACGTCGGCGACGATGCGGAACTCGATGTCGCCGGCGCACACGCGGCCGGTCTGCGCACGGCGTGGATCAACCGCACCGACGCGACGTGGACGCACTCGATCAAACCCGATCTGATGGTGCACAATCTGGCCGAATTGGCCGATTGGCTCGACAATCGCGTGGCGATGTCGGCGTAGAACACGTGCAGCGGCGCTTAATGCGCTGGCACATTCTCTGCTTCGATACACGCAGCGAGAACGCGCCTTCGGCGCGTGAGGGTTTTCCATGATAGGCCTGAAGGAAGCTCGGGGGACGACGTCCGCCGTTTCGATCGTCGCGGTCGACGCGTCGACATGGACGCGTGTCGCGCAGCGATTCGGAAAGTATGTCGTCGAGTGGTTGAAGACGACGAACTTCCGCGGCGCACCCGGACAATTCACGTTGCTGCCCGACGGCAAGGGCGGTGTCGGCGTCGTGCTGGTCGGCATCGGTGCGAGCAACGATCGTTATGCGTTGTCGTCGCTGCCGATGAGTCTGCCAGCCGGCACCTATCAGTTGTCCGACGAAGGCGTGAAGCTCGATGCGGAACGCGCCGCGTTCGGTTGGGCGCTCGGCGCGTATAGATTCACGCGTTACAAGCGTGCGCCGCGCGAAGCGGCGACGCTGCTGGTCGATCGCGAGACCTTGCGCGCCATCGAACCGCAATTGAACGCGGTGATGAAAGTACGCGACCTGGTCAACACGCCGACCGAAGACATGGGTCCGCAGCATCTGTCGGCGGAAATCAAAACGCTCGCCGGCGAACACGGCGCCACGTTCAAGGAATTCGTCGGCGCGCAATTGCTGAAATCGAATTTCCCGACCATCCACGCCGTCGGCCGCGCGAGTCATCGCGATCCGCGCCTGGTCGAACTGCGTTGGGGCAAGACGAAACATCCGCACATTGTCGTCATCGGCAAAGGTGTGTGCTTCGACACCGGCGGTTTGGACATGAAAACCAGCGACGGCATGCGCTGGATGAAAAAAGATATGGGGGGCGCCGCGCATGCGATCGCGCTGGCCGGACTCATCATGCAGGCGAAGCTGCCGGTGCGCCTCACGCTGCTCGTGCCGGCGGTGGAGAACGCGATTTCCGGCAGCGCGTATCGTCCGGGCGAAGTCATTACGACACGCGCCGGCATCACCGTCGAAGTCGATAACACCGATGCCGAAGGCCGCCTCGTGCTGTGCGATGCGATCGCCTATGCGGTGGAGGACAAGCCCGATCTCGTCGTCGATTTCGCCACGCTCACGGGCGCGGCGCGTGTGGGGCTGGGCCCGGATTTGCCGGCGTTGTTCACCAACCGCGACGATCTCGCCGCGCTTGCGCAACAAGCGGGCACGGACGAACAAGATCCGGTGTGGCGCATGCCGCTGTGGACGCCGTATCTGAGCATGCTCGATTCGCGCATCGCCGATACGGTGAATGCCGGCGCGTCACGGCTGGCCGGTGCGATTACCGCAGCGCTGTTCCTGCAACGCTTCGTGCCCGATTCCACGCCGTGGATGCACCTGGATACCTATTCCTGGAACGACGCTGATCGGCCTGGAAGGCCCGCTGGCGGGGAAGCGCAGGGTTTGCGCACGTTCTTTGCACTGATCAAGGCGCGTTACGGCTAGCCGCGGGACGCGGTGCGCCGGAACGTGGTGAAAGGTCCGCCGCCGCGAATTGCCCAATCACGGCGGCGGACCTGTTGTTCTCAGTCGAGCGCGTGCAGCGCCTGATGCGGCAATACACGCGCGGCGAGCTTGGTGTCATTGTGGATCAGATCCACTTCATCCGACAGGATGTGCGCGGCTTCCTGCAGCACGACGTCTTTCTCGTCCTTGCGTTTCTTTTCCTGCGCGAGTTCCGCCTGCAGGCTGCGTTCGTCGGCTTGCAGGCCGTCGTCTTGGCGTGAGGTATCGTCGCCGTTCGTCGCGTCTTTCGTGTTCGGCGCTTTCGCGACCGCATTGGGCTTGGTATCGGCGTCCTTGTCCGGCGATGCGGGCTGATTCTTGTCGGCCTTCGTATCGGGCTTCTTGGTGGTATCGCTGCTCGCCACGGTTTTATCGCCACAGTTGCGATCCGGATGACGCTCGTGGCATTTCTCGTCCTGCTCGGCGCGCTCCTGGCGGCGCACCTGCTCGTTGAGCGAGATCGAGGTGTCCTTGCGCAGCTTGCGGTAATCGGCGACATCGGCCTGGAACGCCTGCCACGCCTTATCGGTCGAGGCGCGTTCGGAATGCATCTGCACCAGCGTCGGCACGATCGATTTCAGATCGGAGGTCGGCGCGTAATTCGCCGCGCGGATCGACGACCACGCCAGCGCGTTCTCGTTGGTCTGTTCGCCGTTCTGATCGAAGTCGGCGGTGATAGGGAAGGCGATGTCGGGCGAGACGCCGCGTAGCTGCGTCGAGCCGCCGTCGACGCGGAAGAACTGCTGGATGGTCATCTTCAGCTCACCCAACGTCGGCTTCTCGTTGTTCTTGAGCTGATCGAGATCGACGAGGTTTTGCACCGTGCCCTTGCCGTACGTCGGCTCGCCGATGATGAGACCGCGGCCGTAATCCTGGATCGCCGCCGCGAAAATTTCCGACGCGGACGCCGAATTACGGTTCACGATCACGCCGAGCGGACCGTCCCACGCCATTTCCGTGCGCAGGTTGCGGCCTTCCTCGATGCGGCCGCTCGCGGCGCGCACCTGCACGACCGGACCTTTGCCGACGAACAAGCCGGTCAGGTCGATCGCCTCGGACAGCGAACCGCCGCCGTTGTTGCGCAGGTCGACGAGGACGCCGTCGACGTTCTGCTTCTTGAGTTCCGCGATCTGCTTGGCGACGTCGCGTGTAGCGCTCTTGTAATCCTTGTCGCCGCGGCGGCGTGCGTCGAAATCTTCATAGAACGTCGGCAGCGAGATGACGCCGATCTTGTGCGCGGTCGCACCGTTCTTGACGTCGATAACCGAACTCTTCGCCGCTTGTTCCTCGATGCTGACTTTCTTGCGCACCAGAGCAATCGTCTGATGCTTGCCGTCCGGACCGGCATCGGCAGGCAGCACTTCGAGGCGAACTGTCGTGTCCTTCTGACCGCGAATCAGATCGACGACGTCATCCAGACGCCAGCCGACAACGTCCGTCACTTGTCCGGAATCACCCTGGCCGACGCCGACGATGCGATCGCCGACCTTGAACTTGCCCGACAATGCCGCCGGACCGCCCGGCACGATTTCGCGGATGGCCGTGTAGTCGTCGTCGCGCGTCAGCACCGCGCCGATACCTTCCAGCGACAGGCGCATCGAGATATCGAAATTCTCGCTGGCGCGCGGGCCGAGGTAATTCGTATGCGGATCGATCGACATCGCGTACGCGTTCATGAACGTCTGGAACACGTCTTCGCTGTTGAGCTGATGGATGCGGTCGAGATACGTCGCGTATCGCTTGTCGAGCACGTTGCGGATGTCCGCATCCTTCTTGCCGGCGAGCTTCAAGCGCAACCAATCGTTCTTCACGCGCTGGCGCCACAGGTCGTCGAGTTCGGCCGATGTCTTCGGCCACGGCGCCTTCTCGCGCTGGTAGTTGTAGCTTTCGTCCTTGGTGAAATCGAAATTCTTCTTCAGCTGCTCGCGCGCGTACGCGGTGCGTTCGGCGACGCGCTGTTCGTACAGATTGAACACCGCGAACGGCAGCGCCAGGTTCTGGCCCATAATGTCGTCGCCGAGCTTGTCGCGATCGCCCTTGAACTTGTCGATGTCGGCCTGCGTGAAGAACAGTCGGTCGGCGTCGAGCGAATCGAAATAGCGGTCGAACACGCGTTGCGACATCGCCGCGTCGAACGGCTCGGCCTTGTAGTGGAAATGCGTGAGGATGTTGGCCGCCTCGATCGCCGCCTGCGCCTGGTCGGCGGTCGGCTTGAGCAGCACGTTGTCCTGCTTGGCCGGGGCGGCGAAACCCGATGCCGCAAACGCGAAGAGAAGCGCGGCGGAAAGCGCTTTCGCGCGGCGCACGTTGAGGAAGGACATCGCTCGAGTCATTTTCATAATTACCTTATGCCACGTCCACGAAACCGGCTTCGTGCGCCATCTGGTCGGCGTGGTACGAGGAACGTACCAGCGGTCCCGATGCGACGTGCGTGAAGCCCAGTTGGTTGCCGTAGTCTGCCAATGCGTTGAATTCTTCCGGGGTCCAGTAGCGCAGCACCGGATGATGATGCGCGGTGGATTGCAGATACTGGCCGATCGTCACCATATCGACCGCGTGAGCGCGCAAATCGTTCAATGCGCCGTGCACCTGTTCCAGCGTTTCGCCTAAGCCCAGCATGATGCCGGATTTGGTCGGCACGTCCGGATGCTGTTCCTTGAATTTTTGTAAAAGGTCGAGCGACCAGTCGTAATCCGCGCCCGGACGAACATTCGGATAGAGTTCTCGGACGGTTTCCAGATTGTGGTTGAACACATCCGGCGGCGACAGCGCGAGCTGTTCGAGCGCGCGTTCCATGCGGCCTTTGCCGCGGAAATCGGGTGTCAGGATTTCGATCTTGAGATTCGGATTTTCCTTGCGCACTTCGCGGATGCATTCGGCGAAATGGCTGGCACCGCCGTCGCGCAGATCGTCGCGATCCACCGAAGTGATGACGACGTAGCGCAAACCCATGTCGCGGATCGTTTCAGCGAGATGGCGTGGCTCTTCCGCATCCGGCGGTTTCGGACGGCCATGGGCGACGTCGCAGAACGAGCAGCGCCGCGTGCAGACTTCGCCCAGGATCATGAACGTCGCCGTGCCCTTGCCGAAACACTCATGGATATTCGGACACGACGCTTCTTCGCAAACCGTCACCAGACGATTTGCTCGCAATTTCGATTTGAGTTTCGCGACCGCGTTTCCGGCCGGGATGCGCACGCGAATCCAGTTCGGTTTGCGCAAGATCGGCGCATCGATATCGAAACCGGCGCGATTGCGCGCGATCTTGTCCTCGCCGAGCTGTTTTGCCCCCAAAACCGGGGCTTCAACGACGGAAATAGGGATGATTTTGTCGGGCGTAGTGCTCATGGCGTTCAGGCTAACGCAGGCTGCGCGGCCTGACCAGCCTCGGAAGTCATCGGTTCGGCGGCTAATTCAGGCGTCATACGGAGTTGGCGGGCGAGGTTTTCGATCAAAACGTCCTCGACTTGGGTGATGGATGACGGTCCGCCCATGTCCATCACCTGCGTTACCTGCAGACCCTGATAGCCGCACGGATTGATGCGATGGAACGGTTCGAGGTCCATGTTCACGTTGAAAGCCAGGCCGTGGAACGTGCAGCCGCGCCGCACACGCAGCCCCAACGCAGCGACTTTCGCGCCGTTGACGTAAACGCCCGGCGCTCCGTCCTTGCGCACGGCCACGATGTTCCAGGTATCCAGCGTATCGATAATCGACTGCTCGATCCGGCTCACGAAGTCCCGGACGCCGATCTTGGCGCGGCGGATGTCGATGAGCGGATACGCCACGATCTGGCCTGGGCCGTGGTAAGTCACCTGGCCGCCGCGATCGACAGGAACGACGGGAATGGTGCCCGGCATCAGCACGTGTTCCCATTTGCCGGCCTGGCCGAGGGTGAAGACGGGTTCGTGTTGCAGGACCCAGAGTTCGTCGGGCGTGGATTCGTCGCGCGAATCCGTAAACGCCTGCATGGCGCGCCACGTACCTTCATAAGGCGCCAATCGAGAAAAACGTCGAACTAGAAGGGACGGGATGCTCAAGGCCTCACACTTTCAATTCTCGGCGGGTATGCCAAATCCGGGCGATCGACACCGCCTCCTGGGACACGCGATACACGATCATGTATGGCGTTCCCGAGACAACAAAGGCGCGAGAATCCGTATTGGTGAGCGATCGTCCAAGGAAAGGATGCCCTCGGAGTTTCACTGCAGCTTCTACGATGCGACTCGTGACTCGGTGTGCCGCGGTGGGATTGTCTGATCCGATGTAGTTCTGAAGATCGTCAAAATCAAGCAAGGCCAAGCTTGCCCAGATCAGCTTCCGCATCCCCGCTCCATTTGGCGAATACGCGGCGTACTTCCTCGTCGCTCGCGATTTCTCCGCGATCCAAGGCCGCTTCGCCTTCTTCGATGGCCTTCCGGAAACGCGCGCACTCGATCAGATCGTCCCATGTCGCCGAATCCGGCAACCGGTCGATCAGTTGATGCGCTTCGTGCTTGAAAACGGCCGCCATAGCTTGATTCTACGCGCTTTTATAGCGTCCAGCGAATGTCCGGATCGGCGCGCAACGCCGCATGCGCCGCCTCGTATTTCTCCCGCGACGGACACGTGAACGTCACGCTCACCGACACGTAATGTCCTTCGCTCGAAGGCCGCGTGCGCTCACTGCCGTTCATGACGGCCAGGCCGATGCCCACGAGTATCTCGGGCACCCGCTCCTCGAGTCCGGCGTCGGCCTTGCCGATGGCGGTGATCTCGAAGGCGCCGGGGAATTGAAAACCTTGATCAGGTCTGGGTTGTAAGTCGTCGATCGATCTCATTGCGTATTGGGTAGGGCCGAAACGTCACTTTTTGCGTCGCCTTTCCACCATAACATGATGCCGTCGGACATGCGCCCCCAGAAGCCGGCTTCGGGTTCGTCTTCGAGCGCGACGACGGGGCGCTCGAGCAGCGGTTTGCCGTCGAGCGTGACCGTCATCGTGCCGATCTTCTGGCCTTTCTGATACGGCGCGATCAGGCGGCCGGGGATTTCCATCTTCGGCTTCAGATCGTTGTAGCGGCCGCGCGGGACGGTGATGACGACTTCATCGGCCACGCCGACCGGCATCTTGTTCTGCGCGCCTTTCCACAGGTCAGGAGTGGCCAGCGCCTTGTTGGCGTCGTAGAGCTTATGCGTTTCGAAGAATCGGAAACCGTAGTTGAGCAGCGTCTGGTTGTCGTCGGCGCGCTGCTTGTCGCTGGCCACGCCCATGACCACGGCGACGAGACGCTGATCACCGCGCTTGGCCGATGTGGTCAGGCAGAAACCGGCTTCCTTGGTGTGGCCGGTCTTGATGCCGTCGACCGAAGGATCGCGCCACAGCAGCGTGTTTCGGTTGTGCTGCGTGATGCCGTTCCACTCGAATTCCTTGATCGCGTAAATCTTGTAGTCGTCGGGATAGTCGTGGATCGTCGCGCGCGCGAGCAGCGCGATGTCGTGCGCGGTCGAGTAGTGATTCGGATCGGGCAAGCCCGAAGCGTTGACGAAATTCGTGCTGGTCATGCCGAGTTTCTGCGCGTACTGGTTCATCAGTTGCGCGAAGGTCGTCTCGGAACCTGCGACGTGCTCGGCCAGCGCGATCGCCGCATCGTTGCCCGACTGGATGATCATCCCGTACAACAAATCCTTGAGCTGCACTTTCGAATTCAGGGCGAGGAAACTCGTCGATCCGTCAGTGCCCGCACCGCCGCCGCGCCAGGCGTTTTCGCTGATGAACACCTGATCGTCCATCTTGATCTTGCCCGCGGCGAGTTCGGCGGAGACGACATAGGCCGTCATCACCTTGGTGATCGACGCCGGCTCGACGCGATCGTTCTCGTTCGCGGATGCCAGGATTTGTCCCGTCGCGTAATCCATCAGCACCCAGCTTTTCGCATCGAGCTGCGGCGGCGGCGGGACCGGCACGTTGAGTGCGCCCGGACCGGGCTTGGGCATCGCATTCGGCGTCGGGATATTCGGATCGGCGGGCTGCGCTGCCTGTGCGGGCGCTGGTGGCTGTTGTTGCTGCTGGGTATCGGCCTGCTGCTGTTGCTGCGGTTTCGATTTTGCGTGCGTGTGTTTCGGAGCGGCCAAGACCGGAGCGGCGAACGACAACGACAACAATCCAACGAGTGCGAGACGAGAAAAACGATTCATCAGTGATCCAGTTCTGTGATGCTGATTGATATTCCAGCCGACTATTCTAATCGACGGCGACGCGCGGCTCGCCAAGTCCGAGGCTGCGCAGCTTCGGCGCGACGCGGTCGGCTTCGTCGGCGTCGCGCAGTGGTCCGAGCCGCACGCGGCGCAGCGATTTCCCGTTGACCGTCGATTCGACAATCCGCACGTCGCCGAGTTTCGCAGCGCGAACCTGACTGGCAGCCCGCTCGGCGTTCGAGGCATCCGCGAAGGCGCCG
>Ga0105239_10010310_pt1 | contig 10466 bp, 9 predicted proteins | sample KBSC44metaG_FD_92761 | JGI IMG/M metagenome (GOLD analysis project Ga0105239, IMG submission 92761) | Corn rhizosphere microbial communities from Kellogg Biological Station, Michigan, USA - KBS C4-4 metaG | ecosystem: Host-associated > Plants > Roots > Rhizosphere > Soil | place: Michigan, USA...
GCGCGGTCCGTGCACGGATCAGGGATGTCCGTTCACGGACAAGGCCGTACGTGAGAAAAAAGAACGTTTTTTGGTGACTTTTTGCCGTTTAGCAAAAAGTTACCCGCTGGCCGGAGGACAGCGGAAGCACTTGATCTAAAGAGAGAGCAAAAGCCAAGTCACTGGATTCCCGCCTTCGCGGGAATGACAAGCTAGATCAAAAGCTGGATTCCAGCTTTCGCTGGAATGACGAGCAAAGAAATTAAGTCATCGCGCCGGGCGCAAAGACCCAACAAAAATCCCCACCAACGACAACCCCAACCCCACCCAATCATAAACACTCGTCACCCGCCCAAACAAAATCACATCCAACACAAACGACAGCGCCGGCTGCAACAGCAACAACAACCCCACGAGCGACGCCGGCAACTGCGGCATCGCCCTCACGATCACCATCCACCCGAGGACTTGCCCAAAAAACGCCAAGCCCAGCAATGCCGCCCACGACTGCCCATCGGGAATAACGAAACTATCCCCTTCCACGAACACCGCTACGCCAAGCATCACCGCCGACAACGCCGTACTCAGACACAACACATGCATCGGCGTCAGCTTCGTCCGATGCAACTGTGCCTGCCTCAGCGTAAGCAGATACACCGCATACGCCACACCGGTCAGCAGTCCGAAATACACGCCGATGCGGAATTGCGGCGTAAACGAACTCCAGCCGACGCCGACGAGCAACCACAGTCCCACCAGCGCAACCGCCACGCCGACAACGAATCGCCAGTGCAACCGCTCGCGGTAGAACACCACGCCAGCAATCGCCATGATGAACACCTGAAAATTGCCGATCAGCGTGGCAAGCCCAGGCCCGATATCGCGAATGCTCCGATGCCACAGCATCAAGTCGCCGGCGATGGCGAACGCCGGCAGCATCAGCCACAGCACATCGCCGAGCGTGAAGCGAAACTGGCGCCGCACGAGCAGCATCGCAAGCAGGATCAATCCGCCGAAGAACATGCGGTAGAACGCGGACACCGTCGGCGCGACATGCGCCCAGCGCACGAAGATGCTGGTCGTGCTGATCAGCGCGGCGCCCAACGCCATGCCGAGCACGGCGTTGCGCGGAGCCTGGGCGGTCACGGTTTGTTCTGCTCGTGGAGAACGGCGAGCGGTTCCGTGGCTGCGTCGGCGAGCCAGTCGTTGATGGCGGGCAATGCGCGCAGCGTGTCGACGTACGTGCGCTCGACGCCGTCGAGCGTCACGCCGTACGACAGGAAACGGAACATGACCGGCGCGTACATCGCATCGGCGATGCTGAAGGTGCCGAACAGGAATTCACCATCCGCGCCGAAACGTTCGCGCGCCTCGCGCCAGATCGCCTTCACGCGTGCGATGTCGTCCTTGCAGGCATCCGTCGACGGATGATTCTCCACGCGCTTGCGGCAATTCATCGGCATCTCGTTGCGCAACGCGGAAAATCCGGAATGCATCTCGGCGCTGATCGAGCGCGCGAACGCGCGTGCTTTCGCGTCGCCCGGCCACCCTCGCCCGCCGAGAAAGGTTTCGTTGATGTATTCGGAGATGGCGAGCGAATCCCACACGTGTACCTCGCCGTGCATCAGCGCGGGCACGCGACCGCTCGGCGAGTAGTGGTGGATGCGCGCGTAAAACTCCGGTGTGTCGAGCGGGAGTTTGATCTCGTCGAAATCCACACCGAATTGGCGCAGCAATAGCCACGGCCGCAGCGACCACGACGAATAACTCTTGCTGCCGATGATCAGCGTCGGTTTTGCGCTCATGCGGGTTCGGGAAACCAGTCGTCGGGGTTGGCGCGGAATTCGGCGAGATCGGCATCGACGCGCTCGGCCACCGTGCGCGCGCGCTCCAGATCGATCTCGGCAACCATGACGTTGACCAGCGACATCGGCGGCAGATCGCCGATCGCACCGGTGAGATAGTAGCCGCTGACAAACGCAGGAATGTCCTCGGCTTCCAGCGCGTTCTTTACCAGATTCGCATCGATGATGTTTTCGGCGCGGTAGACGATCTTCACGCGCTCACGCTAACGCAGATGACGGGCGGTTAACAAGCATCAGAAGTGGATTACGCGCGCCCTGTCGCTGAGCGGGAACGCTTCGATTTCGTCGTCGCGGAAAACGGGCGCGCCGAAATGCGATTCGATCGACGGCAGGCAGGTGGCGATGTCGGGCCACTGCGACGGTTTCGATTCCTGCGTCGGCCAAGCGTGCAGATGCACGACGAGAAAATCGCCGCCATACGTCGCGCCGCGCAGCAGGCCGGAAAGATAGACGAAGCGGCGGAATCGGATTCCGGTTTCGCTTTCGGGAATGTTGCCGTAGAAATACACGCCGCATTCGGGCGTGTTCATCGCGATCTTGATGTATTGGCGATGCACGCGCTGGTATATCTCATGCGGGTCGGACGGCGTTTCCAGCGACCACGGCGTTTCGATCAGCGTGAGGCTGCGCGCCGGCTGCTCGCCGAGTTTGCGATAGAACGCCGAAATCGGACCTTGTGGCAGCGAGGTGCGATATGGGTTGTACGCGGGATCGTAGTCGAACTGGAAATACGCGTGGCCCATGAACTGGTTCGGGTTGTATAGATATTCCGGCATCGGTCCGGCGATGAACAATCCAGCGATGGTCACGGCGCCCGCCGCCATCTGCAGCGGCGCCTGACGAATTGCCGACGCGACGAACATCACACCGCTGGCGACCGCGAGCAGAAGGAATGGAATTGCCGGTTGCAGATATCGCGCGAACGCACCCTGGTGCTGGATCCACGCCGGATGCATCGCGGCAATCGCAAATCCGCTCGCGACGAGGACGCAGGCGAGATAACCGGCGAACAATGCATCGTGCTTGGCGATGCGCCACGCGCCGAGCGCAAACGCGACAACCGTCGCCGTCCACACCAGCGGATGCGCGGTGCCGAAGCACAGCAACATCGTGCGATACAGGCTTTCGAACGTGACCGAATCGGTGCCGGTCTTGCCGGATATCGCCTGCCAGTCGCCGATGAACGGCGGCAGCAGCGCGATGACAAGCAGCGCAAGCGTGACGATGCCGATCGCGACGAGAAATCCCAGCATTCGAAAGGCACGGCGCTTCGCTATCTCGATCAACGACACGATGCCGAAAAACAGGAACGGCGCCAGCGTGAACGGCAACGTGACCAGATGAAACCACCCGGCGAGCGCCGTGCAGACGACATACAGCACGGCCCACCGATTGCGCTGCCCGCCGCGCATCGCTTCGTAGAAAGCGATCACGGCGATGAAGACGAGCAGCGTGGTGATCGCATACGGCCGCGCGGTGCGGCTGTGGTACGTCATGATCGGCGAGATCGCCATCAGCGCGATCCACAACGCGCGCGTCGGCCACTCGGGCCAGCGGCGCGGCAACCAGAATGCGACGACGAGCAACGCCACACCCGCCAGCAGCGGCAGCGCATGCATCTTCAATTCGGTGAGACCGCCGTGCAGCGCGAAGAACTTGTACAGCAGCGTGAGCGGAATGCAGTAGTCGGCGAGACCGAAGTGGGTTGCGATGTGGCGATAGTCCGACGCGATCAGCTTATGGATCGCATGCCATTCGTCGTCGAGCAGGATCTGCGTGCCGAGCTGCCACACGCGCAGGAACGCGCCGACGGCGATCGCCAGTGCGGCGAACGCCATCCATCCCCATCGAATGCCGCGCGGCGGCTGTGCCGGATCGCCGATCAACGCAGCGGAGCGAAACCGCCGTAGATCATGCGCTTGCCGTCGAACGGCGGATCTTTCGGCATGGCCATGCGCGGATCGTTGCGTGTTTTTTCATTGCCGGCATCGCGCGTGGCCTTGTCTGGCCATTCCACCCAGCCGAATGCGACGGTTTCGTCCGCTTCGAGTTTCACCGCCAGCGGAAACGAGGTCACCACGCCGCTGGGAACGTCGTCGCCCCACCATTCGGTAACCTTCGTTGCGCCGGATTCCATCATGACCTCGCTCCACTTCTTGCATTCCTTGATGTAGTCGTCGCGGCGCGCGGTTTTGACCGGAATCACGAATCCATCGATGTAAGCCATGTCGTTCTCCTGGGTTGGTTACGCCGACGAAACGTTCGCCGGCGACAGCCGCAATCCTTCGTCCTGCGACAGGAATCGCGGCTTGGCGAGCTTCCATTTCCAGAGACGGAACAGCACGCTCGTCCACAGCACGCCGATGCCGTAACGCACCGAGCGGCGGAAACTGATCTGGCTCGCTTCCGGAAAATAGCGCGTCGGGCATGACACTTCGCCGATCGGCGTATCGAAAGCCACCGCCTGCACGAGCATCTGATTGTCGAAGATGAAATCGTTGGAATTGGCGCTGAGTGGCAGCGTTTCCAGCACGCGGCGCGAAAACGCACGATAGCCGGTGTGGAATTCCGACAGTTTGGTTCCGAGCAGCACGTTCTGCGCGAACGTCAGAATTCGGTTCGATACATATTTATAGAGCGGCATGCCGCCGGACAGCGCCGTCTTGCCGAGGATGCGCGAGCCGAGCACGACCTCGTACACACCCGATGCGATCATCGCGGCCATCGCCGTGATCAGGCGCGGATCGTATTGATAATCCGGATGCAGCATGACGATGATGTCGGCCTGATCGGCCAGCGCTAGCGAATAACAGGTTTTCTGGTTGCCGCCGTAGCCGCGGTTTTGCGCGTGGCGATGCGCGCGGATGCCGAGCTTTTCGGCGACAGCCATGGTCGCGTCGCGGCTGGCGTCGTCGACCAGGAAAACTGTATCGACGATCTCGTGCGGAATCGCGCGATAGCAGTCCTCGAGCGTCTTCTCGGCGTGATAGGCCGGCATGACGACGGCGATTTTCTTCTGGTGCAGCATGCGCTTCGATTTCGCGGCGGCGACCCCACATTATCCCGTGCCGGGCCGTTCCGTCCAACCCGCCGCTGCGCTTTCCCGCTAAACTTGCCGACCTTTCGATATCGCCCCGAACCATGTCCGACGAAACGCCGCGCCACAACCATTTCATCCGCCAGATCGTGACCGAGGATCTGCAGTCGGGTAAGCGCAACCGCGTCGTGACGCGCTTCCCGCCCGAACCGAACGGTTATCTGCATCTGGGTCACGCCAAGTCGATTTGCCTGAATTTCGGTCTGGCCGACGATTTCAAGGGCGTCTGCCATCTGCGTTTCGACGATACGAATCCGTCGAAAGAAGACGTCGAATACGTCGAGGCGATCAAGAACGACGTGCACTGGCTCGGTTTCGAATGGGACGAACTGCGCCACGCGTCGGATTATTTCGGCGTGCTGTACGAATGTGCAATCAAGCTGATCCGCGACGGCAAGGCATTCGTGTGCGATCTCAGCGCCGAACAGGTGCGCGAATACCGCGGCACGCTGACCGAACCCGGCCGCAATTCGCCGAATCGCGATCGCAGCGTCGAGGAAAACCTCGATCTGTTCGCGCGCATGCGCGCGGGTGAATTTGCCGATGGTGCGAAAACGCTGCGTGCCAAAATCGACATGGCCAGCGGCAACATCAATCTGCGCGATCCGACGCTGTACCGCATCCGCAAGGTCACGCACCAGAACACCGGCGACGCGTGGCCGATCTATCCGATGTACGACTTCGCGCATTCGTTGTCGGATGCCATCGAAGGCATCACGCATTCGCTGTGCACGCTGGAATTCGAGGATCACCGGCCGCTGTACGACTGGTGCGTGCAAAATGTCGATCTCGCGCATCATCCGGAATTGATGACGTCGCTGAACATCCCCGGGACGCATCAGCCGGTGAGCGCGCCGCAGCAGATCGAATTCGCGCGCGGCAACCTCGACTACAACGTGATGAGCAAGCGCAAACTTATCGCGCTCGTGCAGGACAAGCTCGTCGACGGCTGGGACGATCCGCGCATGCCGACGATTTCCGGCACGCGCCGCCGCGGTTTCCCGCCGGCGGCGATCCGCAATTTCTGGGATCGAGCGGGCGTGACGAAACAGAATTCGGTGATCGAGTACAGCGTGCTCGAAAACAACGTGCGCGAGATTCTGGATGTGGATGCGCCGCGCCGTCTCGGCGTCATCGATCCGCTGAAGCTTGTCATCACCAATCTAGAGAACGATCACGCCGAACAGCTCACGTTTCCGAACCACCCGAAGAACGAATCGTTGGGCACACGTTCGGTGCCGTTCTCGCGCGAAGTGTGGATCGAGCGCGAAGATTTCATGGAAGTGCCGCCGAAAGGCTTTCATCGACTGATTCCGGGCGGCGAAGTGCGCTTGCGCGGCGTCGGCATCGTCAAATGTATAAATGTGGAAAAGGATGCAAACGGTGACGTGTCGGCCGTACATTGCACGCTCGATCCGGAAACGCGACACGGCATGCCGGGTGCGGACCGCAAGGTAAAAGGCACGATCCATTGGGTCAGCGCGAAGCATGCGGTCGAGGCGGAGGTGCGGTTGTACGATCGCCTGTTCACCGTGCCCGATCCGGACGACGATACTGGCGGAAAGACGTACCACGATTACATGAATCCGAGTTCGAAGAAGGTCGTGCGCGCTTATCTGGAGCCCTCGCTCACCGAAGCCGCACCGGAATCGAACTGGCAATTTGAGCGCCTCGGTTTCTTCGTCGCGGACCGCCACGACCATTCGCCGCAGCGTCCGGTGTTCAACCGAACCGTCACACTGCGCGATTCGTACGCCAAGCGCTGATGATTCCGACGCAGCTGCAATTGACGCTGCCGGACTGGATCGCTGAAACGGTCGATGCCGAACGTGTCTATGCGGATGACGAAGCGCGCGTCGCACTGGCGATCGACCTCGCACGCACGAACGTCGAGAAAAAAACGGGCGGGCCGTTCGGCGCAGCCATTTTTTCGGCGGAAGGCAAGTTGATTTCGGTCGGCGTGAATCGCGTGGTGCCGCTGAACTGTTCCGTCGCGCACGCCGAGACGATGGCGTTCATGCTGGCGCAGACACATGTGCAGCGCAAACGCCTCAACGAAGGCGGCGGAAAATTCGTGCTCGCGACCAGCGCGCAACCGTGCTGCCAATGCTACGGCGCAACGGTGTGGGCGGGCGTCGACGAAGTGCTGATCGGCGCACGCCCGGAAGACACCGAAGAACTCACCGAATTCAACGAAGGCCCGCTGCCCGCCGACTGGATCGGCGAACTGAACAAGCTTGGCATCGCGGTGAAGCGCGACATCCTGCGCGAACGCGCGCGCGAGGTGTTCAAGCTGTACGCGCAGTACGGCGGCGAGCGTTACTGACCGGCGTGAACGCCGTCCTCTGCTATTGCCGCGCCGGATTCGAGACGGAGTGCGCGCAGGAACTGCAATCCGCACTTGTCGACGGACAAGCGCATTTCGACGCGAACGCGGCATTCGTCGCGCTGGAAACTTCTGTGGACGAGAAAGTTCTCCGCAACGCGTTCGTCTGGCGCGATCTCATTTTCGCGCGGCAATGCCTGATCGCGTTCGCGCATCTTCGCGACTTGTCGCGCAAAGATCGCCTCACACCGATCCTCGCATCCATCGACGCGCGCGGCGAGTCGTTCAACGACGTGTGGGTCGAAGCGCCGGATTCCGACGAAGGAAAAGAACTCGCAGCGCTGTGCAAGAGTTTCGGCAACGCGCTGATCGGCGCGTTACGACAACGCGGCAGGCTCGATGCGAACGCGCCGCGGCGCCTGCACGTGTTCTTCCCGAAAGGCGATGACGTATTCCTCGCAGCCGCCGACGATGCGTCATCCGCGCCGTGGCCGCTCGGCATTCCGCGTCTGAAATTCCCGCGCGAGGCGCCGAGCCGTTCGACGCTCAAACTCGAAGAAGCCTTTCTCGTTCTGCTCTCGCCCGCCGAACGCGAACGCTGGCTAAAGCCCGGCATGACGGCCGTCGATCTGGGCGCTTCGCCCGGCGGCTGGACGTGGCAGCTCGTGCATCGCTCGATCCGCACCACGGCGATCGACAACGGTCCGATGGATCGCGCGCTGATGCAATCGGGCGTCGTCACGCATCTGCGCGAGGACGGTTTCCGCTATCGCCCACGCAAGGCGGTCGACTGGCTGGTGTGCGACATGGTCGAACAGCCCAAGCGCATCGCCGCCCTGATCGCAGGCTGGCTGCGCGACGGCGCGTGTAAATACGCGATGTTCAACCTCAAGCTGCCGATGAAAAAACGCTACGACGAAACGCGCGCGTGCCTCGATGCAATACGCACGACCGCCGTCGATGTTCGTGCAAGACAGCTTTATCACGACCGCGAAGAGATTACCGCGTTCGCCCGAGCGCGCTGAAACCGGCTCCGCACGAACCGCGCCGCACTGCGGCTTGAATCGCCCTCTTCAATTCTGCAAAGTTCCCGCTCCGCGGGCGCAGACGGCGACACAGAACCGTCAAGTTTGAGCACTACTATCGCGGTTTATTTTTGGATCGATTGGACTGAGGGAGTCATGCTAAAAAAAAATAAAACTATACTTTTCGCGCTCGCAACGGTGCTCGCTACGACCGAGGCGAGTGCCGACATCGTAATCAGCCAGGTGTATGGCGGGGCGGGCTGTACGACGGCTGGTTGCTCAGCTTACGACCGCGATTACGTCGAGCTGTTCAACAACGGTACCAGCACTGCGACATTGGCCGGCTATTCGATTCAATATCACTCAAAATCCGCCACAGGCTCCTGGAACGTGTCCACCCTGCCGGACAGCATCACCATTCCGGCCGGCGGTTACTACCTCATCGGGGAAGGCGGCGAAGGTACCGGTGGCACGGCGCTGAATACGGCAACGTATGACTTCACCGACACCACAGCCAACGCGCTGACCATGAGCGCCACCGATGGCGTCGTGGCGCTGGTCAACAATACGACCGCACTGACCTGCTTGAGCGTTAGCGCTTGCAGCAGCGCCAACAATTCGGCGGTCGTAGATCTGGTCGGTTTTGGTGTGGCGGTCATTTATCGCGGCAGCGCGGCGGCCCCGGCACCGAGCAAGACCACATCGGATCTTCGCGCTGGCGCAGGTTGCATCAACGGCAACGACAACGCCGCGGATTTCACGGCAGGCGCGCCGACTCCGCGCAACTCGTCGTCCATGACGAACCCGTGCGACAGCGGCGCGACGACCAACCCATCGGGCAACGCCTCGGCCAATCCGAACCAGGTGCAGGCCGGCGGCAGCGTCACGCTCACCGTCAACGTCACGCCGGGTGCGAACCCAACCAGCACGGGTTTGTATGTACAGGCGAACCTGACATCGATCGGCGGCCTGAATTCGGTGTCGTTCAACGACGCCGGAACCAACAACGACGGCAGCGAGAAATTCACCTACGACACCGCCGTTTCGGCCGACCAGTTGCCCGGTCCGCGCTCGATTTCGCTGACGGTCGGTGACGATCAGAATCGCGTGATCCATCCGAGCATCTCGCTCACGGTGATCGGCGCGCCGATCACGATCATGCAGATCCAGGGACACGGTTCGGCCTCGACGTATGCGGGTCAGACCGTGTCGACGCAGAACAATATCGTCACGGCGCTGAAGTCGAGTGGTTTCTTCATGCAGGATCCGACCGGCGACGGCGACATCACGACGTCCGACGGCATCTTCGTGTTCACCAACGGCGCGCCGACTGTGGCGGTGGGCGACTCGGTGGACGTGACCGGCAACGTTTCGGAGTTCGACGGCGCCACCGAAATGGGTGCGCCGCTGACGGTGAGCATCAACAGCCACGGCAACACGTTGCCGGTCGCCGTCGACCTCGCATCGCAGGCATATAGGCCCGCGACGACGGTCACGGGCGGTCCATGCAATATCACTTCGCCGACCGCTGCCGACGGCTATCAGGCCAGCAACTTCGCCTGTCTCGACGGCATGCTCATCACCATCAGCAGCGCGACGGTCACCGGCGCCACGTTCGCCAGCGGTGCCGACGGTGTGCATACGGGAACGCCGCAAGGCCTGTATGCAGTCGTGACCGGCACGCCGCGTCCGTTCCGCGAAATCGGCGCGCAGTTCCCCGGTCTCGGCGGTGCGATTCCGGTGTGGGACGGCGATCCGGAAATCTTCGAGGTCTACTATCCGGGCCTGCCGGCGTTCCCGCCGAGCGGCACCCAGCGGACCGACTACGTGTACAACGCGGGCACCACGTTCAGCCTGACCGGCGTGATCCAGGCGTTCGAGTTCAGCGACTCCGTGTCGCCGTTCTACGAAATCTATCCGACGACCATGTCGGTGATCGACGCGGTCGCGCCGGATGAACTGGTCAAGCCGGTCGCGCCCGCGACGCCGGATACGTTCACGGTCGGCACGCAGAATTTCCTGCACTTCCTCAACGCGACCGCGGACGGTTCGGAGAACAACGGCAAGTTCACCGACAACTGCGCCGGTACCGGCGCTAGCGACACCTGCCCGACCACGGCCGAGTACACCAAGCGCGTGGCCAAATGGACCAAGGTGATCTGCGAAAACCTGAA
>Ga0105239_10010311_pt1 | contig 10466 bp, 8 predicted proteins | sample KBSC44metaG_FD_92761 | JGI IMG/M metagenome (GOLD analysis project Ga0105239, IMG submission 92761) | Corn rhizosphere microbial communities from Kellogg Biological Station, Michigan, USA - KBS C4-4 metaG | ecosystem: Host-associated > Plants > Roots > Rhizosphere > Soil | place: Michigan, USA...
GTCTGCGGAATCATTCAGCACAAAAACGGTCCCTCCGTTGTCCCGCAGCCAGTCATACAGCTCACCTTTCCCCTTCTTCACGCCTTCGGGTCCTCCGAATCCTTCGAGGTGCGCCTTGCCGATATTGGTGATGATGCCGTGGGTCGGAAGGGTATAGCGGCAATAGCCTTCGATCTCTTTCTGGTGGTTGGCGCCCATTTCGATGACGGCAAATTCTGCGTCGGGACGTACGGACAGTATGGTCAGCGGGATGCCGATATGGTTGTTGAGATTGCCTTTGGTGGTATAGGTAAGATAGGTGGAGGACAGTACGGCGTGCACCAGCTCTTTCGTGGTTGTCTTGCCGTTGCTGCCGGTTATGGCAATGAAGGGTATATTGAACTGGCGGCGGTGGTAAAGGGCCAGGTCCTGCAGGGTCTTGAGCACATCGGGTACCAGGATCAGCCGGTCCGTGAGGGAGGAGATGGCGTCGAAAGTCGAACCATTGCTATGGGATGCCCCGTAGTCTGTCGGCGCCTCGTCGATGACGGCATAGGCGGCCCCTGCCTCGAGCGCCTGTATCGCAAAAGCGTTGCCGTTATAGCTGGGACCTTTCAGGGCAAAGAAAAGGTCTCCCTCTTTGAGCAGACGGGTGTCTGTGACGACGGAGGGGTGGCGTTGATAGATGTCGTAGAGGGCTTCGATTCTCATAAGACAACAAAGGTGCAACAATTTGGAATAAAAAAGCCCGGAGGGTTACTCCGGGCTTCCTTTTTACGTCAAATCTATTTACTGTTTACGCGTATTCTGGCGTCTTTGTTTGTAGTTGATACCGGTCTGGCGGCCGTTACCTGCGGGGCTGCCCACGCGGTCCATAGCGCAACGGAAACCAACCGTGCTGTTGCTCTGGTCTTCTTCGAGGAAGCGGCGGGTGCCGGGGCTCAGCCAGTAGGCGCGGTCGTTCCAGCTACCACCCTTGATAACGCGGGATTTGTTGGAGACAAGCGTCGTCTTGCCATAGCCATAGGAGATACCCGCGATGGTGGAGTCACCGTCGAGGAAGTTGATAACGTCACCCTTCTGGTAGTTGCGGCGTTTTACGCTTTCGGAGTCGGTCACGTCGCGCACCTTGATGCGGCCGAGGCTGTCTCTTTCTGCCTTGCCTTCCTTGCCGTAGTCGACGGTCTGGAATTTATTACCGCGGTAGGGGGCTACGTCGTCGGCGTCCTGACCGGTCATCGGTCTGTAGACGTCGGCTACCCACTCGCTCACGTTGCCGGACATATTATAAAGGCCAAAGCCGTTGGGGAAGAAAGAGTTGACGGGGGCGGTATAGACGGCGTTGTCATTGAGACCGCCGGCGACGCCCATATTGTCACCAGCACCGCGTTTGAAGTTGGCCATGAAGGTACCCTGCCAGCTGCCGTGACGTGTGTCGCGGAGGCCGTTGACGTTGCTGCTCCAGGAGTAGACCTGTTTGTTGGCGATCAGCTCTTCACCGCGCGACTTGTCATTCTTGCCGGGCAGCGGGTTCTGGTTGATATAGCCAAGAGCGGCGTATTCCCACTCAGCTTCTGTCGGGAGGCGATAGTTCGGAAGGAGGATACCGTCCTCGAAGGTGACCTGGGTACGGGGGGTACCGTTGGGGTTCTTGAGGGGGTTGCTCTTGGACCTTGCCTTTTTATCGGGGGTAGCCTGAAATTCACCCATCAGGTAAGCCTTCGTGTTGAAGTTTTCCTGGCCCAGGCCGGTGAGGTTCTTGACGGAGTTGGGGTTGATATACCCGCGGTCGATGAGGGCTTTTTCGTTGACGCGGTCAGAGCGCCACAGACAGAAGTCGTGCGCCTGTTTCCAGGTCACGCCTACGACCGGATAGAAATTGTAGGAGGGGTGGCGGAAGTAGTATTCCACCATCGGCTCGTTATAGGCGAGCTCGCTGCGCCAGCACAGGGTGTCGGGCAGGGCGGCGTCGCGGACGGCCTTGTATTCGTCAGCGTCGAATACCTGGTTCAGCCAGTAGAGGTATTCCCGGTAGTGGATGTTGGCCACTTCGGTCTGGTCGATGTAGAAGGAGTTGACGGTTACGCGGCGGGGAACGTTGTTCCAGTCCCGCATGACGTCTTCCTGTGTGGCACCCATGGTAAAGGTACCGCCCTGTACGAATACCAGACCCGGACCGGTACGTTGCTCTTTTTCTTTGGAAACCTGGAACCCGCCCATCTTGGAGTCATTGTAGTTCCAGCCGGTGACGCTGGACTGCTCCGCTTTCTTTTTAAAACAGGACGTGCCTGTAATGGATACGGTAATTGCCAGGATCGCTAGGTTTTTCAGATTCATAGTTGACGTTAGTTAACGCGTTTGCCGAAATTTTTTATTTTTTTGGCCGTTGCCGGCGAAGGTTTACCCCTTACCGGCGGCCGGTTTCCCGGTCAGTTGCCAATAGTATGCCAGACGATGGGGCGAGCCCAGGGTCGGGTCTAAAGGGAAAAAACGATGGTTTGGCCTGTTTTATTGTATTAAAATACGAGACATAGTTTTCCACAGTTGCCTCACGCCGCCCGGTCCGCCCCCCGGCCGGTCCATCCACGGCCCAAATCCGCCCAACAACTGTTAACCGGCACGGACTTTGGTTGGTCTCGCCCCGGCACAGCCTTTGAGGGGGAAGGATCAGCCCCTAACTGGCCATTAAACAACGGGATAGGCAACAATAAATTGGGTCATTCGCCGTTGGAGGAGGATTAAAACTTATAACCCGGCAAACCGGCCGGCAGCCGTCCCGCTGAAAAAGTATAATTAATTGATAACCATAATTAAAGCAGCCTATATCGCAAATCTACATTTCTAACAGGTTCTTTCCGGGGACCGTTCTTTTGAGGAGAGCCTTCCGGCGCCAGCAAAAAAACTTCCGCCGGGGAAACCAAATTGTCAAAATTTTCGTGTCGGGAATGGGCGAGACCCCTAACCGGTCACCAATCACCCGGGCCGAAGCGCCGGGGAGGACAAAAAATTTATTTGCGTAGAAAGAAAATTAAAAAAGCTCATGAAAAGATTTTACCAGGGATTAGCTGCTTTAGTGGTTCTAGTTTTTACCGGCAGAGAGGCGATGGGGCAGGCTAACACCATCAACGTCACTACAACGGCCGTCCCTTTCCTGCGGATATCTCCGGATGCCAGGGCAGGAGGGATGGGCGATCTCGGCCTGGCCACTTCTCCGGACGCCTCCAGCGGCTTTTACAATCTGTCAAAAACCCCGTTCGCCAAAAAAGACGTCGGCATCGGGATCACGTATACTCCGTGGCTGAAGGACCTCGGCCTGAACGACGTCTACCTGCTCGCGGCCAGCGGCTATAAGAAGCTGGACGAGAACCAGGCCCTGTCGCTCGGTATCCGGTATTTCAGTCTGGGTAATATCCAGTTCGAGGACTTCAACGGCAACGCGCTGGGCGAGGGCCACCCCCGCGAATTCAGTTTTGACCTCGGTTATTCGCGCAAGCTCAGCGACAAGCTGGGTATCGCGCTGGCCGGCCGTTATATCTACTCGAACCTCGCCTCGGGCTATGCAGCCAGCGGCGCCACCTACCAGCCCGGCAAGACCTTTGCCGCCGACATCTCCCTGTACTACCACGGGGTGACGGACGAGGCAGGCGGCTGGAATTTCGGTCTTGCGCTGACCAACCTCGGCGGCAAGATCGGTTACACCAACTCTGCAACAGAAAAGGACTATATCCCTGCCGACTTCGGTCTGGGCGCTGCCTATACCGCTGTCTTTAATGAGGACAACAAGCTCACGATCGGGCTGGACATGCACAAGTTGCTGGTTCCCGTTCCCCCCAAGCCTTCCAACACCGGCGACGCAACGACGGACGCCCGCAACGACTCGACCAACCTGTCCAACTACCACCAGAAGAGCTTTGTCGGCAGCTGGTTCAGCAGTTTTAGCGGCGAAAGTCAGTTCAAGAGCCTCCAGTTCTCGCTGGGCGCCGAGTATGCCTATCAGGACCAGTTCTTCTTCCGCGCCGGCTACTACTACGAGGACCCCACCAAGGGCGACCGCAAGTATTTCAGCGTGGGCGTGGGTCTGAAGTATAACGTGATGGGGCTGAACTTCTCCTACCTGGTGCCTTCGGGCAGCGGGACCAACAGGAATCCATTGTCCAACACCCTCCGGTTCGGGCTGACCTTCGACCTGGACAGCAACAACGACAACAGCAGCTCGACGACACCGACGAATTAATAGTGGATATATAATATTGAGGTCCCGGGGCTGGTCCCCGGGATTTTTTTATTTTTGGCCCCTCATCGGCCATTAGCCGGGAGGTTCACATCAATGTCATACAGAATCGGATTCGGAGTCGACTTTCACCAGCTGGCCGCGGGGCGCGAGCTCTGGCTGGGCGGGATACATATACCTAATGACCGGGGCGGGCTGGGACACAGCGACGCGGACGTATTGCTGCACGCTGTCTGCGACGCCCTGCTGGGGGCCCTCAATCTGGGGGATATCGGGCTGCATTTCCCCAATACGGATCCCGCCTGGAAAGACATCGACAGCAAGATATTACTGGAGAAGACCTATGGCCTGGTGCGGGAGAAGGGATGGAAGGTGGTAAATATCGACAGCACCGTCTGTCTCGAGGCGCCGAAGATCATGAAGTATGCCGGCGCTATGCGCGAGGCGATGGGGCAGCGGCTGGGTATTGCGGCGGACGATATTTCGATCAAGGCCACGACGACCGAGCAGATGGGGTTCGTCGGCCGCGGAGAAGGGCTGACGGCGTATGCGACGGTTCTACTGGAGAAGAAAGGCTAGGGCGGTTCACGCCCGCCGCCGATGGTCCCGCGGTTCACGCCCGCCGCCGATGGTCCCGCGGTTCACGCCACAAAACCCTACCTTTGCGCCATGTCAATAATTACAGTCAAAGTTATAAACCAATCTACTAACTCCCTGCCCGAGTACGCCACGGACGGCTCCGCCGGCATGGACATACGCGCCGATCTCACCGGCCCTATCACGCTCGCACCCATGGAAAGACAGCTGATCCCTACCGGCCTGTTCATGGAACTCCCCCGGGGCTTCGAGGCTCAGATCCGCCCCCGCAGCGGCCTGGCCATCAAACAGGGGATCACCTGTCTCAACACCCCGGGCACCATCGACTCCGACTACCGCGGCGAGATCAAGGTCATCCTGATCAACCTTTCGGGCGAAGAACAGGTGCTGCACCCAGGTGACCGGATCGCACAGATGGTGATCAGCCCGGTTGTCCAGATCGGCTGGACAACGGTCGACGAAATTAGCGTCACAGCCCGCAACGCCGGCGGATTCGGCCACACCGGGTCGAAATAACCGGCGCAACCAGAATGGCCGGATCACGTGATCGCGTCAAGATGATTATCAACCAACCCACATATAGCATGTATAGATTTCTGGCAGGTCTTGTCCTCATCGGATCATTGGCAGGTGTGACGGAGGGCTGCCGCTCGACAAAGAAGATACGAAAGGTGATCACTACGCCCAGCGTCAAAAAAGACACGACCCACGTCGCGGTTGCCCCTGTGCGTGACGCACACGCCGACTCCCTGATGGTCATCCGCCAGACGCTGGACAAGCTGAACCACAACCACATCGACTTCAATACATTCAACGCCAAGGTCAAGGTGCACTACGAAGGCAGCGACGGCAAAGACTATGAGGTCAACGCCTTCCTCCGCATCCGGAAGGACAGCATGATCTGGGTGTCCGTGAATGCTGCCCTCGGCATCGAGGCCTTCCGCCTGCTGATCACGCCCGACAGCGTCAGGATACTGGACAAACTGAAGAAGATAGTCCGGCTCAGGTCGGTGTCCTTCCTCCAGGACGAGGTACACCTGCCCGTGGACTTCTACACGCTGCAGGACCTGCTGCTCGGCAACCCCATCTTTCTCGATACCGCGCGCATTGCGTTCTATAAGGACGAGCCCAAAGGCGGCGTATCGCTGTATAGCTCGGGGACCGTCTTCCGCAACTTCCTCACCCTTTTCGCCGACGGCACGCCGCAGCACAGCAAGCTGGACGATACCGATCCCCTGCGCTCCCGCACCGGCGACATGACCTACGGCGAATACGACTACTCATCGGCGGTGCCCTTCTCCACCTACCGCAAGGTTTCCGTCGCCGAAAAGTCAAAAACGGATATCGAACTCAATTACAAGCAATATAAGTTTAACGAACCTTTAAGCTTTCCATTTACGATCCCGAAAAATTATAAGCGCAGATAAACGTTATGTATACTCTCACACCAGGTCTTGCGTTTACAAGTATACAAGGGGGACCACGGGTCACCCGGCCGAAGGCCGGAAATTAGATAATTTAATCCCGGGGGATATTTTTTCCGGTTTTCCCGGGGGATTAATTAATTTGGTAATGATGCTGAAAAAACTTCTTACGGGTTTCCTGCTGCTGGTCGTCCTCGCCTCCGGGCTGACTGCTCGGGCCCAAACGCCCGCGCAGAACAGGACCGATCTGGAAAAAGAGCGAGCCGCCATCCAGAAGGAGATCGAGGACGTGAAAAGGTCCCTCGACGAAACCCATAAGAACAAGCACGAGACCCTGGTCCAGCTGAACCTGCTGCAGCGCAAGCTCAAACTGCGGGAATCGGCCATCCGCAACATCAACCAGCAGATCGACGTCATCCAGAGCGACATGAACAGTTCCGCCCGCGACATCTCGAAGCTGCGGAACGAACTGGATACGCTCCGGATACAGTATGCTCAGAGTATCGTTTTTGCGTACAAGAACCGGAGCAGCTATGACTTTTTAAATTTCATCTTCAGCGCCACCAGTTTTAACGACGCGATCCGCCGCATCCAATACCTCAAATCTTACCGGGCCTACCGGGAAGAACGCGCCGAGAATATCACCCGCACCCAGGACCAGCTAAAGGTCAAGATCGACGGCCTCAAGGTGACCCGGATAGAAAAGGACGAAGCGCTCAAGAAACAAAGTAAGGAAAGGACGCTGCTCGAAGGCGAGAAGAAGGAAAAGGACGCTGCCGTCAGGACCCTGCAGTCCCAGGAGAAAGAGCTGAAGAAGGAAATGGCCGCCAAACAAAAACAGGACCTCCGCCTCGGCGCCGCCATCACCGCGGCCATCAAGCGGGCCCGCGATCTGGCCATCAAGGAAGCAGCCAAACGTAATGCCGACGCCAAAGCCGCCGAAAAGGCCGCAGAGAGATCAACACCCGCAAGCAACAAGACCAACCGGCCCGCCGAAGAGGCCGTCGCCCCGGCGACCCTCAACCCGGTCAAGGCTTATAATAAGACCGTATTCACCAGCGAAGAAGACCTTCGTTTGAGCGGAGACTTCGAGAAGAACAGACGCCAGCTGCCCTGGCCCGTCAGCGGCACGATCAGCATGGCCTTCGGTCCACACGAATATATCCCGGGTATCAAGCACAACAACCAGGGCGTAACCATCGATTGCGCCGCAGGCACCTCGGTCAAGGCCGTTTTTACCGGCGAAGTGCAGAGCGTCTTCAGCGTCGGCGACGTACAGGCCGTCATGATCCGTCACGGGAAATACTTTACTACATATAGTAACTTAGGTTCCGTCACCGTCAGCAAGGGCGAACAGGTCCATACCGGTCAGGTCATCGGCCGCATCGGCAGCGAGGCACAACTGGAGTTCATTCTGTCTGATGAAAAGAATAAGGTGTATGACCCTGAGGTGTGGTTGAGACGTTAGAGTTCCATACTTCCACAGATAACGATAGTATGTTTAAGAAAATAGTTGCCGGAGTGATCCTCCTCGTATCCTTTGATTTGTGCGTAGCCGCCGCGCCGGCCGCGGAGCGCGGTGCAAAAAAGCCCTCGCACCTGGTGAAACATAGCAGCCGTCAGAAAAACCATCGGCTGGCCCGGACCGTTAAGACGGGCATCCATCATCACAAGGCAGCATCCGGCGTAGCAAGACTGAGGTCGGCGCACTCCGGCCTCTCCGATGACTTCCGCCGCCAGAAAGGACATCTGGACTGGCCGCTCCCGGGAACGGTATCTATGTCTTTCGGTCCCCATAAATATATCCATGGCATCGTCCACAACAACCAGGGTGCAACCATCGATTGTGCCGAAGGCGCCGTCGTCAGGGCAGTATATACGGGTGAGGTGACGGCCGTAACCGATATAGCCGGCGTTTGGTGCGTGATCCTTAAACATGGCAGCTATTATACGGCGTACAGCAATCTGGCCACGACTACGGTGGCTCAGGGCGACCAGGTACAGGCGGGTGATTCGCTTGGCCGCATCGGAGATATCGCCCAGCTTGAGTTTATGTTATCGGATGAGGACGGGAAGTTTTATGATCCGGAAGTTTGGTTGAGGAAGTAGGCTACGCCGCGCGTTGGTGACCCCCTCGTGAACCACGTGAACCGCCGCGTGAGAACCCGGGCCGCGTGAACCGCCCCCTACGCCAGGAACCGATTGTACAACGCCTCATACTGCGGCACGATCCTGTGTATATCAAAATTCTTCGAATGCACCGCCGCATTCGCCTTGAACCGTTTCAGCGTCTCATCGTCCTGTAAGATGCGAATCGCATGCTCACTCATCCCATGGATATCCCCGACATCGTCCAGATACCCCGTTTCCCCCTGGATCGCGATCTCCGGTAACCCACCCGCATTCGTCGAAATAACGGGTACCCCCGCAGCCATCGCCTCCAGCGCCGCCAAACCAAAACTCTCATATTCCGAGGTCAGCAGAAAAAGATCCGCCACCGCCAGTATCTCCTCCATCTGCTCCTGCTTCCCGACAAACCGGACGTCTGCGTCGATCTCCAGCTCCCTGCAAAGACTCTCCGCGCCCGACCGTTCCGGCCCGTCGCCTACAAACAATAACTTACTCGGTATCTTCCGGTGGACGATCTCAAAAATGCGGACGATATCCTGTACCCTTTTGACCTTACGAAAGTTCGAGGCGTGCATGATTATGCGTTCCCCGCTGGGCGCGATCACTCTCCGAAACGCGTCGATCGGCTTCCGGTGAAAACGCTCTGTGTCTACGAAGTTGTGTATCACCCTTATCTCCTTCTCGATCGCAAAGGTCCGGTACGTCTCGTCCCTCAGATTCTGGGAAACCGCCGTTATGGCGTCGCTTTGGTTGATGGAAAAGGCGACCACCGGCGCAAAGGTCTTGTCCCGGCCTACCAGCGTGATATCGGTACCGTGGAGGGTAGTGATCACCGGGATATAGCGGCCCTGCGCCTCGACGATCTTCTTGGCCAGATAGGCCGCAGATGCGTGGGGGATGGCGTAGTGCACGTGCAGCAGGTCCAGCTGGTGGTTGTTGATCACGTCCACCATGGCGCTCGACAGCGCGGTCTCGTATGGGGGATAGTCGAAGAGGGGATAGGTCGTGACCCGAACTTCGTGGTAGAAGATGTTCGCGTTGAACTCGTTGAGCCGCACCGGCTGCTGGTAGGTGATGAAGTGCACCTGATGTCCTTTGTCAGCCAACGCCTTCCCCAACTCGGTCGCCAATACGCCACTTCCACCGAAGGTCGGATAACAAACTATTCCTATACGCATAGAGTTTATTTATGATTACGAGGCCCTGCCCGAAGGTAGTTTATCCTTAACTTTAGCCCAAATTAACAAGATGCACCCTAAATTGTTGAAAGGCAACCTGCTATTATTTTTCTTAGTCGTTCTGGCGTGGCCGGTGGAAGCACAGGTTCCGGTGCCGGTCGACGTGTCGCAGACGACGGACGACTCCCTCCTTATCCGCCGCCTCGCCGATACCATCCTCACCGACGGGCAGGCATACGGCAACCTCCGCCTTTTGACAAAAACGGTAGGCGCAAGACTCTCCGGCAGCGCCGGCTACTACAAAGCCGAGAAATGGGGACAGCAGGCGTTGGGGGCAGCAAATGCCGACAAGGTCTGGCTCCAGGAGTGCATGGTACCACACTGGATAAGGGGTGGGAAGGACTCGGCGTCATGGTCCACCCGCGGCAGGCGCACCGGCCTCGACGTCCTCGCCCTCGGCAACTCCCAGGGCACCGGCCCGACCGCCATCCAGGCCCCCGTCGTCCTCATCAACAATTTCGACGAGCTCGAACAACAAAAGGACAAGCTCAAAGGCAAGATCGTATTCTATAACTACCCCTTCAACCCGCTGCTCGTCGAAACCTTCCAGGCTTATGGAGATGCCGTCCGCTATCGCGGTGCAGGTGCAAGCCGCGCGGCCAGATACGGCGCGATAGGCGTACTCGTTCGCAGCATGAGTTCCTCGGTAACCAATTTCCCCCACACCGGCGCGCTCGCATACAACGACTCCTTTCCAAAGATACCCGCCTTTGCGGTGGGCCTCCGCGACGCAGACCGGCTGGCGGAACAGCTAAAGGCAAACCCAGGTGCAACCAGCGCCTATATGCGCTCGGGCGCCCGCATGCTCCCCGACACACCCGCCCACAATATCATCGGTGAGCTCAAAGGCACCGAATTCCCCAATCA
>Ga0105239_10010312_pt1 | contig 10465 bp, 8 predicted proteins | sample KBSC44metaG_FD_92761 | JGI IMG/M metagenome (GOLD analysis project Ga0105239, IMG submission 92761) | Corn rhizosphere microbial communities from Kellogg Biological Station, Michigan, USA - KBS C4-4 metaG | ecosystem: Host-associated > Plants > Roots > Rhizosphere > Soil | place: Michigan, USA...
CGTATTGACAGTTCTGTTTCGACATATTGCTTTTCTTAAGACGGTTTTTCTATATAGTATCACGGCTTTTGGCGGGCCGCAGGGACATTTCAGCATGATGCTGAAGACCTTTGTATATCGAAGGAAGGATGTGACAGAAGAAGAGTTGATCGATTACAATGCGTTCTGTCAGTTATTGCCTGGCGCTTCCTCTACGCAGACGCTTACCCTTATCGGTTACAAACGGGGGGGCGCGGTGCTCGCCATGCTCACGCTTATTATCTGGACCTTACCGGCTTGTATCCTGATGGGTCTGTTCTCCTTCTTTCCGATGAAGAGTACGAGTCTTTTTCGTTTCATCGGGCCGATGACCATCGGGTTCCTTTGTTTTGCCGCACAGAAAGCCTTCGCCATCTCCATTCACAATACCATTACGCGGGTGATCCTCGTCATCAGCACCATCGTGACGTTCCTCCTGTTCAAGGCCCCATGGATAGTTCCATGCCTGCTGGTAGCCGCCGGATTTGTGACCAGCCTCAGTAGTCGTCGTATTCCGCAGAAAGAAGTGCTGCCAAAGAAGATCAAATGGGGAAATATCTGGCTGTTTGCCGTCATCTTCCTGCTGGCGGGTACGACGAGCGAACTGGCAAAGAACAACGACTGGCCGAGCCGCCGGCCGCTGAACCTTTTTGAGAACACTTATCGTTTTGGCAGTCTGGTCTTTGGCGGAGGCAATGTGCTGATGCCGATGACCTACGAACAATACGTAGCCCGCCCCCAATCTCAGAAGCTGCTGCATCGGAATCCGAATATCATCCGGATGAACAAGGATGATTTTTACTCCGGCTGGGGAATGGTTCGGGCGATACCGGGACCGGTGTTCTCCGTCGCCTCCTATATGGGTGGGATTATCATGAAAGACAAGGGAGCCGGCTACCAGGTACTGGGCTGTTTTATTGCGACCACGGGCATATTCCTCCCGAGCGCGCTGCTGGTACTTTTCTTCTTCCCCATCTGGCACAACCTGAAAAAATATGCGATCGTCTATCGCGCACTGGAGGGGATCAATGCGGTCGTCGTCGGGATCATGATCGGCGCGGCGCTGTATATGATGAAAGACCTCCAGACAGCCAGCTGGTCGGACATCGTGATGAAGCTTGTAGTGATCATCGTGACCTGGCTGCTGCTGAAATATTCGAAACTACCTTCTCCCGTGATCGTGCTGATCTGGCTGGTCAGCGGACTGGGTCTCAGCTATATTTACTGATCCTTTATTGAGCGCCGCCGCTATGGGCGCCGCCCCGGCCCTGCCCGCCTGGCTGATGAGGCGCGCGATGTCCCTGGTTGCCGGAGCCCGATCCGCGCTGGCCGCCACCCTGGTGGTTCCGCTGCTGGCCGGAGTTGCTCCTCCCCTGACCACCGCCACTGCTGCCACCGGGTCTTCTTCTATTTCCGCCGCCACCACCTCCTCCACGCCCGGAGCGTCCAGACTTGCTGCGCGGTGAATATTCCGGCGCCGGCCCAAACTCTGCAGGAACAGGCTCCTTGTCTACGGGCTGGCCCAGCAGGTCTTCTATCGACCGGAATTTGTTCTGTTCTTTTTCGCTGATAAAGGTGAAGGCGATGCCGTCCGTTTCTGCACGGGCGGTACGGCCGATACGGTGAACATAGTCCTCTCCGTCGTTGGGGACGTCGTAGTTGATCACCATCTCGATATTGTCGATGTCGATGCCCCTCGAAAGAATATCCGTTGCAACGAGGATGGGTAACCGCCGGCTTCTGAACTCCAGGAGCACGTTCTCTCTTTCACCCTGTTCGAGGTCGGAGTGGATCTCTTTCACATTGAACTTTGAACGACGAAGCTCTGCCGTCAGCTGTTTCACGTTGTGCTTCTTCGAGCAGAAGACGAGTGTACTCTTTAAATTAGTTGACTTAAGCAACCATTTTACGAGGGGTATCTTTTGTGTTTCGTAGACGACAAAGGCTTTTTGGACAATCTTGGCCGGGGGCTTGGAAATTGCAATATTTACCTCCGCGGGCTCGTGGAGGATCTTTCTCGCCAGGTCGCGGATCTTGGTGGGCATGGTCGCCGAGAACAGCAGGTTCTGCCGTACGGGCGGCATGAAGGAAATGATCTTCATGATATCGTCATAGAAGCCCATGTCCAGCATGCGATCCGCCTCGTCCAGGACGAGGAACTGCAGGGCCTTCATCTTTACATAGCCCATGTTGAGGTGGGCGATCATTCTGCCGGGGGTACAGACGACGATGTCTGCTCCACGGGAGAGCGCCTGCTTTTCGGTAGAAAAGTTACTGCCGTCTCCCCCTCCATAGACGGCGATCGAGCTGATCGGGGTAAAATAAGAAAGCCCCTCGAGGTTCTGTGCGATCTGGACGGCCAGTTCCCGCGTGGGAACGATGACGAGCGCACTTATCTGATCGTCGTGTCGGGCATTGATGAGCTTGTTGACGATAGGGAGCAGAAAAGCTGCTGTTTTACCGGTGCCTGTCTGTGCGGAAGCAATGAGATCCTTGCCGCTTAAGATGATTGGGATAACTTGTTCCTGTACAGGAGTGGCGTTTTCGTAACCGGAGGCTTCTATGCCTTCAAGGAGGCTTTCGTCCAGACCAAATTCTCTAAAAGTCAAATTGAATAGGTTGAAATATAAATTTGTTATGTAAAAGTCGGCTTTTTAAATGAATTTATGCACATCCCTACAAATTTGATAAAATAATAATAAGGTAGGAATAGTGGCACTTGCGGCCAGAACTTTAGTAACTTCCGGCTGGAAACGATTGCTTGCCGATCTTGTAACTCTAGGTGAATGATAAAAATCATGACGGCTGAACATCAACGCTTGGCGGTTAACACTGCCAAAAAGATACCTTTAGAACAATGGGGTCCATATCTGAGTGAAAGGCAATGGGGGACGGTAAGAGAAGACTATAGCGCATATGGTGACGCATGGGGCTATTTTCCCTATGATCACGCGCATTGCAGAACCTATTTATGGGGCGAGGACGGACTGGGAGGGATCTCCGACTTTTTTCAAAATCTTTGTTTCGCAGTAGCGCTTTGGAATGGGAAGGACCACATTCTGAAAGAGAGGCTCTTTGGCCTCGGTAATTACGAAGGGAATCACGGCGAGGACGTGAAAGAGCTCTACTATTACCTGGACAACCTGCCCACTCACTATTATATGGAATACCTGTATAAATATCCCCAGCAGGAGTTCCCGTACAAGCAGCTGCTGGAGGAGAACCGCAGGCGGTCCAGAGAGGAACCCGAATATGAGATATTGGATACCGGGGTGTTTGACGACGACGAGTACTTCGACGTAACGATATCTTATGCCAAGCAGAATTCAAGGGATATCTTTATTCGTATCGACATTCACAACCGGTATACGCGGGAGGCCCCGATCACGGTCCTCCCTACTTTATGGTTCTACAACCGCGGCAACTTTGACGGCCTGGAGAAGAAGCCGATCATAACCGGCAGGGACAAGAGCTCCGTGAAGGCGATACATAGCCGGTTGGGATCTTACTACCTTTATTTTCAGCCGGCGGACTATGGTCTGTTCACAGAGAATGAGACCAATACTGAAAAGGTCTCAGGGGTTCCCAACAAAACGCCGTTCGTAAAGGATGCCTTTCACGATGCGATTATTCATAAAAAGAACCTCGAACAGCTGAAGAACAAAAAGAGCGGGACAAAATTTGCCGCTGTCTATAACTATAGGGTGGCTCCGGGTGAAACCAAATCGATCTATCTGCGGCTGAGCAATAAGATCATGGAAAAGCCCTTTGGCGGAGACCCTGCAGGCCTGTTCCAGAGTCGCAAACAGGAGGCCGACGCCTTCTATCACGCGATACTGCCTCCGCATATCAGCCAGGAGATGGCCGCAGTCCAGCGTCAGGCGCTGGCGGGACTTCTATGGAGCAAACAATACTATCATTTTGACGTGGAGCGCTGGCTGACTACCAGCGACGGCATCTCCCCGGTGAACGCCGGCAAGCTAAACGGCCGCAACCACGACTGGAAACACCTGAAGAACCAGGATATCGTCTCCATGCCCGACAAATGGGAGTACCCCTGGTATGCCGCCTGGGATCTGGCTTTTCAGAGCATATCGATGGCGATGGTGGATCCGGTCTTCGCCAAGCACCAGCTGCTGCTGATCATGCGGGAATGGTATATGAAACCCGATGGTCAGATACCGGCGTATGAGTGGAACTTCAGCGACGTCAACCCGCCGGTGCAGGCCTGGGCCGCGCTGATGGTCTACCGGATAGAAAAAGAGCGCACGGGCAAGGGGGATATCTCCTTCCTCAAACGGATATTTCAAAAGCTGCTGATCAACTTCACCTGGTGGATCAACCGGAAGGATGCCAACGGCAATAACATGTTCGAGGGCGGCTTTCTTGGCCTGGACAATATCGGCGTCTTCAACCGGAGTCATTCCCTCGGCGGGGATATGCAGCTGGAGCAGGCCGACGGCACCAGCTGGATGGGAATGTATGCCCTGAATATGATGGACATGGCGCTGGAGATCGCTATGAAGGACGAGTCCTTCGAGGACACGGCCACCAAGTTCTTCGAGCATTTTGTTCTCATCGCTGAGGCGTTGAACGAGCACGGGATGTGGAACGAAGAGGACCGTTTCTTTTATGATACCCTGTCCATCGGCGGATCGCCGGTGCAGCTGCGGATACAGTCCATCGTGGGTTTGACGACCCTGTTCGCCGTCAGCATCATCGAGAAGAAGACCCTTCATAAATTAAGCGATTTTAAAAAACGGATCACCTGGTTCGAGAACTACCGGCTGAAGAACCGCAGGTACTGGCCCAATGAGGAACACAGCGATGGAGAGCAGATACTGCTTTCGCTGGTGCCGCAAAAACGGCTGATCTATCTTTTGGAGCGCCTGCTCAACGAGGACGAGTTCCTTTCCCCCGGCGGGATCCGCGCCCTCTCGAAATACCACGAGCAGCATCCTTATACCATCAACATCGGCGGCACTGACTATACCATCAAATACGATCCGGGAGATTCTACCTCTGACTTCTTTGGCGGCAACTCCAACTGGCGCGGACCGGTGTGGATACCGATCAACTACCTTATTATTCAGTCTATCCGGCAGTATGGGAAATTCTATGGGGACGGCCTGCTGGTAGAGTTCCCTGCAGGATCGGGGCAGTCGATGAACCTCGAACAGGTCGCGGACCATCTCACAGAACGCGTCATCTGCCTGTTCAAAAAAGATGCGACCGGGGCCAGGCCCTCGCACGGGAAGTACAACTGGTTCTACCAGAAGCCGGGGAACGAGCACCTCCTGCTCTTCTACGAATATTTCCATGGAGACTCCTCCCACGGCCTGGGGGCCAGCCACCAGACGGGGTGGACGGCGCTGGTCGCGGAATTGATCTCAGAACTGGACGGAAGGGGCGCCTCGATCGCCGCAGGGAAAACGGTCGCCTCGGTTGGAAAATAACCCAATTTGGGAATTTGATCCCATTGTTGGACGATCGCGTGTGTTCTACGCACTCGTATCTCTCTGGTTTTTAATAGTTTGAATTAATGGCATTGGCTTGGTATTATTCCAATCAAGAAATTAATTCGACCTATTTAAACGAAGAGTATGAAACGCAGTTTTTACACCACCACCCTGATCGCAGCCCTGATGACCCTGAGCCTTGCTTCTTTTGCCGGCTCAACCTACAACATCACATCCAATAAAGACTGGTCGTCGGTCATGCCTTCGACCTGTGCCGGCTGTACGATAAATGTTTCCAGCAATGTTACCCTGACCATTGACGCTTCTGTTACCTGCCAGAACTGTTCATTTAACGGCGGCAATATCGTGATGACTGGCAAGTCCCTGAATCTGCAGTATAGCGGTTCTCTTACTACGACTACTTTTTCTTCGGTCAGGATGACGGTCAATGGCAACGGCCAGGTGATCGTAAACGCTCCCCTCTCGCTGACGGGCAGCATCTTTACTTTCAATAACAACTCATATTTCAATACCAGCTACGAGGTAGACCTTTCTTCAAGCGCCGTCTACCTGAATGACGATGCAACCATGATGTCTACCGGCGGCAGCAGCACTTCGATAGATCTGATGACCAACAGCCAGATCGTGATCGGCAATGGATCGCAGACCAGCAACGCTGCTTTCACCGTCAACGGTCCCTCCCTCGCGTTGTACGACAACTCTATGGTCAATATCGGGAATGTCAACAATTCCTATAACAACTGGTCCAGTTACGACTATCATCCCGACGTCCACTCGAATAGCAACGCCACCAAGACTAAATCCACGCTGAACAACAGCCTCAACTGTGGTGGCGCGGCCCCCCATGCCTGTGCGAATCCTTCTGTCTATGGTCCCAGCTCGCTGAGCTCTGGCGGTGCGGTTGCAAACACTACCCTGCCGGTTGTCCTGGTTGGTTTCTCTGCAGCCCTGAACAGCGACAAGACGGTAACTCTCGACTGGAGCACGCAGGTCGAAGTCAACAGCAACGAATTTATAATAGAGCGCAGCGCAGATGGCGAGATCTGGTCGCCAATCGGTGCAGTCGGTGCAAAAGGCAACAGCCCGATCGTTTCCAACTACGTTTTTAACGACGCGAGCCCCCTGGCCGGCACCAATTTCTACCGCCTGCGCATGACCAACCTGGACAACAGCTATGGCTATACTGAAGTAAAGGTTATCCGTACCAGCCTGGTCAGCGCGGTAAGTTTCTTCCCCAACCCGGCAAAAGAATATGTAAATGTATCCCTGGGTGTCGCCGGTGGTGTTCCGGTGACTTCTAAGGCCGTAGTTCGTCTGATCAATATGGCCGGACAGGTGATGCAGGAAAAGGCTACGCAGGCCGGCGCCGGTGTTGTGGTTACGTTCGCCGTCGGAAACTACGCCCCCGGCGTATACATTCTGTCGGTAGTTGATGCGAGTGGTGTGAAGGAAAGCCGCCAGCTGATGATCACAAAATAAACAAGGTGTTAATAGTTATAATAGGTCGTACCTCCATTTCTATGGAGGTTTTTTTTGTTTACGGCCGCCGCCGCCCTTCCCCTTCCCCGCGGCGGTTGTGCCACCCCGCGTTTTGTGCGGAATCATACAATTTTTGGTCCACCGGATTCTGTTGTTTTGTTGAAAAAACAAACGGTATGAAAAAGTTTATTCTATCCCTGGGATTGTTTACGGCGGCTGTCGCGGTTCAGGCCCAATCAAAAAACCAGCAGCTGGAAGAGGCCCGAAAGGCGATCATCGCGAGCGACGCCATTTTTTCCGATCTGGCCAATAAGAACGACGGGTCCATCCTGACCCGTTATACGGACGACGCCTGTCTGCTGCCGGCCAATTCGGCTCCTGTCTGTGGCCGGGAGAATCTCCTTAAATTCTTTAGCAGCGGGCCCAAGGTACATAGCGTATTTACGATCCAAAATATATACGGTGACGGCAATGACTTTGTGACCGAAGAGAGCCACTATGAGCTGTTCGACCTCAACAACAACCAGCTGGATGAAGGGAAGGTCCTCGTGGTCTGGAAGAAGACAAAAAATGGGTGGAAGATGTACCGGGATATGTTCAGCAGCAACCGTCCCGCGGGACACTGACGACCCCGTCAGGTGGGTCCTGCCGCGAATCCCGTGCGCTAAAAACCAATATTCACGGCCTGTTGAAACTCCTCCCCTCCCGTCGATAGCGAAGCCCTTGCGTCAAAGGGCGTGATCCCGGTAAATTTCCTGAACTCCCTTATAAAATGGGCCTGGTCGTAGTACCCGCAGTCATAGGCGATCGATGTCAGTTGCTGATTGGAGGATAGGACGAGCTGGAGGCTTTTATTAAATCTATACACTGAAAAGAAGGCGCTCGGCGCGATCCCCACCATGTCTAAGAACAATTTCTGAATATACCGTTGCGAGAGTCCGTAGATCTTCGATATGGCCGCGCTGTCGAATGCATCGCCGGTCATACAAATGTGTTGGCAGACCTGCCTGATGAGCACTGATTTTTTATGTCGTTTTTCATTCTGTACCAATTTCGCGGTCAGCCAGCGGTCGAGCGCTTTTACTTTTTCCGGGAGCGAGACGGCCTCCATCAGGCTATAATGGAAATCATTTATCTCCCGGGAGAAGATCCCGTAGGCGTCTGTTGCAAAGTTGGTGAACTCCGACATCGGGTTGGGGAAGAACAGCGAGCTGGCGTAGGGGTAGATCCTCGCGATCAATACGGAGGTACCCTTTGAGACCGTCAGTCGGGAAGGCAGTGTGAGATGCCCGAGCAGCTCCACTCCCGGCATCCTCCGGGCCCGGCCGTCGATATTAGTGGTGGCGCTCCCCTCTGAGATATTGACCACGAGGTCGACATAGCCGCTGGGATAGAACACTTCGTCGGTGAGGTCCCTGTCGATGGTGATCACCGTATAGCTCTTTACGTAAGGTTGAAGGATATCCGAAGGGGAAAACAGCATTTTCCAAGATACAAATTCCGGCAGGCCGCGGGTTACCGTTGATCAAATTGCTTTTTTTGTTACCTTCCGTCATCATGCGGCACATACAAAGATCATATGCGGTCCTGTTAGTTATTATGGGCCTCGGGCTGAGCTCGGTCGCCCAGAAATTATATGCCCCCAACTTCGACTCCAGCTGGGTCAGGGACCAGGAGCCATTCCGTATCGCCGGCAATCTGTATTATGTCGGAACCTACGACCTGACTTCCTATTTGATTGCCACGCCAAAGGGTCATATCCTCATCAATACCGGTCTCCCGGGTTCGGACACGCTGATCCGCAGACATGTCGAGGCGCTGGGATTCAAATTTTCCGATATCAAAATTCTCCTGGCAACCCACGCCCATTTCGACCATGTCGGCGCGATGGCGGCGATTAAGCGGGCCACCCGCGCAAAGCTCATGATCCACGGGCGCGACGCTTCTTTAATGGCGGATGGCGGGAATTCAGATTTTGATATGGGTGGTCATGGCGCGATGTTCGACCCCGTCAAAGTCGACCGTCTACTACACGACAAGGATACCGTGGAGCTCGGCGGCACCCGGATCGAGGTGCTCCATCACCCCGGCCATACCAAGGGCGCATGTAGTTTCCTGCTCACAGTAAAAGATTCTGCGCGCAGCTATCGCGTGCTGATCGTCAATATGCCCTCCATTCTCAGCGAGACAAAATTCCCCGGCATGCCGGCCTATCCCGAGGTGGGCAGGGACTATGCCTATACGTTAAGCGAGATGCCCAAAATGCAATTCGACATCTGGCTTTCTTCTCATGCCAGCCAGTTCGACCTGCAGAAGAAACACAAACCCGGCGATGGATATAACCCCGAAGCCTTCTTCGAGCGGGCCAGCTATGATTCGTCGATCGAGGTACTGCAGAAAAAGTATAAACAACGAACCCAGAATCAGTAAACTAATTTTCTACAAGAAATTCCTCTATGTTACTCGGGGAGACAGCGAGTGTTTTCGTCCCGGGATAGTTAGAGGTAAATGTGTTGGAGAACCGAACCCGTTGCCTGGGATTCCATTTTATTTTGTATGCAGAAAATTCGTTGTCATTTTCTTCAACAAGATCAATTTCCTGTTGCTGGGTAGTCCGCCAAAAATATTGTTTTACATCCTTGCCTTGATATGCAAGCATTTTCATACGTTCTGAAATTACAAAATTTTCCCATAAGGCACCTACGTCGGTTCTGGTTGCAAGCGGTTTAAAATTATTGATCACGGCATTCCGTATACCACAATCATAAAAGAAGACCTTTTTACCCATCTTGATCTCATTTCTAACGTTCCGATTAAGTGCAGGAAGACGGAAAACAACAAACGCTTTCTCAAGGAGATCTATGTAACGATCAATAGTTTTACCGTCGGTGCCCACGGTTTGCGCGAGGTCCTGGTAGTTGACTTCACTACCAATCTGTAATGCCAACGCCATTAAAAGCTTTTCAAGTAATGCAGGTTTCTTGATCCGCTCCAATAACAATAAATCTACCTGCCAGAAGTTTCAAAAGTTCCTTCTCTTCTCCTGCCTTTGTTATTATTTCAGGGTAATAGCCAAATAGTAAGCGATGGTTGATCAGTCGTTTTTCCGTCAACAGACCATGATGCTGCACCATCTCCCCAAAACTGACCGGATAAAGCATGAACTCGTATTTTCGACCGGTTAACGGTTCATTCACCTGATTGGAAAGTTCAAAGGCAGAGGATCCCGTTGCAATAACCTGAATATTCTTCATTTGGTCGGTGATCAGTTTTAACGCAAGGCCGACATTTGGTATACGCTGAGCTTCATCGATAAAGATGATCTTTTTATATTAACGGAAATTAACTAAATTTTTTGGCAACTTCTGCTTTCACCACTTTCCCTCTCTCAAATGATCTATACTCATACCGATGCACATATCCGAGCTGATTCGTCAGCATTCTTGTGTTCTCAATATTAAAATCAGGCGTGTTGACATGATGATGAC
>Ga0105239_10010316_pt1 | contig 10463 bp, 9 predicted proteins | sample KBSC44metaG_FD_92761 | JGI IMG/M metagenome (GOLD analysis project Ga0105239, IMG submission 92761) | Corn rhizosphere microbial communities from Kellogg Biological Station, Michigan, USA - KBS C4-4 metaG | ecosystem: Host-associated > Plants > Roots > Rhizosphere > Soil | place: Michigan, USA...
CCGTCTCGGGTACAGTGACCGGAATCAAATGGACCAATCCGCACGCATGGGTGTACGTCGACGGAAAGGATGCAAGCGGCAAGGTCACCAAATGGAGCTTCGAAATGGGCAGCCCCAACGGCCTGCTTCACCGGGGCTGGACACGGACGGATTTGAAGAAAGGAGATCAAATCACCGTGGACGGCTATCGCGCGAAGAACGGCAGCAACGTGGCCAATGCCCGTACCGTTACCTTGCCGGACGGCCGGAGGCTGTTCGGGGGGTTCCAAACGACCCCCGGAGCCCCTGCCAAGTAGACATAGATTTATTGTTTTTTCCCGCGGGTGGGCGCCGGGATTCCGGGTGGCGGCTGCTCCTTGAGCTGATCTTCCGGAATCGGATCCGGCGTGTCGAAGGTGATGGTCGCATCGGCCCCGAATTTGCGATACAGGCTGAACTGCATCACGTTCTTGCCCAGAGTCCGCCCTTCGCGCGAGCGCACTTCAGCAGCCATCGGGAGCACAAACGTTTGCTCCGAAATCTTCATGGGGGCGTAATCCAAGGTCAAGGAAACCTGGTTGATGGGGAAGGCTTCGAGGCCGTCGCAATCCATCTTGATCCGCATGATCTGCTTGGTGACAGCATCGGCGTAAATCAGCCCGTGATAGCCGGCCACAATGGTGCGGCCCGAAGGCTGATGGTAAATGCTGTAGTCCGAATTCGGCTGCGCCACGCGGAAGCTGAACACGTACATCCGCTTGCCGCGCAGCGTCGCCCAGCGTTCCCAATCGAACTGCGTCTCAGTCTGCGGATTGAAAATCTGGTACAGCATGGTGCCGAATTCGCCCGACGACGTGATGCCGCCTAACTGTTCGTGCTTCATGTTCGCAACCGGCAGATTGTTCACCAGCACGACCTTGTAATCTTCCTTGCCGTCCACGTAACTGAGCTGCTCCTGGATTTTGTCTTGCTGATGCCAGGAATCCGTACCTGAAGGATCGAAACTGCGCGTGGTGACCTGCGCGCAAATAAAATTCGGCAGGCTCTTGGTATAGTCGAGGGCTCTTTCCGTGATCTCCGCCAGGATCTTTTTCAGCTCTTCCGGGCTGGGCGCCGGAATCACGGGCGGGGGAGCAGCCGGTGCGACGGGAGCCGCGGCGGGAAGACTCGCACTGGTGGTGATCAGTTCCCGCAGCGCAGCCAATGTCTGAGGTCCAGCGCCCAAGCCTTGCAGATCTTCCACAGTGCCGGCGTCCAGCCGATTGGTCAGCTTGAGCCGCCGCACGGTTGCAGCAACCGAGCGATCCTCATTGTGCAGCTGTATGGAGGACTTGATGAAGGTGACCAGGTCAGGGACGGACATCTGGCGCTGGCCATAAGCCGCTAGCGCCATCCCGAGGAACGCGACCAGCCATCGGCCCATGACTGCATTTTATCAGCCTACGGATGCTCTTCTTTTTCCAACTCCAGCGTGACGGTTCCCAGCGGGAAATTCATGCGCAGGCGGATCTGCACCGGCAGGCGACGCTCGTCATCGGTAAGCCAGACAAACACGCGGCCCGCGCGCGAATACACCACGCCGTTCAGTAGGTTGACTTCATAGCGAACCGTGTTAAAGGCGCCTGCGGGAGTCGTCACCCGCTCCCTTTCCTGGGCTTCTATTTTCACCGCGGCCGACTTCCGGCCGTCGCTCAGCGGGAGCTGCACGGACTGGCCGACCTCCACCCTGGTCCGGCGCAGCCGCAGCAGACCCGCGACGACATCCTGCACGCAATTGGGGATCGAGATATCCGTCCTGCTTACGATGATGTTCCGGTCGACGTCTTTTTCGACCAGGGCCGCGCGGTTCCGGTTCCGGTCGAAATTGATGGCCGTCTCGCGGTGGCGCGATCCCTCTTTCGAACTCATCAGGCTGGAGGCGGCGCAAAAGGACGAGTCGAACTGGACGCGATAGTTGTCCTGGATCTTATAGAGCGTCGAGACCAGGCCCGCCGATTCGAGCTTGACTGTTGCCGAATTTGGTCCGGATTCGATGACAGCATTCCCGGCGTGGATCAAGCGCCACTCTACGCTGTAGACGAGCCGGTCGGTGATCGGATCGGCCGCGCTGGCCGGGCTCATGCCGGCATAGAACACGGCAAAAATGCCAGCGAACGCACAGGCGACCGACGGGGTTGCCAAAGTGGCTAAGCGCACCAATGTTCGAGTCTACAACACAATCGCGGCAGGGCCTTGGGCGGTGGCTGCTAAACTCGAATTCGTGGCCCGTATTCCCGGACGGCATTTCCTGCGCAACCTGGTCGAGCGCCGCGCGCTAGTGGCCCAACTGGTGAGCCGCGACTTCCGTGCCCGATACGTGGGATCGTCCGCCGGGTGGCTGTGGGGCGTGGTTCACCCCATCGTGCAATTGCTGATCTGGATCATGGTGTTCAAGTACTGGTTCGGCGTAACGCTGGGGCCGGACGAAGTCACCAGCAATTATCCGTTGTTCCTGTTCTGCGGAATTCTGCCGTGGTGGCTGTTTCAGGAGACAGTGACGCGCTCCGCGGGATCGCTGGTGGAACAGTCCAATCTGATTACGCGTACTGTGTTTCCGTCCGAGGTGGTTCCAGTATCGATATTCTTGTCGTCGATGATTCATCATCTGATCGCTGTGCTGCTGGCCATTCTGACGGTGGCGTTGTGGCTCAAGACCTTCAGTCCGATGATTGTTCTGCTGCCGGTTTACATGCTGTTCGTGGGCCTGTTCGCAGTGGGGGTGGGGTGGATCGCATCGAGCCTTCACGTCTACCTTCGGGATACCGCTCAGGCCCTGGGCGTCATCATCAATCTGTGGTTTTGGATCACGCCCATCATGATCAGCGAGGACCGAATCAAGGGACCTTTGCACGCTCTGGTTCGCTGGAATCCCATGTCCTGGCTGGTGAATGCCTACCGCCATCGCTTACTGTCGAACCAGTGGCCGGATTGGCGCGAGTTGGCGGTGATTGCGACCTATTCGATCAGCGTGTTTGTGCTGGGTGGTTTATTTTTTCGCCACTTGAAGCGCGGCTTCGCCGACGTACTATAGGTGCTAAACTGTCGTTGAACGCTTTCGATCGCGCGCCCGTAGCTCAGTCTGGATAGAGCGTTTGCCTCCGGAGCAAAAGGTCAGAGGTTCGAATCCTCTCGGGCGCACCATACCTTCCTAAGTCCGGAAAGTCTGGCTACTAAATTGCTCTATCTAGAGCATGATCGCCAAACAAGTAAGCTACAACGACCTTTTGAGCGAATACCGGTATGCTCTCGGCATCTGGACCGAAACGAAAGCGCTGTACTCGCATGATGGCCCGGAGGTTTTTCACGCCACACTGCAGTTAGAAGCGCTTGAAAAGCAACTGCAAAACTATCGGCGTCCGTTCTCGTTGATGGCAGCTTAGAACGGCAACTAGTCGCACGCTTCGGTGATGCAAATAGATTCGAGCGTGCGGCCGATCGGCGGTGCGGGAAGCCCCGCGGCGGTCATCAACTTGCGCAGAAGAAGCCCGGTTTCGGGATGCGCAATCGCCGATTGAACGCCCACGCGAACCAGTCCATCGGCGTAATCCACCGGTTCCCACGTGTGGATCGCCAGCTTGCCGCCGCGATTATCCGTATTCCCGTAGTCCCGGATATTGAGCTTGGCGCCATGGTCCACCAGGAGCTGTACGACAGCCGTGGCCCCTTTGTGCGCGGCCCCATGGAGCGCGACGCGCCCTGTGTCGGCCTGCGCATTTGGATCGAGACCCAGATCCAGTAATAACTTCACGGCCTCGACCGTTTGTTCGGTCGACCATTCGTAAGTAATGCCCTCCACCCAGCCGATCCCGGCGGCCACTTGCAGAGCCGTCACATGTAACACGGTGTCGATTTTCGGATCCGCGCCGTGGGCCAGCAGAAGCTTCATCAGGACGATGTCGCCGGACTGGGATGCGCGCAGGAACGCCGTCGCGCCATTCTCATCCAGCCACTGGTTGGTGAATACGGTGCGGGTCTCCGTGCTGTCCTTCATCCGGGCATTCACGTTGGCCCCTTTGTCCAGAAGGAGCTTAATGAATTCCAGATGATCCATGTCGCCCTTGCGGACCGGATAATCTCCGGATTCGATATTGCGGTTGTCGGTGGCCAGATACAACGGCGTCCACATGCCTTTGTTGGCGAGATTCACATCGGCGCCGTGATCGATCAGATAGGCGCCGAGCTTGTAATACCGGTTCTGGGTCGCGACCAGCAACGGGCTCCAGCCGTACCCCGTGACCTGGTTCACGTCGGCTCCCGCGGCCAGCAGGACTTTGACGGACTCGAGATCGTCGGCGCGGACGGCATAGACCAGAGGCGTTAGAGCCCCGCCATCTTTTACGCCACCTTGCCGGCCAAATCCTCCGCCGAAACCAAACGCCGCGGCGGCAGCATCATCCACAAACTGATCCGCACCGTCCGCTGCGTCCGCTCCGGCTGCTCCTGCTGCGGCACCGGCCCGGCCTCGGCCGCCTCGACCGCCACGCCCCGCCGCCGCACGACCGCCACCCAATGGTGGTGAGGCTAATCCGGCAGCCAGCGCTGCGCCCTGCGCCGCGACTTGTTTTCTGGGATCGCTCGATTTTCCGAGCGCGGGTCCTCTTCCACGCTCGACCAGGCTCGACTGAGCCTTGATGTCCGCACCGCGGTCGATCAGAAGTTTGATTGCGGCGGCGTGGCCTTCATCGGCGGCCCACATTAGCGGCGTGGTGCCACGCAGGCTCTCTTTGGCATTGGCATCCGCGCCGTGGTCCAGAAGTACCTTCATCGCCTCGACGTTGCCGGTGCGCGATGCTTCCATCAAAGGAGTCCGGCCCAGAGGCTGCTTCTCATTGGGATCGGCGCCGCCCTTAATCAAGGCTTCGATGATCGCGGCATCTCCGTTGACGCTTGCCAGCCAGAGTGGCGTCGCGCCCTCGCGGTTGGCGGCCTTGGCATTGGCGCCCGCGCGAATCAGGAGATCGACCATTTCCTTATCCGACTTGAATACTGCCCAGTGCAACACCGTGGCTCCATCGGCCTGAGGCGCGTTCACGTCGGCGTGCTGGGTGATCAGCTTCTGCACGGCGGCCTTATCACCGCGCATGACCGCGTCCGCGACCTCAGAGGGTGCTGCGCCGAAGCCGGCCATCGACAGGCACAGGAACGCTGCACCACTCGCGATGGCGCGTCTCATAGATTCTCCAGATGCCCGGTGCTGTCGCCGATGCTGTCCTGGTGAATGTCGTACATGTCCAGGATGCTCAATAGAAGATTGCCGGTCGGCACGGTCTTAGTGGGATAGGCAAGATGACGCCCGCCCTTGAGCTTCCCGTTCAATCCGCCTACCAGCACGTGCGGTACGTCGTAGTGGACGTGCTGATTGGAATTCCCCATGTTGCTTCCGTATAGTACCAGCGAATGATCCAGCAACGTCCCGTCCCCATCTGGAGTTTTGGCGAGCTTACCAATGAGATGGGCCAGCATCTTTACGTGATATTGGTTGATTTTGGACAGCAGCGCGATGTTCCTGGGATCTTCGCCGTGATGCGACACACCGTGGAAACCCGAGGTGGGAGCTTCGCTCTCCGGATAAGTCCGGCCGGTAAGGTCGCGGGCAAACAGCAGAGTTCCCACGCGGGTAATATCCGCCTGGAAGGCCAGCGCCATCAGGTCGAACTGCAACTTGATGTGTTCATCGAACGTCTGCGGTACGCCGATCGGAACCGACATATCGCTCGGCGCGACAGTGGAGGCTTCCATCGCAATGTGCAGCCGCCGTTCGATTTCGCGGACGTTTTCCGTATAGTTATCGATGCGCACGCGATCCGGGGCGCTCGATTCGGTGCGCAGACGCGTAAGGCTGCTGGTCAGCGAATCCAGAATGCTGCCATCGCGCTTTCGTCGCTTGGCGCGCTGTTCGACCGAAGCGCCATCTCCGAACATGCGCTCGAACACCACCTGCGGATTCAGCTCCATGGGCAGGGGATCGGTCGGCGAGGACCACGAGATCGTGTTGGTATAGGTGCAGCTGTAGCCTTCGCCGCAGTTGCTCGAATTCGCACCTGGATCCTCCACCGCGAGCTGCATGGATGGCATCAGGTTCTGCTGGCCGATCTTCTGGGCTATCAGCTGATCGATGGTGGTTCCCACTTGGACATCGGCGCCCGCGGTTTTCTTGGGCTTCACAGCACACATGAAGGCAGCTGCCACCCAGTGGTCGGCTCCGGTCGCGCCCGGTGGCGGTTCCGCCGACCGCGAATGCAGGCCGCTCATAATCACGGTCTGGTTGACGAACGGTTCCAGGGGCTTCCAATTGAAGGGCAGCGTCGCTTCGAGTTTGCCTTCCTTGGCGGGGACCCAATAACCGGGCGCCGCCCCGTGGGGCACGAAGCAACCGACAAATCGAGGCTTCGGTGTAGCCGCGGTTTGCGCGAGAGCGGTCGATGCCGGAATCATGGCGTCCAGTAGAGGAAGCGCCAACGTCGCGCCGGCGCCACGTAGAATGGTCCGGCGGGACATGTGCTTTTTGGTGATAAATGCCATGGTTGTCTTTCTCCTATGAATTAACGGGCCGCGCGGGTTTGTGTTCCGCCGGGAATATTAGCGCTGTCAGGTACCTTCATGTTCATCTGGAACGTGGGGCTCTTCACGATACCCATCACAACGGAAGAGAACTTGTAATTGTTGGCGGCCGAATCGCGGACAATCGACCGCACCAGGGGCATGTCCTGATACTCGACACCGCGGCCCAGCGAGTAGGTCATCAGCTTCTCGGTCACCACCCGAGCGAATTGGTCGGAGCGGCGCACCAGCATATCGCGCAAGCTGACCACGCCATTTACCTTGGTGCCATCCACCAAAACTCCGGAAGCGTCAATGGCGCTCTCTCCATCCTGTGTCCGCCAGGAACCTACGGCGTCAAAGTTTTCGAGCGCCAGTCCGATCGGCTCAAAGATCTTATGGCATGACGCGCAGGACGGACTGGTGTGATGCAGTTCCATAGTTTCGCGCATGGTCGGCGCCTTGGCATTGCCGGTTGAATCCACGGGCCGTTCCTTGATGATCGGTACGTTTGGTGGCGGATCCGGCGGGCTGACGCCGAGGAACGTTTGCAGGAACCACTTGCCTCGGGCCACCGGAGAAGTGCGGGCGGCGTTGGACGTTACCGTCAACAGCGCACCCTTGCCCAGCAGGCCGCGGCGGATGTCGAGATCTTGAGGCAGCGTCACGCGGCGGAACTGCGGGCCGTAGATGTTGGGGATGCCGTATTGTTTGGCCAAACGCTCATTGACGAACGTGTAATCGGCGGTCAGTAAATCCAGGATGCCGCGATCTTCGTGGACGACGCTGCCGAAGAATAGCTCGGTCTCGCGCTGGTATGCCTGCCGGAGGTTGTCGTCGAAGTCGGGGAACAGATTCACCACCGGCTCGCTGGTCTTGAGCGAGCGAACGCCCAGCCATTGCCCGGTGAAGTTGGTGATCATCGCTTCGGATTTTGGATCCGCCAGCATTCGCCGCACCTGTTTTTCGAGAACCGCCGGCTCCTTGAGCTTGCCTTGCGCCGCCAAGTCGATCAGCTGATCGTCGGGCACGCTGCTCCACAGGAAAAACGACAGCCGGGAAGCCAACGCCAGATCGCTGATGTGGTAGCTCTTGCCGGCCTGCAGACCAGCGGGTTCGGGCTCCAGGCGATACACAAATTCGGGATCGGCAAGCACGCGCTGTAGCACTGCTTCGATGCCGTCATCGAAGGTTCCGCCGTCGGTCCGGCCGGACTGATAAAACTCCATCAGGCGCGAGACGTCCGCGGACGTGGCGGGGCGGCGAAACGCATGCTTCACCAGCGAGGACGCGATGGTGCGAGCGCACGCGGCGTCGTCTTTGGCGGTGGCCGGGCGGCACACGAAAATCTTCTGACGGGCAGCCGTGTCGCTGGCGCCCTTCGCATTGTAGGGACCTTCCACCCATACCTGGCCGACGTGCGGATAGAACAGGAATCCCGGTATCGATCCCGGCGTATTCATGGTGCGCTGGAACGGTCGATTCACTTCGCTGCCGGGCACATCGTTGGTGGCAAGGAAGGTCACACCGACGGTGTGCAGACCCGCTTTAACCGGAATGCGCTGGGTGGACTTGCCGTTGCCTGTGGTGTTCGCAATTTCCTTATCCCAATCGAACAGCTTCACCCTCTCGCCGTCGACTGTGACTTCGAGTTGTTCACCCTTGACGCCGCCCAATACCGCCTGGAAATAACCCGTGACGCCTTTGACCTTGAAAGTATATTCGCCGTCGGCTGGGAATTGATATTTGATCAGGATGCCGCCGCGGGTTCCGAAGGGCAGTCCCTCAATGTGATAGTTTTGCGCGGTATCCGAGGGCACTTCGAAGACCGCCTGCGTGGGCGCAGATACGTCGCCCACGGCCAGACGGCTGATCTTTCCGGCGGCCGACAAATACGCTTCCATGAGAGCTGGAGACAGCGTCAGCGCTCCTGCGATGTTGTCGAACCCATGCGTCGAATCGTCGGGAGGCAGGAACTTTGCGGCGTCCACTTCGAGTGCCAGCACGTCACGAATCGCATTCGTATATTCAGTGCGGTTCAGACGGTGCATGCCCGGAGGGATCAGATTGGCAGCCGCGCTGCGGTCAAGTTCGTTCTCCATGAAAGAGACCATGGATTCGAGCACCGGCGCGTCCGGGCGCGGCATACCCGCTGGAGGCATCATCCCGGCGCGAAGCTTACGCACGACTTTCTCCCAGGTCTCGGCATGATCATGCATGCTCGCCGGGTCCAGCTTATCGAGCATCAGTCCGGCCGTTTGTAGCTTCTGGTTGTGACAAGTGACGCAGTATTTATCCAGGAGCGCGCGCTCGGAAGCTGCCGAAGTCACCAGAGTCGTCACGAGTGCAGCAGGAGCTGGCGCAGCCTGCTGAGAACGAGCGATCTGAAGATAACCCGGGACAGCGATGAGTCCTGCCAAAGCCGCGAGGCTAAACACACGGTTTCGGCGCTGTTTGGCGAGTGGACGGAGTCTGCTCTTGCCTCTATTCATTTGGCTCCTCAAAGATTATCGCTAAGCGCGAGGCTCCGGCAACCAACACCGGCCCCTAAGTCAAGATAATCAATACTTTCGCTGGGCGCAAGCCCCTTTCGGCATAAACGCATGGGGGTGCCGCCCAGAGTACCACTCCCTGGCGGTTCCCGTACTCCTTGACGGAGCCAGGTTGGCGGTTTAACCTAGCCTGGACGTGCCTTGGGAAAGACTCGAAAGCTACTCGTATTGGATCCTATTTGTCGCTACCTTCCTAGCGGTGGCGACCTGGGAATCGTTTCGGCCCAGGCGGGAGCTGTCCGCGGGTCCGGAGCGGCGCTGGGGTAGGCATGGTTTGGTTCTGATCGTTTGCACCGTCATTAACGTGGGGCTTTACCGAGTCAGCCCAGTAGTCGTGGCCATGGCTTTTGCAGGTAGTCGACACGGCATGCTGAACAAGCCGTGGATATCCTTCGCCGGGCAATGCATTCTCGCCATCCTGTTGCTCGATTTGACTAAGTATGCCATCCACCGGGCATTCCATTCGATATCCTTCCTCTGGCGTGTGCATCGGGTCCACCACTCCGATCCGGACTTCGATGTCTCGACATCTGTTCGTGTTCATCCTATTGAGGTAGTGGTGATGCAAGGGGGGTATTTTGCGGTGATCGCGATCTTTGCCCCGCCGGTGTTGGCGGTTTTGATCGCGGAACTCCTAAGCGCCCTCGAAAGCTTTTTTGGGCACGCTAACGCTTCTCTTCCAGAGTGGGTCGAGAAACCGCTGCGACTTCTATTCGTCACCCCGGACATGCACCGGATTCATCATTCGGAGGAGGTCGAGGAACAGTACACGAATTATGGCGACTGCTTCCCTTGGTGGGATCGCCTTTTTCGAACGTATTTGGCCGAGCCTGCGGCGGGTCGAGCCCAGATGGTCGTCGGCCTCAAGGGATGCCAGAACGATGCGAGCCTGGACGTGGCGTTCATGCTCACGCAGCCGTTCTTGCGGGAGAAGAATGAACAGACTTCTACTGTCGCAGTGAAACAGGGGTAAAGCGGCGAGTTAATGCTTGCGCCGGCCGCGGATCACCAGAATCGCGCCGGAAGCCAGTGTGAGGGCTGCCACTCCCGAAGCCGGGCTGATTTCCGGAGCCGCGGGGGCTAAGCTCGCGAAAGCGAAACTTGACGCACCCAATAAGAGCAATACCATTCCAATGGATTTCATTGAGTTAAACCCTCCTGTGCTATTTCTTGCGTCGCCCGCGAATCACCAGGATCGCTCCGGAAACGAGTGTCAGTGCTGCCACTCCCGAAGCTGGGCCGATTTCCGGAGCAGAAGGCGTTACGCCGGCAAATGCGAGGCTTGAGAAGCCGGCCAAAATCAAAACCATTCCAATGGATTTCATGAATTAGATTCCCGTCCTATTTTTTGCG
>Ga0105239_10010317_pt1 | contig 10463 bp, 5 predicted proteins | sample KBSC44metaG_FD_92761 | JGI IMG/M metagenome (GOLD analysis project Ga0105239, IMG submission 92761) | Corn rhizosphere microbial communities from Kellogg Biological Station, Michigan, USA - KBS C4-4 metaG | ecosystem: Host-associated > Plants > Roots > Rhizosphere > Soil | place: Michigan, USA...
ATATTTAGCTATTGTTTTAGGGAATTTTTGGCTGCTGTAACCTGCGGCATTGAAGGTGATGGGATTGCTAATAGCATCCGGATTGACCTACAATGCAGGCCATCCCGATATATCCGTGCAACAGTAAAAAATTTACAAAAGTTTACAAAAATTGAAAATGTAAATTTTATAAAATATCCCGCTTTATACTTCTGCAAAGCGTTCCATTTTTCCGCGGAACAGGGTGAAAAACCATGAAACATGCTGATTATCAGGAGTATTAAGTTTTATGTTTTTATAATGCACTGATAGTCATCGTATTAAGTGAGGGTTTACAGGCAGGGCTTACAGTAAAGCCTGACCAAATGTTAAATTACTGTAAATAAATATATTATAAAATAAAAGGCCTTTACACCTGTAAACCGGCCAAAATCCTACGTATATTTTGCAAGATGATGGTAACTTCGTTCATTATTTTCCAGTATGTAACGGAACTACTGGTGCCTACTCTGCAGGAACCGCTGGTGGTGCAGTAAGTTCTCATTTTGGGACATTAAATTAATTATCTGCTATAAATAAAATTGAAGGCTGGTAATTGGTAAATTGCCGGCCTTTAATTTTGTTTAGTTTAGAGCCAAACAATTTTAATTATTATTTTATAAAACGGCGTTTGAGCAAACATGGATGGTTTATGTTTAATAAAAGAAATATTTTTAACAAGCTTTGGCTTAAATACACAGATAAAACTCGTTATAAGCTATATAAATGGGAACTTCAAAATTATAAGTTAGAGGAGGTCACTAATTTTTATACCGGTAATAATACGTTGAATACGCTTGGAAAAATCATATCCGAATGTAAAACTTTAGGGTATATCAACGTGATGCACAGTGGAAACGCTGGTGATGTTATTTACGCCTTGCCCACCTTGAAGAAACTGCATGAAATAACAGGAATGCCTATCAACCTGTATTTAAGGCTTGGTCAACCCTTGGTTTTATCGGGATATGCTACTCATCCATTAGGCACGGTTATGCTTAACGAAAAAATGTTCACTTTATTAAAGCCATTATTAATTGCACAAAGCTACATTAATATTTGTGATCAATATGTTAACCAAAAAATTCATGTAAACCTTGATATAATCCGGTCTAAAACAATATCGCTTGACAGCGGGAACATAGCGCGTTGGTACAGTTACTTTACGGGAATAACACCTGAATTGTGGAAAGGCTGGCTGAATGTTTCGCCAAACGAATCTTATGCTGAAACTATTGTTTTAGCCAGAAGTGAACGGTATAGAAATCCTTCCATTGATTACAGTTTTTTAAAACAGTATCGCGCCTTAATATTTGTGGGCGTTAAGTCGGAGTACGAGGACATGCAACAGCGTATACCGAATTTAAAATGGGTACAGGTCAATGATTTTCTAGAGTTAGCAAGCATCATAGCCGGGTGCAAACTTTTTATTGGGAACCAATCATTCCCTTTCTCAATTGCCGAAGGTTTAAAAGTTCCGCGTATACTGGAAGTGTATTACAAGGTTTCAAATGTTATACCGGAAGGAGAAAATGCCCATGATTTTTATTTCCAAAATCATTTTGAAGAACTTGTTCAAAGTTTACATTAAATTATACTTACTTCAAAGAGTGTTGAAAAGATGGACCAAAATGGACATAAGAAATCTGTCTCTGTTGTTATTCCTAATTATAATGGCAGGAAATTATTAGAGCTTTACCTATCACATACTTTTCAAGCACTTAACAATGCAAACATTGAGTTTGAGATAATTATAGTTGATGATTGTTCAAAGGACGACTCTGTAGAATATCTTCAGAAATTTTATCCGGATATCGTATTGTTACGGACGCCGGTTAATAGCGGCTTTTCAATGGCCTGTAACGAAGGCATAAAAGCTGCAAAAATGGAATTAATTTTAATCCTCAATTCTGATGTTAAATTATCAGCGGATTATTTTGATCATTTATGGCCATACTTTAATGATCCGGACACTTTTGGTGTAATGGGTCAAATATGTAACATGCATGACGATAAAATACAAGATGCGGCCCGTTTGCCTAAGCAACGCGGACTAAAGCTAAAAGTAGAAAAATTTTACTATTTAGATAAGGGCGAAAGAGCGCTGACATTATTCCTCTCCGGTGCAAATGCTTTAATAGATGCAAAAAAACTAAAAACTCTAAACGGTTTCAACCCTTTATTTTCTCCTTTCTATTGTGAAGACCTTGAACTTAGCTTACGGGCCTGGAGATTAAATTGGAATTGTTATTACGAACACCAGGCAATGTGCAGGCACGAGTTATCAGCCAGCACTAAAAATTATAAAACTGCACGGTGGGTAAAAATGGTTTATTTCCGGAACCGTTATTATCTACATGCTTTGCATTTAAGTGGCTTACGGCTGTGTTTTTGGTTTTTGCAAGTAACGTTAATTGACCTTATCCCTAAAATACTTTCCGGTAAATTTTGGATAGCAAAAAGCTATTTCGAGTTTTTAAAACACCTAAATAAAATAAGGGCTAACCGACGGGAATTTGCGGTTTTAATGGAACAACACAAAAGTACGACTAGAATACCCGATATAATTTCAAAAATCACACAGTCAATAAAACACAAGCATGCTACTTGGGTAGATGTATAAAATAGAATTGGTTATCATTACTACCTAAACCCTTTATTTTAATTTTTAAGTTTTTTTGTACAATTGAAGTTGGCTGCATAGTCCCAAAATTCCGAACCAGCCTTCTTTAATATTGTTAACGAAAAACCGTGCTTTTGGTTCATGAATTCACAATTCATTACAAATTTAGAAAGTTGCTTTTTAACAGTTTATAGTTTGCCGTATTTGAAATTTCATAAATTATAATTGAACTTGCAACTTCTTAAAAATCTGTATAAATGAAAGCAAGCAAAAATTGCATTTCCATCATAATCGTGACTTATAACGCTGGCGGCACTTTACAACAGTGTTTAAATAGTATTTACAAACAAACTTTTGCTGAGATTGAAATAATTATTATCGATGGTAAAAGCACGGATTCGACAGTAGATATTATAAAAGAAAATAATAGCAAAATTTCTTTTTGGAAGAGCGAAAAGGACGAAGGTGTATACGATGCAATGAACAAAGCTATTGATGTGGCAACTGGCAACTGGCTGTATTTTTTGGGCGCTGACGATGAACTGCTACCTTCGTTTTCGGATTTAGCAACCGAGCTAATTGACCCGCACACCATATACTATGCTAATGTTTTTTCAGATGGAGCTATTAGATTAGGCAAATTAACTGATAAACAACTGGCGAAAGTTGGCGTATATCACCAAGCCATTATTTACCCCAATACTGTTTTTAAAAAATACCGGTATGATGCCAAATACAAGATATCAGCGGATTTTGCTTTAACGATGGTACTGTACAATGACAAAGATTTTAAGTTTCAATATAAAGATTATGTAATCGCAAATTTTAACCATACCGGGATTTCAGGAATTAATATTGACGAGCCATTTCAAAAAGACAAACCAGGTTTAATTTATAAAAATTTCGGTTTCAAAATTTGGCTGAGCTACAGGTGGCATAAGTTGAAAAATAGAAGGGATCCAAGAGCATGAAAAAATTACTTATTCTCATCCGCCCGGTAAAGCGTTCCATTTTTCCGCGCGAACAAAGTGAAACACTATGGAACATGCTGATTATCAGTCATATTTAGTTTTGCGTTTTTATAATATATTGATACTCAGCGCATTAATTGAGGGTTTACAGAAGGAGTTTACAGTAAAGCCCGGCCAAATGTTAAATTACTGCAAATCAATATATTATAAAATAAAAGGCCTTTACACCTGTAAACCCCTGTTCAAATTTACAGGGCAACTACCGACAGCCGCAAAAGGGTGTTCGGAAGAATTACCGTCCCCGCAGGGTCTCTTGAAAAGGACCCTGCGCGATGTTTGTGGGAAGCTAAGACTTATGACAGCGGATTAAGCCGGTGGGTATTGTCGCTACGAAATAATAATCCACCGCAGGGGCGCTTTGCGAGACCCTGCGGGAACGGGAACTTGCGGTATTGAAGTAGTAGGGATGCTATATCACTCCCATTTCTAAAAGATACTTCAAAAATTGAGCGCTGGTGTGCGCCGCAAAACGTTTTGCATCATCACCTTTTTGGCTCATATTATCCATAACTGATTTGAAAATAATTGCTTTTGTTTTGCCATCATTTGCAAACATGCACGCTCTGGCCACACCATAGCTTTCCATTTCAACTGCTGCTGTTTTACGATCTAAAATCTTAATCCTGTCTTCAAAATAACCTTTTTTATTAATAACCATTGTACTACAGGCCATAGGCTCCATCACGATATTTATTTTCTTGCCAAAGGATTCTAAGTTTGCATTAATCGCTGCTTGTATATCTTTCTGTTTTCGTTCAATCCTTCCTTTAATCAAGGAGTCTAGTTCTAAAATACTGTCGTGCTCAACTTCAAACTTTTCGATATTAATGTTAATTTGATGCCCGCTTTTGTCATAAAGATGATTATAGTCAATAACATTTTGGTCGCTATCAAATAATTCTATTTCGACTATTTCTCCTTTATCATTCTTGCCGTTAATATCTGAAATTTTTCCTTTTTGAAAGACGAAGATTGTCTTTGCGACTACTATATCACCAAATGAAAGATCCGACTTCCCGCCGCACACGCCCGACATCATCAAATACTTTGGCCTGAAAAATTCAAGCATTTGTGTTGCAATTATAGCGGCGTCAACCATCCCGGTAGCGCTAGGAATGGCAACCACAATTTTTTTTGTGGTATCGGTTTTTAAAAACCCTACATGATATTCCTTTTTTTCCGTTTTAATGATATCTTCTTCATTAAAATTAAATAGTTTTTGTACCTCTTCAAATTCATCTTCATATAACGCCGTAATTAGCGCGTAATCAATTTGTGGATAAGTTATTTTATTGTTGTTTGTTTCTTTTAACGATTCCGCACTCTTATTAGATAATTGTTTTACCTTAATTGGCGTTATTTCGCCCAATCTGATGTCCTTTATCAATTCATTATACAAAATAATTTTCAAGGAAATCTTATACTTGTCGTAAAGGTTTTGCATTATGACGCCACTATCACCAGAAGAAAGATAAACAACCTCCGGATTGTTGAACCCGTCTTTAATTCCGGAATTTCGAAAGTCTAACACACCACTGAAGTCCTCATATTTGACATGACAACATACTACCACTAAATCTTCATCATCAAGTGACTTCACTATAGATTGGAATTCTTCAAATCCCTGAAATTGTATTACGTCGTTGTATAACTTTCCGTCTCCAAATTGACGTTTTGTCTCTGGAAGATTGAAATTCAAAGGATCATCCCAAACTAGTAGTTTTACATTTTTTAAATCCATTTCAAATTTTTTTAATTCGCAATTCTTGTTTGAAAAATGGCTCCTGTGACTTGTAGTTTGTTGTATATTTTAATATATCATTAGGGTACTTTTTCAGACTATTCAGTAAAGATAAACCATTTCCGCCACCTTGACTTTCAGATACCCCAATTTTGTTTTGTATGTTGATAAAAATAAAGTCTTTGCTTTCCCGAAAATGAACTTCGGTCTGATGATTTTTATTTCGATGTCTTAAATTTGTTAGTATTTCATTAAAAATTACTTCTACTAAGAAGAATTGAGGTACATCAACACCTATATCATCCGCAATATCATTTATGAAGGAAATATTTTGAACAACTTCATTTTGCAAAAACAGATTGGTCGTTGTCTCTACAATATTCGAAGTCGATGTCTTACTAAAAATCTTAAATATTTCGCAATCGCTTTGCAGATATTTGTATTTTATTTTTGTAATTAACTTTCTGATTTTTTCAAATTCCGAAATTGAATTAATATGATTAATTAAATCATTCAATTTTCCGTGTATTGATCTCAGAGATGTTTCACTCTCACCTTCGATTAGGTCAAGTTTATTTAAGAAAAACCCAGGAAAAGTCTTGGCAAAGGATAATAGCGGTTCAATAAAATTAACTAATTGAGACCATGTTTCGATAAAATTATCTTTAACCGAATCCTCAAAATTGCTCTCTAACACAGCTAAGTCAACTAACAATATATCGTATTGCACTGTGATTGCCTCCTTATGCAAAATGGCATCGGTTAGCTTACGATAATTTTCGTTAATTATGGCTAATTGAGAATAGTAATCGTCGTCTGATGGTAATGTTGAAACAAAAGATCTGAAAATTTTCACTTCTTTAATAAATTTATCCGGGAAAAGCTTTTCCTGCAAGGAAACATCCAGTAAATGCAATAAATACCCTCGATCTGCTTTAATCAAGCTGTTTTTATTCACCGGGAAATAAGCCAGTATTTTGTATAAAACGTAATTCATGGCAGAATCAACATTTTCAATAAAGTCTATAAGCTTTTTAAAAGTACTGACATCTTTAAGTTTGTTTATTAATTTTTCGCTTTTAAAAACAATAAAAAATAAATGAATAATATCTTTTTTATCCCATTCATATGTGAGTTCTTTTTTTATATTAATTGTTTTATTTCCTTTCTTGGGATTCCCAAATATTAGCGCATCAATAAATTCGTCAATTTTATCTATGACATCAGGCATTGATTGTGAGATTTTATCATATAAATATGGTTCATAGAGGAAAGTGGAACATAACAATTCCATGTCTTTGTTTCGCTCAAACTTGTCATCACTTTCATATTTTTTAATTATGCTATTAAAGTAAGAAAAACTCTCTTTGTAAAATCGGTACCCAATAACTTTTCCAACCTCTTCTCTCGCTTTAATGATCTCCATTTTTGGAATGATGCTACCTCTCCCCTTATCTCTGATTTTTGGTAGATACTGATAACTTTTGAACGATTCTATAGGCTTCGGTGTGATTTCATTTGCTATAGTTTTAGCCAGCGTTCTAATGTTTTCTGGCGTGTTTTGTAAGTTTATAACCTCTTTTAACCAATTTAATTCATTGGTTGAGGGGTTGTCATCAATGTAATAGGTGGGAATATGCCAATGACTTGCAAAATATATTTCAATTCTTATAGGTTCATTTTGTTTTGCTTTGATTTGAGTTATTTTAGAAAAAAACTCACGTTTATGATCGTTCACTCGTCCAATTAGGCAAACCAAAACAATCTCCTTAATTTCAAATAACGTTAATGCATCAACCATTTGAATTAAAGAATCGCCCGTACAAGAACCGTCATCAAATATCAAAACTGTTTTGTTGTTTATGACCTTCTCGAAGTGATTGGTGGTGTGCGGGAATTTCCATCCTTCGTTTGTATTAAATCTTTCGAGTTCATACATTTCAATTGAATGGTCACGGAATACATTGTTTTTAAGAATATCAATGTCTAAATATTTCATGCCCGAATTTTTAGGATAAAATATTTTCAACTCTTTTGAATTGATTCTTATTTTTTTGAATATTCTTTTCAAAAGATCAATATTTATCTTTTTTAGAATTGCATTGGTATCAAAAAAATACGGATGTATTACATTGTTGAATTTTAGAAATCCAATTTTTACATTCTCTTCATCAAGGTAGTCTAAAAAATCACTAGTTGATAATATAATACGTTTATCGCTCGTGTCCTTGATACTCAAAGATATCGGAAGGTTTGTGAAAGGATTTATTCGAATTACTTCTTTTTGTTTTAAGTCTTCTTGAATATTTTTAGATTCCCGGCGATATTTTTTTATAGTCTTTTGATAGAGATATATCAGCTTTACCGATGTGTCATTTCGTATATCTGCAGAATTTTCAAAAGTTTCATCGATAGTATCAACGATCACACCAACTCCCTCCAAATGCGCTCCTTTTACTGCAAGTTCTCTTTTTAACTTGTATGCTAAGTAACCAGTAGATATTGCATCGCACACCAGGATGTAGCTCTCCCCTTTTTTTATTTTAACAAATTTTTCATCTTGTTCAAAAGAATGATAATTATCAAGCAACACCACTCGTTCTTCGCTCACTAGACCTTGATTAAATAATGAAACAAGAATTTTGTGGCTACTTGAAGTAATTCCAATTAATTTGTATTTGTTTATTTCCGGAAAAACATCCGACAAGCGCCTGTATAATATCTCACTTAGTAAATTGCAATCATCGGCTTTGTTCAATAAATTAATGAGTTCGATAAACTCATATTGATAATAATTGCCGTTACATAAATACAATTGCATCGTCCCCGAGTATTTTATGCAATCATTGTCGAAAATGATTTTTTTTACAGCCTTTAACTCGGATACCTTATATGTGTTTTTGTAGTAGTTTATCAACTCATTACGCCTCGGAAACATAGTGCGTAAGTTTCCGTACCTATCAAAATAGTTCAGTTGGCCAACAATATTATTGGGGTCCTCAAAATCGCCGCTGGATAATGAAAATTCCTCGAAAAGCAAATTATTGAGAGTCTTTTTATCGGCCTCGCTATACACACCAAGCCAAAAGATGGAAAGATCATCATCGCCTTCTTTGTATCTGATAAACGGTAATGGGTGTATGATGTATTTTTTAATTACACCTGCTAAGTTTAAGACTTCATCATTTAGCTCCTGTAGAATTTCCGTTGATGGTGGATGGATAACAACGACATTATTATTAAGATTAATTTCATAATCCGCCAAGAGAAAAAACAGAATCTTTCTAGAAAGGCGTGCATCGGCATCATAACCCTTGAAACTGAAATAAATGATTCGTTCTTCATCTTTGTTAATAATTTGACTTCTTAATTCAGCAAGCAAATTAGAATAAATATCCTTTTTTGATGTCTTTATCTTGTTGATAATGTGGTAGATATTTATGAAAAGTTTGTTTTTGGATGTATAATGACTTTTTTGGATAATCGGTTTGATTGAAGTGGAATCCAGAGTTTTTCCAACAGAAATCGCCGGCAAATAAATACTAATTAATGTCCCTGGGAAGTTCGTTGCTGAATCACCGAATGTTGAAAATGCTTCCTCGATAGAATTGGTATTTGCGAAATCGTACAAGACTTTTCCATGATTGCTACGCACGATCATCAATCCTTCATATCTAAGAACTAGGCTTAAAATATCAAAGAGTCCACGAGGGATAAAGGTTTCCTTTTTGTTTAATTTCGAAATTATAGGATGCCTTGACGAATCATGATTAAATGCATATTTTAATACCTGAGATTCGTCGGTAAACAATCCATCTGTGGTTCCTATGCTTTTATAATACTCACTCTTCAGCGTTTCCGCAATACCATCGCCAAAATCAAGAAAAGAAAACTGTAAATAGGATAAATTTTTAAATTCGCGACGTTTTTTATCCCAAAAAAAATCCTTTGCTTCAACCAGTGCTTCGTCAAGAAAATTTGCCTCTAAGATATCTTGAATAAATTCCTTAGTGTTTTTTCCCTCATTGACTCTACTTTTAAGTGAAAGACTCATAAAAGCCCAATTTGAACTGGAATTAAAAAAAGAATTCGAAAAATGGTCCAAAAAATTCTCATATAGCTCCTTACTTACTATGGAGCTTAGCGTATCGTTTACGAATGGATGTTCACATTTATTCCGATATACAATTTCTTTTGTCGCAGCATTTAATTTATAAAAAGAATTCAGGGTCTCCTCTATGTCTTTGTCGTTGTAATTTTTTATTTTTTCCAAACTAATAAATGGAGTTATACCATATCGGTTATAAATTTCGCAATTGCCAGTTGGTATCTTGTGAAATAATTTAAGCTGTCGGATAATTTCATCATTAACATTAAAGACTCGGGGAATTATTTCTTCTGGCACAACTGAATAAATTTTCCAAACATCCCATATCTGCACAAGTTGCCTAGCTACTCGGATATCCATCTCTATAAAAGGTATACCTTTTTGAAAAAATACAATTTCGAAAATAACGGACTTTGCAACTAAATATTTAATAACAGCAGTAAAAACCAATAATTCTTGATTGGATATCCATTCCAACTCGGTCAAATCAAAAACGTACTTGTCTTTAGGATTATTCTTATAATTTCTATAAATAGTATCGACAAAACGATCTATTTCCTTTTCAGTAAATTTTTTTTCGAACGTAATAAGCATTTACAGTTGATAGGTAAGGTTTAAATAATAAACAATAATACCTAAAAATTATATTATCAATTATATTTTAATACGATGTTAGGCAATTGCGCCCGTCTCAACACAAAAAAAGACCCTTTTTTGGCGCGAGTATGACGCGCCGGCCCCAAGCGCAATTGCTACTCGTCCGCCGCTGAGCTTGTGCGGCAGTAAAACGCTTGCGGTAGCAGGGAAAAAAACCTCGAGGATTTAATAACAATCTACGAAAACCTTGGAAAAGCTAAAACGTGGAAGATAATGCAGAAAGTGCTTAGTTTGCCTTTTATTTGCCAGAAGTAATCAAAATACAGTGGAATTTGCCATCGGTAA
>Ga0105239_10010319_pt1 | contig 10461 bp, 8 predicted proteins | sample KBSC44metaG_FD_92761 | JGI IMG/M metagenome (GOLD analysis project Ga0105239, IMG submission 92761) | Corn rhizosphere microbial communities from Kellogg Biological Station, Michigan, USA - KBS C4-4 metaG | ecosystem: Host-associated > Plants > Roots > Rhizosphere > Soil | place: Michigan, USA...
ATTTGCGACTGCCGACACCAGGAACAGGAAGGCGATCAGTCCGCCGGAGTCCAGCTTACCCGCCAGTACCTGGCTGCCACCGTAGTAGAGGACCATGGCGACACCGGCAGCGCCGATCACATCCACGACCGGGCCGAGCAGCGCGGAGCGCCGGGCGGAGCGCAACTGGGCATCGACGACACGCTCGCTCTCGCGCTCGAAGCGCTGGATCTCGTGCGTCTCCGCCGTGAACGCCCGTACGATACGGGGCGCCGCGAGCGTCTCCTCCATCACCGAGGCGAGATCCGCACTGCGCTCCTGCGATTGGCGCGAAAGGCCTCGGATGCGCCGTGTCAGCCGCTGAATGGCGATGGCGATGAAGGGAACGACGATGACCGTAAAGCAGGTCATCTCCTTCGAGAGGATCCACATGGAAACCAGGAAGGTGATCGCCTGAATCGGCGTCGCCACCACATCCTTCAGGGTCATCGCGGCGCTCTGCAGCTTCGGCACGTCGTTCGTCAGCGTGGACATCAATGCCCCGGTCTGACGGCGGTGGAAATACGACAGAGAGAGTGACTGGAGATGCGCGTAGACATCGCGCCGTAGCGACAGCCCGACGCGCTGGGCGACATTGGCGAGGAGTACGCTCTGCCCGTAACTCAGGAACCCCTTGAGCGCGTAGAAGAGCACGACGAGGATACAGGTCATTGCCAGAGCGTGCGTGTTGCTGCCGCTCAGGCCGTTGACGAAATCCTTGATCATGCTGGCGATACCGGCCTGGGCGAAGCCGGCGAGCGCCCCGCAAAGAAGCCCCGGTATCAGGTAGCGCCGGTGCATCCAGAGATGCTGCCCCAGGCGTTGTAAGACACGGCGGTGCGCCGCGCTTCCCCCGCTTTCCTGCGCCTGACGCCCAGGTGGCCTTTCCCCTACCACTACCGACCGTTCCTTTTCCAATACGCTACCTGTATGACTACTCATGCCGCTATCACATACTGTCACGACCGCGGAACGGTTCCCCATTCCTTGGCTGCTCCGCCAGGGTAACTACCATTTCCGCGGCGCGGGATGCTCCGCCCGGCTCTCCGAGGTGCGCGATCGTTGTGCGCAGATCTTCCCGCATCCGCAGCAGCCGTTCCGGCTCCAGCAGCAGGCCAATAACTTCAGCGGCCATCGCCTCCGGCTTGGCCCCATCCTGGACGAACTCCGGGCAGATCCGCTTCCCGGCGATAAGGTTGGGAAGGCCGATGAACGGCGGCAGCCGTTTTTTCACGATCTGGTACTCGAACCAGTGGGCGAGGCCGAGCCGGTAGACGATCACCATCGGCTTTCCGAGGATAGCCGCCTCCAGAGTGGCCGTGCCCGAAGCCGTCAGCAGGACATCCGACGCCGCCATGACATCATACGTCGCGTTCTCGACGATCGCGAGGGCGAAGTCCCGTCCCTCCCGTCCGCTCTCGGCGCGCTCCAGTTGCGCGCGTGTACGGCTGACAAACGGGTCTTCGCGCGATGGCAGGACGGCCCCCTGCGGCGTGACGGCGAGGGGAGGGACGCGCTGCGCGCGCGGACCGCCGCCGGTGGGATCGCGCAGCAGCGTATCCTCAAGACGATGCAGCAGCTCGGCCAGATGGCCGCCGCTGCGCTCTCGCAGGCGCTCTACGGCGCGAACGACATCCTGCCGGTCGACCGTCGGCGCGAGGGCCATGAGGAACTGAACGCCGGGAACGCGCTTGTGGATGATCGCTGCCGCCTCCAGTTGCAGCGGCAGGATCTCGGCGATCTCCTGCGTACGGCTTCCGGGTAGGAGACCGACGACCGGACGGTCCGTATCCACCCCGTAGCGATCTGCGAAGACGGCGAGCGGTTCGGACGGTCGCACGAGATCCAGGAGCGGATGCCCGACGAAGCGCGCGTTGACGCCCAGGCGGCGCAACTCCGACTCGCTCCAGGGAAACGGTGTGGCGACCGCATCGGTGATCGGGCCAAGCGGCGTGGACTTGAGAGTCCGCCGCCAGGAGCCAGGGGGGAAATAGTAGAGGATGCGTGTATCCGGTAGGTGCCGGCGCGTCCAGGGGCAGAGTCCGATCCAGGGACCGAACCCTACGTTGAACGCGCCGGCATCTACCGCGACGATGAGATCGGGCCGCCGTTGCAACAACTCCCGATGCAGCCGCTTGCGAGCCCGAAGGATGCGCGGCAGGATCTTCATCGCCGCGGCGAATCCGATCGCGCCGTAGCGGCTGGAGTCGATGACGAGATCGACGCCCGCGGACTTTAGAAAATGCCCGCCGGTCCCCCAGATCGTCGCATCGGGTCGTAGCCGCCGGATCTCGGTGGCGAGTTGCCCGCCGACACGGTCGCCCGACGCCTCGCCCGTAATGATCGCGATCTGCACGGTCTTCGCGCCTGCCGCCCGGCTACTTTCGCGGCCGATCGTCCTGCCGCCCGGACGAGCCATCGTGGATGCGCTTGATGAACTCTACCAGATAGTCGAGGTCCGGGTTAGGCTCAATCTCCTCCTCGATCACCTCAAGCGCCTGTGAAACGTTGAGATTCGATCGGTATAGCAGCTTGTAGGCATGCCGCAGGCTCGCGCGGGTCGCCGGACCGATACCGGCGCGCCGCAGGCCACGGACGTTGAGATCCAGTACATCGGCCGGCCGACCATCCGCCAGCATGAACGGTGGTACATCCTGGACGACCTTGGAGTACCCGCCCAGCATCGCCAGTTTGCCGATACGGACAAATTGATGCACGCCGACCATGCCGCCCATAACGACGCCGTCCTCGACCGTAATATGGCCGGACAGGCCGACGTACGAGGAGATCATGGCGTGTGAGCCGAGGATACAGTTATGCCCGACGTGGACGTAGGCCATAATCAGGTTGTCGTCGCCGATCTGCGTGGCCTGCTCTTCGCCGGTGGCACGATGGATGGTCACGTACTCCCGGATCAGATTACGATCCCCGATGCGGACGTAGGAGCGCTCCCCTTTGAACTTGAGGTCCTGAGGGGGGCCTCCCAGTACGGCCCCGGAGCGCACCTGGCACTCCTTGCCAAGAAGCGTATTCTCTTCCAGGATGACGTGCGGTCCGATCCGGCTTCCGCTGCCAACGACGCAATGGGCGCCGATCACGGAATAGGCGCCGATCTCGACATCTTCGCCGATCTCGGCGGTGGGGTCAATAATCGCGGTTGAATGGATGTTCACGCGCTTCGCACCTGATCCGATCCTGACGCTACCTCAATGGCGGCTTTGCCGCACAGCGCATCGTTCGATGTCATCACTTATTCGACGCCTCATGCTCCACCAGCGCGAATGCCAGCTCCGCTTCGCAGACGACCTTATCAGCGACCCGCGCCACGGCCTTTACCCAGCCCATGTTGGCACGAGCGCGCAGCATCGTGATCTCCGCGATCAGCGAATCGCCGGGAAGGACGGGTTTTCGGAACCGCGCCTTTTCGACGCCGGCAAGATAGGCGAGCTTTCCGGCATGTTGCTCTGTTGTCAGCAGCATCACTCCCCCTGCCTGGGCCATCATCTCAAGGATAAGTACCCCCGGCATAATGGGATTACCCGGAAAGTGCCCTACGAAGAACTCTTCGTTGAGGGTAACGTTTTTCAAACCGAGAATACGCTGTCCCGGCTCGACCTCAAGGATGCGATCGATGAGCAGAAACGGGTAGCGATGCGGCAAAACTTTCAGAATATCTTTCGCTTCGAGTCCCAAGATGTACCTCAAGAGTATGTCGGCACGGCGTCCGCGGCAGCGACCTGCGCAAGGTGTGCCGCGAGTTCGACGTTCAGCCGGTGTGACGGCTTTACGGCAACGAGATCGATTGCATACGGCAGAGGTCCACCAAAGGCAAGGAAAAGATCGCCGAGCACGTCCAGGAGCTTATGGTACGCCAGTTCGCTCGGTGAGCGCAAGGGGGTCGACATGCGGTCCCGATAGATGACGACCGCGTTTTCGAACGATCCGCCGCGCGCCAGACCGGCGGCGCGCAGCGCCTCCACCTCCTCAATAAAGCCGAAGGTGCGCGCCGGGGCGACATCGAGCGCGTAGCGCCCGCTAGCCGGTTCAAAGCGTACTACCTGCGTCCCAACGAGCGGATGATCGAAGGAGACGGCAAGGGTAATCCGGGTGCGGTCGGAGGGATAGGCAGCGAGGAACGAGCCGCCTTTACCGGAGACGACGATCGGCTTCGCGATCGTGCGTTGTTGCGATGGAGCCGCCGAGGCGACGACAGCGCTTCGCAGGGCATCCACCCAGAGCGCCGCGCTGCCATCGAGGATCGGCACCTCCGGCCCATCAATCGTGATCACCCCGGAGCCGATGCCGAGTCCATGAAATGCGGAGAGCAGATGCTCCACCGTCGAGACCGTCACTCCGTCGCCCGTGCCGAGCACGGTGCAGCGTGCGGTATCGACGACGTGCGTACTAAGTGCGGGAATGGCGACGCCGCCGCTGGTGACGAAACGCACGCCGGCGGCAGCCGGCCCAGAATCCAGAGAAACGGAAACGGTGGCGATCTCTCCAGTATGGATTCCGACACCTCGGAACCACACCTCGCCACCGTCACCGATACCGCCCTCAACGCCTGGCGGCAGAGAAAGGGATAACGTCACCGGGCGGTCTCGCCGCTCCCTTCGGACTGCTTGAGGGCCTTATTCTCCGATTCCAGCGCACTCAGGCGCCGCTCCAGATCGCGGAATTTCTTCAGGAGATCCGGGACCTGCGCCGTTGCCGCATGGTTCTTCATCGACTCCTTATGCGGCCGCGCCGGGAATCCGGAGACAAAGGCGCCGGCGGGTATATCCCCGATAACGCCGGTCTGCGCTCCCACGACGGCGCCCGGTCCGACCTTGACCTGCTCCTTAACGCCGGCCTGCCCGCCGAGAATCGCTCCACGACCGAGCTGGACGCCGCCGGCAAGGCCGACCTGTGCGATGATGATACAGTCCTCGCCGACCTCGCAGTTATGGCCGATATGGACCAGGTTATCGATCTTGCTGCCCGTGCCGATACGCGTGGCGCCGGTTCGGGCGCGATCGATGGTTACATTCGCGCCGATCTCGACATCGTCGCCGATCAGGACATGTCCGATCTGCGGGATCTTCCGATGCTTACCCCCGATGTTCAGATAGCCGAAGCCGTCCGCCCCCAGGACCGTGCCGGAGTGGATGATGCAGTTCCGGCCAATGACGGTACCGCTGAGCAGGGTGACGTGCGGGCCGATCGTGGTATTATCGCCGATCTCGACATCATCGCCGACATAGGCCAGCGGATGGATCGTGACGTTATCGCCAAGGCGCACGGTCTCCCCAAGGACGCACTGCGCTCCGATCGAGACGTTGACGCCGCAGCGGAAATCGGAGCCGATGACGGCGGTCGGGGCGATGCCGCGCTCCCGGTAGCGCTCCGGGGCGAAAAGATCCAGGATCTGGGCAAACGCAAGCCGAGGATTGTCGACCGCGATCATCGTCTTGACGAACGGCTGGTCCACGACAGCGGCCGCTGTCGGGGCAATGATCGCCGACGCCGAAGAGAGCTCGGCGTTCGCCAGGAAGCGATGATTTTCCGCAAAGGTGATGTCCCCGATCTTCGCCTCTTCGATCGAGGCGATTCCGCGAATCACGGTCTTCGGATCACCAAATACCTGTCCCTTGACGACCTCAGCCAATTCCGCGACTGTTCGTGGCCTGGTTTCTTTCACGCGGGTATTCCTTCCCTATCCCTTATGGGAGCCCCGTGCGGTAGTCCCCGTCGCCGGGGGCAACGCCGCCCCCAACTCCCCTTGCAGGCCGATCCACCGGGCAAACTGCTCCGTCAGATCCTTCCGCTTGGGGTCCGGCGTAAAAGCAACATCCACCCGGTGTGTCTCCGCCGCATCCCGCACAGAATCTCTGACATCGCTAATGACAAACTGTTTCAAGTGCTGCTGCTGCTGATTTATCCGCCGCAGCGCGGCGCGTACGCCGAGTACGGAAGCGACCGGACCGATGCCGCCCGTAGCCGAACTCCCGAAAAGTGACTCGAATCGTGCCGCCGCTGCCACCGTCTTATCGGGCTGTGAGGCGTTCAGACCGGAAAGGGACTGCGTCGTGGCCGCAAGCGCCTCTTCCTGACTCAGGACCCGCCCCAGAGCCACCCGTTGTGAACGGACGAGGAACATACCTTCTGTATCATCGCGGAGGGCTTCCAGTTCCGCCTCAATTTCGGCGAGGCGCGCCTCCTGCAGAGCCGCGACCCTGGCATTCACGTTCGCTTCGCCCTTCAGCAGGATCGCATTGATCTCTTCGCGCAACGACCGCAGCCGCTGCACCGATCGCCGCAGTTTGAGGGTGTAGCGAGCACGCATGCTGATGCCGGGAGTCTTCGGATCTTTCTGGAGGGTGGCAATCTCATCTTCCAGCGTCTTCTGATCAACGGCCGGCGCCATGAGCACGACGGGCGGCGGGTTCTGCATCTGGGGGGTCGGGTCCGGCTGGACGACCTCCTGCCCCGGCGCCAGCTGCGCCCTCAGAACGGAGACCGGTAGCTGGCGGTTCAAGAGATCAGGCGCCTTTGCGCCGATCCTGGCGCGAACATCGGCAGCCTCCTGCTCTCGCACCTCGCGCGCCTGCCGCTCCTCACCGGCGCGCCCTGCGGCCTCCAGCTCGGCCCGGCGCTGGGCGATCAGAAGGTCCTGCCGCCGGTCCTGGGCCTGCAGAAACGCCTCCAGCTGACCCGTCGCCTGAAGAAGCAGGAGCGCCCGCTGCCGGCGCCGGCTGGCTTCGAGCGCCGCACGCACGGTGGCCGCATCCTTCGCCGTCTCCACATCGGATAGCGGCGGCAGGATATAGGGGTTGATGAGCCCGGCATCCACGGGTCGGGCGCCCGGCACCAGGCTGGCAAGGCGGAGACGAGCGACATCCAGACGTCGCATATCCGCCCACAGGGGATGGCGCCCTACCAGGCTACCCAATCGAACATAGGCCAGCGTCGGGGGTGTGCTTTTTTGCTGGCTTGCCCCGCCGTCTGGCAGCGAGCCGGACGTTGATGCTGACGGCTCTGGAGTTCGGCTACACGCGAACCCGCCCACGACTACCACAGCGAGCAGGGTAGTCGTGGGCAAGGCCCGTCGGCGCAACGATTTACTTACCCGGTGTAGGAGTAAGCCGCTTGATGACCTCGGCGGTAATGTCATTCTGGGTATAAACGGCAGCCTGTGAATCGAACACGACTGCCAGCCCCTTCTCCTTGGCGACCTTGGAGACCGTCTCCCGTATCTGGGCGGTCAGCTTCTGCAGCAGTTGATTGTGCTTTGTCTGAACCCGGCCTTCGTAGTCATTCTGGATATCGCGCAGAACGGCATCGCCCTTCTTCTGCGCTTCGCTCAAATCGCTGAACCGCTTCTTTTCCGCATCGTTCGGCGCGGCGTTCTGCTGCAGGCGCGAGAACTCCGCTCCGGTCGTGTCGGCTTTCGTCTCCAGCGCCGTGATCCGCTTCTGATCGGCATCCGCCGCCCCGCCCTTCTCATAGAGAGCGGACAGCTCCCGAATCTCCGCATCGCTCAGCAAGCGCGCCGAACCGTTGGCAAGTCGCTGCAGCGACTTATTCAGTCCCTCGGCGTACGCACGCGTGTCATCATCGGTCTGCTGCAGAAGCTTCGTCTGGTCGGCGACCTTCTGGACGTCGACGCTGCCGAACATTGCGCCCATGTCCGCCTTGGTCTCTGCCCGGGCCGCCGCCATGCCCGTCCCCGGCAGAACCCCGAAGCCGCCCAGCGCACATACTGCGGCAACCACCGCAACCTGTCTGCCGTACAGTCTGAAAATCATTCGTGATTATGTTTCCCTAGATTGGTATTGGGGTCAGAACGCCTGACCGATCGAGAAGTGAACGCGCCGCGTGGCCCCGATACCAAAGTCGAGACGGACCGGACCGATCGGCGTTTTAATGCGCAGTCCCGGTCCGAAACCGAGGTGCGGCGTAAAGGCGGAGTGCTGCTCGTACCCTTCGATGTTCTCCTTGTTCACGGTACTCCCGCCCCACGCATCTCCGACATCGGCAAACAGGACACCGGTGATGGTACCGTTCTTTTCCATCGGGACGCGGTACTCCACCGAGGCAAGGAACATATAGTTCCCCCAAAAGCGATCGTCGGCATAGCCGCGCAGGTTATCGGCGCCGCCGACAAAGTACTGCTCCGAGAAGCCGATGCTTCCCTGAGCCGCTCCAAGCAGAAGGCGGGTAGCGACGACCTTCTTGTTTTCGCGGATATTACCCAGGGTGCGCTTCCCATTAAGCGAGATGTACTTGCGAACGTCCAGGTTGTACTTCTCGAAGGTGCCGTCCAGTGTACTCTTGTCAAGCAAGAAGTACGGTACACCGATATTGACGGGATCTGTCGAGGTTTTTGTGTAGTCGTACGCCGGGTTTGAGTGCGGGTGCTGGTAGTTGAAGCGCGAATAGCCGACTTCGACGGAGGGAGAGAAGTAGCCACCCCAGGCCGGGTCCTGCTCGTTATCCCGGGTATTGTTGGCGTATCGGAAGGAGACCGAAGAAACGTCGCCGTCCTGAATGATCGAGCCAATGATCGAATCCAGCTGCGGCTTTGTCAAGGCCGCGTAGTTGGTCTCCAGGTTGTTTGCCCGAATACCCTCGGTACGCAGCGATCCGTAAACACGAGCGGTGTCGGATACCGGCCGTGACAGGGTCGCCGTGCCGCCGCGCCGCTCCTCGTAGTAGGGGCTGTCCGTGGACCCCAGAGACAGGTTATTGGAGAGCACCGAGTTGAAGCGGTAGGAGTACCGGTCGTAGAGGTCGACGGAGAGCGATGTGTTCTTCTTATCCAACCAGGGCTCCGTGAAGCCAAAATCGAACGAGCTGCGGGCCACGACGCCGCCGACGGTCCACGATGCCCGAAGGCCCTGACCGCGCCCGCGGAAGTTCGATTCCGAAAGCTCCAGCGTTCCTGTCAGCCGCTCCGTCTGAGAGTAGCCGAAGGAGACTCCGACCTGACCGGTACGCTGCTCGACAACGGGAACGACGATCTTGGTCTTCCCCTCTTCGGAGCCCTCTTCGGTCTGGACATTGCTGATATCGGAGAACAGCCCGGTCGCGAAGATGCGGGTGATATCGCGCTGCAGGGTGAACGAGTTGAACGGCTTCCCGACCTTCGTCTTCATCTCTCGCGAAACGACGAAGGACTTGGTCTTGTGCAGCCCGGTGATCTTGATCTCTTCGACGACTGTCTCGACGATCGGGATGGTCAGGATATTGGTCTTCGGATCGACTTCGACGATATCGGAGACAAAGGCGCGATACCCTTTTCCGCCATAATATTGCTGGATCTTCTGCGCATCACGCTCCAGATTGATCCGGTTCAGGACGTACCCGGGCTTCGTGAGCAGCAGCCCCATCAGGTCTTTAGCGGGGATGGAGTTGTTCCCGGTGAAGACGATCTCGGCGATCACCGGGTTCTCGAACACTTCGAAGATAACGCGAACGCGCCGATCCGGGGTAGCCTCGGTCCGGACATACACCGTCGCATACAGCCCCTGGCCTTCGATGAGCTGGCGGGCATCGTTCAGCGAGGCGGCGCGGAACGGCTGTCCCACACGCACACCGGCGTTAGCCGCCGCAGTACGGACGACATCCGCGTTGGTGTTCTTCGTTCCCAGAACGGCCACCTCAGCGACGGGTTGCCCTTCCTGGCCGGGACCGGTGATCGGCGGCGGAGCAACCGGGGTCGACTGCGGGGCAGGCACGGCTGCCGGCGTATCCTGCGCGGCGGGCGCTGCTGCCGGCGTGTCCTGTGCACGGGCCGCCGGGCCGGTGCAAACGAGGATCGTCATCGCGGTCAGGCAAGATGCCGCTGTCAGTCCGGTCGATCTGGAGAGGGAGCCGGTCAACGCCGACGTGGGGGCGGCGGAAAAGCGAAAGGTCATGAATCTACTCACCGTATTTCTTCAGACAAGTCAGCGCGAACGCACGCGAGGAGGAGGGTCCGGCGCGGCACCGGAGCGAGGCAACGGTCCCGAGGTCAGTCCCGACGTCCCGTCCAGCCGCGATAATACGGCTCCAGCCGGCGTCGCATCATATTTCTCGCACGATGCAGGCGCGTCTTCACCGCCGGTACGGACAGGCGGGTGACGCGCGCAATCTCCTCGTACGACATATCTTCCATCTGTGCGAGTACCAGCACCATCCGGTACTCGGGAGCCAGGGCTTCGACAGCACGTTGTATCTGTCGCGCCAGCTCCTTATCCAGCAATCGCCGCTCCGGCACATCGCGCCAATCCGCCACTTCACGGCTCAACTCGCCACTGTCCGTATCAATAGCGTCATCGAGCGAGACCGGTTCACGGTCCCGACGGCGGTCTTTCTGTTTGAATCGGTTCTTACAGTTATTGACGGCGATCTGATGTAGCCAGGTCGAAACGCGCGCATCCCCACGGAACCGGCCCCACGATCGATAGGCGTTCATGAACG
>Ga0105239_10010320_pt1 | contig 10461 bp, 10 predicted proteins | sample KBSC44metaG_FD_92761 | JGI IMG/M metagenome (GOLD analysis project Ga0105239, IMG submission 92761) | Corn rhizosphere microbial communities from Kellogg Biological Station, Michigan, USA - KBS C4-4 metaG | ecosystem: Host-associated > Plants > Roots > Rhizosphere > Soil | place: Michigan, USA...
CAACCAAAGCTTCATTTGGGCCCGCCTTGCGATACATCCTGGCCAGAATGCCCATCAGGAAGATCAGCGCCAACACTCCCAGACCGACAAAGAGGATCATTTCATTCGTCATTCGTTCCCTGTCCTTTCAACAGGGGTTGAATTCGGGTTGATGGTTGAACTGCAATCTGCAATGAACAGTTCTCGTGATCGTGTTTTGCCTAACTGAGATCCCTGATCACCGACCCTGATCACTGTTTCGCCTTATGCCTGTTTCTTGGAAACAACTTCGCCAGCAATCCCAGCAGAAAGATCCCCACCAGAACGCCCATCTCCGTAATCAATGCAGTTGAATTGCTCATACATCCCGGTCCTTCGGCCGGGCACAGGTTGTTGCAAGGTAGTCCGCAGCTCAGAAGCTGTCTGTTACTCCCTTGTCCCTTGTTCTCTCGTTCCCTGAATTGCCGCAAGGGGCAACTCTTCCCACCGCTTCACATACGCAATCCCTTTCTCGTACCGGATCACGTAGACCTCTTCATCCTTTGCGAGCGCCTCGCCGTCATCCGATCTCGCGATCGCCGACCGAGTCGCGCCCAACTGCTGATAGACGATCTCTCCCGTTCCGTTCGTTCTGATTGGCGCTGATACACGTCCTACCGCGCCAACAACCTCCGTCTCGAATGCCGTCAGTTCGCGTTCATGCGGCATCAGCACCCTGGTTAGAAACATGAAGATGATCGCCCCTCCCGCAATGCCGCATATCGCGGCAAGCACCACCACCACGCCCGCTACAAAGCTCCCGTACTTCGTCAGCAGATATCCCGCCGCGCCAAACCAACAGAGAAAGATCATGATCGAGAACGCATTCCACCACGGCACCTCCGGTCCGGCGCTGATTCCCGAACTTGCGGTGCCATTCATGCCCGCCGCGTGTACTGATCCTGCTCCGTGCGGTACGTGCACGTGCGGCACATGTCCCGCATGAGGAACATGAACGTGCGGCAAATGTGCATGTCCTCCAAAATGCCCCATGCCCCCAAGCAGAGAAACAAAACTCAACATCAACCCCGCAAGAAAACAAACCAGATAAAATGTCTCCCAGTTCATACGCCTTGCCCCCAAAGTTCACAGCCGTTGACGCCACCTGAGTCCCTGGTCCCTATGTCCCTAGTCCCTCGGCTTTGCTGATCTCTGATCCCCGACCCCTGATCCCTGCTTTCTCAGCACTTCCATCAACCTCGGCGCCAGCCCCGGCGTCTCCAGAATTGCCTCCAGCAGCAGCAGGCATTCCCGAGAGTGCTCATGCTGCGCAAGTGTCAAGAGCGCGCTCTTCAACTCCGGATCGCGCCTGAACCGCTCCGCGCCGGACACGAGCCACAGGTCGAGCTTGTCCTCAAGGTTCCGGACCTCGCTCAACAACTCCGGGTGATAGCCCTCCGGATCGTCCACCAGGTACCCCGGATGCACCTTGAAGAACTGCGCCAGCGTCTGCCGCGTTGTGTTCGTCAGGTGCGGCCTCGCTCCGCTTTCGATCTGCGAGAGGTAACTTTGGCTGATCTTCGATCTGGTCTCAACCTCGATCGCCCTCATCAGCTCCTGTTGGCTCATTGCCCGGCCAAAGCCCCGAAGGCTCCCTTCGACCTCGCGCAGGTACCTGATTTTTTCTCCCAGCTTCATTCCGTCTTTGCCGTTCCGTTTCAAAGTGCTCTTCAAGTCAATTGCAAATTGCAATAACAATATCGCGATTTGCAATATTGGTCAACTCGAAAATGAGCTGATTCGCATGTTCTTCAGCCCGCAATGGTTAAGAACCGCTCAGGAAAACGCTCGAACTCGCTACTTTTAATCTGTCAATACCCTTAATCCTCATCTGGCTCGCAAACCGCTCATTCCGAAAAGCTTAGAACGCGCATGGACTTTGCACACCCTTGCCCCTGCCAGTTGCATACTCAAACTGGTGTCCGGGACCTTAAGGCAGGCTCCTCGTGAGGAACCTATTGATAAGCTTCGGTAAATGAGATTTATGGAATCTGCATGCGAAGGCCAAGCCGCTCTGGCTCCGTCAATTCCGGACACTCGGCAACCTGATGTTTTTGAGGAACTTACGGATAAGTCGCGAGAATAGAGGAACTTGGCAGATTTGATTAGGACTCGAACTGAAGCCACTGCGGAATCCTCGATCGGCTCGGCTAAGACTCGCTATAAGAGGAACTTAGAAAAATAGCAGGGCGGGGAATCGGAAACCAACGGGACCCCAACGTGCGGATTGCGCGAAACCATTCCGGGAGAGGAACTTACATTGAACCTGCTTAGTTAGAGGAATTTAGCGAAAACTGGTGAGACACCAACCGCTCGACCCGCCTCGCGAAGGCCAGAAAAACGAATACCCTCCGGCGTTTCGCCGGAGGTATTCCATTACTGCCGCAGCAGTCGCTTACGCCGCAACCGCCCGCGAAGGTTTGTGCCCAACAAAGCCATAGTAGGCAATGAATAAATAGCAGATGATCGGAAGAATTGCCGCAGGTCTAAATCCAAAGTTGTCGACCAATTTACCGAGAAGAACCGGAATCACGGCTCCTCCAACAACCGCCGTCATGATGAGACCTGATCCTTTGCTCGTCATCGGTCCGAGCCCGGTAATTCCAAGAGCAAAAATGTTCGGGAACATGATCGAGTTGAAGAACCCACAAAGCACCAAGCTATATATGGCTGCATTTCCACTTGTGCTAATTGAGAAGGCAACGCACAAGACGTTCATCAGCCCAAAGATCCCCAGAAGTCTTCCCGCATTAATTTTCGTTAGCATCCATGATCCGAGGAGCCTCCCGATGAGTGCGCCAAGCCAGTAGTAAAACGTAAAGGCGGCGGCGGCGGCGGCCGTCATTGCGCCGACTTCAGGAAGCCCAAAATAGCCAACCATGAACTGAGCTAAGCCAACTTCCACTCCAACGTAGAAGAAGATACCCAAGGTCGCCAGAACGGTGTGCCGATAGCTCCAGATGCTTTGATCGAGGAGACCGACTCCATCTTTGGTGGGACGGAATTCCTGCGTATTTTTGATCGTGGGAAGATGTGCAAAAGAAACAGCGACCCCGAGCAACACAAGCGCTGCCGCGATCGCGAGATAAGGCATGCGCACCGTGCTCGCGATGCTGATCTTGTAAGCAAGCTGCTCCTGTGCAGATTTGGTGGCCAGAGTTGCAGCATCCAAGACCACTTTGTGCTTGAGAATAAGTGCTCCTGCAACCAGTGGAGCGATCATGCCTCCGATCGAATTGAAGGCCTGGGCTAGATTCTGTCTTACAGGTGCGCTCGACTCAGGCCCCAATGCCGAGACATAGGGATTTGCCGAAGTCTGAAGCATTGCCACACCGGAGCCCACGATGAAAACGGCAGTCAGAAACAACCAGAAGTTTGGCATGCTTGCCGCGGGCAGAAAAAGTAGGGCACCTGCGACTTGAACAAAAAGGGAAACCACCATCGTCTTTTTGTATCCGATTGATTCGATCAGCTTCGAAGTCGGAGATGAAACCACAAAATACGCAGTGAAGAACGCGCCATTAGCTAAAGCCGCCTGAAACCATGGAAGATCGAATACGGACCGCAAATGTGGCACCAATTGCATATTCAGATTCGTGATAAATCCGAATATGAAGTAAAGCGCGGTGACGGTGATGAATGGCCCGGTGTAGTTCGGCGTCCCTGCAGCCGTTGCCGGCGTCGATCGAGTTGCCATACGTTGTCTGCTCCCTTGCTTCCTGAAAAGTTAGCCCGGTAAGGGCGATCTTATGCGCCTTCTGCATTCCATGCGCTTAATTGGAACCAGCTGGTTTTCGCTGGAATTGCTCGCAACTTCCCGTTTAAGTGCAAATTGCTGGACACAACACTACTAAGGTGTCCATAGCACGCGCAACACCTGATATGCAGTGATATGGACCGTTTCCATCCGGTGTCTAGCTCGTGTCAACTCGCACTGAAAAGGAAAGTACGTGTTTCAGAAAGGCCATAAATTCTTCGCGGACTGGCGCGACGAGTCCGGTAAACGTAAACGCAAGTCCTTCATCACCGCCAAAGCTGCTTTGATGTTTGAAAAGCAGCAGAAAGCAGCCCGCCCAAACTCACCGGCGCCAGGACTGTCGAAGGCTATCCTCCAAGCGCAAATTGACCTAGCGCGATAAAGTTCCGCACAGAGATATCGCCGCCGTCCTCCGCTGTAGTGTCCGCACCATCTACCCTGCTCCCCACCGCCCGCCGCCGCCTAACCGACATCCTCCACCGCCTCGACCTGCTGTGACTCGACAGGCCATTAGATAAAAATCTCCTTTGAGCAATATGGGACATCGTTTCGCCGGCGGAGAGCCTAGGATCTGACTTAGAAATCAGGCAAAAGTGGAAGGTCGCAACTCTTCTGAGGTACTCATTTCTATACTTCGCAGCACATCGTTTCTCTTGGAGCACTACGGCTACGGCGGGCACGACCCTTCTCTGGGCGAGCTACAGCGCACTCTCGTGCGCGCGATCGGCAACCTCCAGCCCGCAACGCCAGCCGACGATATCGCGGCCAAGAGCTTCAATGGACACGCCCCCTCGGATAAGAAACAGTAGATACAACTCAACTAGATAAAGAACTATAGGTTCTACAAGGTGCTCGTCGCTTCGCTCCTCGGTCTCAGTTCCGGCCAGGCGGCTCTGCTTCGCGCCGCCACCCCACCCCACGGTGGGCGGCCCCCTGGCTTCGCCGCCCCCGGCCACCCTCCGGGTCGCGCTCTGTTTATCAGAACCCAGGTACACATAGACCTCACGGGGTCCCCGCGCACAGGCCTTCGTGCGTGGGGCGGAGACGCGCGCCCGTGGGGATCACCGGTGAAAATCACCTACACAATATTCGTTGACATCCGGACGCAGCGCTATACGCAAAACCCCGGTTTGGGGAAGTGACGCTACAGTCAGGACCAAAACGTTTTTGCAGCATACGTTTTCTCTTTTGAGAACCGGAGCCGCTACGGCCCACCTTGTTCAAACGCCACGCATCTGCTTTTGACGCAAAATGCCTTATTCTCAAAGAAACAACAAGGAGTGATTTGTGGCGACGAGCACTTTGAGCAGCGCCAAGGTCAAGAAGGTTCTAGCTGCCCTTGAGGCCAACTGGCAGGCCGAAATGGAGGGCTATCACACCTACAACGCCCTCGCCGATCGCGATAGTGATCCGATTCGCGCCCAGGTGCTCCGCCATCTCGCCTCAGCCGAGTGGGAGCACGCCGCCCTCTGGAAGGGCCGGATGGTCGAGCTCGGAGGTTCCGAGCCCACCTATAAAGGTTCACCCGGAGGCGAGGCCGACTCGCTGGCCAACCGTGCAGGTGGCGTCAGAATGGCTCTTCGCAGGCTGGAAATCGAAGAGAGCCGGCACATCGCAAACTATGGCCGCCAGCTCAAGGAACTCGGCGATGATGGCTCAATCGCCATTCTCGATCACGTGATCGAAGATGAGAAAGATCATCACCGCGAGTTGGGCTCCTTGCTGCGCGGTCACTATCAGGCTCCGGCAGGCGCTCCAAAAGTAGATCCCAAAGCCGTGCTCGACGAGCTCTTGGCCAAACGAAACCAGGGCCGGAAGCAGCCGGGTGCATGGATTGGCGATGCCATCTACGGCGTGAACGACGGCTTGGGAGCCATCTTTGGTATCGTCTCTGGCGTCTCTGGCGCCACTCAGGGTGAGGCCAAGTACGTATTGCTTGCTGGTATCTCCGGCATGATCGCCTCCGCGCTTTCGATGGGTTCCGGCGCATACCTCGCGGCCAAGAGCGAGCGCGAGATCTACCATGCTGAGATCGCACGCGAGCGCGAGGCCATTCAGATGAACGGGCCCGAGGCCCGCGAGCTACTTTCGCTTTACTACCAGGTGAAGGGATTGCCGGAAGCAGATGCGGACCATATGGTCAATCACATCTCCAGCGACCCGGAGCAGATGCTTCGAGCCCTTGCGAGCGAGCGTCTTGGCACTTCGGAAGAAGCACTCTCTAACCCCATCGTCTCCGCTACCTCAGGAGCCATCTCCACCGCCATCGGCGCATTGATTCCGATCATCCCGTTCTTTTTCATGCAGGGACTTCCGGCCGTGATCGCCGCAGCAATCGTCTCGCTCATCGCCCACTTTGCCGTTGGCGCTGCCAAAAGCCTCATCACTATCCGTTCCTGGTGGTCGTCGGGCCTCGAGATGACAGTCGTTGGCGCGGTTGAAGGCGCAGTCACATACGGAATCGGCATCCTTCTCGGCAAAGGCGGAATGTAAGTGGGAGGCTTCATTCCTCTAGGGGACGCCTCGCGGCCTCTGCGGCGCTTTGCCGTAGCCACACTTGGCATCATCATTCTCAATGCCTATGTCTTCCTGAAAGAACTCGCCTATGGCGACCCATTCGTATGGGCATGGTCTGTGGTGCCGGTGCGCATCGTTCACGGGTATGACTGGATAACCATATTGACGTCGATGTTCATGCATGCCGGCTGGATGCACATCATCGGCAACATGATTTACCTGTGGGCTTTCGGTCGCGAGATAGAAGACGCGATGGGAACGGGCCGATTTCTCTTCTTCTATCTGAGTGGCGGTGTAGTGGCCATGATGTGCCAGATCCTGGGCGATCCATTTGCCCGCGTCCCTTGTCTCGGCGCCAGTGGAGCGATCGCCGCCGTCATGGGAGCGTTCCTCATCACTTATCCCCGCGATCGCATCAAGACCGTGGTCTTCTTCCTTATCTTCGTGCGGATCACATTCATTCCAGCCGCGCTTCTGATTGGCTTCTGGTTCCTGATGCAGATTCTCAACTTCGGCAGCGTAGCGAAAGTCCACACCGGAGGAGTCGCTTACCTCGCTCACATCGGAGGATTTCTGTTCGGAGTCGCGACGGCGCGCTTTCTCGTCAGGCCTGGACGGAGCGCCGCCTACATTCGCAACTAAAACCACATTGGTTGGAACTAGCTGGTCGCAGTTACAGACTGTTTCTCAGCTATCAGCTCTCTCGCAGCATTGCGGCCCGTGCGAATGCAATCAGGAATGCCGATGCCGTCGTAGGCATTGCCGGCCAGACGCAATCCCGGCAATTCGGCAGCGCGTTCCTTCACCCGTTTCATGCGCTCCTGATGTCCAACAGCGTACTGAGCCATCGCGCGGCGCCAACGGGAAACCTGCGTCGCCTCTGCTGGAATGTGCGGCCCGATGATGCGCGAACCCAGGATCTCACTGAGCTCGCGGCGGACAGTGGCGATGAGGACATCATCCGGCTGGTCGAGCAGCGATTCGTTTTTCGCTCCACCCAGGAACGCGCGAAGCACTGCCTTGCCGGTCGGCGTGCGCCCGGCAAACTTGCGGTGCACGAATGTGCAGGCGAGCATTGCACGACCTTCAACCGCGGGAACAAGGAATCCAAATCCGTCTGGCAACGGCCCGATCTGCGACTCGTCGAAGACCAGATTTACGGTGACAGAAGATGAGTAAGGAATCGCGTTTAGTTCATCGCCCAGCGCCACGTCGGTGGCAGCCAGCAGCTTTCCGGCAACCCATGCCTGGGAAGCCAGAATCACGGCATCGTAAAAATCGTCTCTGTCTCCTGTCCGCAGGCGCCATCCTCTTTCGGATCGATCCAATGCCGCTACCGCTGTAGACTTCTTGACTGACCCGGGGGCGAGAGTTCCTTCCACGCCATCGACAAGCTGCTGCATCCCACCTTTCAACGTTGTGAAAATCGATCGAGGCCCTTTCGGCTTCGCAGCGCTTTGCGCGGCTGCTCCGTTTCCTTCCGCCGTCCGCATGGCCGCCATCTTTGCCCGCATCTGCCTGTGTGCCGCCAGCATGCCTCGTGTGAGAGATCCATATTGCATTTCCATCTCAACCAGTTTAGGCAGAACTGTGCGTGCGCTAAGTTGCGTTGCATCGCCACCATAAATGCCGGAGAGCAGTGGATCCGCGAGCCGATCCACTGCTTCGCGGCCGAAATGTCTCTCGACCAATGCTGCAACAGACTCGTCTTGAGCACTGGGCCGTGGCGGATGGAGCAACTCCAGCGCCATCTTGATCTTGGTTGCCGGGCTGAAGAGGGTCGTTAGAGCTGTCGGAATCAACTTCGTCGGAATGAGGAACATCAGTCCATCGGGAAGGGGCACCAAACGATTCTTCACCACGATGTAAGTCTTACGGTTGGCATCATTCGACGGAACAAGCTGGTCTCCGAGTCCAAGCTCTCGGCACAGCTCAGCCCCCGCAGGCTTCTCGCTCAGAAAGGAGTCGGGGCCGCGCTCCAGAACGATGCCGTTGATTGTCTCTGAAGCAAGCGAACCTCCGAGCCGATCCCGCGACTCGAAGAGGGTATATTCGACCGCTGTACCGGCCCTTCGCGCCTTTTCCAGCTCATAGGCAGCTGCAAGTCCTGCAATACCGCCTCCCACGATCGCTACCCGCATACTCCGACCTCAATCCCTTGATACCACAGTTGACTCGTGCGAGACTTCAACCTTCCGTCGCTTCCGCCGCGGGCCTCTTACTAAGAGAATCAACCTCATAGTGCTCGACTCAAGTGATTTAAATCACTTCACCGCGCACACTCGGCCGGGATAATTCAAGATGTTAGTTCGGACGCAGATTTGGGGGAACCGCCCTCGACCCGTTCGACCAGGTTAGACCTGTTCCCCTTCCACTCGAACGAGGAGACTAGATGACACCAGAGCTGATACACCGGCTTCATTTTGCCTTCACAATTACGTTTCACTACTTGTTTCCCCAGCTCACGATGGGTCTCGGTCTGCTGATCGTGGTGATCAAGACCGTTGCGCTGCGAACTGGCAGCCAGGAGTGGGACAGCTCTGCGCGTTTCTGGGCACGCATCTTCGGCATCAATTTCGTCTTCGGCGTGGTCACAGGTATTCCCATGGAGTTCGAATTTGGAACGAACTGGGCAAGGTTCTCGCAGCTTTCAGGTGGCGTCATCGGCCAGCCGCTTGCGATGGAAGGCGTGTTCAGCTTCTTTCTTGAATCGGCATTCCTGGGCTTATTCCTCTATGGAGAAAAGCGCATATCCAAGCGCATGCACTGGTTCTCGGCGGTGATGGTATGGCTTGGGTCGTGGATCTCAGGATTCTTCATCATCGTCACCGACGCCTGGATGCAGCACCCAGTGGCGTACAACCGCTTGCCAAACGGTCAATTCGAAGTGTTGAGCTTTTGGAAACTACTGCTCAATCCGTGGGGACTACTGCAGTACATGCACAACATGACGGGTGCTGTGGTTACCGGTTCATTTGTAATGGCGGCGGTTGGAGCCTTCTACCTTCTGGATGAGAAGAACAAAGAGCATGGCAAAATCTTCACGCGCGTTGGTGTGGTTGCCGGGCTGATCTCGACGATTCTCATCATCTTTCCGACGGGCGACCTGCATGGCAAATATGTTGCCGAGCATCAGCCGGCTGCGATTGCGGGAATGGAAGGGCTCTTCAAGACGGAGGCTGGGGCAGGTGTGGTGCTGATCGGGCAACCGAACGTGGAGACCGGGCAGATCGACAATCCGCTCGTGGTGAACAATCTTCTGAGTTTTCTGCTATACGGAACGACGAAGGCTGAAGTGACAGGGCTAGACCGTATTCCGCGGGATCAATGGCCGAGCGCGTTGCCGTTGCTCTACTACTCGTACCACATCATGGCGGGCCTCGGAACGTACTTCGTGGCCCTGATGATCGCAGCATCGTTTCTATTGTGGCGTCGAAAGCTTTACACCTCCCGATGGGTTCTTTGGCTGCTGCTGATCAGCTTCCCGTTTCCATACATCGCGAACACTGCAGGATGGATGACAGCCGAGATAGGCAGGCAGCCCTGGTTGATCTACGGCCTTATGCGCACAAGCGAGGGTTATTCGCACGTCGTTTCATCCGGAAATGGTCTGTTCACCCTCATCGGGTTTATGGGGCTGTATGCGTTGCTTGGATTGTTGTTCGCGGTGCTGGTATATCGCGAGATCAGTCGCGGACCGTCCGCGCATGTGAGTGAACTCCACGCCGCTATCGCAGACTGACGCAAATCGAAACTGAGTAAGAAGGAATTGTCATCATGATGGGATTTATCTGGTTCTGGCTTGTTGCCGTGATGATCGTCGGGTATGTGGTGCTGGACGGCTTTGACCTGGGAGTGGGGATTCTTCATCTGTTTCTTCCGCGAACCGAGGCAGAGAAGCGTGCGAGCCTGCACTCGATCGGGCCGGTATGGGACGGCAACGAGGTATGGCTGCTTGCCGGAGGTGGGACTCTCTATTTTGCGTTCCCACTGCTGTACGCGTCGGCTTTTTCGGGATTCTATCTGCCGTTGATGATCGTATTGTGGCTGTTGGTGCTGCGCGGCGTCACGCTTGAACTTCGCAATCACATCGATGTGGGTGTATGGCTGTCTCTGCTGGATGGCGTTTTCGGATTGTCGAGTGCTTTGCTGGCAATCTTCTATGGAGC
>Ga0105239_10010324_pt1 | contig 10459 bp, 16 predicted proteins | sample KBSC44metaG_FD_92761 | JGI IMG/M metagenome (GOLD analysis project Ga0105239, IMG submission 92761) | Corn rhizosphere microbial communities from Kellogg Biological Station, Michigan, USA - KBS C4-4 metaG | ecosystem: Host-associated > Plants > Roots > Rhizosphere > Soil | place: Michigan, USA...
CCAGTGTCGAAGGCCTTAGCCTGATGCCCGCTACGGTGATTCGGAGCGGTACCAGGAAATCGGTCAGGGTCGAGCGTTGCGTGTAGAAGGTCGCCGCGAGTGCGAAGTCTACCGTCTTTTCCAAACAGAGCGTGAGCAGTGCCGCGAGTTCCTGGCCCTCATTGATGGCTGCGAGTACTTCCGCGGCCGACACCGAAATAGGCGTTACGGGATCGTCATCAATCCGGGTAATGATGCGAGCGGTGATGTCCGCTACGGTCAAGGCTTCAGCTCCCGAACGGGCGCCCAACTGATCGCACGCAATTGCTTAATGCCGGCCGCCTGGAAGGCCTGCGTGAGCTTGACGATAAGCGCGCCCGGGTCATCCGTCCGTGACATTTCGGCCGAAATTACTACGTGGATCAACAGGGGATCTGACATACTCGTCTGAAAGGAGATTGATGTTCGATGCCTACAGCGAAGAAACCCGCGAAGAGTGCGAAGGCTAAGCCTATGAAGAAGCCCGCCGCGTCGTCGAAGAAGAAAGCCTAGAAATCGCGCGCCGCACTCGACCGCTCCGCTGTGGGGCGCGCTGTCTTACCTCTCCGGGAAGGTCCCAGCTCAACAGCTCGTAAATTTCGTCCTCCGCCCACTGATCCGGAATCACGAAATACCTATATTTATTGGGGCTAGAAGCGAATTCGCGCTAGAATAGTTGAACGGGCCGAGCCAGTGCTTCAACACTGACGCGACCCTAACCTTACGATCTGGAGCGCAGACCGCATGGCTAAGAAGCAGCTTACCCCAGAACAACGAGAGTGCAGGAACGCGCAGAGGCGATTGGAACACGCTCGTAACCCCGAAAAGAGCCGCGGATATCAGAGAAAGTCGTACGTTAAGAACCTTGAAAGGGAGAGGGCGAGGTGCAAGGCCCACGCCGCTACCGACAAGGCACAAGAAAGCGCCCGCCGCCGTAGCAAAATCTGGCGCAAAGCTACGCCTGAGCGGATTGAAAAAGAACGCGCGCAAAAGCGCGAATATTACCAAAAGAACCGAGCCAAGCTGCTGGATCGCGCGATTCAGTGGGCCCAGGACCATTCCGAAAGGGCCGTCGCGAAAGCCAAGGCGTGGAATGATGCGCACCCGGACGTGGGGTTGGCTCGAACCCGAAACAGGAGAGCACGTATCCGTAATCTCGGGGGCCGCCATACAGCCGCAGATGTTCTCCTGCTGTTTGAAAAGCAGATGGGAAAGTGTGCAGCCTGCGAAATTGTCGTCACCAAAACTGGCAAAGGAAAATATCATGTCGATCACGTCATGCCGGTGAGTCGTGGTGGCTCGAATGGTCCTGAAAATCTGCAACTGCTGTGTCCCACGTGCAACCACCGAAAAAGCAACAAGCACCCCGACGAATGGGCAAAGATTATCTCCCGCGCGAATTCCTGTGCCGAGTGAAATAGCGATCCATCGTCAGTTCACAGCGTGCGAGGCCTTGCGCCTCTGTGGCCCGCATGCCTTTCAGACATCGGGCCGCTTCCACACTGTGAAATTGCGCGCCGGCGTAGTCTTTCAGATGAGCTTTCACTTTTGCGGTGATGCCTTCGACCAGGGCGCTGGGCTCCATCCAGATTTGTAAAAGGGTCGTTGTGGTCGCGAGGTCGGGCCCGCCTGCAATGTACTCGTAGGGGATACCAATTGCCGCTGAGGGTGAGGGGAATAATTTCACCTGCATCAGCGGTGGAGTGCTCGCGTCGTCCATCACCTCGTACCATGCGAGCGGTGAGCCCGTACTGTTGTAGAACTGCCCAAGCTGCGGACTGGTTAGCCGTCGAAGCGGGCCGTATTCCCAGGAGCCGAAGGCGTCCTCCTGCAACATCGTGGCATTCGCCGGCAGGCTGTAGATGTTCTGAGAGATCGAATAGGGCACCAGGGTTGCCGTGGGTCCTTCATAGGGACGGTCGAGCGTGCCGGTGGTGGCCGAGACGAAGGTGAAGGTGTACTGCTCGTTGCGGCTGGTGATGCGGAACTGCCGGCGCGTCATGGCAGCCGCCCAGGTTGTTCCTACTCCCGTGATGGAAGCCGAGCCGAGGGTTACGGAAGCCGTGCCGGTCGAGTAGGGTGCAACCGTCTGGAGCACCGCTTGAACGGTGAGCCTTGACCAGGGCAGCTCGCTAAGAATCTCCTGATAGCGATCGTTCGCCCATCCTTCCAGCAGATCGAGCGAGACGGAAGGGAAGGCCTGCGTCAATCTAAGTTTGAGCTGCCCGTAGGTCATTTCGTTACCCAGGTGAGCGTGCCCGCGACATTCAGGCAGACCTTGTAAACGGTCGAGGTGGTTGTGACGTCGAACCACTGTTTGCCGATATGCGCGGTGGTTGTGCAGCCAGGATCGGTGGTCCTGACTCCTGCCTGCAGGGTGCCGGTGAAGTCGCCGGCAGTGCCGTTGCCGACTCCCACGGCCGCGGTCCCGAGGTAGGAGAGTCCCGCGGTTGCAGCATTGCCGATTCCGGTTGAGAGGCCATAGACGCCGATTTCGCGGATGTTCATTCCGTGCGCAAGCGGGCCGGTGTCGGACGTCACGCCATAGCCGGGAAATTGCACGCCGCTCGCCTGGAGCGTGCCGACCTGAACCCCAACGATATCGAAGGCCAGAACTCCGGTTGCCGCGTGAATCCCCGAACTGGGGAAGTTCGTAAACGAGTAGGCAGGTAGCAGGCCTGTACCGTTTGGCGCGAGAAAGCGATGCGTACTCGTGGTGTTGGTGCCGTCATCCGTCAGTGAGGCAATGCCGCCACCTGCCGCTGCGCCCCAGCAGACACCATTCCAGGTGAGCACCTGGTTGGTGGTTGGGGCGAACGGGTTGCAAATCAGCCGGTTTCGTAAGCGGGTAGCGTTTGAGGAAACCTGCGCCGCGGCAGGAAGCACCAGTAGGGCGAAGAGCAGAACCGTCTTAATCCAGCGCATAGAATTTCCTCGAGACGACAGTTAGGATGCGGTCGGCCGCCTGGTTGACGGCTGCCGCTGTGAGGCCCGAGCGTACTTTGATCATGTCGACCCCGCCGAACATGGCGGGATCGATTGAGATGCGCTGGCCTGCTACCGCGCCGGCGGTTGGAATGGTGACCTCCTGGCCGCCATCGTCAAACATGTCTTTCCAGGTCACTCCGTTGTCTTCGGAGGCCTGGAAGCTGAGCGCCGCGGCTGTCCATGCAGCGGAAAGGATGATTGCACAAAGCACCTTATCGCCCAGATTGACGGCGCCTGAGAGTGAGGCGCCGCTTGCGATGGTGATTGAAGCTACCGACTTGTTGCGCGCCATTTAGAGCACCGTGACTGCGCCGACAATTGGCGAAATGGTAAAGGTGATGTCGTAGGGGGTTGTTTCGGTCAAGCTGCCCGTGGGTTGCACCTTGATCGTGAGTTTGTTGGCGCCCGCTACGATCGTCCATGCCAGCGTGAGGGTACCGGCCGAGACGGTCTTCGCCTGGTTGGTCGCGAGTTCGGTGATGGTGCCGGTGATGGTAGCCGCCTTGTTCACGCCGCTGTACGTCACCATGCCCGAAAGCGCCTGAAAGTCCGTTCCGTCTGATGCCCGAACCACATAGTGGAGGTTGCCGCCCACCATTGCCGAGGCTGCACAGGCCACATCTGCGAGCGAGGTCGCCGCGCTATCGATGATGGTTTTCGAGGTCGCGTTGATGGCGCCGCGGCCGGTCGAGTCGATGCGATAGAGTACGGCGCCGGTCGAGTCCTGCAGCTCGAGCAGGTTCGCGGTCTGTCCTGCGACTGCTTTGATGGTCAGCGGTACTTTGGCGATCGTGTTCGCATCCGTGCGGGTCGCCTGGATTCGCAGGCTGGTAAAACGGGTCGATTCTTTATTCGTTGGGACGGCCATATGGAGTTCCTTTGTCTGCTGGCTGCCCTTGGGCCGCTCAGGATATTGCTTGCTGGTTGGGGAAAAGTAGGGGAGCCCGGAGCGTTCACGCAGACTCCCCTGTGAGGTTTGCTAACGGTGAGGCTTTCGATTATGCGCCAGGAGTGGCGTAGATTGCGCGCCATCCGTAGGCGCCATAGGTCGCGCGATACCGCATGTAGACGATGCCCGTCTCATTTTTTTCCACATAATCCGCCTTGGTGTAAGGCGCCTTGCGGTCGAGCCAGAGCAATTCGGTTTCGTCCGGAGGTCCGATAAGACCCCAGGCGTCCGGGTCGGTCAAATAGGCCCAGGTCAGGGACTCGATGACTCCGCCGTTCTCGGTGTACTTGAACGCATTCGCGGTGTTGTTGGCCGTGTCCGAGCGCATCTGGCTCTTCAGGATTTCCGCCACGTTCCAGCGGTTCTGTGAAGCGGTGAATACGCGCGGGGTGGGCAGCATCTGGAGGAAGCCTTCATGGGACTTGATCAGTTCCCAGTCGGTGAGGGCGAGCTCCAGGGACGCTACGTCCAGATCGGCCGCGACCGAAAGGATATTGCTCTGCGTGCCGCCGGCCTTGACTAGCGGGTGATCGCTCGCGAAAAGGGCCTTGCCGTCTGGCAGTGCGGTTGAGTTGCCGGCCGAGTCGGTCAGGGCGAATCCGTTATTGATGACGGAGGCCGCCTGAATCTCGCGGGCCTGGAAGATCGAATCGGAGAGTTTCACCGAGCGTTTGCCGATGATGCCAACCTTGTCGTCTTCTACCAGCTCCTGGCTTGCGGGAATCCCGAGCCCATATTTCACGGGCTTGAAAGTTTTGTTGAACCCCTGAACGAAGTTATCCGTCGGGGTGTCTTCGCCTTCGCCTACCAGGGTCGGAAGTCCGACGCCGGCCATGAACGAATACTGCTCGATCGAGCGCGTGGTGGTATCGCTCGATAGGAACTGTTTCGCCATCGCCTTTTTGGCGTTGAAGCTCTTCCAGATTTTGGCGTTGAGCGCGGGGAGCATCGTCTCGAAGAAGAAATCGGAGAATTGTCCACGAATCATCATGGCTAGATGCCCGCCTTTTGGTCGGATTCAACCAGGTTGTTGAAGGTCACGAAGACCTTGGCATACTGCCCCAGGACGTTATCCGGCGCCTGGTAGAGGCCTCTTACCTTGAGGTCAAGGGTGTTGGTTGCCGCGAGGCTCGTCTCACTCAGCGAGTGCTTGGACACTTTGGTCGAAGCGTTGCCGGCGGTAAGTACGAGGTTGGCGGTCTTCTGGAGACTGGCAGCGACCAGGAAGGTAGCGCCTGAGCCATCGCCCTGCACGATGAAGACGGCATCTTTCGCAATGATGATGGTGTGATCGGTTGCGGTTGAGACGGCGCCCCACTGGAGGTTGACGCCGAGCACGGGGGTTGTGCCCGGGGTGATTGCCGCATCGATACAAAGGTTCGGCTTGGTGCCGGCGGCTGCGTGGGTTACTGCATCGCCTACGAAAAGGGCGGTACCGTAGCCTGCAAGTTTGTGGGCTGGAACCAGAGTTCCGGATGCCCCGCTAAGCGTGCGCATCGTCGGACGAAAGCCGAAGGGCGCGTTTACGTTTGCCATAGAAACACTCCTAGAGTTGTTGGTGTTGCCTCATGGAGCGAAGACAATGGCAGGTGAGGTATACCGCTTCCGGGTGCCCTTGCGGGACGGTTGGATGGAAGCGCCTGCTTCGCGTTGATTTGGAACGGGGAGGGTAGCCGGCTTTGCTGGTTTACTACTTCACCGCCTTCCCGAGCCGTCGCCCGAGTTGGCCTCCCCTGGTAATTCTTTAGCGGTCGACTACTCCGCCTTCGGCTTTGTGCGCCTGTTCAATCTGCGCTAAAAGCTGGTTGCCGCGGTCCCGGTAGTGCTTGCCGCGTGCCACTGCTCGAGCTTCGGGCATCTGTCCGAGCACCATGCCCTTGACCATGACCGCATCGCCCGCTTTCTTGTGGCCTTCCGGGTACTTTACGACTTCATAGTCTCCGGTGCCGCCGCCTTCCTTCACCCGGGCGCCTGATAGGAACTTCGGACGCATGCCCGGTGTGGTGTAGCGGTCGGCTACTTCCTTGAGTGGGTCACGGGCCTCATAGGCGGGGAAGTCGCGCTCTTTAACTTCGTCGCGCCGTTGTTCGAGCGCCTTGCCAAATTCATCCTGTCCGAGCGTTACGCCCGAGGCCTCCCGCACGTTGGGGCGAGAGTTGAACTCGACAATGCCTTCATCGGTCAGATTCCAGTCCAGTGCCGCGAGCACATGCCCGGGTAGGTTGAGGTCTGCCACCAGCACGCCGTTAATATGCGCCTGGAGAATGCGAGTCTCGCCGGTCGGGATCTCTTCGGGATTGCGATTTCCTGGTGACTCCGGAATGCCGGCCGCTTCCTGCCGTGCGCGTTTCTCTTCGTTTTTCATCGCCGTCTCCCTGCGCCTGCTGTCTCTTTACGTGAGGCCTTGAATTCTGCCTCTGTAATGCCCATGCTCTTTACGATCGAGCGGGCTTCCGAGCCGAGCATGTCATCGTCTTCAACTTCCGCCCTGCCCTTAGCCCTGCCGTCCTGGGAGTTGGCGCGTGCTCTGCGATCGCTTTCCGGTTCGGGCCTGTCGTCGTCATCGTCGCGCCTGGGTGCGGCTTTGGCTTTCAATGTGGCGCGTGCGGTTTTGGCTGCCAGATAGAGGGCCACTGGACTTTTAACCGCGTTCGGATCCATTGCCACGGCTTCCTGATAATGCTTCGCCGTCTCTTTGTAGAGGTCCGAATTCTGGTCTTTCAGCTCCGGGAAGTCCGCCAGTATCTTGGTATCGGATCCCATCTTCTGGCGCTCGCGTCCGATGAATTCGCGTGATACCCGGGCCGCGGTGTCGGCTGCGATCCGTTGCGCTTCCGCTTTGGTAACGTAGCCGGCCTTTCCAATCGCCGCCGCGCCGGTCGAGGCTAGATCGTCTACGAATTTCTCAGGGGTGTTGCCCTCTGTCGCTGTTTCTTCGTCGTAGAATTCGCTTCCGTCTTCGGCTTCCGGTTCGGCCTGCTGCTGTTGGCCGTTGTTGCGGGCATGTGCCGACCAGTAGCGTTCAGACTCGCGCGATTCGTCTACCTGTCGTTGCAGCGATTCCGCTTGAGCGCGGGTGAGTGGTACGTATTCGTCTTTACCCTGGCCCTTGTCGGACACATCGGGTGTATTTGGCTCGTTGCCGAGCACTTCATCAGGTTCCATATTCTCCTTGGATTCGAACTCTTAGCGGGCCTTTGTATCCGTTACGCCGTATCGTTTGTTGTGCCCAAGATCGACTACGGTGAGTCGGAATGGCGGATCCTGGCCCGGCTTCTTGAGCGCGGCAAACTCCGTAGCTATCGAACTCAGCACGGCCGTAAGAGCCGCATGCGTGTCCTCTTGCCCAGGAGCCATCTGTATTTCGAGCTGAAATACGTAAGTCATTTCAATCCGATCGAGTGGCCGAATTCGGTATCGGCGTACAGGTCTTTCCGCTTGCGAACGTAGGCGCGATCGCATTTCACGCACATCACGCGGTAGAGTCCGTTTTCAAAATGAATGGCCATTCTCCCGTCAGGGCTGCGGAGCTGTTCTCGAGACTTGCCGCATTCGCTACAGGAGCCATTAAACTGGCCGGTTGATAGTGCTTTGAGCGCTTCGAGGTGCCGCCATTCGCACTGTTGGCAGATTTTCACTCCACCTGGTTGGTGGATGATATCGGCAGGCCATCGCCACTTTTGGCAGTAGTGGCACTGTTCACCGATCTGAAATGCCGGGCTCATTTAGCAGGCGCCGGGCCCGGGCTTGCCTGCGAGCATCTTGTTGCCGATACCTTGCCACGCGGGAGGCGGGCCGGCTGTCTTCGCCGCGGGCTTGCCCTTCTTCTTCGGTGCACCCTTCGCGAAGGGCGGAGCTTTCTTGGTGAACATCGTCAGTATCCTTTTTCTTCCAGGCGCTTTACTCTGCGCTCCTGGCGAAGTTTGTCCGCTACTTCGTGGCCTGAAACGCGGTTGACGCGGGTTAGCTCGGGCACGGTCTCTGTTTCGGGGACCGTCTCTGTTTCGGGGTCAGGCTCCATGCCGGCGGGAACGGGATCATGCACGATCGGAATGGGTGGGGCTTCGTCTTCGTTGAACATGGCGCTACGTCGCTTTCCGAATTTCGTTCAGCACGTCCTCGAATGACTTGCTGATTCCATAGCCGTGGTTCAGGTAGTCGAGCAGCGTGCCCGCATTCACGAACGGGGCGGTGATGTCCGGACCAAAAGCCAGATAGGGTACGGGCTCGGTGTCCGTGTAGGAACCGAGCAGGCCGGTAAAGAGCATGGCGTTGCCGAAACCGAGGCCCGTGCAAATGTAGCCGCCGTTATCGGGGTTGCCTTCCGAGAAGATCAGCTTCAGACAGATGGCGCCGAAGTTGGTAGCGCAGTACTTCGGCATGCGGGGTGTTCGGCCTTCTGCCGGGTCGATCGAGCGCACGTTAGGGTTGAAGTATTTGGCGGGGAACATCTCCGCGCCGGTGTCGCCAAACTCCGCGAGGCTGGCCGCTCTGAGGTCGTCTGAGAGCTGCTGGGGGTTCATATTCGGTTGGGGTTGCATGGCTTTGGGTTGACTCCTGGGGTGTTTTTTCATGACTAGGCCTTCAATTCGTTTTCTAAAATCTCGGGGATCGTGAGCACGGTGCGCAGCGCTTTGATGTACCCGCGGATAAACTCGGTCTGCTCGCCGCCGGCCGGTTGCTCGAGGGCAATACACTGGCGATTCAGTTCTACGTAGATACGCTCTTCCACAAGTTCGTAGCCGGCAGACTGTCTCAGTTCTCTGATCGCGTCATACTCTGCGCTGTCGGGTTCGGTCACATCTGGCCTTCAACGGGTTGCTGTGCCGCCTGTGCGCCGAATGCCTGATCAGGTGCGGGAACATCGCCGGGGGCTCCCTGCTGCTCGGGAGGTGGGGCGCCGCCGTACGCCTGCTGCATGAGTCCGACGTGTTGGGCGAGCTGCTGGGCCTGCTGCTGGCCTGGGGGTGGAGTGATCTGCTGTACAAGCTGCGAAGTCATGGCCTGCATTAACTGCTTGGTTCTCATTTGTTGCTTGTGTGCGAGTACATGCGCCACGTTGAGGCCGATAGCCTGCACGTCGCGGTCGGGGTCCTTGCGCTCGTCTTCGAGCTGCTTGATATGCGCCTGGATATGGGCCGCGTCGTCGTCCATCGGGTTCGGTTCAACCTCCTGGCCTTCGAGCATTTCCACCCATTCCTGCTCGGGCGTTTTCGGCTGGTCGAGGTCCGCCGGTTTCGGGATCACATCGGCAAAGTCGATATCAAACTGTTTCGCCAGCATGTTCAACAGCGACCACATGGCCTTTGGATTCTGTTGGACAAGCGGACACATCATCGCCGCCTGATAGAAGGCTAGAAACTCCTGCTTCTTCGCCTGGCGGGCGTATACCGTGGTCGCAAATTTGAGCTTGAAATCGTACCGGCCGCCGAATTCCTTGGGCGTCATGAAGGCGCCGCCTTGCCGCACATCAAACAGGCCGTCCGCCTGCTCTTCGGTCACACGGAAGAAGAGGCCGGGCTCGGTGTTCGGCACCATATCAACGTCTAATTCCCAGATTTCGCCTACGATATGCTCCATGTCCTCGCGGAGGATCGTTGCATCCAGATACGCGCGTACATTGCCCTCTTCGATCAGTGCGAGCTGCCCGGTTGCGGTCTTCGGGGCGCTCGGTCGATCGACTGCACGGCCTAGCGACTGATCGGTGATGCCGGTGACGCGCTCAGCTACGCTCAGGATGTCTTGCTGTCTGGCGATCGTGAAATCAAGGCTGGGATTCAGCTTGATGACGTTGACGCTCGCCGGATCTTCGGTTGCAATGGCTGTGCCTGGGGCAAGTTTGAAGTTGCCGGGCTTCATACCGCCGCCGGGCTTGTAGAAAATGATGGGCCACACCGAGAGTTCGCCGGCAGCCGCGAATAATCGCGAGTTGGCGGTTGCATCGTCCTCGAGATCTCCGAGCAGGGCGCCGAATCCCTTGGGTCGGTACGTGCCGTCCTTGATAAGGGTCGATTCCACGAACGGCCGGCGGTTGCGCATCTTCGGGTACAGCTCGAGCAAGTCCTGGCAGCCGATGATTTCACGCATGCCGGGAATGAAGCGGATTACTATGTCACTTTCGTACTGGTCGCGCTTGCCGAGTTCGTTTTCCTCCGCATCGCCGCCCTTCAACATTCGCCATTTGCCGTACCACTCCCAGGTCCAGATGATGCGCCGGCCTAACGTGTAGCTGTCATAATCGACGCCTTCCGAGCGCTCGCGTTCGGTGCGCACGGGGTCGGACGACATCGTGTAATCGTTCTGCCCGGTCTGCGCCCAGTCGATGGCCTTCTTTACGAATTCGGGGTCTGCGGTGCCCTTGTAGAGCGTGCCGTCTCCATGTTGAAGATCGTCCACGGTCACAGGTACGCGCCGGATAATGAAGCTGAAATCTTGCAGGCTTTTGACGCCGCGCTCAGCCGGTACCACCAGGTCGTCAGGCTCGAGCGGGAAGAAGCCGGGGCC
>Ga0105239_10010327_pt1 | contig 10457 bp, 12 predicted proteins | sample KBSC44metaG_FD_92761 | JGI IMG/M metagenome (GOLD analysis project Ga0105239, IMG submission 92761) | Corn rhizosphere microbial communities from Kellogg Biological Station, Michigan, USA - KBS C4-4 metaG | ecosystem: Host-associated > Plants > Roots > Rhizosphere > Soil | place: Michigan, USA...
AAAGAATTTTTCGGCAAGCTACGCAGGTTTATGCATGTTGCGCCTCCGCGCGCGGTCGCACAATCAGAACAGAATGGAACCGCAGTAAGGTCATGACAAAAGGCTGGTTGCACAGCAATCGAGAAGCAAAGAAACCGAAACAGCCCGAACAGCGGTCTCTCCCGGTTTCGTTGCCATCCGACCCAGCGGACAAAGCCCCGTGCGATCTCGCACCCTATCGGAACTGAAGCGGTATGAACAGGCTGATGCCTGGCGTCGACTGAGGGGCATAGACCACAGGTGGTGGCGCATACACATAGTCCTGATTGTCGTAGTAGTCGCCGCGACGGTAGTCATTGCCCGGATGTCGATATGCTTGCCGATTGCCGTGATCCCACTGATGCCTGTGGTTCTGCAGATAACCGTTACCCATGCGATGTTGCTGTGGATGGCTTTCGTCACGCCGATAGCCATCGTTCGCGCCATACTGCTGTTGGCGCTCGTAATTGCCGTAGTCTGCGCCGAAAGCCGGCGCCATGGACATGCCGCCGATAGCTAAGGCCAAGCTGACCGTCGTCGTGATACTGGTCATTATCGAGCCTATGAACGCGGCGCGTACTTCTGGGGTTTTCATGATGTTCTCCTGTCCGAGATCCGGGACCTGCGTGCGGCACCGGTCTGCTTTCTGCCGCGGGTGTCTCGAGATCACCCCTTCTTTGCAGAGTGGTGATGGTCAGTCCGGAAAATCAGATCGGCATTCTTCTTCTGAGCGTCGGACATGCTGTCGTACAGCGTCTGAAACGCGGGAGTGAGCTTTCTGATGCCGTCCGCATGAGCGTCGGCGACCTGGCCGTAGGACTTGAGATCGTCGACCGCGCTCATGGTGTTGGCATGACTGGTTCGCGCCTGTCTGAGCGAGTCCATCGCGCCCGCATTGTCGCGCATGACCTGCGCGATCTTGTGCCAAAGTCCTTCCTGCGCCGCGGTGATCTGAAGCCTGTCGTGAAGGTTGTTGATGCGCGTCTCGATCCGGTCGTGGGTCGCAACGGTCATCGCGCTTGCAGGTGCTTGAGTGTGCGCGGGGGAGGCAGCGCTCGCAGGATTGGCGAGTGTCGTTATCGCGAGAAAAACCGCTATCGCGAGTGTCGGTGCAACTCGCGGTCGGAGTGGCGGGGCAATGCGTCTCATGATCGATCTCCAAAGGAATTCGACGGACTCACGAGGGGATTGCCGTCATTACGGGCGAGTTCGATCGAATGGATCATCTGTGCGCTGGCTCCCGACCGACGTCTGTCCGGTGCCGGACGCTTGCGCGCGGGCGTTGCACGACTGAATCGAGGGAACAGCAAGTGACTCAACTCGAGGACTGGTGCCTGTGTTGCAAATGCAAGCACCCACACGTCCTTGTCACCGTATGCCCGTTACGCTCAAACGGCGTCAGGCTTCGGTTCAGGGCCGAACGCGCTTGCCGTGCCGGTCGAGACAATGCATGCGTTGACCATGTCCCTGATCGAAGTGGCATAGTGATCGGCGCCGATCGCACTCTGGAGATCTTTGCCCCATTGATCGGTATCGCCTGCCGGCCAGAGGCCGACGACGATCAACGCGTCCGGCAAGCGTTGCCGCACGCGTCGCAAAAGGTAACGAAGGTGGGACGGGATTCCATTGATGCGGAGATAAAAAATACACACTGTTGTCACTGCGGTGACGTTCTGACCGTCGATCCGGATGCGCGAGGCCGCGTCATGGTTGACCACCCGGCAATCGAGATCGTGCTTGCCGAGAAGCTGGACGAGAATGGCCGATGCCAGCTCGTCGAGGGGCCCCCGGCCTGCTATGCAAAGGACCTGATTGTCGGCATGCCGAACCGGGGGCGCTTCGATGCTCGGCGAAGAAGCATTCGAAGCCGATTGGCCCGATGCTTTTTGTCTGGCAGCAGGCGGAGCCAGTGCGCCCCAGTCGGGCGCTGCTGCGTCGACAGTCGGATCAGCATCCGCGAAGCCATCCAGGCCTTCGATGAGGTCGCTGACCGTGGTCTCGATTCGCGCCAGTTGTGCGGGCGTTACGCCACCGCGCAAGACGTCGTCGGCCGCAAGCTGCAAGCCCTTGAGGACGATTTCATCGTAATAGGAGGAGAGCGGCCGGTCGCGAAGCAGTACCCCGGCTTGCTCTACTGCGTCGTCCGGGTCGCCGGCGAGTGCTCGCTGATAAAAGTTTTCGACTGGCGTCAGCGCGGGCTGGTCGCCAAGCAGCACGTCGAGAAATTCGAGCCGCGTAACGTGGCGACCGAGGACCAGCAGGCAAAGTGTCAGCGGAGTAGACAGGATGAGCCCGACCGGCCCCCATATCCAGCTCCAGAAAATCGCGGCGACGACGACCGAAAATGGAGAAAGGCCAGTGCTGCGGCCGTACAGCAGCGGCTCGACGACCTGACCGACCAGCAGCTCGACGATCAGGAAAAGCACCAGCGACCAGATCGCCATCGACCACTCCGGACTGACGGCTGCGGCGAGCGCGGTAGCCAGAATGGCGGAGATCCAGATTCCGACGTAGGGAACAAGACGCAACAGCGCGGCCAGAATACCCCACAGCACTGGGCTTGGTACGCCAATAATGGACAGCCCGATCCCGATCACGATGCCCACGCCGGCGTTTATGCCGAGTTGCGAAACGAAATATCGGCTGAGGCGTCGCGCGGCTTCGTCCATTGCGGTGGTGGTCCGATGGAGATCTCGCGAACCAAACAACCGGATAGCGCGGTCCCGAAGATCGTCGCGCTGCAACAGAATGACGATGGTGACGACAAATACGATGAAAGCCGTCTCGAGCGGACGGACGACGGGGGATAGTACGCGCCGTGCAAGCTGGAATGGTGTCTGGGATGGCTCGCGCACCTCGACGGGAAGCACCGCGGGCTGTTGGACGCCGGACGCGGATGGCGCCGATTTGCGCGTCGCTTGCGGCTGATCCACGGTTGCTCGTTGAAGCGCCTGGCCCGCGGCACCCGCCAGCCGGTTCAATTTTTCAACCGTGAGTCCATGCACGGCGGAGATCTTGTTGTCGATACTTGCCTGATAGCGGGGGATGCCAACGGCGAGATCCGTGATTTGGGCGGCGATCACTCCCCCAAGGACCACGATCACCGAGAGCGACATCGTCACCGCAAGGAGAACCGAGACCACATGGCCAAGCTTGATGCGGCCAAGAAGATTGGCCAGCGGAGCGACCAGGAAGCTGAGCAGAATCGCGAGCGTGACCGGGATCAGGATCTCGCGCGCAAAATAGAGGGCCGCGACGACCGTGACGCCAACGGCAAGCGTAATTAAACCCTGCACGCCGGGTGTTTCAGGAGGCTCGATGCGCGCCGCTGGTCTCGCGGGGCGCGATTCCTTGAAATCGAACATGACGGCTAATGCCCTCGATATCGTCCATTCTGGTGGGTGCTTTCGGACCGGTGCGGATGCGTCCACATGCAAGCCGAAAAACTCGACGTGCCGACCCCATTGGCGATCAGCCGGTCGATTCAGGTACTGTGACGGGCAATCGGCGCGTTGCGTCAGCGATTGCTCTCGTGCATGTCATGTGGTGCGGCGTGGCGATGGTGATGAAAGTAAGCACGGCGCGGCGGAGGGCGCACATCATGGTGCCCATGATTGTCGCGATAGGGTTGTTCTGCAAAGGTAAGGCTTGATATTGCAGCGGTCGCCAAGCGCGCACCGGCTAGAACGATTGCCTTCTTCGTGGATTCCCCAGTGAGGTGGGTGACGGGCGGTGTGTATCGAACGTGCCAAAACGAGCATTTCGAAGCGTACGGCATACGTTGCTCACAACCAGGATTGAAGTCGGTACGGTGCCGTACCCGGCTTCGGGCAGTCTCCCTTCTCGTCATCGCGGCGGCAGCCAGACCTGAGATTCAAATCAAGCTGTGCCAACGACACAGTCATGCCCAGGGTACTCTGGCGACGCGCGGCGTCGAGTTCACTGCGGTATTGCCGCGGGAAATTGAGTTCGATACCTAACTGGTCAACTGCTCACGATCCCGGATTCGGTGATCGCGCCGCGCGATGCTGGCGGGGCTGATTCACTCGTGAAAGATTTGTCGTGGTCGTAACCACGATCGACATAAACGCGCGCAGGACGGCTCAGAGGGCGTCCACGCACGCCGCCGATCTCCTCGGCCCGTCTGTCACGATGGCCTCGGCTGACAGGATGCTGAAAAAGTCAAGGACACTGTTCAAACCGGTTGGCTCTTTTTGAAACCGTCTCCAAGGAGATCTCGATGTCCTCCACCGTACCGACTGCGAGGCGAATCAATGTCAGTTTCACTTTGCCGGGAAGGTTTCTCAGACGCATCGCGGATGTTCAACGACATCAAATTGAACTGTGCGGCGATACCTCGCGCAAGGCCCGGAAGGTTCCGGGTCCCAAGCGCGGGCGGCGACGGGTTCGGTGAAACACTCAGTCGAAAGGAGAAGGTCCATGTTGGGAACAATACTGATTGTCGTGCTGGTGCTCGTATTGATCGGTGCGATACCGACCTGGCCGCACAGCCGTTCGTGGGGCTATATGCCCAGCGGCTTGCTGGGCGTGGTGCTGATCGTCGTAGTTGTGCTCCTCCTCCTGGGGCGGATATAGGCTCGAGAATCCTGTCAGGAAAGGCCCCTTCGTGGATCATCGTTGCCGTACCGCTGCGTCTCGAAACGGGCGACCGGCGCGCATCCGTAACACCGGGTAGGCGCGCTTCAGTTGCGGGCGATGAACATCGCCCATGAAACGACGAAGGCGCGCGGCGCGACGATCCTGATCCCGAGGTCGAAGGTGGACAACCTGAATCCGGCGCTCGCGCTTGCGGTTGCCTGGTATGACGCGGCAAGCGCCGCCTTGCGCAGATCTCCCGCAATCGATTCCGACGCAAGGCGGCCGGGCAGGTGGTACGGGTAACGAGCATGGCGGACTTATCAGGTCCGCGCAAACTGACATGAGAAAAACCCTCCTCAATATGCTGGCCGCATTCTTCGCAGGCGGAGTCGGGCTTGCCCCCGCGCCGAGCCACGCCTATGCGCTGGACGCGCAGTTCGACTGCAAAACCGACGCGCACGCGTTCATCGTGCGCCTGTTCAATCACGGCTATATCGATCGCGATCCGATGCGGGTCGAACAGAATTCGGTCAACGCGTTCCGGCCTACCCGCAACGCCGCGCTCACGGTGTTTGGCTTCAACGTCTATGCCGTGTTCGCCTATGCGCAGTATGACGCGCTGTTCAGGGCGGGGACCGGCCAACCTCTGCCGGGCTCGATTTACGGCGTCGTCGTCAAGGCGCCGATCGATTCGGTCGAAGCCCATTCTCGGTTAGCGGGCAGCAAGGCCGTCGCGCATCAGGTCATTCCGTTCATCCTCACTGCCGTCGTCTGTGCAAGGCCCTGAGACTGGCCGGTTCGAGCGAGTACGGAGGCCGCTCCGGTTCCGCGTGCCACGCGCGCGAGCAAACCGTCCGGCATCGGACAGACTGAGCCCGTACATCCCGTGCATAACTACCCGACCGGGCCGAGATTGGCGGGCAATGATTCGATTCTGTCGTCAGGAGATCCGCGAAGATTTCGTCGCCCATCAACGGGCCGCGGCATCGTTGCACATCGGATGCCGATTGAACCATACGTTTCGATACCGGGATCGCGCACGTTGTTCAGATCAAGTCGTTCATACGACGCATTGGAGAAAGCGAATGAAAAGAATCTTGTCGAGTCATACGTCGATTCGCACCGCACTGATTGCGATCGGGCTGGTGGCCGGGTTGGGCATCGGCACGACCTGCTTCGCCACAGGCGACAGTTCGATATCCAAAACTGCCAGCAACGTCGGCACCACGATCGATGACACCGCTATCACGGCGAAGGTTAAAGCCAAGCTGATGGGTGAAGAGGGTCTCGGAAAATCCGATATCAGCGTCACCACCGTCGACGGCGTGGTCACCCTCGACGGGGTGGCAAGCAGCTTGCATGCGAAGTCGGTGGCCGAATCGGCGGCCCGGTCGGTCGACGGGGTTCAGCGTGTCAGTGACAACCTCGAGGTGCCGACGGGTGCTGGCTCACCGGCCGAACATGGCGCCGTCGCGAAGACGGAGCGCGCGGTGTCCGATAGCTGGATCACCACCAAGGTGAAATCAAAGATTCTTTCGGACAGCTTCAGCAAGGGCTTCGATGTGAGCGTGATGACGACACACGGCGTGGTGACGCTGAAAGGCTCCTTGGCGAGCCAGCATGCGATCGATCACATCAGGAATATTGCCCGAAGCGTGAAGGGCGTCAGGCATGTGAATACCGGGGAGCTCGTTGTCGCGGGGAAATAGGCCTCTGGAGCAAGTTCGCTCTCCATCCTCAATGTCCTGAATCTCCCGCGTGAACGGCGGGCGCGCAACGGATAAGCGGCGAGATGCGATGCCTGTACGACACGTAACCGTCGGCATTATGTGTACCCGACGCCATCACGGCCGCGGCAGCTGGCGAATTCTGATGCCGTCGTCAAAGACAGGTCTGCGAACCGGGCGGAGGGGCAACGACTGCTCCGGTAGCGCATGCCGCTGCGGAAAGGCTGCTTGAACGTAACACTCGACTTTGCCCGCGTAGTGGCGGGCATTGGGCAGGCGACGCGAACGGCGGTCATGCGATGCATATCGCGTGACCGGTGTGTGTGCCGTCCATTGCGGCGAGCCGGCGATCCGCGCAGGCGTCCCGCGAAACGTACCCAGGAGGGAATCATGACGATACCAGACCAGACCCATCGGCCATCGACCAGCGATACAGGTGCATCGATTGTCGGCAGCGGGACCGGCGAGGGACCAGGCCCCAACGTGATGGAGGCCGATACGCTCAAGGGCAATAAGCTCTTCACGTCTGACCGGGTGGAGATCGGGAAGATTTCAGAGATCATGCTGGACGTACGCAGCGGTCGGATCGCCTATGCCGTGCTGTCAAGCGGGGGCTTTCTCGGCATCGGCGGCAAACTTTACGCCATCCCGTGGAGTGCGCTGACCCTGGATACGGACGAAAAATGCTTCCGGCTCGACGTTACCGCGGACCACGTAAAAAATGCCCCCGCGTTCGACAAGGACCATTGGCCCTCGATGGCGGATGAGCAGTGGGGGTCGTCGCTTCACCAGTTCTACAATCGGCAGCCGTACTGGCTGGCGACGCGCGACGTTGTCACGAATCGTCCGCCGGAACACTGAAGCGCACTCGCCAAGCCGGGCGAACGATCTGGATAACAGAGGATTTTCATCAAATACCGATCCATCGGTCGGACCGTGTCATCACCTGACGGCAGAAGGTCGCTGCGTCATCCACGAACCAGTTACGTATTGGAGCTCTACCATGAACAAGGATCAAGTCAAGGGAACTGCGGAAAAGGTAAAAGGCAAGGTGAATGAAGCCATTGGCCGGGCCACGCACAACACGAAACAGGAAGTCAAAGGCGATCTCCAGCAAGCGGCCGGCCAGGCCCGAAAGAATCTTGGCGACGCGAAGGAATCTGTCAAAAAAACCTGATTGAACACGAAGGCGTCACGGGGGGGCCATTCCCCCTCGCACCGTGCTTCACGCAACGGGTTACATCTAACTGGCATGGGGTCGGCGGTGTGCGATCGGACATCGCGACGCGAATCGGAAGAATGAAAATAGAAGCTCGTGGCTCGACAACGGCAGCGGGACCAGGCACCACTCGCGAATGTGCCTTGTCGACGAGCGCCGCATGCCCCATTGACGCAGCCGGCCGGCGGTCACGGTCACTTGGATTCGTATACCTAGCGTGGGATGCCCGCAAGCGGAGTTAGCGAATGCATATTGCACGGAACGCATCGGGACCTCACTTCGGCTACTACCGTACAGACATGCGCTACCGCATGCGAGAACGTGACGGCGTGTCCTTCGCGCACCAGGTCCCGATCGCGAGGCGCGCATTCGAACCGATAACTGTCGCAACCGAGCAAGCCTTCGTTGCGGCACAACGCCGGGTTTCGCTGCAAGTTCCGTCCGTGTGGGTCAGTGGCCCACCGGTCGCGCAACTGAGCAGGTCAGTGTCTCACTTGAGGAGACTTGTCATGTACAACATAGTCTGGCTCGTTGGCGCCGTGGTCATCGTTCTGTTCGTCCTCGGCTATTTCGGATTGAGATAGGGCGTCTCGTTCACGTGCTCGTCACGCGATGACTGGTCAACGACGGCGATCTCATCCGCGGCAGTGAAGCCTCAAGATGATCCGGATCGCGACAGCCATCGTTTATGGCAGGGGGCGAAATGAAGACGCTCAGGATCATCGGCTACGCCGGCCTTATGGCAATCGCGATCATGTTGTTCGGCGCGATGTGCGCAGTCCTGGAGGACGGCATGATTTCTCGCGATGTGCATCGACAGGGGCTGACTGGCAACACGATTTCCAGCCCCCGATCGCAGAATCGCTTCAGTTAAGTCACCGAATTACCGTTCCCGACATATTTGGAGAGACTCCGGCATTCGACGGGCAGAGGCGTGTTCGCCATTCGCGATGCCCGCATGCTTCGAAAATCGGCTTGCCATTTGCAATCGACGCTTGAGGTCGCGACAGGCGCCCGCGATCGCCTCACAGCCGCTCCCGCATGGGTACGGCAGCGTACCGACTTCAGGGCTGGTCGCGCATAGGGTTGGTTGACCTGATAGGAACGCATGTCGCGCCCGTTCGGAAGTGTTCCCCATGCCTCATGCGCGCTATGCGAACAGTGCACGCATCGGCGCCGCCCCCCTCGGCAGGGCACCTCGACGAGCATCGTTGATGCGCCACACTTCCAATGTCATCGCCTCGACAGCAACGGATACCGCGGCTGCGAAACGATGGCGCTCAAAGCGATGCTCAGGCTGTGAGCATGTCACGGCAACCCGCGCGAGTGCCCGCACGAAACACTCGAATCGGGCATGTTTTTCGGCCCGCATGACGGCGGGCGATTACAGGCGAAGCGCGCGCGGCGTGCTGGCTCGAAACAGAGCGGATCGGCGCGCGCTTCGCACCGTCACGCTAGCCGGCGACGCGCGCCGGCATTTCGGTCAATGAACAAAGGAGCAGGTCATGACACTCGTTTCTCCCAGCAATCAGCCGCCGAGCAACAGCAGCGGCGCCCGGATCATCGGTCACGCAACCAGCACAGGCGGGGCCGGCCCCAACGTCATGGCGGCCACCACGCTGACTGGCGACAAGGTTCTATCGTCCGATGGCAAGGAGATCGGAAAGGTTATCGACATCATGCTGGACGTATGCAGCGGCCGGATTGCGTACGTCGTGCTGTCGTGTGGTGGCTTTCTCGGGATGGGTGACAAACTTTTTGCCGTGCCTTGGGGAGCGTTCACCCTGGATACCGACGAGAAATGCTTCCGGCTCGACGCAACGGAAGGGCGGATGAAGAGCGCCTCCGGATTCGACAAGGACCATTGGCCTGCGACGGCGGATTCGCAATGGGGGCGGGCGCTTCATTCGGGTAACACGCCGCCGATGTAGTGACACGTCAGCAGGAGGCTCGGCCGGCTTTCCGCCATGCACGCGTCAGCGTGACTGCGGAATGCGGTGAGCGATTGCTGCTTTTTCGGATTCTGCCGTATCGCGTGCATCGGTCAACGCGCTGATCTCGACGGGCGGCAGGTTATCCAGCCAGCAGGTGTGACCGGAGCATTCATCATGAACAAGGATCAAGTCAAGGGTGTCGCAGAGAAGGCAAAGGGCAAGGTCAACGAGGTGGTTGGTCGAGCCACTGGCGACACGAAGCAGGAAGTCAAAGGCAATGTCCAGCAAGCAGTCGGCGAAGTGCAGAAGAAGTACGGCGACGCCAAGGAAGCAATCAAAAATCAGGCGAAGTAGCCCTATGTATCGGCGCCACGGACGCCCGTGCGTGCCGTGCCGCGCGACGACATTCGCGGGCGGGCCCGCGCTTCCCGCTAATCTCCCGAAACATTCCGAGGGCTTGGCAGGATTTGTGAATAAATTAATCAATATCAATTACAAAAACATCGGCGACCATTGTTTAAATTCTGGAAATTATTCAATTTAATCATCGCCCGATCAAACAAATTGTCCGCGACAGCAAAGGCCGTCAAATCCACCTCGTAATTCAATGACCTCATCCGTTGCAGTGCTTGTCCGGCGGGCATTTACGCGGCGAAGAAGAATTCCGACCCTTTATCCGCGACCCTGAAAATCCGTCGAAATGTGAAGCATTGCAATATAAAGCCCCTGCGCCGGGTATTCCGGTTGCGATGCGTGATTTTATTTGGCAGGATTTTCATCAGGTTGTCCGAGTTTAAAACAACAAACCGCTCGACAATTCAATTTGCCGAAATACCGCGCGGCGCATCGGGCAACGATTGGAAAGGAAGCTGACCAGAAAAACGGGTTAAAGAGGCGGCGAACGGTCGGTACCGTTCGCGATCATTGAATCAATCGCTTGTCCGGTGGCGTCGATGCGTC
>Ga0105239_10010328_pt1 | contig 10456 bp, 7 predicted proteins | sample KBSC44metaG_FD_92761 | JGI IMG/M metagenome (GOLD analysis project Ga0105239, IMG submission 92761) | Corn rhizosphere microbial communities from Kellogg Biological Station, Michigan, USA - KBS C4-4 metaG | ecosystem: Host-associated > Plants > Roots > Rhizosphere > Soil | place: Michigan, USA...
GATATGAATTGGAAAACGGGGATGGCTGGGTTAATACGTCTTCCGGCAACAAAGAAGAACAGGTGATTAAGAACTTGCTCAAAAAAATTCACACCGACAGTCCGAAACGGTGGCACAACGTCGTTAAAGAGTGGCGCGGGGTTTCGGAAGAAACCACCACCGGCGTTCATCGTCTCTATAAAATGCATGAAGCAAAAAAGCTCCTGGTCCCCGCGATCAATGTGAATGACTCCGTCACGAAATCGAAATTTGACAATTTATACGGCTGCCGCGAATCTCTCGCCGATGGCATTAAGCGCGCTACCGATGTGATGGTCGCAGGCAAAGTCTGCGTGGTCTGTGGTTATGGGGATGTCGGTAAAGGCTCGGCGCATTCTTTGCGTGGTCTGGGCGCACGCGTCATTGTGACGGAAATTGATCCAATTAATGCGTTGCAAGCGGCGATGGAAGGTTTTGAAGTGACGACCATCGAAGACACGCTAGGGCGCGGCGATATTTACGTGACGACCACAGGAAATTTAGCGGTCATTACACTGGAGCACATGCGCAAGATGAAAGATCAGGCGATTGTCTGCAACATCGGCCATTTTGACAGTGAAATTCAGGTGGATAAGTTGAATGAATCGGACGCCAAAAAAATCGAGATCAAACCGCAAGTGGACATGTATACGTTTCCCGCGGGCAACAGTCTTTTTATCTTAGCGGAAGGCCGCTTGGTGAATTTAGGTTGCGCGACCGGTCATCCAAGCTTTGTCATGTCGAACAGTTTCTCTAATCAAACCCTCGCACAGCTGGACCTCTGGGCCAACAAAGATAAATACAAACCCGGCGTTTTCGTGCTCCCTAAAAAATTGGATGAAGAAGTGGCGCGCTTACACCTCGAAAAAATTGGCGTGAAACTGACGAAGCTCACCAAAGAGCAAGCCGACTACATTGGTGTTCCCGTCGAAGGTCCTTATAAGTCGGACCATTATCGGTATTAAGTAAGCGCTGGCACGCCTCATCTGACGTTGAAGGGCCCAGAGAAACAAATCATTGGTCCTCGAAAAAATGAGCCTTTTGTTGAGCCGTTTTTGCGTGCCTCATGCGCTAGGATGTGATGTGCTTTATTTACATAAACAGTTTTTAAAAATTATTGCGGTTGCTCTTATTTCTTGCGTTTTGAGCAATCCAGTTTTGGCCGTCTTTTCCCCTTTTAACCAACACGCCATTTGTATACCCAGCACAAATGGTACTTCTTCTTCATTCTTTTCTAAGGAAGCGGTATGCCCCTCTTTAGCGCGTTTTGTGTCTCCTCTTGTTTTAGCGCCGGCGCTGATGGTGCTGGCGATGCACGTTATGGCCTATACACGTACCCCTGCGATACCCCTTCCGCCGCCGCATGTGCCAGAAATTCATCTAAACCCTGATGCAGAGGAAAAACGGTTAGAGTCGCCGAATTACCGTGTGAATACGCCGGACCGTGCGCAGCAGACCGCCGCTTTTTTTCGTGATTTTTCTGCTTGGCTTAGAGACACGCCTAAAAGCGCGATGTTTAAGGAAATTCGCACACCGATGGTCGCCATGCTGCTTAATGCTTTACGCGTGTCCACGGACATAGACCAAGTGAATGTGACGTTGCGATTGGGGGGAAACGATGAGACGCCGATTTTCTCCTACCGGTCGGCGCCTGGCCTTCTTTCTAAGGTGTATTGGACGGTCTATGATGAAAACTTGGCACTTTTGTTTTATAGTTCTGAATCCGTCGGTTTTCGCACCCCTTTTGGAAGTTTCAGTATTTACAGAATCTATACATCGGGTGCGGTGCAATTTCGCATTATGGATTTGACTCCGCCGGCAGGGGTGGATAAGGAAGTTTCTTCTACGATTGATTCCATCATGAGCTCGATGTTAGCTTTTGGAACGATGAATCAAGACTTCAATGAACTGATCGGAAAAAAGCCAGCCCATATCCGAGCCCTGCGCTTTATTCCATCGCCTTTTGGCCTGGTCGTACACGATTACATATACGTGATTCCAGACGCCATTGTTAAAGCGGCACGCGAAGCCACCATGCCGCTCTTCCCACCCCATCTAGAGTCGATATATATAGAAAAATCCGGAAATTGGGAATCGCGGAATAGCTACGAAGGATTTCTCCGTCGTTTAGAAAGGGTGGACCCTGCGCTTTATCAAAAGTTGGCCGGTTTATCCGATCAAGGCTATGTGGATTTTGAATTGATGGTTCATGGCGCCGGTCATTTTGAAATTTCGGAAAGCGCCGCGCGCCAATCTAAAATACTGCCTCTCGTTTTGGCCCGGGCGCAATTTCATAACCTGTTTAGCAATCTTCGTTCAAATGACAAAGCGATTTTTGAGAAGGTCTATAAGCGCTTCAATACGGGCGCCACCTGGAGTGCCGAACTTTTGAAACAAATTAAAGAACCCTATCTCTCCATGTTGATTATGCTCAACCAGTTTGAATATATATTTTGGTCTCGGGTCGCTATCCCTGATAACGGCGGGAAAGAGAAAAATTCGGAATTTGTCAATTTTTTCAATCACCAATTTGACGCCTATGCACGGCGGGGCGCTGACGAAGCGCAAGACATTGCGCGATTACGCGCCATTTTAGCCTCGCTGCAAAAGGCATCGCTCAAGGAAGGTAAAAAAGCCGCCTCTGACATTCATAAAGGACTTTCTAAGCTAAAACAAAAAGGGCGGAAATCGGCGCGAACGATTCGCTCCGCCGCCTAGCCCGCTTTTTCGTCAAAAAATTTCCCTCTAGCCGTCTTATAATTCCCCTTGTTTGTCCGTCGCGTTCGATCCATACTCGCTTTAGAATGTGGACCCTTTTTAAAGAATATTGGATGGATCCGGAGTTCTACCGTAAACGCAAATTTTTGCAGCGCGTCACCCTTTTTCAAGGGATTTCCCGCCACGAATTCGGCCATCTCTTTCAATGTTTAGTTCCCCGACTTTATGCGCCGGGGGAAATTCTTTTCTTAGAAGGCGATATCGGCCGCGCGCTGTTTATTCTAGAAAGCGGGCATGTGGAAGTCTCACGTCGGGGCGTAGATGGTGAACCCATCCGCGTGGCCGTGTTAAAGGCCGGCGATTATTTTGGGGAAATGTCCTTGCTTGATGACCGTCCGCGTATGGCCACCGTCGCCGCCATGGAACCGGTGCGCGTCTTTCTCCTTTATAAAGCCGATTTGGAAAAAATGGTGCGGCAAGTGCCGCATATCGGCTCGGCCTTAATGATGCATTTAGCGATGCTTTTGGCCGCGCGTTTACGCGCCTTGACGGATCGTTCACCGCTGTCGCTCGCCTCTACCGTTAAAGCCGGCAGCGTCGTTTAATCCATGAAAATCTCTGGACGCACATTAATTCCCATCGGTCTGTTTTTTGTCGGGGGGTACTTTATTTATCGTGTGCACGACATTATGCTGCCCTTCGTCTTGGCGGCGACGCAAGCGTATTTATTAAGCCCTATAATTCGTTTTTTCGAAGTGCGTGGCGTGCGCCGGGGTCCCGTCGTGATTTTGCTCTATGTGGTTCTGGTCGTGGGACTGCTGACGGGGCTTTATTATGGGGGGACCATTATTTCTTCTGAAGCGCAAGAGGCTTCCGTCCAGATGCCGCTCTATGTGCAAAAAGCCGAACATTATTTAAGTGCATGGAAGCAGTCCGCTACTGTCGCGCGCGATGTGCCTTGGATGGTTCGCCCTCTCATCCTTAATACGCATCTCTTAGAAAGCATTACAGAACATGGCCGCTCCTGGCCGCAAGATATTGTGGAGCGCATGCCGTCTTTTGCCAGCGGATTATTGCCCATTTTTGAAATTGGTTTTTTGGTGCCCTTCATCGCCTTTTTTCTGATGCGTGAAGGTCATACGTTGCGCGAAACGGTGCTGCATTGGGTTCCCTCGCGGTATATCGAAATGGCGCTCAATATTTTAGTGGAGATTGATAACTCCTTGGGAAAATATGTTCGTGGTCTTTGCCTCGAAGCTTTTTGCGTCGGGATGCTAGCCTTCATTGGGTTTTCCCTTATTCATTTGGATTACGCCTTGCAGATCGCGCTCATCGTTGGATTAGCCAACGTCGTGCCCTATGTCGGCCCTGTCGTCGGGGTAATATTAGGCAGCGGCGTCGCGCTCTTTCAATGGGGCGACCCCAGCCGCATTGTTCCTGTCTTATTGGTCTGCATCGCGGTGCGCTTCATTGAAGATTGGTTTATTCAGCCCGTCGTCATGCGTCATTCGGTGCATTTGCATCCCGTCTGGATCGTCTTTTCCTTGATGGCTGGGGCCAAACTCTTTGGTTTCTGGGGCCTGCTTTTCGGCGTTCCTGCCGCCTGCATGACGAAAGTATTATTGAAAGTCATCTGGGGATGGTATCTATCGCAATACGGCTTGCGCACGTCCCCGCCCCTCTCCGAAGTCAGCCGTATCCCTCTGATTTAATCGACTTTGTGATCGACGGTGAAGGGCCATGTCCGGCGATAGCAATAGGTGAGAAGCAAAGACAACAACAGCAAGCCAATGTCGATTTTAAAGGTCGTGTGCGGAGAAAATGTTTCGGCGCCAAAACAGCCGCAGCTGGCCAGGTCGATATGGCGCCATAGGGCCGAGGCCATGACGGCTAAGAAGCTGACAAACAAGCCGCTCGCTACAGCAGCTGCTGCTTGTGTGTAAAGCCCGGCAATTAAAAATAAACCCGTCCAAATTTCAATCCAAGGAATAATCCAGGCCATCGGTAGGAGCCCGCTCGAAGGAAACAAGTGATAGTTCGCCATCGCCGCCGCAAATTCCGCCGCCGGCGCCAATGCCTTAGCGAATCCCGCATAAAGCAGAACGCCGCCAATAAGCAGACGCACCAGCAGTAGCGCATAAGCAGAGGGTGAAGCGTGGAGAGTCGAGGGTAGATTAGCATTACCCTCTACTCTTTTCCCTCCACCCTTTACTGACGTACTCATCGTCGTAACTCCCGTTCAATCGTGCGCGCGCCTTCGGATTCAAAAACGCCGCCCACCAGGCGTTCGTCATTCACAAAAAGAGTTGGCGTGGCATTTACCCCACGCGCTTGCGCTTCTTGACTATCGCTTTGGATGAGCAGGTCCACCGAGGCGTCGGCCATGCAGGCTTGAAAGGAGGATTCATTCAACTGCACGTCTTTGGCGATCGCCATATAATGCGTGGTGGCATCGAGCAGTGGCGACCATTCTTTTTGCCGTTCAAATAATTTTTCACCGTAGGGCCAGAATTTATTTTGACGCGCGGCACATTCGGCGGCATGCGCGGCGGTCATGGCGTTCTTATGAATCATCGTCAGCGGATAATATTTGAAATAGAGGCGAACTTTTCCTTGATAGGTACGTAAGAGTTCTTTGGTGAAAGGCTGGATACGCGCGCACATCGGACATTGAAAATCGGAATATTCGACAATCGTGACCTTGGCATGGGAATCGCCCTCTTGCCGGGCGGTGGGTGTCGCTAAAAGCGGGCCGTAAGCGGTGTAATTCTTAATAACTAACACAAGAATAACCGGTATGATCACGAGCAACATCGCGATATGGACCTTCTTTAATTTCATGACATGCATATCAAATCAAATTTGGGGCGCTTGCAAGAAGTCTTCTAGGGTGATACAAAAGAGACGAACTCCATGAGTTGGCCCCCTTTTCTTTGGCCCGTAGTTGCCGCCCTTATCGTTTCCGGCGTCGCCATTGCGTTAATTAATATGGCCTGGCGCGCGGAAGTGCGTGGCGCAACGCAACGGGCCGCCTTATTATCTCGCCTGGCTTGGGTGTCGCTCGGACTTATTATTGTTGTTAGTCTGATCGCCGCGCATGATCAACGTCTCGCCGGTAAAGCCAATACAGAACGCTTTTTTGAAAACGAAGCCGAGCGCATTCAGAAAACGGTGACGGCGCATATGCAGCAATATGAAGATCTGCTGCGCGGATGTGGCGAGTTTGTCGGCGCGCAACGTGTCGATTCAGGATTGTGGCAGCGCTATGTCGCATCCTTGGATGTGTCCAAACGCTTCGCCAATATTTATGGGATTGGTTTTGCGGCGCATGTCGCGCAAGCCGAGTTGGGGCATTTTCTGCAAGTCATGCATAACAATGGCGCCGCATGGACATTATCTCCTCAAGGCGAGCGTTTCGATTATTTTATCGTGCGTTTAATAGAACCGGCGGAAAACAATCGTGGTTTATTGGGCTATGACTTGGGTTCGGAATTAACGGCGCGCACAGCAGCGGAACGGGCCCAAGAGCGACATGCGGCTGCCTTAACGGGAAAAATGATTTTGCTGGATGATCCGGAGCACCGCGCTTTTCTTTTATTTTGGCCCGTGCAAAAAGTGGGTGAAGCCTCGCCCCAAGGATGGACGTTCTTACGTTTCCGCCAGGAAGATTTGCTCAAAGGAATTTTGCCCGAAGGGGGTGCTCCCTTCTCGCTGCAAGTTTTTGATGGACCTTTGCGCACTAAAGAGGCGATCTTTTACAACAGCGCCGGCTCGTTGTCTTCGTGGGATGAAAATGAAAATTCGTCGCTGACGTTGATGAAAGTCATTGATGTGGCCGGACGTCCATGGGCCTTAAATTTTACCGCGTCTTCCGGATTCGGCGGAGCGCAGTCGGACAATCATTCATGGGCGGTTACGGCGCTAGGGGTTGGGTTGTCCCTCGGGAGCTTTGGATTTTTTTGGGCCTACACCTCCGCGCGTCGCCGCGCTCAAATATTAACGCAAGAATTAACAACGTCCTTTAGAGAGCGCGAAAAAGCCTTTGCCGCCGGACCCAATGGCTTAATGATTTGCGACGCCGCGCAGCCCGATTGGCCATTGGTCTATGTTAACTCCCGCTTTGAACGCTTGACGGGCTATTCGGCGGCGGAAGTTATGGGACAAAATCCGCGCTTTCTTTATGGAAATGATCGCAATCAAAAAGGCTTATTGGAGATTCGCCGCGCCTTGCGCGAACAGCGCGAATGCCATGTGCTTGTGCGCAACTACCGTAAAGATGGATCGCCTTTCTGGAATGAATTGCATTTAACGCCGATTCGCAATGATCAAGGTCGTCTCACGCATGTGGCCGGAACCTTGCAGGATGTGACCGAGCGCGAACAATCGGAACGGCAATTAACGACGCAAGTGGCGGTCATTCGCGCCTTATCGGAAGCGCCCGATATCGAGGACGCGGCAACCCATATTCTCCAAGCGATTTGTGAAAGTCAGGAATGGGATTTAGGAACGTTCTGGAAAGTGGATCAACGTGCCGGTGTTTTGCGCTGCGTCGATGTCTGGCGCCCGCCGGAAATTGAAGCGACCGAGTTTGAACGCTTTGTGCGTGAAACCACCTATCCTAAAGAGATGGGCTTGCCAGGAATGGTTTGGGCCCGGGCCGAACCGTTATGGTATTCCGATGTGGTTAAAGAAGCCAAATTTCCCGAAGCCAGCATCATCGCCAAACAAGGATTAAATGGCGCCTGCGGATTTCCGATCACGGGTGCCCATGGTGTCTTAGGTGTGTTGGCCTTTTACAGCCGCCATATTTGGCCGCTAAATAAAAATCTTTTATTGCTAATGGCCGGGACCGCCAGCCGCATCAGTCACGAATTAGAGACGGAGCATGCAGTACAACAGCAGCAAGAGCTCACCGTGGTTGAACGCGGCATGGCCGAATTTTTAGGCGAAGGCTTGATCGCCATGGACCCGGAAGGATTTTGCATTTATGCCAATGCCACTGCCGGTAAATTGCTGGGCATCGCGGCCCGTCAGTTATTAGGACAACATATTCCCGATATGCTGCAACCCGCGCGCATCATGGCGAACGGCATGGTGGAATCGAGTCCTTTAAGACGGTCCCTGCAAATGCGGCAACCCGAACATTATTTGGACGGTCAATATGTGGTTCGCCATGACGGCGCGGTGATGCCGGTGGCTTTAACCACCTCGCCGATTTTGGATAAAGAAGTGATTCAAGGGGTGGTGGTCACATTTGTCGATGCGTCGCAGCGTCAAGCGACGTTTGATGAGCATCGCCGTTTACTCCTGGAAAAAGAACGCGAGATTCAAGAACTTCGCGAAGCCTTGACGCAGGCGCAAAATAAACCCAAAGAACAAGCGGTGTCTCCCGAAATTATCAGCAAGCTGCGCGACATTCTCAAAGAAATCTCGTAAAAAACTCTTGCAAATCGCCGGCTTTTGTCCCACTCTACTCCTATGGGGCGTCTTGCTGTGCCAATTACGAAGGATGATTTACGGCGGGCCTTGCACAAGCAAGAGTTTATCATCCACTATCAACCCCAAGTCGATATTGCCTCTGGACGTATTGTTGCTGCCGAAGCGTTGGTGCGTTGGGAAATTCCCGGATTAGGACTAATTCCGCCGCTTGATTTCATTCCCTTAGCCGAACAAACCGGATTTATCGTGCCTATGGGGGAGTGGGTATTACGTACCGCTTGCCATCAGGCGCGGGCCTGGGAAAAAGCCGGCTTGCCGGCGCTGGGAATGGCGGTTAATTTGTCGGCGCGACAATTTCAACAACAAGATTTAGCGGCGCAAATTTCTGACGCGCTGCAAAAATCTGGCCTAGCGCCGCATTTGCTCGATCTGGAAATCACGGAAAGTCATGCCATGCAAGATGCCGATTTTACGCTCTCGGTATTTCATGACCTGCAAAGCATGGGCGTGCGGATCTCGATTGATGATTTTGGCACGGGCTATTCCTCCCTCGGATTTCTCAAGCAATTTCCTATTAACACCTTAAAGATTGATCGCTCTTTTGTAAAAGATTTGGGGCAGGATCCTAAAGACGAAGCCATTGTCTCAGCCATTATTGTTTTGGCCCACCGTCTGGAATTGGATGTAGTGGCGGAAGGGGTGGAAAAAGAAACGGAATTGGCGATCCTGCGTAAACATCAATGCAACCGTATGCAGGGCTACCTGTTTAGTAAGCCCGTCGCGGCGGCCGAGCTCGAGGCGCTTCTGCGCTCGGGAAAAACTTTATAATTAACTATGGGATTGCCCCTCCACATTCTTTTATTGGAGAGTTCTGAAGACCGCGCTTTAACCATTTTGCGCATGTTGAAAAAAGGGGGATATCGCCCCCAATCGACGCGGGTTCAGACTTTATCTGAATTTGAAAAAGCCCTTTCTCTAGAACCTTGGGATATGGTGTTAGCGAATGAATCGCTGCCCGAATTGCCGCTCGGTTCCGTCTTAGAACAACTTAAAAAATTGGACCGCGATATTCCTTGTATCGTCGTGTCATCCGGTGATTCAGAAAATCAGGCTCCTTGGTTGATGGCGGCTGGCGCGCAAGATTTTGTGCGCATGACCGATCTGTCGCGCTTGTGCCCGGCCATTGCGCGCGAACTCAAAGAAGTGTCTGTCCGGCGCGATCGTCAGCAAGCGCAAGAAACGTTGCAGCATCAAGCGCAATTTGATCCCCTAACCAATCTGCCGAACCGCTCGCTTTTTGTCGATCGTCTCACCCTGGCGTTGGCGCATGCCGCGCGGGAACGAAAAATGTTGGCGATTGCCTTCGTGGATTTAGACCGCTTCAAAACTATTATCGATACGTTGGGTCATGGCATCGGTGATCAAATCTTGCGCCAGGTGGCAGATCGTTTATTGGCCTGTTTGCCGAAAGACGGCACGTTGGCCCGTCTAGGCGGCGATGAGTTTGTGGTGCTCTTGCCGCAAATCGATCGCGCCGATAAAGCCGTGCAGCTCGCGCATAAATTGCTGGAAGCCCTACAACCCGCTTTTCAATCGAAAGGCCATGAACTGCATATCACGATCAGTATTGGAATCAGCTTGTATCCCTATGACGGGGAAGATCCGGACACGTTATTGAAAAATGCCGACACCGCGCTTTACCGGGCCAAGGAGCAAGGCCGGAATAATTATCAACTCTATACGCCAGCCATGAATGCGCGCGCCTTTGAGCGCTTGGCGATGGAAAACAGTCTGCGTAAAGCGCTCGAGCGGCATGAATTCCAAATTTATTATCAGCCGCAGGTGGATACTCACACCGGCGACATCATCGGCGTAGAAGCGTTAATTCGCTGGCAGCATCCGGATTTGGGTATCGTCTATCCGTCAGAATTTATCGGCTTGGCGGAAGAAACCGGCTTAATCGTTCCATTGGGCGCTTGGGTGTTGCGCACGGCGTGCGCGCAAAATAAAGCCTGGCAGGAGGCGGGACTGCCGCCTCTTGTGACCGCCGTCAATTTATCAGCGCGTCAATTTCAGGATCGGCAATTGGTCGATAATATTGTGGGCATTTTGGCGGATACGGGTTTAGACGCCAAAAACCTAGAACTGGAAATTACGGAAAGTACGGCCATGCAAAATGCGGATTACTCCAATGTCGTGCTCAAAGAGTTAAAGCAGCGGGGTATTCAAATTGCGCTCGATGATTTTGGAACGGGATACTCCTCCTTATCCTATTTGAAAA
>Ga0105239_10010331_pt1 | contig 10451 bp, 8 predicted proteins | sample KBSC44metaG_FD_92761 | JGI IMG/M metagenome (GOLD analysis project Ga0105239, IMG submission 92761) | Corn rhizosphere microbial communities from Kellogg Biological Station, Michigan, USA - KBS C4-4 metaG | ecosystem: Host-associated > Plants > Roots > Rhizosphere > Soil | place: Michigan, USA...
CAGATCGTAGCCGAGGAGCGTGATCAGGGGGTTGATACTGTTCCGGACACCGTGGCGCCAGACGACGATCCGCTCCTTGAGACCGCGGGCGCGGGCGGCCAGGATATAGTTTTCGTTCATCACATCGAGCAGGTTGCCGCGCATCTGGCGCATGATGCTCGCCAGCTCTCGGGTTCCCAGCACGAGAGTGGGCAGGATCAGGTGCTCCCCGATATCCAGTACCTTTCCGAAGGGGGAGAGCGTATCGTAGTTCGGGCTCTCCATCCCGCCGATCGGCAGCCAGCCGGTCTTCTGCGCCCAGAGCAGGGCGAGCAGGGCGACAAAGAAGCCGGGGAGCGAGATCCCGGAGAAGGCGATGATCGATATCAGCCGATCGACAAAGCCATTCTTATGCTGCGCGGCGTAGACACCCATCGGGATCGCGATCGCCCAGCCGAAGATCATCGTGCTGACCGAAAGCAGCAGTGTCGCCAGCGCATACCGGCCGATCAGCGTGAAGACCGGCAGCTTATAGAAGAACGAGTAGCCGAAGTTGCCGACCACCGCGTTTTTCAGCCAGTAGAAGTACTGAATATAGATCGGCCGGTCCAGCCCGAAGTCGTGGCGAAGCCGCTCGACCGTCTCCGGCTTGATCTGCGGATTGGCCTGCATCTGGCTCAGGAAGTCGCCGGGCGCCAGCTTCATGATGAAGAAGGAGATCAGCGTGATCCCCAGCAGGAGCGGGATCATCTGGAGCAGTCGCCGAAGGATGAAACGCAGCATGGTTCGTTCGCCTCTCCTTACCGCGTTATCCGCACGGCGTGGGTGTCGTAGACCTCTTCAAGGTTCCAGTAGACGTCACCGCCCAGTCCGTAGCTCGGCGTCGGCTTGATATTGCCGAAGTGGTTCCGCACCGCCGTATAGTCCTCGCCGTAGGTCGTGAAGATCATCGGCTGCTGTTCCCCGATGATCTCCTGCCAGTCGTCGTAATACTTCTTGCGCTTGGCCGGGTCCAGCTCGCGGGCGCCCTGGGCGAAGTCCCGGTCGATCCGCGCCTCCCAGTCGGTCACCGGCTTCTTCTGCCGCGGCCACCACTGGTGCTGCGGACCGTTCGAGCGCCAGATCGTCGCGCCGCTGTTCGGCTCCGGTCCGCCGGTAAAGCCCAGATAGGTCACCTGCCAGTCGTAGGGCGGGGCATTCACCCGGCGGATCAGGTCGTTAAAGCTGATCGGCGTAAACTTGGCATCCAGCCCGATCGCGCGCAGGTTGCTGGAGAGGATCGTCGAAATCGATTTGCGCGCCTGGTTCTCGGTATTGGTGATGATATTGAACGTCACGCGCTTGCCCTTGTAGAGCAGCATGCCCGTGCCGTCATCGGTCAGTCCCATATCCAGCAGCATCTTGCGCGCCCGCGCCGGGTCGTAGGGGTACTGCTTGACCTTCGGATCGAAGTACTGCGTGTCCGCGGGCGTCACCGGCGCGTAGAGCGGATGCGCCAGGCCCAGGAGTATATTGTTACAGATCCCCTGGCGATCGATGGCGTAAGAGCAGGCCTGCCGGAACCGTTTGTCCTGAAACAGACTGAGCAGCGTCTTATCCATCGTCGAGTTCGGGTTCATGTTGAAGCACAGATACCCGAAGCCCCAGTCCGGTCCGCGATCGACCACCGTATAGTTGTCGCGCTTGGCGTAGCGGGCGATACTCGGGTACTGCAGCGCCGGGATCGGCAGCGTGTCGCTGCCGCCGGCGCGGAAGTTGAGCGTCATCGCGTTCGTATCGGGCACGATCAGGTACTGGAACGAATCCAGGTACGGCAGCTTCTGGTCGAACTGCGTGCGCCAGAAGTACGGGTTCGGCTTCAGGATGATCCGCTGGCCGGGCGCATAAGAGTCCATCAGGTACGGGCCGCAGCCGACAAACGCCGACGGCGGCGTATCGATACCCCAGGAGGAGTTGAACTTGCCCGCCTTATAGACCGGCTCCATCACATGCTTGGGGATGATCGGCACCGAAAACAGATCCAGCGCCGGCGCCCAGCGCGCGGGCAGCGTGAACCGGATCGTCCGATCATCGATCTTCTCGTACTTGAACGGCGTCGGCTTCGTCGTCCCGTCGGGCTGCGGGACATCGATCATCTCGTTCTCACGGAACTGACACTGGATATTGGGATCGTAGATCACGTCCAGGGTGAAGACCACGTCATCGATCGTCAGCGGCTGCCCATCGCTCCACTTCAGGTTCGGGCGGAGCGTAAAGGTATAGGTCAGCCCATCAGGACTGATCTTCGGCAGATCCGCCAGACGCGGAATGTACTTCAGCGTAAAGGCATCGCGCCCGGCAAGGACATCGTAAAAGACCCCCGCAAGCCCCGCCGAGTCGGCATCGTCGGCCACGATGATATTGAAGGTCTTGGGATCGGAGAGGAACGCGCCGCTCATCGAGCCGCCGTACTTCCCCCGGGTCACGACCGGCTCTTTGTTATGGTCGGTCGGGTAGACCAGCGGCGGGTCGTTCCCGAACCGGCTGTGCGTCGTACATCCCGCGAGCAGCGCCGCGACCAGTGCGGTGGCCGCAGCCGTCAGAAAGCGGCGAGGGGTCATAGCCTGGCCTTCTCCTCTGCATCGGCGCGTGTTCCGGCGCCCAGCGTCTGCTCCACCCAGTGGCAGGCGGCCCAGTGCGGCGCCTTCTGTCCGATACGGGCGCGATAGTCGAGCAGGGGCGGCATCTGCTGCCGGCAGATATCCATCGTATGCGGGCAGCGGCCGGCATAGGGACAGCCGTTCTCGCTCGGGCCGGTCATACTCTCGGCGTTCTCCTGGATCGGGGCGCGCACCGTGCGGTGCGCCCGCTCCGGGTCCGGCTCCGGGATCGCGGCCAGCAACTCCTGGGTGTAGGGCTGCAGCGGATGGGTAAAGAGGTCCTCAGCGTTGCACAGCTCCAGGATACGGCCGCTGTACATGACCGCGATCCGGTCGGCGAGGATACGCACGACGCTCAGGTCGTGCGAGATAAACAGCATCGTCAATCCCAGTCGCTTCTGCAGGTCCAGCAACAGGTTGACGATCTCCGCCTGGGTCGAGACATCGAGCGCGGACACCGGCTCATCGGCTACCAGGAAGCGCGGCTCGACCGCCAGGGCGCGGGCGATCCCGATCCGCTGGCGCTGTCCGCCGGAGAACTCATGCGGGTACCGGTTCCGGACATCGGCCGGCATGTGCACCAGCTCCAGCAGCCGCTCGACCTCGGTCGCGCGTTCCGCCGCGCTGGTCATCCCGCGGAGCTCCAGCGCCTCACCCAGAATACGCCCGACCGTCATGCGCGGGTTAAAGGCGCCATAGGGATCCTGGAAGACGATCTGCATCTCCCGGCGCAGGGCGCGCAGGTCACTGTGGGAAAGCTGGAAGACCTCTTTGCCGTTAAAGCGGCAGTTGCCGGATGTCGCCTCGATCAGGCGCAGGATCAGCCGTCCGGTAGTGCTCTTACCGCTCCCGGACTCGCCGACCAATCCGAGCGTCTCTCCCGGTTCGATCGAGAAGCTGACATTCTCGACTGCACGAACGACTCCGCTCTGGCGGCCGGTAAGACCGCCCTTCTGCGGAAAGTGTTTGACCAGGTTCTTGACTTCCAGCAGCGGTGTGCCGGTTCCGTCTCTCAAACGCGTACCTTATCCTGGGTGGGATTCACGAACGGGTGCGCCGGGTTGTCGGCCCGTCGCAAGGACGAGAGCGGCGAATGGCGCAGGAAGGGATTGTCGTGGATTAGCTGTATTAGTGTACCTTACCTACAAACCGTTCCGTTTCCTCCCTGGAAACGGGCGAGCCGGGCGAGCGATGGCGTAGTTCACGTCGTCATACGTTATGCCTCGCCGGTAGCAACGTGTTTTTCGTTGCCCGACGGTGATTCTGTCCACGATTTCGTCCACGCGGTTTGGGTAGAGTAGTAGAGTCGACCGATCTACCGGCAGGCGGCGTTCGTCCCGGAGAACTATCTCCCATCGCTGCATCTGCAGAATGGCGCTCTCCATCCTGCCAGGATCGGATCACGTCTAGCCCCGGATCGGATACGCCGCATCGTATCCGATCCGGGGCTCTTTTTTCGGAGCCGTTTGTGTCGTCCGCTAACTGGCAAACGAGAAAGAGGGGAGAAAACGTGACGACGAAATGTCAGGGTACCGTACCCCATTCCCGCGGTCAGGTGCAGGGCCGGATACGGCCGGCGCCGGCAGAAGGACCTTTCGGGGCCGTGTCCTTTGTCGGCAGATCGCCGAAGCCGTCGACCTTCGTTGAACGAGACGAAGGAAAAGAGACATCGCCCGCCCGGAGAGAACTCCGGGCGGGCGATGGTCCGTGTTAATCGAGGGCGTGCCGCTTCACCACACCGTGGCGTTCGAGTAACCGCTGCCGCCCCATCCTTCGGTTAGCAGGTACTGAACATTGAACGTGCCCAGGTTCATTCCGTGGCTTGCCCAGGCCTTAAAGTGGTTGCCCGTGGTGACGGTGTGGTTATGCCCCGTGCTGTTCGGCGACGACCGGGTGCTGAAATATTGCCAGAAGGTCGCCGTGCCCTGGATGGACGGCTGGTTTACCTGCTGATGCTTATAGATGGTGTAGTTTGATCCATCTGAGGAGACCGTGCCGACATAGGTGCCGGTCGGGGCGGAACCGGTCCAGATCTCGTTGATGTAATACTCGATCAGAGGACTGGTTGTCCATCCATAGATACCGAACGTTCCGCCGCCGGAGTTGGAATAAGCGCCGCAGTTGTAGCCTATCGTCCGGTATCCCCCCGGGTTCCAGCCCTTCCCGCAGGTGAAGTCGCCGGGGAAGTTGGACCAAGAGACGCTGTAGTTACCGGCGTTTCCCAGGGTCATAGATAGCGATCCGCTGCTAGTAGACCGCCAGAACGACCAGAAGAAGCCGCCCTGATATCCCGTCCCGCTTGTTGTGATCGTCTGGGCGCTTGCCGCCGGTGTAATACCGAACGCCAGTACGCAGGATGACACGGACACCAGAGTACTGAGTAGTGCTGTTGCCTTCACAGGCTTTCCCTCCATCGATGGATTGGACTGACAGGGCGATAAAGATAGTACGTTGAGCCGCAATAACAGCATCTCTATCAGATTGCGGGCAGGCTGTAGCTCGTGGCTGGCACTGCCGGATGTCGGCGAGCTGCAGCAGTAAAGGAAAGATGTCTGAGCCTGCGACGGTCTGGCAAGCGGTCTTTGCTATCACGTGACAGTAAAGACCGCTCATTGCTGTGTGCGCAGACTATTGCGATTATAGCAATTAAACCTAAGTCTGTCAAGAGCGAAGCGCCTCTATTTTCGTGTGGGCCATCGCTACAGAAGAAACTGTCGCAGGGGAACGGGGTACAGGTCGCTCTTTCTGTGATTCCACTATTTCTTAACGGTGTCGCGACACACACGAAAACCCTGATCGGAGCTGCGGAAATTCGTCGGGTTGCTATTGCCGCGGAACGAAAGTGCGCAACTGGAGGCGACACCGACCCAGCCGCCGCCCTTCCAGACATGGTAGTAGCCGCCGGAGCTCCCTTTAGGGTCGATACCGGGACCCTTCAGGTCTCCGTACCAGTCCCAGCACCATTCCCGGACATTGCCGGACATGTCGTAGAGCCCCAGCTCGTTGGGCACCTTACTGCCGACAGAATGCGTTCGGTTGTGATTGAGCTCTAACAGCCGCCGTTGCCACAGCTCCGAGAGCGGTTTGTCGCCGGCGTTGATGTAGTACCAGGCGACTTTGCCGACATCGTTGCTGCCGCTGTAGGTGTAACTCTTGCTCCTCTGCCCCCCGCTGGCCGCATACTCCCACTCCGCCTCCGTCGGTAGCCGGTAGCCATCCGCTCCCGCGTTGATCGTTACTATCCACTTGTTCGGGTCAAGATCGACGCCGAAAACCGGGTCTATCTTATTGTTCGGGTCTTTCTTGCTCTTGTCTATCGTATAGTACGGTCTCAAGCCTTCCTTCAGACTTCTCTTGTTACAGTACTCGATGCAGTCGTACCAGCTGACGTTTTCTACCGGCAAGTTGTCGCCCTCGGAATCCGACGGATTGCTTGCCATGACGTTAACCCACTCGCGCTGGGTGACTTCGAACTTGCTGATAAAAAAACTGGATACCCTGGCTCTCTTCGCATAGAAATTGGACTTTGTATCCTTAAACGTCCCCCCTTGTACGAACACCAGGGGATTAGGAGCGGTTTGCCGTGGGGCGCTGGCGGCAGTCGTCGGGATCGCTAAAAGCGAGTTCAGGAGTAAGAGGGCTATCGTCATGTAAGCGTTTTTCTTGAGGAGGCAGACATCTCAGGCTTGCAGGAGGCCGGCGTCATGGACGCCGGCCTCGGCGAACTTATACGAACGAAACGAGCGATGGTGACGGGATCTGGCTACCAGATCGTCACGTCAGCGCCGCCGCTGCCGCCCCAGCCCTCGGTGTCAAAGAACATCATCTGCATCGTCGAGCCCAGAGGGACTCCTTTCTGCTTCCAGGCATAGAAGTGGTTACCCGTATTGATGGTGTGGTTCTGCCGCAGCGTGTTCTGCTGCTGGCGGCTGCTATAGACCTGCCAGAAATAGACATTGCCGTTGGGGCTCGATCCGTACAGCTGCCGCTTATACATGTCGTACGGAGCTCCATCACTCCAGAAGGTGCCCAGATAGGTGCCGTCATTGGGCTTGTGCGTGCCCCAGAACTCGTTGACATACCACTCCGTCTGCGGGTTTTGCATCCAACCGTACATGCCTGCCGTCCCGCCGCCGTTGTTCCAGTAGGTGCCGACGTTGTAGTTCACAACGCGCGCTCCCCCGGGATTCCAGCCTTTGCCCATCGTACAGTCGCCGATATTGGTCCAGCTGGTCGTGAAATGGCCGCCGCTCAGCAGCGTCAGGGAGGCGGAACCGCTACCCGATCGCCAGAATGACCAGAAGAAGCCGCCCTGGTAGCCGGTTCCGCTGGTGGTGATCGTCTGAGCGTTTGCCTGCGGCGCTCCTCCAAACGCCAGCACACAGGACGCCGCAGACACGAGTGCACCAAATACTGCCTTTTTCTTCATCGAACATTCCTCCATAAATAAGTCAGGTTGACCGAAACGCGATGCAAATCGAGTTTGCATCGCTGTGCGGGTAAGCCGCAGCTTGTGGCATCAAGTGCCAGATCTTTGTGTCAAGTCACTGCCGTCTTTAATGCGGGCCGGTGGCATGCAGCTGTTCGAGCAGACGCTGCTTCTGCTCTGGCGGAAGATTGGCGTGCTTGAGCTGCTCGGACTGGAAGTCGATCGCTTGCTGCCGGAAAGCTGTATCCGTCTTCGCACGTTCCGTCGCCGATTGGACTCGCGGTCCCGATGTCGCTGCCTGTTGATCCGCTTTATCGCTGCACCCCGCGGTGACAGCAGCCAGGACAAGGAAGAGGACGTACCCGGTGATACGCCATGCCTTCGCCGCTCTTCCCGCCTCTCCGCCCTTCATGGATCGATACATAGCCTCTCGTCCTCAACGCGATCTCTTCTCACGCACCGCGCCCGGGGCGAATCGGCCGGGGGGGCGGTACGCTGCTCCATGCCGCCGGCGCGCCGGCCGTCGTTTTACGGGGTTACCGGCTATTTGCGCAGAAGGTTGCGGTAAAGCCGGCACTGGCGAGCTGATCCGGGGACAGACAGTGCATCGTGGGGAACACGAGATCCGGGAAACCCATCGATACCTGACCACCCTTGCCGGAGTTCTCCGGGCATACCCGCAGCCACTTCGCGTGTCCGTCCGCAAGCACGAAGTTGGCGCCGCCGTTGATCGAGCCATCTCCCCGCAAGGTGAAGTTGCCGTGTCGCTCGGCGATCACCGGCGACTGCCAGGCGCCATTCACCCCGGTACCGGCCATACTGTCGACCTCGAAGGGGTTCGTGACATCGCCAAAGTTCCAGACAAAGAACTTACCGCTCTTCATCACCGGCTCCGGATAGGGGGCGCCGCCATCGACAGCGCCGGAGCATTCGTAGAGCAGGACGACGCTCGCAGGGCTGCCGATATTGGCCAGCGTGGCCGTCTTTGTGTTCGAGTAGTTGCCGTTCGCATCCGGTCCCTGCCACTCCCAGAAATGGTTGTTGGAGGAGACGAAGGTGTTCTCCGCATAGGAGATAAGGTTGGCCTGCTGTCCCGCGTCGGGGCGGCGCGGATCATCCGGGCAGACAAAGGCGGCCCGGCTTTTCACGTACGGATAGAGATGACCGGCCCATCCCTGTCCGGCGGAACCCCATCGCTGAGAGAAGATATACATCTCATCGTAGTCCTGGGTGTACATCATGTAGGAGGTGCCGAGCTGCTTCATGTTGGAGAGGCAGGAGATCTGTCGCGCCTTCTCTCGTGCCTGTGCGAAGACAGGGAATAGTATCGCCGCTAATATAGCGATAATTGCGATAACAACGAGAAGCTCGATCAGTGTAAAACCGGATTTGCCGTTACCACGGCGGTTGTGTTGCATCGTCAGTTCCTTCTTCGGCGGAGACTATCATTGCGTGGGGCGATCCCTCCGCCGCATGTCCGTCCCAAATCGCTGCCCATAGCGACTGTTGCGTCTTTGGGGCATTTGCAAGGTTAGTTGCAAATAATAGAGCTATGATTGCATTAAGACTTATCGCTTCGTCTAAAACGGATGACTTACAGGTAAGGTTAAATCATCTGCTTGTGGGGAGGTGAGACTGGCTGCTCGGGGGACAAAAATGATCCCCTGCGTCATCTTTGACAGAGATTGTAGAGCGCGTGCTTTATCGGCCCTCCTCTTCGATGTGGAAACGATATATCATCCTAGCATCAGGGGGCGCGATTTGTCAATAGGCAGCCGAAATAGATGCCCGCGTTTTGATGTCGTAGTGCCCGACCGGTATAATTGGGCTTACATGAGATCGGCGAGGCCAACTATCCGCGATGTCGCTTTGCGAGCAGGGGTCAGTCCGAATGTGGTCTCGCGGGTGTGCAATCCGAAATCCAAAGGCTATGTTTCGGAAGCGGCGCGACAACGGGTTCTGGAGGCCATTCAAGCGCTGGGCTATCGGCCCGATTCGAGAGCGCAGTTTCTGCACAGCGGACGAACCTCCACCATTGGCTTCTACTCGGGGAACGGCACCCTCCGCCTGGAGATCGAGTTCGCCCGCGCCTTACTCGACGGCCTCCAGTCGGCCTGCGAAGAGATGAACATCGATCTCTTGATCTTCCATAACGTGGAACATCACTCCCCGCAGGAGATCGCCGCTATGCTTGCCAACTCCAAGGTCGATGGCATCGTTCATCATCCCTCCGAACGGGATGCGCCGCTTTCGCACTTACTTTCATCCCTGAGTAAAAGTAAACCGATGGTCCGTATCGGGGAGCCGTACCCGGGGATTCCGGCGGTCTTGGCGGAGGATCAAGAGGGGGGGCGGCGTATGGCACGGCACCTGTTCGACCGGGGGCACCGCCGGGTTCTCTTTCGGCGGGAACCGTTCTTTATTGAATCCGCGCGTCGCCGGTATGCCGGGTTCTGTCAGGCGGCCGAACGACTGGGAATGAGTGTCGTAGCCACCGCCGCCGAGGACATCTCGGATGACCTGACCACGGAGGAGCAGCGATTGCTGCGAAACTTCCGGGCGGAAGGGATTACCGCGGTCGCCAGCTGGAGAGATTGGTCCGCCGCTAAGGTACTCCTTTTCTGTGAGCACAGCAGTATTAACGTTCCCAAGGATATCGCCGTGGTCGGTTTCGATGGCATGACTCCCGAATTTTGCCCGGACACGATCCGGTTGACGACACTGGTCATCGAATGGCAGCGGATCGCCGGCTTTGCCGTGGAACGACTGTTCGACCTCATCGAGAATCGGCCGGTACCGGAGGAGGTCATTCATCCCTGCTCTCTCTATATAGGGAACACCACATGACACCTCCCGCCCCGGGTGGCAGGTCGGCTCATCGGCGAAAGCCGACGCTAAAAGATGTCGCGGATGCCGTCGGCGTCAGCGTCATGGCGGTATCGAGCGTCGTCTCCGGGAAAGCGTCGACGGTCCGCGTGTCAGAGGGAACGCGGCAGCGCATCCTGGATGCGGTCGAGGCATTAAACTACCGGCCGGACGTCTTCGCCCGCTCGCTCATCCTGCAGCGGACGGGGACCGTGGGGTTCTACAGCGGGCTCGGGCATATCAATACCTCCGACCTGTTTGTCCGTGAGGTCTTCCAGGCGGTGGCGCTGGGACTTCAGGAGTACGATCAGGACGTACTCATCTACAGCAGCGTTTATAAGGATCGACACGCGTCGCTCGTCGATCGGGTTCTCAGTCGCAAGATCGATGCGATCATCGCCCTGGTGACCAGCGAGGATGAGAGCCTGATCGACGCCCTGCGCCGCAATCACATCCCCTGCGTCCTTATTGCGGAGCCGCTGGAAGGGCTGAAATCCGTGACGGCGGATGACGTGGAGGGGACGGTCGCAATGGCGACG
>Ga0105239_10010332_pt1 | contig 10451 bp, 11 predicted proteins | sample KBSC44metaG_FD_92761 | JGI IMG/M metagenome (GOLD analysis project Ga0105239, IMG submission 92761) | Corn rhizosphere microbial communities from Kellogg Biological Station, Michigan, USA - KBS C4-4 metaG | ecosystem: Host-associated > Plants > Roots > Rhizosphere > Soil | place: Michigan, USA...
CTCTGGGGCACCCAGGGCTTGAGCCAAACACCGGATGATCCGGACCCAACACCGCAGCTCAGCAGCTGTCACGCAGCCACGCCGAGAGCGGCACACACACCATGACACTGAACCAGGGCTGTGCAATTGGGGGCGCCGACGACCCTCGTGCAGATCTCGCCGAGGGAGCAGAGCGCAGAGAGTCAGGCCAGGACGTCGCGCAACTGGCGCAGGAAGAACCATGGCGCGGCAGGCATCCCCACCGTGACGATGGCGGCCAGCCCGTAGGCGACCCATCCCGCGGTGTCGCTCTCGGTCGCCATCAAATACGTGCCGATACCGATCAGCGTCGTCGCCGCGCCGATCGCGGCCGCAATGACGAGGGAACTGCGTAGCCAAATCTGGTCGACGGCGGCGGTCGGAAAGCCGACGCGGCTGGTCGCAGGCGGCACCACGCCGCGGCGGATGGCAGGACCACCGACCGTGCTCAGTCTGGTAGTGGCCGCGACGGGATCGCCGAACCCTGCCCGCGCCGTGGACTCAGCGCGGATAGCGGGCTTCTGGGCCCCGTTGACCGCCGAGCGCCTGGCCCGGATCAGCAGCGGCACCGCACCGACGATGACGGCCGCCGATATCGCGATCACCGCGTACAGCAGCCACGGCGTATCCGATTCCGAGGCCGTGACGGTGTGGTTGGTGCCGAGGTCGACCAGCGCCACCACTGCGGCCACTCCTGCCCCGAGGGCGGTCAACCAGAGCGCCGCGCACACCCCTGCCAGGATCCGGTCGGTTTGATCCAACGTGCCGGGATTGAGCCGTGGCCGGCCCGCGTCGTCTTGAGTCATCAACAGTTGGTCTGCCAGTCGTTGTTGTTCTGCGACGCGATCGTCTGACCGTCGCTGGTGGTGATCGAACAGTTCAGCCTGCTCAACCGCAACAGGCTGGACGCCTGCACCGAGCCGAACTCGGACATCGAGATCGGGGTCACCGTCAGTGACCACGGGATGTACACGTTCTGTTGGGTGCGCTGCCGGCCCGACGCGTCGGTGTAGGTGACCGAGATGCGGTCCAGCGGCGCCTTCGTGCCGGTCACGGTGTACGTGATGAACCTCGGCCCGGCCTGCGCGCTCGTCGTGGGCGGTGCTGCCGACGGCGGCGGAGGAGGCGGCGCCTCGACGACGGGCGCGCTCGGCTCCTGGGTGACGGTGACCGTCTCCGGCGGCGGGGGCGGTGGTTCCTCGGTGGTCGGGGGCGGCGGCGGAGGGGGCGGCGGTGGCGGAGGCGTCGTCGTCGGTGTGGTCGTGGTGATCTCGTCCTGCACTGGCGGCGCGGACTTGCTGGTGCTCGTCGACGGCGACGCCAGGTTGTCGTTGTCGGTGCGGGCGACCAGCACGGTCACCGACGTGACCAGCGCGACTGCCGCGATGATGGCGACCACGCCGACGATCCACGGCCACCGCGGCGGTGGTTCGTCGCTGGCCAGCTCGGGCACCGGCTCGTGGGTGTCGTAGTCGTAGAGCGCGGGGTCCGGCGGAACGTAGGGCCCGCTGGTGAACTGCTCGGATTCCGGGGCGGAGTACGCCCGAGAATAGATCTCGGTCTCGCCCGTGCTGGGAGTTTCCTGCGCCGGTTCGTCCGACCCAGGAGGATTCGGCCCGCTCATCTACGCCTGTCCTTCTCGACTGCCAATCGGCGCGACGTCACCTCGGAGACTGTGACTGACCGTGCCTCGGCAACAGTACCCAACGGGACGGTTGAGCGGATCTCGTGACGCCGTACGACGGTCAACTGGGGCCGTATCGTGACCCTGCCCGGGTCAGTGCTTCTCGGGTCCGGTGTAGTACTCGAACACGAGGCCCGCGGCCGACGCGAGTACGAATACCGCGCCCGCTGCGATCAGCCAGGGCAGCCACAGCGCGACCGCCACCGCGGCGACCGACGCGGACAGCGCGATCAGCAGCGGCCACCAGCTACCGGGGCTGTAGAAGCCGAGCTCCCCAGCACCGTCGGAGACCTCTGCGTCCTCGTAGTCCTCGGGCCGGGTGTCGAGGCGACGCGCGACGAACCTGAAGAACGTGCCGGTGATCAAGGTCAAGCCCGTGGTCAGCACCAGCGCGGTGGTACCCGCCCATTCAATGCCGCCGTAGGCATAGAGGGCCGTCAGCGTTCCGTACAAGACGGTGCAGAGGGCGAAGAACGCGGTCAGGAACTCGAACAGCCTGGCTTCGATGTGCATGCGATGTCCCTACTTGCTCGCCTGGGGGGCCTGCTCGCCGCGACGCGTGTCGAACGGGTGCGTGGTGACCGCCTCCGGCGGAAGGCCGATGGCCTTCAGCGCGTCGGCGTTCGTCCCGTCCGGGTGGTCCTCGCGGTACTGGAGGTAGGCCTTGAAGTCGTTGGGCTCCACGACGCGTACCTCGAAGTTCATCATCGAGTGGTAGGTGCCGCACATCTCGGTGCAGCGACCGACGAAGGCTCCGGTCCGCTCGATGGTGCTGATCTGGAAGACGTTGTCCGAGTGGTTGGCCGCGGGGTCGGGCATGACGTCCCGCTTGAACAGGAACTCGGGCACCCAGAAGCCGTGGATCACGTCGGCCGACGCGATCTGGAATTCGATGCGCTTGCCCTTGGGCAGCACCAGGATCGGGATCTCGGTGCTGGTGCCGACGGTCTCGATCTTGTCGAAGTTCAGGTAGGTGCGGTCCTCGGGGTTCAGTCCGCGGATCGGGCCGACGAGTTCCTCACCGTGTGCGTCCACGCCCTCGGGCTTGGACTCCATGGCGGCCTTGCGGGCCGGGTCGGCGCCGTCGTAGCTGAGCGTGCCGTCGGTGAAGGCGATCTTCTGGTAGCCGAACTTCCAATTCCACTGGAAGGCCGTGACGTCGATCACGACCTCGGGATTGGGGTCCTTGTGGAGCATCTTCTCCTGCACCACGACGGTGAAGTAGAAGAGCACCGAGATGATGAGGAACGGCACCACGGTGAGCACCAGTTCCAGCGGCATGTTGTAGCCGAACTGGCGCGGCAAGTCAGTGTCGGTCTTCTTCTTGCGATGGAACGCGCTTGTCCAGAAGATGAGGGCCCAGACGATCACGCCGACCACCAGTGAGGCGATCACGGATCCGATCCACAGCTCGCGGTTCAGCTTGCCTTCCGGAGTGATGCCGTACGGCCATCCGAGGCCAAGCACCTCCGACCAGCTGCACCCGCTGAGCAGGAGCGTCGTCCCACCCAAAACCACTGACAACGCGACCAATCGGAGCCCACGAGCGGACACGTTGGCGCCTCCTAGAAGTCGGTGAAGCTAGGCGAATACTACGCAGCGTAGACCACCGGTGGAACCGAGTCTCGACACACCTCGCCGAACCGGCATACTGGCGCGGTGTGCGGACTTCTGGCCTATCTGACTGATCCGTCCATCGGGGTCACCAACGAGCCGGTAGACGCGGTTTCCGGGGCCTCTCACCTGATGCGTCACCGCGGCCCCGACGAGCCAGGAACGTGGTCGGACGACTCCGCCGATTCCACCATCGTGATGGGTTTCAACCGGCTGTCGATCATCGACATCGCGCACAGTCACCAGCCGCTGCGCTGGGGTCCTCCCGAGGCGCCGGACCGCTACGCGCTGGTGTTCAACGGAGAGATCTACAACTACCTCGAGCTTCGCGAGGAGCTCACCCGTGAGCACGGCGACGTGTTCGCCACGGAGGGCGACGGCGAAGCGATCCTCGCCGGCTACCACTACTGGGGCACCGAGGTTCTGACTCGGTTGCGTGGCATGTTCGCCTTCGCGCTGTGGGACACCGTGGAGCGCGAGTTGTTCTGCGCACGCGACCCGTTCGGCATCAAGCCGCTGTACATGGCGACGGGTCCCGGCGGCACCGCCGTCGGCAGCGAGAAGAAGTGCCTCCTCGACCTTGCGCCCGTCGCGGGATTCGACGTCGCCATCGACGAGCGCGCCGTGCAGCACTACACGGTGCTGCAGTACGTACCGGAACCCGAGACGCTGCAGCGCGGCATCCGACGGCTGGAATCGGGCAGCTACGCCCGCATCCGGCCGGGCCAGACGCCGGTCGTGACGCGGTACTTCGCGCCCAAGTTCTCCGCCGTGCCGTTCGTCGCTGGCGATGAGCAGAAGCGCTACGACGAGATCACCGCCGTCCTCGAGGACTCGGTCGCCAAGCACATGCGGGCAGACGTGACGGTCGGCGCGTTCCTGTCCGGCGGCATCGACTCGACCGCGATCGCGGCGCTGGCCATGCGGCACAACCCACGGCTGATCACGTTCACCACCGGTTTCGAGCGCGAGGGCTTCTCCGAGGTCGACGTCGCGGTGGCGTCCGCAGAGGCCATCGGCGCGCGGCACGTGACGAAGGTGGTCAGCCAGGCCGAGTTCGTCGCTGCCCTGCCCGAAATCGTCTGGTATCTCGACGAACCCGTCGCCGACCCCGCTCTGGTGCCGCTGTTCTTCATCGCGCGTGAAGCACGCAAGCACGTCAAGGTCGTGCTCAGCGGTGAGGGTGCCGACGAACTGTTCGGGGGCTACACGATCTACCGGGAACCGTTGTCGCTGCGGGCGTTCGATTATCTGCCACGGCCGGTGCGCCGATCACTCGGCAAGGCGAGCAAGCCGCTACCCACCGGGATGCGGGGCAAGAGCCTGCTGCACCGCGGCTCGTTGACGCTCGAGGAGCGCTACTACGGCAACGCGCGCAGCTTCTCCGACGAGCAGCTGCGGGCGGCGCTGCCCGGATTCCGTCAGGAGTGGACGCACACCGACGTCACCGCGCCGCTGTACGCATCGTCCGACGGGTGGGATCCCGTCGCGCGCATGCAGCACATCGACCTGTTCACGTGGCTGCGCGGCGACATCCTGGTCAAGGCCGACAAGATGACGATGGCCAATTCACTGGAGCTGCGGGTGCCGTTCCTGGACCCCGAGGTGTTCGCGGTGGCCAGCAAGCTGCCCTACGACCAGAAGATCACCAGGTCCACCACGAAGTACGCGCTGCGCCGAGCCTTGGAGCCGATCGTGCCGGCGCACGTGCTCAACCGGCCGAAGCTCGGCTTCCCAGTGCCGATCCGGCACTGGCTGCGTGCCGGCGAACTTCTCGACTGGGCCTATGCGACGGTGGCGGCTTCGCAGGCGGGCCATCTGGTGGACCTGGACGCCGTTCGCCGGATGCTCGACGAGCACCGCAACGGCGTCACCGATCACAGCCGCAGGTTGTGGACCGTGCTGATCTTCATGCTGTGGCACGCAATCTTCATCGAGCACAGCGTGACGCCCGCGATCAGCGAGCCGCACTACCCCGTGCAGCTGTAAGGACAGCGCCCCCGACTATCTGTCGGCGCCGAGCGCCTCCGAGATCTCGGCGCCCGCGTCGGCGCCATAGGCATCGGAGATCCTGGCGATCGCCGCGGTCTTGTCCCACGTCCACTCCTGAGCGCCGGGCGCCTCGAACACCAGCACGGCGACCATCGATGCGAGCTGCGCTGCGCGCTCGAGGCTCAACCCGGCACTGCGCCCGGTGAGGAAGCCGGCGCGGAACGCGTCGCCGATGCCGGTCGGGTCGGCCTGATGCGTCTCGGGGACGATGCCGACGTGCACGACGTCTCCGGTGGACGACACCAGGTCGACGCCCTTGGGGCCCAGCGTGGTGACGCGGAGGCCGACCTGGCTCATCACCTCGGCTTCGGTCCAGCCGGTCTTCTGCAGTAGCAGTTCCCACTCGTAGTCGTTGGTGAAGAGAATGGCGGCGCCCCCGATTAGCCGCCGGATCTGCTCGCCGTTCATGTAGGCCAGCTGCTGTGACGGATCCGCGGCGAACGGCAGTCCGAGCGCACGGCACTCCTCGGTGTGCAGGAACATCGCTTCGGGGTCGTTTGCTCCGATGATGACGAGTTCCGGTGTGCCCGTTCGGGATACGGTGTCGGCAAGCTTGATGGTGCGGGCCTCGGACATCGCGCCGGGATAGAACGATGCGATCTGGGCCATGTCCTGGTCGGTGGTGCAGACGAACCGCGCGGTGTAGGCCGATTCGGCAACCAGCACGCTCTCACAGTCCACGCCGTGCGACTTCAGCCAACCGTGGTAGTCGTCGAAGTCCTTGCCCGCCGCCGCGATCAGGGTGACGTCGCCCCCGAGCACGCCGATCGCATACGCCATGTTGCCTGCGACGCCGCCGCGGTGGATGACGAGATCGTCGACCAGGAAGCTCAGCGACACCTTCTCCAGATGGTCCGCCAGCAACGCTTCGGAGAACTTGCCGGGGAACCTCATCAGATGGTCGGTCGCGATCGACCCGGTCACAGCAATGGTCACGAAACGTCACCCTTCATTCATTAAGCTCGTCTACATAAGCGTACCGAGGCGGGTCGCTGCGCTGGACCCGTGGTCTCGGCAGGACGGTGCGCTAGCCTAACAACGACATGGCAGGTCCATACCCGTACCCCGAATCGTTCCCCCAGCGCTCGCCCTATCCGAATCAGGTGCCATCGCCGTATCCCGGTGCGCTGCCGCCGCCCCTGCCCTACCCGGGCAAGCCGCGCCGCCGGGGCTTGTTGATCGGCGGCATCGCCCTACTGGTGGTGGTTGCGCTGGCTGCGGCCGCGGTGACGATCGTCTTCGCGCTTCGCCGCGACGACGCCGCGAACACCCCGCTGACTCCGGCGTCGGCACGGACGTCGATTCAGGGCTTCCTCGACGCGCTCAGCAGGGGTGACGACCAGGAGATCGCCAGGCACGCATCGTGCGGCGTGTTCGACGAGATCAAGGACAAGAAGTCGGACATGGCGCTGGCGAACCTGGCCAGCGATGCGTTCCGCAGGCAGTTCGGCAGCGCCAAGGTGACGTCGATCGACAAAATCGTGACGTGGTCGCCCAACCAGGCTCAGGTGCTGTTCACCATGGAGGTGACGCAGGCCGGGCGTTCGCAAGCCCAGTCATCGCGGCAGGCCGTGGCGCAGCTGCTCATCCAGGGCCGTGAAGTCCTGGTGTGCTCGTACCTACCGCGAACCGGCCAGTACTAGACCGTTCGACTCAGTTGAACGAGTCGCCGCAGGCGCACGATCCGGTGGCCTGCGGGTTGTCGATCGTGAAGCCCTGCTTCTCGATGGTGTCGACGAAGTCGATGGTGGCGCCCGTCACGTAGGGGGCACTCATCCGGTCGACCGTCAGCCTGACGCCACCGAACTCGGCGTTCAGGTCGCCGTCCATGGTCCGGTCGTCGAAGAACAGGTTGTACCTCAGGCCCGCACACCCGCCGGGCTGGACGGCGATGCGCAGCGCCAGATCGTCGCGACCCTCTTGGTCCAACAGCGACTTCGCCTTGGACGCGGCCGCATCGGTCAGCACCACGCCGTGGGTGGTCGTGGTGACCGCTTCGTCCTGAACGCTCATTGCTTCTCCCTGTGCATACTCATGCCTCGGATACCTCAACGGTACCTTGTCTTCCGGCTATTCCCGACTCCTGCGCCCAGCTCGCCGCCGTACTGCGCGCCAGTCCGGTCAACTGGTTGGCCGCATCGTCCATGGCCAGCTGGACCGAGCCCGCGTAGTCCGTGATCGAGTGGGCGCCGGCGATTCCCGCGGCGTGCAGCGCATCGGCGCCGAGCGTGACTTGCCCGGCCAGAACCAGCACCGGCGTATCGCGCGCGCCTGCGGCAAGCGCACTGACCACCTTGCCGTGCAGTGACTGGTCGTCGAACCTGCCCTCACCTGTGATGATGAGCTCGGCGGCGTCGACGTCGGCGGCCAGCCCGGTGTGTTCGGCGATCACCGCGGCCCCGGATTCCCTGCGGCCGCCAAGTCCGAGCAACGCGGCGCCGATCCCACCTGCGGCACCTGCGCCCGGCTCGGCGCCGACGTCACGGCCCGCCACGCCGTTCAGTTCGACGGCCCACGCGGCGAGCCGGTCCTCGAGCAGCGCCACGGTGTCGGGGTCCGCACCCTTCTGGGGCCCGAACACCGCCGCTGCCCCCATCGGGCCGAGCAGCGGATGTTCGACGTCGGTGGCGGCGATCAGCTCGACGCCCGCAAGCCTGTCCCTCGCGGCGGGCAGACCGCCGAGAGCGTCCACCAATCCGTGGCCCCCGTCGGTACACGAGCTGCCGCCGAGGCCGACGACGATGCGTTTCGCACCTGCATCGAGCGCGGCGGCGATGAGCTGTCCGACTCCCCCGCTGTGCGCGGCGAGCGCGGTGTCGACGGTCGGCGGTCCACCGAGCAGGGTCAGACCGCAAGCCTGTGCGCACTCGACGTACGCCGTCGCCGACGCGTCGTCGAACACCCACTCCGCGATCACGTCGACGGCAAGCGGGCCACTCACGGTCGCCTTGCGCAGCCCGCCAAGGCGGCTGGCCAGCACGCCGACGAAGCCGGGGCCGCCATCGGACTGCGGTGCCGCGATCAGCGTGTCATCGGGCCTGGCACTTCCCCAGCCGGTGGCGATCGCGTCGGCGGCCTCGACGGCCGTCAGGCTGTCACCGAAGCAGTCAGGAGCGATCAACACGCGCAACGCGGGGCCCGTCATGCCAGCAGAGTATGTGGCGCGTTGGTTGGGTGCATGCCGGGCTGGAATAACGAGCTCGGGACTGAAGTAACCTGACACACGTGAATCTGCTGGGCCGTAAGAAGGGCAACCCCGCACCGGAGGAGTCCGGCGCAGTCGAGGCGAGCGTCGAAGACGACGCCGCTGCCAGGGAGGCCACCGCAACGGCTCCGAAGGGCAGGCCGACGCCGAAGCGCAGCGAGGCCGCCCGCAAGCGCGGACCCGTCGCCCCCGCGCCGATGACGGCCGCCGAGGCCCGCAAGCGCCGCAAGGAACTGGGCGGCCCGAAGCTCAGCAAGGAAGAGCGCAAGGCGGAGAAGCTCACCCGCCGCGCCGCCATGTCCGAACGCCGCGAGAAGATGATGGCAGGCGACGACGCCTACCTGCTGCCGCGTGACAAGGGCCCGGTCCGCCGCTACGTCCGCGACATCGTGGACTCCCGGCGCAACGTCCTCGGACTGTTCATGCCCGCCGCGTTGGCTCTGGTCTTCGTCATGCTGTCCGTGCCGTCGCTCAAGGTTCAGCAGATGCTGTCCCCCGCGATGCTGGCGCTGGTGCTGATCATGGCCATCGACGGTGTGATGGTCGGCCGACGGGTGAACAAGGCGGTCGACGCGAAGTTCCCCGACAACGTCGAGAGTGGTTGGAAGCTCGGCATCTACGCCGCGAGCCGCGCCTCTCAGCTGCGCCGGATGCGGGCGCCGCGCCCGCAGGTCAACCGCGGCGACAAGATCGCCTGACCCACGGTGCGTGCGCTGGTTCTCGGCGGCATCCGCTCGGGCAAGTCGCAGTGGGCCGAAGGGGCGATCGCGCGGGCGGTATCCCCGACTGAGCCGGTTCGCTATCTAGCCACCGGAGCCGTCGCCGCTGACGACGCGGAGTGGTCAAGGCGGGTCTCCGCCCACCGCGAACGCCGGCCTGCGCACTGGTCGACCGTCGAAAGCCAGGACGTGGCAACGCAGTTGCGCACCGATTCCGATACCCCGACGCTGGTCGACGACATCGGCGGCTGGCTCGTCGCGGCGATGGACCGGCGCGACGCCTGGAACGGCAGCCCCGTGAGCGACGACGTCGACGATCTGGTCGCGGCCGTGGGTGCGTTCCGCGGGCCGCTGGCCCTGGTCAGCCCCGAGGTCGGGTTGGCAGTGGTCCCGGCAACGCAGTCCGGACGCCGCTTCGCCGACGAGTTGGGCGTACTGAATCAACGGCTGGCCGCGCAGTGCGACCGCGTGGTGCTCGTCGTCGCGGGGCAGCCACTGACGGTCAAGGACACATCGACGGGCGAGGAAGAATCATGACGGAGTTTCCCGACATCGCGGCACCCGACGCGGAAGCCGAGGCGCAAGCGCGGGCCCGGCAGGCGACGCTCACCAAGCCATCCGGCGCGCTCGGCAGGCTCGAGGATCTCTCGGTGTGGGTGGCGGCATGCCAGGGCGTATGCCCGCCGCGGCAATTCGAACGAGCACGCGTCGTCGTCTTCGCAGGCGATCACGGTGTCACGGCCGCAGGGGTCTCGGCCTACCCCGCCGAGGTGACCGCGCAGATGGTCGCGAACTTCGACGCGGGCGGGGCAGCCATCAACGTGCTGGCCGAGCTGGCAGGCGCGGGTGTGCGGGTGGTCGACGTCGCTGTGGACAGCGACGCACCGCATTCACCGTCGATCGGCGCGCACAAGGTTCGCCGCAGCAGCGGCAACATCGCGGTCGAGGACGCGTTGAGCGCCGCCGAGACCGACGCCGCCATCGAGGCGGGCCGCCGCATCGCAGACGAAGAGGTGGACGCCGGAGCCGACCTGCTGATCGCGGGCGACATGGGCATCGGGAACACCACCGCCGCAACGACGTTGATCGCCGCATTGACCAACTCCGAGCCGGTCGCCGTGGTCGGCAGGGGCACCGGTGTCGACGACGCCGGCTGGGC
>Ga0105239_10010334_pt1 | contig 10451 bp, 7 predicted proteins | sample KBSC44metaG_FD_92761 | JGI IMG/M metagenome (GOLD analysis project Ga0105239, IMG submission 92761) | Corn rhizosphere microbial communities from Kellogg Biological Station, Michigan, USA - KBS C4-4 metaG | ecosystem: Host-associated > Plants > Roots > Rhizosphere > Soil | place: Michigan, USA...
GATCGATATCAGTGTTCCGACGGCATCCCCGCCACCCGCGGAACCGCAGCCCGTCGATCACCTGCCGGTGACGACCTCGGATTCCCGGCTCCTGCCACAACCGCGCCCCGAGCGGCTGGTCGAGGTTGACAAGCTCGATCCGGAGGATCTCGCCGCAGCCAACAGCTCCGCGACGAAACTCGACTTTCGTAACACCAACACCCTGATGGCGCATGCGGACGGTGTGTTGGCCGTGATTGCGCAAGCCTCCCGCCAGCTTCTAACCGGCGTGCGGGTGGGCGATGCCGGTGAAGTGGGTCGCATCGCCGCCGCCGTCATTGACGGTGTCAAGATCCTGCGCATCCAGGACTTACAGGCGGAGGCTGCCGATGGCCAGCCGGCTCCGCGCAAAGGACTGATCGGCAAGCTCCTGGGTGTGGCGGCGGATGCGCACACCGCATTCAAAGGGTTCATGGAGAACCGCAAGCGCTTCCTCGATCTCATGGATGCCGAGCAGGCCAAGGCCCGCAAAACGAAGGCCGACCTCGCCGTCACCATCGACCTGCTCGATCGGCAGGCAGTAGCGATCCGCGACAGTCTGCACGCTCTGAAAGTCGAGATTGCCGCGGGTCAGATCGCAATCGACCGTGGTGAAGACGAGCTCGAAGCCCTGCGTCTGCACGCCGTGCAGACCGGTGACGCGGCGGACGCCGCGGACGTGCTCGAGTTTCGCAGCGCCATTGCGAATTTTCGCGGCAAGGTCGCGGAGATGCGCGAAGCGTTGGTCGGCTCGGCCATGTTGATTCCCATCATCGGCCAGACCCGGCAGGCCGCCGAAGTCCGCATGATGAAAATCTCCAACGGAATGTTGGTCGTCATCCCCCGACTCATGGCGGTCGCCAGCCAGGCTGTCGTGCAAGTACAGATCAAGAACGCCGCCAATGAGGCCTCGAAGCTGGACGAAGCCAATCGACAGATCACGCTCCTGGCAGCCAAGGGTGCCCACGAGGCAGCAACCTCCGCCGCCCGCAGCCTGGGGGGAGACCAGCGCAACATCGATGTACTGGCGCAAGTGGCCGATGAAGCGATCAAAACAATGAACGAAGTCATCGACATCGAGCGCGAGGTGGCCGCCGGCGATCGCGACCGCGAAGCCAAGTTGGCCGTGGTTCGCGATCGACTCGTGCAAGGAATGCGCACTGTGGGCGCGCGCGCAGTCGAAAAGAGTCCCTGATCTTGAGCAGCACGGGCGCGCCGATCGACTTCGACGTACAGGCTGCATGGTTACGTCGCTTCAGCGCTGATGCTGAGAGTAACCTGCGCGCATTCGCCCTCTTGCTGCGAGAGGCGCTGCCAGAGCGGGTGACCCTCCACGAAACCAAGGGCCTGTTCTCGCGCAACGTCAAGACCACGGGCGTCACGGTGGAGTTGGGTGAGCACCGATATATTCTCTCGATGGCCAATGGTCGAGTGCAGGCCCAGATCGCCATGGTCGTTCGCGGTGTGACACTCAACACAAAGAGTGTCGCACCCGCCGAGTGGTTCGCCCGGCTACGCGAGGAGACCCAGAAAGCCTCCGAGTACGCCCAAAGCCTGAGCCAATCGCTCGATCGCTTCATGTCAGGCTGACCCCGACATGGGCTTTTTCGACCTTTTCAAAGGGCCCAGCGCCGAGACCCTGGCAGCCCAGCAAGAGGGCGAAGCCCGGCGGGCCGATATTCTGCTGGCCCTCCACAACGGCACTGTTCCCACGCGAGTGCAACGACGCCTGGAAGGGGCTCGCTCGGGAAAACTCCCCTGGATCGCGACCCTGACTCCCGCTGAGCTCATTGCGGTTCGCTCCCACGGCATAAAACCCATCGCCAGCGTGTCGGCGACCTGCTGGCTGCACCACGGTTGGTCCTGGACCGAGGGTCATCAGCAAGGCTGGGAGATGGCGTTGCGGAGATTGCGCGACGAGGCCGTCGCTGCGGGCGCCAATGCCGTGCTCGATGTGAAGATGCGCACCATCCGACTCCCCGTCGAGGAGAGTATGGACTTCACACTCATCGGCACCGCGGTCAGTGTCGCGGATATGCCGCCCAGCCCCGAGCCGATCGTAGCAACCGTTCCTACGTTGGAATTCGTCAAGCTGTTGGAAGCCGATGTCGTGCCTACCGGACTCGCGGTGGGCGCCGCCTATGAATGGCTCGTGGACTGGCAAGGGAACGCCGCGCGAGCATGGATGGGCAACATTGAAGCCAAAAAGCTGTCCCAACTTTGGAATCGGGTCCGGCACCGCTCCTACTTTGAATTGAAGAAAAATGCGCGGTCGCGGGGCAATGGCGTTCTGGCGCACATCGATTTCAGCCAGATGTTCGAGGTCGAGCAGAACGAGAGAAAGCGATATCTGGCACGGCACATCATCGTCGCGACGACGGTCGATGCGCGTCCCGGCGCGCCCTTCCCGCACGAAATCAAGATGGCAGTCGACATGCATGCCGGCGCAACACCGCTGACCGGAACCAACCGGCATCATCAATCCTACGAGTTGAATGACGAAGAGGGAGCTATCTGACCATGACAAGTGAAATCCCCCTGCACGCAAAGCAACGACTCAAAGGCTTGCGCAGCGGCGTACACTCTTCGGGAGTCTTTACGTCCGATTTCAGCGTCAATGAATTTCTTTTGGTCCGCAAGGCCGGCTTCGAGCCCATAGGTCTCTGCGTCGGCTCCTGCGTTTACCATGTAGGCATCCAGTACGCGAGTTGGAATAAAAATCAGGAGCTGGATGTGTTGTCGAAGGCGATGTATCACTCACGTGAGCTCGCCTTATCGCGCATGCGTGCCGAGGCGACCGCCATGGGCGCCGACGGCATTGTCGGCGTGAAGCTCAGCATCAAGCGACTCGAATGGGACGAGCATCTTCTGGAGTTCATCGCCATTGGCACCGGTGTCGTTCACGGCGAGGGGCACAAAGGTTTCCGGGCCCACGATGGAGGACCCTTCACGTCGGATCTATCGGGGCAAGACTTCTGGTCGTTGCTCCACGCCGGCTACCGGCCGGTGGAGATGGTCATGGGCTCGTGTGTCTATCACGTCGCTCACCGTGGTGTTCTCGCAAGCCTCGGCAACATCGGACGCAATGTCGAGTTGGAGAACTTCACCTCTGCCATGTACGAAGCTCGTGAGATCGCAATCGATCGGATGCAAGCGGAGGCCGGAGCCGCCAAAGCGGAAGGCGTCGTTGGCGTCGACATCCATGAAGGCAGTCACGTTTGGAAGCCTCACGTGATCGAATTTTTTGCCATTGGAACAGCGGTACTGCCGCTCGAGCAGGAAATCGCGCCGGAAAAGATTGCCGATCCGATCATGGTTTTGTCGGTCAACGATTAGGCGCCGCCCCCCGGATCACTCCGCCGGTCAGCTTTTCCCCGCCCCAGGCTTTTGGGAGAGCTGGAGCAACAAAAGCTTGGTCAACTTGTCGGCTATCGCGGCATCCGCTCCACTCTCGATCAGCCGCCATTTGAACGTATTGGCGAGTTTTGCGCGTCGAAAAATACCCAGCCTCAGCGGCCGTACGTCCCGGTCCACCTGCTGCAGCAGGGAATTCACCAACTCTTCCTGGCTCGGTGGCTGCCCTTTGCGGCCCTTCCGGTTGGACTCCGTACGGGCGGCAAGAAAGTGGTCCGCGAGCTTGTTGCCCGCATCCGCGGCGATCTTGGTATTGAAACGTTCAGTCCACATGGCGTCGGTATTGACATAAACCAAAACCTGGAAAATCTTACCGGATCGCAGGGCTCAGTGCCCTCGGTTTTTGGTGACTGGATTCACATTGCCCGCGGATGGAGGGCGAAGCATGAAGCAAAGGCTCCTCACAGAAGCGCTGCTATCATCGGGACCGGTGCAATCGGAAATTTTAGCCGGGTAGCCATGCTCACGACATTACTTGCGGCGGCCAGCATGACGGGCTGGATCGGAACCTACACGACCTCGAACGGCACGAGCACGGGCAGCCCTGGAATCTACGCATTTCAGTGGGATACCCAACAGGGATTGATGCGCGGAATTCACCCTGTGGGCACGACCTCGAATCCGTCGTTTTTGGCGCTACATCCGAACGGGCGATTTCTATATGCCGTGAACGAGGATGGATCGTCTTCAGGAACGGATCACATCACAACGTTCGACGTCGGCGATGCCCAGTCCCCCGAGAGCCTGCGGGCCATTGGAACCGTATCCTCCCACGGCGTGGGGCCCTGCCATCTCGGCATCGATGCCGGCGGCAAATGGCTGTTTGTAGCAAACTACGACAGTGGGACGATCGCGGTTTTCCCCATTCAGTCCGACGGGCGACTGGGGCAAGCCCGCCAGGTCATTCAGCAAAAGGGCTCCGGCCCAATCGCCCCCAATCAGGAAAGTGCTCACGCACACGAGGTGGTGCTATCCCCCGACGAGCGTTTTCTACTGTCAGCCGATCTGGGCGCGGACAAAATATTCGTCTATGGATTTGAGGCTTCGACCGGCGCGCTGACACCCAACGCCAAACAGGCGGTTGTGTTGCCCGCGGGCTATGGCCCGCGGCATCTGGTGTTCTCCAAGGACGGCCGGACGATCTATGTGGTCACCGAGCTCACACCGGCGGTCGTCACGTTCCGCTGGAACGCACAGCAAGGCTCCATGACTCAACTGGGAGCGACCTCCACTCTGCCCGCCGCGGATCCCGCCGAGCATGAGGGCGCGGAGATCGCGCTGCACCCGAACGGTAAGTTCCTGTATGCCTCGAATCGAGGCCACAGCAACACAATCGCGATCTTCCGGATCGATCACGAGGGTCTGCCGGTGCCGGCCGGTCACGTATCCACGGACGGCACAACACCGAGGTTCTTCAATATCGATCCCACCGGAAAATTTCTGATTGTGGCCAATCAGGGCTCGGGAGATCTGGTCACTTTTGCTATCGATCCCTCATCAGGCGCGTTGACTCGCGTAGGTCCCAAGGTGTCGGTTCCGGCGCCGGTGAGCTTCGTATTCGCGCGTCGAACTCATCCGCGTTGACACAGTGCCAGAGCGGGTAGATACTGACTTCCATGCGCGCTAACAGGGCGCCTCCACCCGCGGCAAGGGAAGACTCCCACCTGTACAATCTTGAAGCGTGCGACTAGCACCTTCTTTCAGCCTGATGTCAGCGGGATTCAGGCATTTGAAAGGAGGTTGTCATGGTTGCGCTCAAGATCCTTCCGCCCCGTCCCTCGCTCGAATCAATCCGCAAGGAAGCAAAAAGCCTCGCGCGGGATATCAATACCGGTCACGCCGCAGCACTCGCGCGGGTGCGGGCACAATTGTCCGATTCCGAAACACCACTGACACTGCGCGAAGCACAGCTGGTGCTGGCCCGAGAGTACGGGTTCGCGGGCTGGCATCTTCTCAAGGAGGAAGTCATGCGCCGCGAGGACAAAGGATTGGAGTGGACATTCACCGAAGCTGAACGTGCCATTCAACACAACGATGTCGAGCGGCTACGCCAGCTCTTGACGGAGCATCCCGACCTCGTCGACGCACGGACCGGTGGCAACGAGCGCCTGTTGAAGGCCACCACATCGTTCGCGATGGACTGCCGCACTCCGGAGAAAGAACGAATCTATACACGGCCGGAATGTACGAAGCTCCTCATCGACGCTGGTGCGGCCGTGACATCAACTGTGTGGACCCCGGTCATTCGCTCGGGATCCGCAGAAATGCTGCGCCTTCTGTGGAGCGAGGGCACGCTACCGCCCTTCCTGCCGATCGCTGCCGCCGTGGGCGACATGAATGCCGTGAACGCATGTTTTGAGGAGAGCGGCACATTGCGCGCTGACGCTCGTCCCGACGGCCTCGATGAGATCAGCACGCTGGACCTGGGATTCCTCAACGCATGCCGCTTCAGGCACAAGCCGGTCGCATCCTTCCTGCTGGACCGTTGCGCCGCTCTCGATGAGGAATTGCGCACACAGGTCGACGCCTGGCGGGGCCGGGCCGCCTTCGTCGACTACATGTGCGAGCACAATCTATGGTTTACCCCGACCTCTCCCTGGCGTGCGTTCGTCATGCGACAGTTGACCGACCAGATTGACTCGGACAACCTACCTTCTTATACGCAATGGTTGCGCAGCCAGACTTGGCTGCTGGGCGAATCCTGCATCGACTGCCAGGTTGAGCTGCTCGAACGCGCTACCTGGACCAACCACGGTCCGTTCATCGAGCAACTGCTGGATCTGGATCCGGCCATCCTGCACCGGAGTGCGCCACCTGAGTCACAGGCCATCGAGTTCGCATTCGAATTCGGCAACACCCGGCTGCTGCCGCTGCTGACACGCATATGGCCCGTGCCAGATGATCTACCACATGCGGCAGGGGTGGGCGACCTCGCGCGGGTCGCACGCTGGTTCGACAGCTTGGGCCAACCTGCCTTGGGCGATCTGAAGAAACACTATCCGGTCAACAATCCGGGCAAGCTCGAGCGCATGCATTGGGGCAAGGGGAACAAACACCATGTTCTCGACGTGGCATTCGCCTGGGCATGCATGAATAACCATTTCGAGGTCGCCGCTTTCCTCCTGGAGCATGGCGCCAATATCAACACCAACTGGAGCACGCACGAGCCGGCGAGCATTCTCCACGAGGTAGCCTTCCGTAACAATTGGGAGGCCACGAGATTCCTGGTCGACCATGGCATCGACCTCAACCTGCGCGACTCGCGCTACCAGGCTACCGCCGCAGGCTGGGCCTACAACGCGGCTCAGAACAAGCAGATGGCGGAATTCCTGATTCAGGCGCAGGAGCAGCGCGACAAGCCCAGTAACTAAGACGACCCCACTGCCTCTGCACCCGGGTTGCGAGCAACCCGGGTGCCCAGGCTCCTGAGGATAGCCGTCCAGACGCTCTCAACGTCGATCCGCTTCATACAAGCCGGATAATCCGGAGCGGCCATATCGTAGTGGACGGGACAACCGATCTGACAAACCCCAGCGGCACAGGGCAGGTTGCACGTCACGACCTGGTGGCGGGGATCGATCCGGTCAGGGCCCCAGAACAGATGTCTGCTCGGACCGAATAGAGCAACCACTGGCAATCCCGCTGCCACCGCCAGGTGCATCAGTCCCGAGTCGTTGCCGACGAACAGGTCCGACCGTGCATACAGGTTCAACATGCGATTGAGAGTGCACCCCATGAAGTCGCGCACCCGCCCTTGCGGACAGCGCCGTTGCAGGTTGTCCGCCAACCAGGTCGTATCCGACCGCTCCTCCATGCCGCCCACCAGCGCGATGGTCGCGTCCAGATCATGAACGAGGCGCGCACAGAGCTCGAGATAACTTTCCCTCGGCCAGCGCCGGTTCCAATGCGCCGCTCCGCCGATGTGCACGACCACGACAGGCTTCTGCAGGCCCGTCTCGAGGACCTCCTCGTCATAGCGGACGAACGGGACGACCTGTCGGACCTCGAATGTGCTCGCGCCGCTCAATGCCTCGCCGTAAGCCCTGGCGAAATCGGACCAGTGGATGCGCATCATGTCCGGCAGCGACACAGTCACCGGGTGAGTCAGAAACATACGATTCAACAGCAGTACCCAGTCCTCGATCCGCCATACGCGGAAGCGCCGCTGCTCGATGGGCAGAAACAGGAAACCCACACGCCGCGGAATACCCGCCAGTAACAGGAGCCAGGCCGGCAGCCCCCGGATGTTGGTGATACACACATCCGCTCGCTGCGCGCGCAATCGCGCGTACAAGCCAAGCCATCGAACTATCGATCGATCCACCAGAGGCGGACACGGGTGAAACTCGTCGACCCAGGAATGCGGGACGTAGAATCGCTCCTGGTAGCGTTCGAGCTCCTCGCGGCGGGCAAACAGCGCAATCCGGGCGTCGGGAAATTGCAGCCTGGCGTAACGCAGCACCGCATTCGACATCACGATGTCGCCGAGATCGAAGCGGTCCGCCAGGCGGGAGATGATGACGACGCGACGGATCTTGCCGCGATCCTGTGAGACGCTCAGCACGAGTCAGCCGATTGCGGAGCCAACAGTGCTCTTTTCGACAGCTTGCTCACATGGGTCTGCGGGAGCTCGGCACGAAACTCCATTTCCACGGGAATCTCGTAGGAAGCGATCCGCCGTGCCAGAAAGCCACACAACTGGGTCAAGCTGAAAGGCTCACACCCCGGCTTGAGCACCACGAAGGCCTTGGCCACCTCCCCGAAAGTGTCGTGGGGGACGCCCACGACGGCCACTTCCGCCACGGCCGGGTGCTCCTGGATCGCCCCCTCGACATTGCGGGGAAATACCTTGTGCCCGGCGGTAAAGATCACATCCTTCTTCCTCTCGGTCAGGATCACACAACCCAACAGGTCGACGGTCCCGATATCTCCTGTATGAAAGCGGCCGCCGCGGAAGACCTCGGCGGTCTCTTCCGGCCGGTTCCAATATCCTTTCATGACATGCGGTCCAGTGAAACACAACTCGCCGATCGCCCCGCGCGGCAGGAGGGTCAGTCCCGTCTCCAGATCGACCACCTCGATACGCACGAACGGTGCCGGCATGCCGACCAGTCCCGGACGCCCCCTGAGATAGGGGGCGGGCACGGTGCCGACACCAGTGGTCTCCGTCAACGCGTAGCTGTCTTTCAGCATCAGATCGATGCGCTCCTCGATGAGACCGCGCACGTTGGCCGAGAGCGGCGCGCCCGCCGAACCGTAGCCGAGCACCGAGGAGAAGTCGCAACTGGCAAAACCCGGATGCTCAGCCAGCCTGGCGAACATCGAGGGAACCGCGGCGATCATGTTGATTTTCTTCGCCTCGATGTCTGACAGGACGCTGTGCGCATCGAACCGGATGTGCAAAACCAACTGCGAGCCCCCGCGAATGGCACGCAACACCAGGCCCAGGCCGAAAATGTGATGCAGCGGCAGGGTCACGAGAGTCTTGACTACGGGCTCGGTTCGCTTGACGACCACTTTCTCGCCGCTGAGCATGGCCGCCGCGAAGTTGGCATGCGTCAACATGGCCGCTTTCGGCTCTCCGGTCGTACCCCCTGTGTACTGCAACACTGCAACTTCGTCTTCGAGCGCGCAACGCGCGGGCCTCCCGACCGCCACGCCATGGCTGATCAGCGCCGCAAAGCTGATCTCGACCGCTGCCGCCGGCTCACGCTCGAGGACGGGTAACCCCAGTTCCTGGATGCGTTCCCGCGGCAGAAAATCCTCCAGGCTGCAAGCCACCACCGCGCGTAACGCGCCCGTGCTGGCAAGCCGCCGCACTCGTGAGTATTGGCTCAGCCAGTTTCCGGTGACCAGAACCTGGGCACTGGAATCACCCAACTGGCCCTCGAGCTCGCGCATTCCGGCCAATGGGCTACAGTTGACGACGCGTCCGCCCGCGATCAACACGCCAAAAAAACAGGCGAGAAAATGAGGCGAATTCGGCAGTTGCAAGGCTACGTTGACGCCCGGGCCGACGCCCAGGCCCTGCAATCCCTTCGCCGCTCGTAATGCCAAGGTGTGCAGACCCGCGAAGGTGTGCACGGCGTCGTAGAAATCGATGGCCGCTCTGTCGGGCCATTTTTCCGCTGCCACCTCGAGAATGCTCTCGACGGTGCACGGCGCGGGCAACTCCTCTGCCTGACCCATGGATGAACAAACCTCATACCGAACGCTGCGCGCAAACCAAAGAAGATTGTCAGAACATCCGCTGCATCTGTCCACTGCCGGCGCTTGCATCGTGCAATCTCCTGAGCGCCCGCCACGGTGGTATTGTCGATGCTCATCCAAGGGAGCAGCGCGATGCGGGCATTCCTCTTTCCGGGCCAGGGATCGCAACGACGCGGCATGGGCCACCGGCTCTTCGATTCGGTCGGCGAATTTCTCGAGATCGAGCAGGCACTGGATCAGATGCTCGGCTACTCCGTACGTGATGTTTGCCTGCACGACCCTGGCAATCTCCTGCGGGACACACGTTGGACACAGCCTTGCCTGTTCATCGTCAATGCACTCCACTACTACCGTGCGCGACTGCAGCGCCCGGCGGCGCTGATCGGTCACAGCCTGGGGGAATACAACGCACTGCTGGCCGCCGGAGTCTTCGATTTCCTGACAGGCGTCCGGCTGGTACAGCAACGCGGCCAGCTCATGGGAACGACCCAGGGCGCCATGGCCGCCGTCATCGGACTTTCAGCCCGGCACGTCGGACATATCCTGTCGGAATCCGGGCTCGAGCGGCTGGACATTGCCAACTACAACGCACCCCAGCAGACGGTCCTGGCAGGACCGGTCGAAGATATCAAACAGGCGGCGGCCATCTTCATGCGCTCGGGAGCACAGCTCTACCAGCCACTCGCCGTCAGTGCCGCCTTCCACTCGCGCTACATGGCACCGGCCGCCGCCGCGTTCGCCGACTTCCTCGACGGATTTACATTCGACACCCCCAGGACGACGGTTATCTCCAACGTGACCGGTCAGCC
>Ga0105239_10010335_pt1 | contig 10451 bp, 8 predicted proteins | sample KBSC44metaG_FD_92761 | JGI IMG/M metagenome (GOLD analysis project Ga0105239, IMG submission 92761) | Corn rhizosphere microbial communities from Kellogg Biological Station, Michigan, USA - KBS C4-4 metaG | ecosystem: Host-associated > Plants > Roots > Rhizosphere > Soil | place: Michigan, USA...
AGCGGCACCGCGAGCTGCAGGCTCACGCCCATGCGGGTCTTGATCTCGTGGCCGATGTCGATCGCGTTCTGTGCGTCGGAGCGGCCGAAGTTCAGCGCGAACAGCGAGACCGAACGATCCCAGAACACGGTGTTGGTGGCCCTCGCCCCACCCTGCTCCTTTTCGTTCCAGTACAGCGGCTTGTCATAGCCGCGCTCGGTCTTCCACTTCTCGATCTGCTCCTGCGTCACGCGCTTTCCGCCGATGTTCAGGCGCGCCATGTCGTCGGGCGTGTTGACGGTGAAGAACAGCATGAAGGTGAACAGGTTGACGCCGATCAGGATCAGCACGCCGTAGCCGACACGGCGGATCAGGTAGTTCAGCATCGGCTCAGCCTCCCGCCGCAGGTGCGGGGCCGGCCCCCGGCGCGGCCGGGCGCGCCTTCGCGGTCGCCTGCTGGCGCGCGCTGTAGCTGCGCCAGCCGACCGCGACGAGCGCCAGCACCCCGAGCCCGAGCAGTCCGATCGGCCACCAGGTCTGCTTGTTCCACTGCGCCTGCTTCGCGACGCGCAGCTCCGGATCGATCCGGTAGTACTTGACCTGGTCGCGGATCACGATGCTCGGTTTGCCGTTGTGCAACCATGGCTGGAACGCGAGTCCCACGTAGGCCCAGTAGCCCCAGGCCCACGGTGCGTCCTCGCGGACGATCGCAAGCATCTCGTCCATCACCTTCTGCTTCTCGGGACCGTCGTCGAGCGTCTGCATCTTGACGTACAGCTTGTCGTAGGCCGGGTTGCTGTAGTTCGCGGAGTTCTCGCCCTGCGTCACCGCCTTCGCGTTCGGGCCGTAGAGCTGGAACAGGAAGTTTTCGGCGTCCGGATAGTCCCCCAACCAGCCGCCCCAGAAGATCTGCTCCTTGCCCTTCAGCATCTTCTCCTGATGCTGGTTGAAGTCGGTGGCGCGGATCTCGAGCTGGATGCTCAGCTTCGCGAACTGCTTGACCATCCAGTCGACCTCCGACTTCAGCTCCGGCGTCAGCGTGCGCTGGTAGTCGTAGTTCAGCACCAGCGGCTTGCCGGTCTTCGCGTCTCGGCCGTCCGGGTAGCCGGCCTCGGCGAGCAGGCGCTTCGCGTACTCGATCGGTCGACGCTCGACGCGGCCGCCGACAAGCCGGTGCGTCACCGGGTTGTAGCCTTCGGGCGTATTGCCGTCGCGCGCGCCGAACACGCCTGGCGGGATCGGCCCATGTGCCGGGTCGCCGCCGCGATTGCGGAAGATGCGCTGATAGCCCTCTTCCCAATCGACCGCGATCGACAGCGCCTGGCGCAGCTTGCGGTTCTTCACCTGCTGCTCGGGCGTGTCGCCCTTGCCGACCACCGGGTCGAGCCAGTTGAAGCCGAGGTACCAGTTGTTGATGTCGGTCGTCTGCGGGAACTTGAAGCCGCGCGCGTCGAACAGGCGCTTCACGTCGTCGGAGTCTTCCGCGTCGCTGCTGAACTCGACGCCCCACTCGGGCCGCTCGAGCTCGGGCACGTCGAGGTAGCCCTGCTTGAACATCTCCTTGCGCGGCACGCGCTCCTTGATGACGATGGACTCGAAGCCGTCGACGAACGGCAGCGGCTTGCCGCAGTCGGCGAGCAGCCCGGCCTCCTTGTCGCCCGGGTTGCCGTCGCACGGGTAGGTCTCGCCGTGGAAGTTCGGGTTGCGCTTCATCACGAGCTTGCGGTCCTGCTCGTACTCGGTCAGCATCAGCGGCCCCGTTCCGACCGGCCAGCGGATCATCGACAGCCCGTTCTCGGCCATGCCGGGCTGAGCGTAGAACGCATCGGCTTCCCAGGGCACCGGCGACGCGAAGGTCAGCGTCAGCCAGTATTTCCACTGCGGGTACTTGCCCTTGATGCGCATGCGCAGCAGGTGCTTGTCGAGCGTCTCCACGCCGGCCAGCGGCCACTTGCGAAAGTCGAGGAACGGCTTGTCGGGGCTCGCTTCGGGCAGGCCGGCGAGCAGCTTCGCGTCCTCTTCCTTGATCAGCTTGCCGTAGTCCTTCAGGCCGACGATGTAGTCGGAGAACACTGCGTAGATCGGCGCTTCGATGCGCGTCGTCGCATGGCGCTTGAACGCGTAGACGAAGTCGTCGGCAACGAGCTCGCGCGTGCCCTGCTTCTCGAAGTCGAGCGGCGAGCGCTTGTTGCCGATCTGCGCGCGCGTCAGGTGGTGGTACAGCAGCTCGCCCTTGTCGTCCTTCGCGAACGCCGGGTGCGGCGCATAGAGCACGCCCTTCCTGATCGGGATGTCGTAGATGCTCTGCGCAATCTGCTCGGCCGGCGCATCGTCGGGCAGGCGCTGCCCGTTCTTGTCGAGATAGGTCGGCTTGACCACGGCCTCGGCCGCTTTCGGAACGATCTCGTACGGCCGCTTCAGATAGTGGTAGCCATAGAGCGGCTCATAGGCCGAAAAGGTGTACGGCGTCTCGGGATTCAGGTACGACGCGGTCGGATCGAGGTAACGCGGCGATCGTTCGTCGAACGAGTTGAAAAGGATGTTCTTCGACGCCGCCCCTTCCGGGTACGGGCTGTTGTTGCAGGCGCCAAGCAGGCCGAGGGCCGCCGCGATCAGCAGGCGCAGCAGGCCCGCGAGACGAGTCGACAACCTGGTCATCGTCACATGCGCGGCGCGTGGTCGTGATGATCGTGGTGATCGTCGTGCGCGTGGTCATGCGCGTGCTTGTCTGCATGCCCGTGGTGCTGGCTCCAGCCGATCAGCACGTCACGTCCCTGAACCAGCAGCTCGACCTTCGCACCGACCGGCAGCGTCACCTTCGGCTGCACGTGGCCGAAGGGAAGTCCGGTCAGGATGGGCGTCCTGGTCGCCGAGCGCAAGTGCTCGATCGCCGTCTTCAGCGAATAGCCGCGGTCGTTCGGCGACTTGCGCCAGCCATTGAACGCGCCGAGCACGACCGCCTTCTGCGCGCCGATCACGCCGGCCTGCACGAGCTGCAGCAAGCTGCGCTCGACCCGGTACGGATGTTCGTTGACGTCTTCGACGAACAGCACGCCGCCCCGAACCTGCGGAAAGTGCTTCGTGCCGAGCATCGAGCTCAGCACGCACAGGTTGCCGCCCCACAAGGTGCCGCGCACGCCGAGTCCGTCGAACCCCGCTTCGGTGCGAAAGCCCACCGCCTCGAGCCGGCCATCCATCGCCTCGACGAAACAATCGCGTGTGATCTCGTCGACACCGCCGGCGTCGTCGGTGCGCCCGAAGTCGTCGGCCGCCATCGGCCCGGCCCAGGTGATGCCGTGCTCGGATCCCTTCAGGTGCGCGAGCAGGCCGAGCTGCAGTGCGGTGAAGTCGCTGTGCCCGACCCAGCGTGTGCCGCGGCCGACGCTGCGCGCCACGCGCTTCCAGTCGATGCGTTCGAGCAGCCGGGTCAGCCCGTAACCGCCGCGCGTGGCCATCGCGACGCCGGGCGCGCGCTCGGCAACGCGGTGGATTGCCGCGAGGCGCTCGTCGTCGTCACCGCCGAAACGCTGGTGTTTCGTCAGCGCCGCTTCGTCGAGTTCGACGTCGAAGCCGAGCTTGGTGAGGCGGCGCACTGCCAGCTTGACCGGCGCTGCCTTGAGCAGCACACCGGATGGGGACAACAGGGACAACGAAGTCATCGGGCGTGGATGCTCAAGGCAGATCGGGAGGAGCGGCGATCTCGGTCGCTTCGCCGGCCGGAATCGCGACGTCGAACTCGCTCGGCACATCGGCGTCTGCCGGCGCGGCGCGGCGCTGCCGGTACAGCTCGCGCCGCTCGGCGAAGAACTCGCGCAGCACGGCGCCGCACTCGTCGGCCAGCACGCCGCCGGACACCGCCGTGTGATGGTTCAGCTGCGGCGTCGCGAACAGGTCGACGACCGAGCCGGCCGCGCCGGTCTTCGGGTCGGCCGCGCCGAACACGACGCGCTTGAAACGTGCGTGCATCAGCGCCATCGCACACATCGCGCACGGCTCGAGCGTCACGTACAGCTCGCACTCGGGCAGCCGATAGTTCGACATCAGCTGCGCCGCATGGCGCAGCGCGACGATCTCCGCATGCGCGGTCGGGTCGCTCTCGGTGATCGGCCGGTTGTAGCCCGTGGCGATCACCTGCGGGCCGTCCGGTGTCTGGCGAACGATCACCGCACCGACCGGAACCTCGCCGACCAGGCGCGCGTTCTGTGCCTGGTCGAGCGCCAGGCGCATCAGGCCTTCGTCGATCGAACTCGACTTGTCGGTGCTGTTCATTGGTCCGACGTGTCCTTGCGGGCCTCAGCCCCTTGCTGCAACGCCTTCGCGACGTCGTCCTTGACCTTCTGCTGGATCTGCTGCGACTGCTCGCGCACCGTGCCGCCGGCCCCGACACTCGGCAACGCGACGCCCGCGGTGGCCGCCGCGGTGGCGGTGGCACCGTTCGAGGCCGAGGGCACCGCGGTCTTGAGCTGGCGAGCCGCCAGAAAACCGACGATCGCCAACGCGATCAGCAATGACACCAGGCCGAACATCGCCTTCATCGGAAGACCGCTCCAGAGCACGCCGCAGCGCGCGGCCCGCGCATTCTGCCTCCGATCACCGAACGCTCTCCCACCACGGGTCGGCCGAAAACAGCCGTTCGGCATCGATCATCTGGCCGATCCGCGGCGTGACGAGATCGGCACCGTGCGCGGCCGCGGCTTTCACGGTACGGCGGATCGGCTCGTCCCAGGCGTGGAAGGCGAGATTGAAGGTGCCCCAGTGAACCGGAAACAATCGCTTCGCACCCACTTCGCCATGGGCGCGCACGGCGTCTTCGGGCGTCATGTGGATGTCGATCCACGGCTGGCCGGGGCCGTACGCGCCGACCTTGATGAAGCTCATGTCGAACGGCCCGAGCCGCGCGCCGATCTCGGCAAAGTGCTTCGAGTAGCCGGTGTCGCCGCTGTAGAAGAAGCGGTGCTGCGGCCCGACGACCGACCACGACGACCACAGCGTCGCACGCGAGTCGGTCAGCCCGCGGCCCGAATAGTGGCGCGTCGGCGTGCAGACGAAGCGCACCCCGCCGACACCGCCCTCCTGCCACCACTCGAGCTCGCGGATCTGCGCCATCGGCACCTGCCAGCGCTCGAGGTGCGCCCCGACGCCCAGCGGCACGAAGAACACGGTGCCGCGCGCGGCGAGCTGGCGAACCGTCGCCATGTCGAGATGGTCGTAGTGGTCGTGCGAAATCACGACGGCGTCGATGCGCGGCAGATCGGCCAGCGCGATCGGCGGCGGGTGAAAGCGCTTCGGCCCGACCGGGAACGGCGATGCGTACTCCGAGAAGACCGGATCGATCAGCACGCGAACGCCGTCGACTTCGACATACACGCTGGCGTGGCCGATCCAGAAGGCACGCAGGCCCGGCTTCGGCGCCGCAGCGAGCGCTGCCGGGTCGACAGCGACGATCGGCATCGGCGCAGGCGGCTCGCGCACCTCGTCGCCGGAGAACTGCCCCGCGATCAGGGTTCGGACGACGGCGAAGCTGTACGGCGCCGGTCGCTCGACATTGACGAACCGCCCGTTCTCGAACTGCGGATTCGCCCGCTCGCGCTCGAGACGCGACCCGCTCGCCTTTGCGCCGAACGGCGGCAGCGACAGCACGATGAACGCCGCTCCACCCAGCAGTGCCAGCAGCAACACACTGCCGAACCACCACCGGCGGGCCCTGGCGCTCATTCCCACTCGATTGTCAGCCGGGGCACGTGTCGCCGGTTGAAGTGACGAGCGCCCGACCTGACACCGTCAATAGCACCGTCAAACCAACATCGCTCACTGCCAGTGCGGGCTGTTCCTGACCAGAATTCATATCTGAATCGTACAGGTCCCAGGCCGAGACCGAGACCATTGCCCGTCATGCCGGAAAGACCGGTTCCCCCAGGTTCAGCATCAAGCGGTTGGCCCAGGCAAAGATGGCAGCCGCATGCACGAGGTCCAGCACCTCCAGCGGCGTCAGGCCCGCTGCTCGCACGGCCTGCAACTGAGGCGCGCCGAAGCGCCTCGGCGTCTGCGTCAGGTCGATCGCGAGTTGCACGACGGCGCGCTCGCGGGCGTTGGTGCCGGCACCTTGCGGCGCGGTGAAGAGCTGCACGATCGTGTCGTTGCGCTTGGTCAGCTGCTCGAAGCGCTGTGCGTGCACCGACGCGCAGTAGACGCAGCCGTTGATGCGCGAAACCGCTGCACTGGCCAGCTCGCGTTCGGCGCGCGACAGCCCGCCGGGTGCGTACATGATGGCGTTGAAGACGACCGATCGCTCATGCAGGATGCGCGGCTGGTGAACCAGCACGCGGTAGTAGTCGGAGGTCTTGGCCTTCGGGTGGCTGCTCTCCAGCACGGCAAGCTGCTCGGGCGTGGCGGACGCGAGCTCGACCACCGGCAGCCAGGCCTTCCACCCCAGGGTTTCGCTGGTGTAGCCATTCACGCGCACCGGCTCGCCGGGCTGCGGCAGGTTGGCGGGGTGGACGAAAGGCGCCGATTCGCCGGGCGGCGTCTGCGTGGCGGCGGACTCGGTCGGGTCCATTGCCGCCATCGCTTGCAAGCCGGCGACCACGCGCACCTGGTAGGCGACGAACGCGATCAGTTGCGCCAGCGTGATGATCTCGGGCGTGCTGAGGCCGGCCGCCGGCAGCTTCAGCAACGCGATGCGGTCGCCTTCCATCGGGTGCTCGGTGAGAACCTCGGCGAACGCGAGGATGGCCTGCACACGCTCGCCATCCGGTGGCGTTGCGGGCAGTCGATCGAGGCGATCGCGGTAGTGAGCCTCCAGCGCCGTGCTGCCCGACAGGCGAGCGACGGTGTGCGCTGCGAGCAGTCGCTCGGCCAGGGCCAACCCCGGCAGAGCCGGGTCGAAGATCGCGTCGTAGCTGCCCTGCGTCGCCGCCACGACCTTGTCGCGCTGATGGCGAACGGCATGCAGCGGGCTGGTGGCATGCAGCGGCACGAGGGCGTCGATGACATCGGACATGGTGGGTGCTTTCAAGGTGTTCGATCGAGCGCTTGCTGAAGGAAGTGCAGCACCCGCGCCCACGAGGCTTCGTCGGCCTGCGCGTTCGCGGCCGGCGTGCCTCCGGTGGTACTGAGCCGCCCGGACACCGGGTGGGCATAGACGAGCTGCGTGGTCGGGACATAGGGAAAGACGATCGAATGCCCTGCCCCTTCGAAGTCGAGGTGCTCGACCGCATGCGGATGCCCGAAGCGCGCCAGCCGCTCGACGACCATGCGGCCGTAGACGCTCGAGGGCCACGAGCCATCGTCGGTGGCCGACAGCAGCAGCACCGGGCCGCGGATGTTCTCGACGCGGATGCGCGCGCGCTCCACCGCATCGGGGTCTTGCAGTGCGGTCAGGAGCGCAGCGGCGTGGCGGCGCGGCGGCGGTCCGTCGTCCCACGGCGCCCAGGTGGCGGTGCGATTGTTTTGCCACAGGTGCGGCAGCGGCTGCCCGCGAAAGATCCACGCCGGGCCTTCGCGGCCCGTCTTCGGATCGCAGGCGTTCTGCGCGCTGTGCACCAGCGCCGCGGGCACGTAGCCGATCACGGCCGACACGAGCTGCGGGAATGTCGATCCCAGCAGCAGTGCCAACTCGCCGCCGCGCGACTGCCCGCTCACCGCCACGTAGCCCTGCCACGGCCGAAGCGTGCGGTGCAGCCACGCGAGTGCGGTCTCGAAGTACTCGAGGGGCGTGTTCGAGATGTAGTCCGGCCGCCCCGGCGCCTTGAAGTAGCCCAGCGCGAGCGCCGCATAGCCGTGTGACGCATACAGCGCGGCGCGCGGCTCGTTGATGCCGCCGCCAGAGCCGTTGAGCACCAGGATGGCCGGGTGCGTGTGCCCGTCGGCGCGATCCGGCGGCAGGAACAGCGTGCCGACGAGGCCCTCTTCGCGCAGCTCGCGGCGCGTCACGCCGTGGCCTGCGAGGCGCTGCACAAGACGGCCGTGCAGCGGCAGCGATGCATGACGCTGAACCGTGATCTCGGTGCTCAGTGCGGCGGCAGGTTCGTCGGCAAACACATCGCGCGGTGCGCCGGGCGACTCGGGCGCCTGCGACCAGATCAGCCCCATCGCCGACACGCCGGTATAGCTGCCGTCGACCGGGGCAGCGCGCTCGAGGTCGACCTCGCCGCATGCATCGGCACGGAAAGTCGCCGCCGATCGCCAGACCACGCCCGGCCCACGCACGGTGCGGGTGTGCACCACGACTTCTTCGCGCGGCGACAGCGCCGTCACCGAGATGCGGCGCGGCACATCGATCAGCGCATCTTCCGGCGTGACGGACAGCATCGCCGCGGCCTCACTTCTCGATTCGGGTCACCTGCATCGCCGTCGTGCGGTCGCTCAGCAGCGGCACGACCTTGAGGCCCTTTTTCGCGGCCCAGATGTTCTGGTAGTGGAACAGCGGGATGTGACCCACGTCATCGGTCACCAGCTTGACGGCATGGCGGAACATCGCTTCGCGTCGGCGCGCATCGAACTCCACGGTCGCAGCGTCCAGCGCCTTGTCGACCGCCTCGTTGCTGTAGCGGCCCCAGTTGTTGGCGCCGCGCCCGCGCTTGGCGTCGTTGGTGGCCAGCGTCTGCAGCAGACCGTAGCCTGCCTCGCCGGTGCCGTTGCCCCACGCGATCACGCTGACGGCGTAGTCGTTCTTGGTGGCGCGGCTCGAATAGACCGACCAGGGCACGACCTCGACCTTGGTCTTCACGCCGATCCGGGTCCAGAACTGGGCCACTGCCTGCACCGTCTCCGGCGCCTGCGGGTAGCGGTCGCCGGGCACGTGGATGCTGAGCTGGAAGCCTTGCGGGAAGCCCGCGTCGGCCAGCAGCTTCTTCGCCTGGTCGGGGTTGTACGCAATGTCCTTGACCTCGGGGTTGTAGCCGAAGGTGTTCTTCGGCATCCACTGGTTGGCCTCGGTCACGGTGCCTTGCAGCACACGGTCCGCGATGGCCTTGCGATTGATCGCCAGCGACAGCGCCTGGCGCACGCGCAAGTCCTGCAGCGGGTTCTGCGCCAGCGGCTTGCCGGCGTTGTCGGTGATGAACTCGTTCGGCCCGGGCCGATGACTGGGCTGCAGCAGCAGCACCCGCAGGCCGGGGTAGGTGTAGACGCTGACCGACGGCGTCTTCCTGAGCTTCTCGACGTCGGTCACCGCGACCTTGTCGATCACATCGACATCGCCGGCCAGCAGCGCCGCGGTGCGTGCTGCGCCGTTGTTGATGAAGCGGTAGTTGACCTTGTCCCACAACGGCTGCGGGCCGTAGTACGTCGGGCTGCGTTCGAACACCGTGCGGTCGCCGGGGCTGTACGAGACGAACTTGTACGGGCCGGTGCCGATCACCGCGCGACCGGCGTTGTAGTCCTCGGTCTTGAACTTCTCGCCGACGTGCTTGCTGACGATGTAGATCGACGCGATGTCCAGCGGCAGCATCGGGTTCGGCGTGTTGGTCTTGACGACGACGGTCTGCGCATCCTTCGCGGTCGTCGACTCGACCGTGCGCAGCGCGCCGGTGTAAGACGCCACCGTGCCCGGCACGTTGCGGGCGCGCTGGAACGAGAACACGATGTCGTCGGCGGTGAACGGCGTGCCGTCCTGCCACTTGACGTCGCTGCGCAGCTTGAACTCCCAGGTGCGCTCGTCCAGTGCCTTCCAGCTCGACGCCAGCGCGGGCTCGAGCTTGCCGCCGTCGCGCGAGTTGATGATCGAGTCCCAGAAGTGCAGCGCCAGCGAGCGGTCGCCGGCGTGGTTGTTGAGCTCCGGGTCGACCGACGAGACCGGGTCGGCAAAGCCGATCGACAGCGTCTGCGCGGTCGCGGCGGTGCCCGCGACCAGCAGGCCGGTGGCCAGCACGAAGAGCTTGCGATAGGTCATGAGACGTCCTTGCAAAAGAGTGAGATCACGCCGCATCGTTGAGATGGCAGGCGCTGGCGTGGTGGATCGCGATGCCGCGCAGCGTCGGCACCTCGCTGCTGCAGCGTGGCATGGCCTGCGGGCAGCGCGGGTGGAAGTGGCAGCCCGACGGCGGCGTGATCGGGCTGGGGATCTCGCCGCGGATGGTGTTGAACGCCGTGCGCCGCTGGTCGATGCGCGGGATCTCGGCCAGCAGCGCGCGCGTGTAAGGGTGGTTGGGCCGCGCGAAGAGTTCGTCGACAGGCGCGCTCTCGACCACGCGGCCGAGGTACATCACGGCAACGCGGTCGCACAGGTGTTCGATCACGCCGAGGTCGTGGCTGATGAACAGGTAGGCCAGGCCGAGCTCGTCGCGCAGCTCCATGAACAGGTTCAGGATCTGCGCCTGGATCGAGACGTCGAGGGCGGCCACCGCCTCGTCGCACACCAGCATCTTCGGCTGCACCGCCAGCGCGCGTGCGATGCCGATGCGCTGGCGCTGGCCGCCGCTGAACTGATGCGGATAGCGGTGGCGCAGCGCCGGGTCGAGCCCGGCGCGCCG
>Ga0105239_10010336_pt1 | contig 10451 bp, 11 predicted proteins | sample KBSC44metaG_FD_92761 | JGI IMG/M metagenome (GOLD analysis project Ga0105239, IMG submission 92761) | Corn rhizosphere microbial communities from Kellogg Biological Station, Michigan, USA - KBS C4-4 metaG | ecosystem: Host-associated > Plants > Roots > Rhizosphere > Soil | place: Michigan, USA...
CTAGAGGCCCGCCGCGTGCGCGTCCTTTACGTCAGAGTGGACACGCCGAAAGCCGAACTCGCACAACCCGAAAATGCCGCTGAACAGCGAAAATGCACCCACGAAAACACGTGGAGCGCCACATATGTTCGACGGACGGGCCACCGCGACATTCCCGACTGTGGAGCAGTCGGTGAGTAGGCCAGATCGGTAATCCACTGCAACGTGCCGACTCACGTTGGTGTGAAGGGTGTTTGGACACGCTGATCTCCGCCGGTGCCCGTCGATCGTCGTGTGCTAACTCGGATTCGGTTTGGGCGCAACGATTCTCGGCCGATTCCAGCCGCCCATGACCTATTGCGCGTGGGTGGCCAGGTAGTCGGAGACGGGAATCCGGGACTCCGCCGAGTAACCAACGGGCAGCAACACGTCACCCGAGGTGGTGTAGTAGTAGACGTCCCAACGGTGATAGCCCGCGAACGCTGCGGGATCGGCGGCAAGGACGGCCGCGTAGTCGTTGACCGCCTGCACGTATTCGTTGGCGTGGTTGTACCGGTAGATCGCGTGATCACGATCCTCGGCAAAGCCGTTGGCGGCCAGGTAGCGGCCTGCCGCCATGATGCTGTCGTGCGGCGAGGTGATGTCGCCACCCGCCCCGTAACCCTCGAACGTCGACGGCATGAACTGCATCGGCCCCTGGGCGCCGGCGGTGCTGACCCCGTCGATGCTCCCGAAGTGGGTCTCGATCAAGTTGATCGCGGCCAGGTAGTTCCAGCCCACACCGGACGCCGCCTCGGACTCGCGGTACTCACCGAGCAGCTCGTCGGCGGGAACGGGCGTCTTGATGTGCCACGCCGGCAGCGTGTCCCTCACCTGAGCCATCGCGGTGAGCTGCCGGCGGGCGTCGACGTTGAGGTCGTAGACCTGCAGCAGCGAGGCTGGGATTCGCGCGCGCGTCACCGCATCCCATTCCGGGTGGCGCCCGATCGCGCGGTAGGCCGCCTGTTGTCGGCGTGCCGCCGCCGACAACACGGCCTCCGATGCCGACGGATCACGCAGGGCTTGTTCGTCGGCGACGAGATCGTCAGCCAGCTGCGCCGGATCCACCGCCAGCCGCGGTTGCGCGCCCGCAGGGGGATTTCCCGCGGTGGGAACCGTCGGCTCGTCCAACATGGTCGCGTCCATCCGCCCGGTGGCGGCCACCGTCAGTGCAGTGGAGGCGGCGGGCGTCGGAGCCGGTGGTGTCGACGCCGAACAGCCGACAACCGTCAACAAGACCGCGGCGAGCGCGACCGGGGCGCGACACCGTTGCGATACGGCGACGGCACGGTCACGACGCACTGTTTTCACTCCCGTCAGCTGTCTTGGAGCGCGACCCTCTAAGAGGAAGACGGGCTCGTCACCGAAGCCTAGGGGCATCGGTTCGCTCGTGACGTACAGATGGCATCAGGAGAGTCTCCGTTTGGAAACGGTGCGGTGCGGCGTGGTGCGGGATTGACGTTGGGCTGCTGATAATTAACGCGTTCGTCGAACCGTGACAGCGGTTTGGCGAGCTTTCCTGTTGCACCACCTGGAATGTCCGGGACACGAACGAAGGAGTCGACGACGATGGCGATCTTTGATCGATTGAGCATCGGAGTAGTTGTTGCCGGCGCAGGCTTGTTCGGGGTCGCCCTGGGACTGAGCGCGAACGCTGCGGCCGCTGCCTGGGTGACCGGCGGGTGCGAATACAGTGCGTCGTCGGCAAGCGCGGCTCCGGCAGCGGCAGCGGCGCCGTGCGCTGCGCCGCTCGCCGACATGTCCGGCATCCCGATGGCCCTGCCAGGGCCGGTGCCGGTGGTTCCGGTGGCGCCGCCGCCGATCGTGCCGCCGCTCGCTCCGCCCGTCGTTCCGCCGATCGTGCCGCCGCTTGCGCCGCCAATCGTTCCGCCGGTCGCCCCCATCGCTGCCGCGGCCGGGCCGGTAGCAGCTGGTGCTCCCATCGTCGACATGGCAGGTGGCTTCGCGGGCAAGGGCGACCCCGTCGCTCCGCCGGTGCCCGGTGCCCCCGCGGACGGTCAGCCGCTGCTGCCCGGCCCCGCGCCGCGCGGCCCGAGCTAGGGCCGGCCACCCTCGAAAGTGTTGTGCTCGTGGCTGGTTCGGGCACGCGGTGTTGCGGTCGGTGAGTGCGTGACGCGATCGCGGGTATGGCAGTGCCGTCGAGCGGCGCCGGAAAACCCCTCGCCGGGGCGCTCGGCCGCGGTTACAGTCGCCGTGTGCCTGATGCGCTCTTTGCCCACCACCGCCTCGCGCCCATCTACGATGCCTTCGGCGGAGCCCGCGACGACCTGACGGCATACCTCGACATCGCCGACGAATTGGGCGCACGCCGTGTGCTCGACATCGGCTGCGGGACAGGATGCCTCGCGATCCTGCTCGCCGATCGCGGCCGCACTGTCATTGGCGTCGACCCGGCCGAGGCATCACTCGAAGTCGCGAAGGCGAAGGACCGAACCGGAAGAATCACTTGGGTTCACGGCGATGCCACGACAGTGGGGCGAGCGAAGCGACGGGAGGCGGTACTGCCTGCGCTCGGCGCCGACCTTGCGCTCATGACGGGGAACGTGGCGCAGGTCTTTCTCACCGACGACGAGTGGACACGAACGCTCCAAGGCATCCATGCGGCACTCCGCTCACGTGGCTACTTCGTGTTCGAGACCAGGCGTCCAGAACGTCGGGGCTGGGAGGATTGGGTCGCTGAGACCGCCCCGGTCACTCTCGACGTTCCCGGGATCGGGCTGGTCGAGGAGTTGTCATTCGAAGTCACCGAGGTGAGCCTTCCGTTCGTCTCGTTCCGCTACACCTACAGGTTTGCGTCGGATGGCGCGGTGGTCACCTCGGATTCGACCCTCCGGTTCCGCGATCGCGACGAGGTGGAAGCGAGCTTGCTCGCTAGTGGCTATCGAGTGCTGGACGTGCGCGACGCTCCAGATCGCCCAGGTCGCGAGTTCGTATTCGTCGCAGAACGCACCCCGTGACGTCGCAGGTTTCGTGCGGCTAACGCGGTCAGCGCGGCGTTGGGGCGCTGAGGCCCGACACCGGCCGCGAAACCTCAACGTCGTTCTCCTGCACGATCACTGGGTCGCCCACGTTGACCGTGTTGAAGTACCACTCTGCGTCCTCGGGGCTGAGGCTGATGCAGCCGTGGCTGACGTTCTCGTGGCCGAGTGAGTTGATGGCCCATGGAGCGGAGTGCACGAAGAGGCCGCGGTTGGTGATGCGGACGGCGTAGTCGACGGTCAGCAGGTAGCCGTCGGGCGCGTCGGTGGGGATGCCGACGCTGCTCGAATCCATGGTGACGTCGCGGTCCTTCGACAGCACGGTGTACGTGGCGACGGGCGTCGGGTACTCCGGCCTGCCCATCGAAGCCGGGAACACGCCCGGTTCTCCCCAGTGCGGTCGGTGGTGCGGTGCGGGCAGTGAAGACGGCGGTCCCGAGTCGACGCCGTCGATGGTCACGGTGAAGGTGTGTTCGGAGATGTTGGCGACGCCGACGACCGCAGGACCCGTCTGCAGGCTGGTGGACATGCCGCCCACCGAAAGCGCCACGGTGGTGTGCGCGGGCCAGTAGTGGTCGGGCACCCACCGCACGACGGCGTCGCCGAGCCATTCGTACGTACCGGTCATCGGGGGCGTCGATTCGACGTCGATGGCGCGCTCCGCCCACCGCTTGTCGGCGACGGGCGCGTTGAACGTGACCACCACGGGGTGCGCCACACCCACGACCTCGCTCGGCATGGGCAGCACAGATGCGATGGTGGGGCGAAGGGACTGGTTGGACGCCGCCATGCTTGCGCTGGCTGGCCCCGCGGCCACGAGGGCGCTGACCCCAATAGTGACAAGAACGCACCGCGCAACGTGACGCATGGATCCCAATCCCTAGATAATTACACCAATGTCAATTGGAATCGTAGAGGTTGGAGGCGTTTCGATATCCCAGTGCGCCTTAGCAATTCGATCCCGGTTCCGTCACGCTTCGGCTACGGCCAACGAGTCCGAAACGTGACCTCGGGCGTTGTGGCCAGTGCTCAGGGGTGGCCGACGATGAGCTTGAGCGATCCGTCGAAGGTGGGCTCGCGCCGCAGGTGGCCGTACTTGGCGTCCCAGGCGCCTGATGCCACGTCGGCAGTCAGCGTCGCCTCGAAGCGGGCGTGGACGTCCGGGGTGACGAAACTCCAGGCGGACATGGCCTTTCGTGCGCCAGGATCGAGCAATGCCTCAGGACGGCCGTAGTACGCCTCGCCAAACCCGTCACTGCAGTGCAAGGGAATCGGGACGCCCGTGACGGTGCTGCGCACCCCCAGCAGCGCCGTCAACCGATCGATCGGCGGGTAGCGAAGCGCTTCTGTGGCGAGGACTTCGGGTGCATAGTCGTCGAGCCAGAACTTGGACAGCTCGGTTGGGTCACAACTCAGTACCACGATGGGTCCACGGGTGACGCGCCGCACCTCGGCGAGGCCTGCCGCCAGATCCGCCCACTGGTGAACGGTGAACGTCGCGAGGGCCGCGTCAAATGCCTTGTCGGCGAACGGCAGATGTTCGGCGTACGCGTCGACGGCATCCGGCAGGTGGGCGGGGCGTTGGCGGCGCATCGTCGCGCTCGGTTCGACCGGGGTCACCGTTCTGTCCGTGGGCCCGTACGAACCGGCGCCCGCACCAAGGTTGACCACCGATCGCGCGCCGTCGAGCGCGTCGGTGATCAACGCCGCGATCGCTGCGTCGGGCCGGCGGTACTTCGAGTAATCCACGCCGATGTGGCCGTAGTCCGCGTCACCAGCACTTCCGTCGGCTCGACGTGCGACACCCATGGATGCGAGTCTGTCACCGCGGCTCAACGGACGGCAACGGGTTTTCGGGGCCCGTCACCACTGGTAGGGCAGGAACTTCCCGTTGAACGTGACGACCACCCGATCGCCCTGTGGGTCTTCGTGTTTCGCGAAGTCCACGTTGAAGTTGATCGCGCTCATGATGCCGTCGCCGAACTCCTCGTGGATCAGCTCCTTCAGCGCCTGCCCATACACGTCGAGTGCTTCGTGGAAGCGGTAGACGGTGGGGTCCGACGCCAGGTCGACGTCGGCGATCCGGTAGGGCTGGCGCTGCAATGCGGCGGCGACGTCGTCGCCGAGATTGAGCCGCGCGGCGACGGCTTGCGCCGACTCTCGTGGCACCGGGTGCTTGCCGAGCAGCGCGGCGACCGTCCACACCAGCGGCTTGTCGATGTGTTCGGCGAGTTCTCGCCACGTCAGCCCCTCCAGGAGGCGGGCGTCGTTGACGATCTGTCCGGCTTCTTCTTTGTCGATCGAGGGCATGCGTTTGACGGTAGTGCGCGTGGGGGATGGGCGACAGCGATCCTTCTTCGGGATCTGGAATGCGTCGATAGCGCGAACCTATCGGTCGACGGATATCGTTCGCTCACGCCCATCGCCCCGAACTAGCATCGCTCCCGTGGAGGAAACCGTCGTAGACGAGAACGTTCGGGTCAGCAGGCTGTTGGACGCCCAGGTGAAGGCCTCGCAACTGTTCGACGAGGTGGAGACCCGCGGGCTGGTGCGCGCAGGGATCAGCGAGCGCACCCTGTCGGACGAGATCCGCGACATCGCAAAGGAAATGTTCGGCGTCACGCGGCACTGGCACAAGCGCATCGTGCGCGCCGGGGAGAACACCCTCGAGACGGCCCGCGACAACCCGCCGGACCGTATCATCGCCGACGACGACGTCCTCTTCCTCGACTTGGGGCCGATCTTCGAGGAATGGGAGGCCGACTTCGGGCGCACCTTCGTGCTCGGGGACGATCCGCGCAAGCTCGCGCTCTGCGACGCCCTTCCCGAGGTGTGGAATGCGGGACGCGACTACTTCCGCAGCCAACCCGACATCACCGGCGAGGAGCTGTTCGACCACGTCGTCGCGCTGAGCGAGAAACAGGGATGGGTGTTCGGTGGCGTGATCGCCGGGCACCTCGTCGGAGAGTTCCCGCACGAGAAGATCCGCGGCGAGGAGATCGACTCCTACATCGCACCAGGATCGAAGCACCCGATGCGTCGAAAGGATCGCTCTGGCAGGCAATGTCACTGGATCCTGGAGGTCCACCTGGTCGACGAGGACCGTCGATATGGAGGGTTCCACGAGGAGCTGCTCGACATTCCATGAGGTCGCGCGCCGGTCCCGAGGATCAGTCGTTCAGCTGGACGACGATCGCGTAGCCGTCGTGGTCGCCGGTGGTTTGGGTGGCGCTGTCCACCGAATTGCTCAGGGGGACGATGCCGACCAACGTTGCGCCGCTGCCAATCAGCCGACTGGCGAGTTCGTCGCGGGCCGCGTTGTACGAGGTGTAAACGTGCGTCGGCAGAATGCCGTTGGACAGACCGAATTGCTCGCGGCTGATCGCGACGGTCCAGACGAATCCCGACGCGGTCTGTACGGGGTCGGGTCCGAATGCTCGGGCGTGGTCGTCGGGCAGCAGGAAGAAGTTGTTGGAGTAGGCGTCGAAGGGGCCTGCGGGCTGCTGACCGTACGTGACGCCGTCGATGGTGCCTTCAAAGCCGGTGGAATGTATTGGCAGGGCGGGGAATCCGGCCTGCGTCATCTTCGCGTTGAACTTTGCGGTGGCCTCCGCGGCAGTGCTCGACGTCGGATCGACGATGATCACGTTGATCGGCTCGAGGACCGTCTTGCCGCCGAGTTTCGCGCCGCCGAAGTCCGAGATCTGTCCATTGGACTCCAGCAGCCACTTACCGATGTCCCCGTACGGAGTTTGGACCACGTCGCCGGCGCTGGGGGTTCCAGAACTAGTGGATACGGGATTCGTGCCGATCACGGGATCGTTGGTGAAGTCGGTACGAGTGCCGATCACCGGCATCCCGAGTGTCAGTTCGATGCGACGGACCAACTCGAACGCCAGCATATGCAACGGATCCGTCGGGGGCACACCAGGATTCGGGGCGATCAGCGTGTTCACCACGCCGAACACTTGCGATAGCACGCCGATGATGACATTGCCTGGTAGTGGCGGTGCGACCGGTGTGGCGGCCGCGGGGAGTACGGCCACCACCGACGGGGTCGGCGACGGTGCCACCAGCGATGCCGCTGCCGCGGTCGGCGCCGGTGCCGACTCGGCCGACGCGAATGATCGGGCCGTAGGACCCGGGGATTCGGGGCCGGCCGCGGGGTGGACCGCCGCGAGCGCGGCCACCTTCGCAAGCTTCACGGTGTGCGTGAGTCCGCTGTCCGACGACGGGGGCGTGGAGGACGCCAGGGTCAGGCCTGCGGTTGGGGCGGGGTCGGGCGAGGCGGTACCCGCGGACGGGACGGAAGTGACGGGAGCGATGACGTCGGGTGACGAGTCGCTGGGTCGCGGTGTCGTGGAATCCGGTGTGCTGTCGTGGTCGGCCGTGGTCGTCGGCTTGGTGTCGCCCGATTCTGGCGCGCCCGTCGGCTTGGTCCGGTGGCTCGTGGTGGACGTGCCATGAGTGGTGGGCTTCGTCTCCGACGATTTGGGCGATGCCGCGGTGGGGGATTCGCCCGGATCGTGCGTCGAGTTCGAGGGGCCGCTCGGCGTGCCCCCGGTTGACGCGCTCGGCCCCCGGCTGGCTTCTGAGCCCGCGCCGCTGCTCGGCGACGAGGAGCTACTCGGACCGTCCGAACTGGTGCCTTCAGCGTGAGCGACACCCGACCCGGTGGCCAGGGCCGCGCCGACGCCTAGGGTTATCGCGCCCGCGCCGAGCCAGCCGTGAGCGATGCGAGGTTCCGGCTTGGCGCGGTGGCGCCCCTTTGCCCGTCGGGATTTACCGGCCGTCGCCGTCTTCGCCCGGTGCCCACCAGCCACGCCGACCCCCCATTGCATTTGATCCGCTCGTAGGTATATCAGCGTTCCAGCAAGGTTCCAAGGCGTTTGCGAGCAGATCCGGCCCGGTGCTGCGGTGCAGCTCCTGAACCGTGCGGCCTACCGATCGATCGCCGGCCTCGCCACGGAGAAGGTTGCGCCTTGGACGGCCGTGGCCAATGAGATCTCCATCTACGGGCCGTCACTTTCTAGAGCCGTTGGCGGATCTGGTTTTTCGCCGGGTCTCCCACCTGCGTGACGAGCGCCCCGGCGCCAGGCTGTCGATGACGGAACTCGGCGGGTCGATGGTGAGGTCCGTCGCTGGCGAAGAACGACGTCATGGATCCCGACGACGCCCGTGATCGGCCACCCCAAGCGCGCAGCAGCGGTGGCTGGCGCGGCTGAACTGTGCGACGCACTCGCGCGGTGTCAACCGCGTGTGGGGTGGGTACCCAGCTAGCGCATGACGGTGGTGCATGGTCACTATCTGGCGAATCGGCCCGGTCGACGCATTCCTGACACGATGATAGGAGGACGATCATGACGAACTTCGCAGCCGGTTCATTCCCTGATGAAGAGCCCGAAGCCGATGTGGCACAGCAGCAGATCCCCGTCGGGGCTGACGAGCCGACGCTGGACACCGACTATCTCGCCGACCGCAGAGACGCAGACGTCAACCCGGCCGATCTCATCGACCAGGCCATCGAAGTCCCGTTCGCCGAGGATGACCGCGAGTAGTCCTCCGATCCTGCGCGGTGACCGTCTCGGTTCCCTCAACTCTTCGCGGCGGACGGCAGGTTGCCGTTCTGGGATGCAAGGACCATGAAGGCGGCAATGGCACGCGTCGCCGCCGCCCGCGACGGCCAACGCTGGCTCGGCGCAGCGCCCGGATTTGTCGGTGGCTTCTGGTTTGATTGGGATTATGTCCTCGCCGGCAACCTCTTTCGCTCCCGGGCCGAGCCCGACTGAGCGTATGGATGGGTTGTTGGTGAAGGTGGCGGAGTTGACCGGGCAGCGCAACGCGATCGACGGTCAGATCGTGGACATTGTGGCCGAGATCGTTCACGATGAGCTGTGGGGCGCCACCGGTGCGCGTTCGGTTCCGTCGTTGGTGGCGTGGATGACTGGGGTGTCCCCGCGCAACGCCGAGACCATCGCCGCCATCGCGCAGCGGATCGAGCAGTTCCCCAAGTGCGCGGCCGGGATGCGGGAGGGCCGGTTCTCGTTGGATCAGGTCGGGATCATCGCCGAGAAGGCGGCCGACGGCTCCGACGCGCACTACGCGCAGATGGCCGAATCCGCCACGGTCAGCCAACTGCACACCGCGCTCAAGCTGGAACCTCGACCCGACCCCGAGCCGCGCCCGGAACCGAAGCGGTCGATCAGCAAGACCGGCGACGAGCAGTCCACCACCTACAAGATCACCCTGCCCCACCATGAGGCCGCGATCGTCGATGCCGCCCTGGACTCACATCGTGACGCGCTGATCGCCCAGTGGAAGCGCGACCACGAAGACGGTGGCGCGCTGCCGATGCCGAATACCGTGGATGGGTTCATGAGCTTGGTGGTGGCCGGGTGGGATGCCGAGGTGGCTCGCCGTCCGCACGGTCAGCGCACCACCGTGGTCGTGCACCTCGACGTCGAGAGCCGGGTCGCAGCGTTGCATCTGGGTCCGCTGCTGTCGGATGGGGATCGGCGGTATCTGACCTGCGATGCGACGTGTGAGGTGTGGTTCGAACGCGACGGCCGGGTCATCGGTGCCGGGCGGGCCACCCGCACCGTCGGACGCCGGCTGCGTCGCGCACTCGAGCACCGCGACCACTGCTGCGTGGTACCTGGCTGCGGGGCGACCCGCGGCCTCCACGCCCACCACATATGGCATTGGGAGGACGGCGGACCCACCGAACTCGACAATCTGGTTTTGGTCTGTCCGTACCACCATCGGGCTCATCACCGCGGTGTCATCACGATCACCGGAACCGCCCAACACCTCGTCGTCACCGACCAAGAAGGCAGACCACTGCCGCCGGGATCACTCGCCCGACCCCCGACCACACCCCCACCCGCAGTGAAGCCGTGTTCAGGGCCTACCGGTGAACGCGCCGACTGGTGGTGGTACCAACCCTTCCAACCACAACCACCACCACCCTCGACCAATTAGGGTTCGGGGCTCAAGCAAGCTATTCGCAGTGGCGAATTACCTACGCCAGCGCACCGACCGCGTGCAACGCGTCGCCCACCGGGCTGAGCCGGTTCGAGTCGATCGACCGAAGGATCTCGCCGCTGCGCACGGCGATGTTGGATAGCAGCGAGGACGTCAACCCGTGGCTGTGCTCCGTGTTGCCCTGGATGTAGAGACCACCGGCCGTCGACTTCGAGGTGGCGACGCGGTAGTCGCGCGACACCACCGGTTGGCCGCTGTCGTCCAGCATCACGTCGTCGGCAAGGTCGCCGAGAATTCCGCGAAGGGGAGTTGGCAGGAAGCCGGTGGCGTAGATCACTGCGTCACAGTCAATCTCGTCGATGGCGCCGGTGGGGTGGTGCAGGATCTGCGCCTGCACTCCGTCGGCATCCTCGACGGTCCCGAGCACGCTGGAGGCGCCGCGCAGGAACA
>Ga0105239_10010337_pt1 | contig 10450 bp, 13 predicted proteins | sample KBSC44metaG_FD_92761 | JGI IMG/M metagenome (GOLD analysis project Ga0105239, IMG submission 92761) | Corn rhizosphere microbial communities from Kellogg Biological Station, Michigan, USA - KBS C4-4 metaG | ecosystem: Host-associated > Plants > Roots > Rhizosphere > Soil | place: Michigan, USA...
CGGTGCCCTACGTCGCCGACCGCCGCATCGCACGTGACACCCTGGAGGCCGGTGCCGTGTTGCTGCGAAACGAAGGCGGCCTGCTGCCGCTGTCGCGCAAGGGCCAGTCGGTGGTGGTCATCGGTGCGCATGCCGACAAGGGCGTGCTCGCCGGTGGCGGTTCCTCCACGGTCACCGACGAAGGCGGCGACCCGGTGCCGGGTCTCGAGCCGACCGGTTGGCCCGGCCCCGTGCGCTATCACGCGTCGGCCCCGCTCATCTTCATGAAGCAGCTGGGTGACAAGGTCAGCTTCGATGCCGGCACGGACCCCGCAGCCGCCGCCAAGGCCGCCGCGGCGGCGGACGTGGCGGTGGTCTTCGTGTCCAAATGGGCCGCCGAATCGTACGACGCACCGGACATGTCGCTGGCGCCCGCAGATGATGCGCTCGTCGCCGCCGTCGCCAAGGCCAACCCGCACACGGTGGTGGTGCTGGAAACCAACGGCGCGGTGAAGATGCCCTGGCTTAACCAGGTCGCCGGCGTCTTGCAGGCCTGGTTCCCCGGCTCCGGCGGTGGCGATGCCATCGCGCGCCTGCTCTACGGCGAAGTCTCGCCATCGGGCCGCCTGCCGGTCACGTGGCCCAAGGACGAGTCGCAGCTGCCGCGCCCGACGATCCAGGCCGCCGGCCTGGGCAACAAGGACGCGCCCGCCGACACCATCGACTACAACATCGAAGGCGCCGACGTGGGCTATCGCTGGTTCGAGAAAACCCACCGCGAGCCGCTGTTCGCCTTCGGCTACGGCCTGACCTACTCGCGCTTCGACTACAGCGACTTCGCCGTGGACAAGGATGCCAAGGGCCAGCCGGTCGCACACGTCACGGTGAAGAACACGGGCAAGGTCGCCGCGGCCGACGTGCCCCAGATCTACGTGACCGCCCCCGGTGCGCCGACGAAGCGCCTCGCGGGCTGGAGCAAGGTGGCACTGAAGCCCGGTGCCAGCCGCCGTGTCGACATCCCGCTGGAGCCGCTGGCACTGGCGCGTTACGACGCGAACGGCAAGCGCTGGCGCGTGGCCCCCGGCAATTACACCGTGCGCCTGGGCCGCTCGGCCACGGACATCGCCGGCGAGAAGACGGTGACGGTGGCGGAAAGCTTCCCGGTGCTTAAAGCAGCGAATTGAGTTTTGGCGGGTGACGCCGCGATGATGTCCGGCTTGACGACTCCGTTGTTACTACTCATCGGGGGCAAGGCCCATCCTCATCGCGGGGTCAAGGCGTTTCGCCGCTTGGACGCATTAACCGACTCGCACGGTCGAAAAATGGCCATCGGCGTAATGCCATGTGCACAGACAGGACGGCCTACGAGCCTCCGGAAGCCGTCCACAATCGGGGCCCTTGCCGCCATTAAGCCGGCACCGTCCAGCGCAGGGCCGTAAGTCGGCCGGTCTGGCTTGGCATCCAATACGCCGACGATGTGCCATTCGCCCTGAATAAACAAGCCGTGCTTCAACCCTATTGCCTGCGAGTTGAGCGGCGCGTCGATATCGTCGAGAACACCCCACGCTTCAAGGCCATCGTATGTGTCGAGGCTGAATTGCACAGCGGGTGGTAGTTGTTTCAACGTATGCCATGCAAGGTCCAGGTCTTTTTGCCTGGACTTGCGCTTTTCCCGAGGTTCATCGGCGACGAGCAGTCTCGTAAGGGGCGCCCATAGCCGCTTCGTCAGTTCGATATCCCGAATGCTCAGCCTGCCTTTGATATGGACGATGCTTCCTAGCGGCGCATTCAAATTCTCATGCAGCATGCCCGACTCTTGTAGTACATCAAGCGCGCTGCTGGGCAAGAGGTAACGGGTGTCGAATGACCGCTCAAGAGTCTCAGTGACCGAATCATTGGCCGTACCGTCAACGCTGAGGATGGCGACGTCAAACTTTATCGCCCCTGCATTCGAGCCTGTGTGCGATGACGTCCTCGTTGCCTCGACGATGACACCGTCGTCGCTGAGCTGAGCGAGTACGGAACCTAGGCGGGCGTGGTCGACGTATACGAAGTCAAAAACGGAAGCGTCCCTTTCCAGCTCTTGCGCCACGCTTTATATCTCCCTTGATGCGCGTTATTTCCTTTTCGTTCTCGGCCATACGCTTGGCAATCGCGCTCAATGCCTCCGACAAAGTGCTGCCGCCCGCCTTGGCGCCATTCTCATCAGCATTCGCGCCGCCGATGATCTTTTCCATATAGCTACTCATCTAGCACCTCTCGTCTAACCCACCACAGCTTCACGAGCGGACAGTTTACGTCACCGCTTGAGGCCGCTCACACCTCTAGAGGCGGGCGGGGTCAACGATTTGACGTAGGGGCCCGGCTCGGCCGCTTTGCCATGAAAGAGGGCAGACGGTCGTCCACGCCGTCATGACGCTTCGCAGGCACAATGCCCGCATGAACCTACGCCCTGCCCTCCCCGCCGCTTTACTCCTCGCCGTCGCCACGCCGGCTTTCGCCGATCCGCCCGACTTCGACCGCCCCGGTGCCGGCTTCGCCACCAGCGTGCTGCCCGCGGGAACGCTGGCCCTGGAACAAGGGCTGCCTTCGTACCAGCGCCAGCGCCAGCGCCAGGACGGCTACCTCGATCGCACCTATACCGCCGACAGCGTCATCCGCATCGGCCTGGGTGGACCGGCGGAGCTACAGTTCGCCGGCTCGGCATGGAACCGGCTGGAAGAGAGCGGCATGGGCTCGCGACGGCATGCCGTGGGCCATGGCGACACCAGCGTCGGCCTCAAGATCGCTCCCGGTGGTTCCGATGACGGCGGGAATTTCAGCTGGGCGGCCCTCGGGAATGTCACGTTCGCCAACGGTGACAAGGACTTCGGCAATGGCGCCCGCGAAGTCAGCCTGGGTGCGACCGGCCAGTGGCAGGTCGACGACACCCACCAGAACACCCTCTACGCCAATGTCGACCGCTTGAAGGGTCGCAATAGCTGGACCCTGGCCCCCACGTTCGGGCGCAAGTTCGGTGAGAACTGGATGGCCTACCTCGAAGCGGATGCGATCCACGATGCGGAGGACGGCAACGAAGTGCAGGCGGGCGGTGGCGTGGCATACAGTATCGGTGACCACGCGCAGCTGGATGCCTATGCGTTGCATCGGATCGGCAGGCATGGGCCTTCGGTGGTCGCGGGTCTCGGTGTGTCCGTGTATTTTGGTGGGAAGCGCTAACGTACGCCGTTGCACGGAAGGGGTTGCGGTGACACTACGAGGGGAGAAGTGCTCGCGCGTAAAGGGCGACGTCCTCGACTCTCACTACGGGGGCAAAAATGGACAGCATCAGCCTGAGCTCAGACCACGGCATCCTCTTCGTCGTCGATCCAACGAACAGGGACGCTATAGTTCCTGACTACGTAGACGGCGAACTGGTTGCCGCGACGGATTCCTGCTTGTCGATCGCCGCCGACCCCTATGTCGATGGCGAGGTCGAGGTGTCCCTGACGACGGAAGAGGTGGTTCCTGAGGGGCTTCATCTGGCTGCAACCCATACGCTGGCCATTCCCGGTGGAGTGATAGCGATAAGCACGCCGGATGTGGACCGCGTACTCGATTACCGGCTCACGCCTGGCAGTGTGGTTGTCTCGGTATGGTCGGATTCACTCGTGTCCGCCTCGCGGGTGGTCGTTGCCATTACCGTGACGCGGCACTAGGCATGGCTCGACTCGTTGCGTATGCAGGGCTGGCGATATCAGTCGCCCTGTGGATCTTCCAGTCATTCTTTTTCACGACAACTTTCGAGCAGATCGTCGGATGCATTATCGGAATCGTGGCGTACTCCGTCGCGATAGCGATTTCCCTGCGTGCTGTTGCATCCCTGACTGCCCGTCTCATCTATGTAGTCACCTTGGGCCTGGTGCTGGAAGTCTTTCCTCTCCGCTTGCGGCTAGGGACGGATGCTTTCGTATTTGTCTTCCCCGTTATCCATATAGTTGCACTCTGCCTGTTCTTCCGGCTGCTGCCGCGCAGCGAGCGCTACCTTCATGCGTGGATCGACAAAGGGCCTTCCAAAAACGGCATGCCGGATGACCTGCTGGAAGCAGTGCCCGGTGGCCTACCGGAGGACTATCTTCGCTTCATGGCGAAACGAAACGGCGGGGATGGATTCGTGGGGAAGAATTACCTAGTGCTATGGTCGCTTGAGGAACTTGTGCCGTTCAACCGTGAGTGTGAAGTGACCACCTACGCCCCAGGCCTTTTTTTCATTGGGTCCAATGGCTCGGGTGAAGGCTTTGGTTACGATCTTCGCCCGTCGTCTACTCCGTCCCTGGTCATGCTTCCTTTCATCGGGATGGACTGGAAGGATGCGCTACCTGTGGGCTCCAGCATGGATGAATTCCTCAGTGTGCTTCACGAGGACAGACTTTATGAGTAGAGGGTAAGCCTCGTTCTATGTATCGAAGCAGGCTGTGAATGATGGACATTCCTGCGTATAAAAGTCATCCGGCGATCGAGTATGAAGAACGTTCTCCTGGTCCTACTGTGGCTGCCGATGATCGTGCTCGGCCACGTTCTTTCGGCACTGATCTTCAGGCAAGGCTCTTTCGCCAGCTATGTCTTCTTTATTGCGTGGCCGCTTGCAAATTTCTGGGTGGCCTACAAGCTATGCCGGAAGGGAGATGACATCCTGATCGTGCGATTAGTATCCTTCTTCATCGTTGAGCTTGCGGCTCTGGTTATCGTACTTGCTTATGCAGTGTAAGGAGGATGGATGCCGCGGTTATCTTGAATCACATGCTAGACGTTGTTAGTCGAGTTCGAGGCTGTCTTTCGACCTTCGTCCGGCGCGATCTTTTGCACGTTCGAGACCTCGTATGGGTATTTTCAAAAGAAGGTTTTTTTCAAGCGGCGAGCGAGCATCAGTTATGAGCTCACTGCTGGTGCTCCAGTGGTGTGAGCCGAGCCTTCCGCACTTCGATCAACTGATTGCCATCGAAGATTCATTGATCGCTGTCATTGGCGATTACGGTCAGGTTGATGGTCACGATGTTGGAGCGGCAGAGTGCAATATCTTCATCGAGACCCCCGAACCGATGAATTGCTTCAACGCACTCCGTTTGGCATGCGAGAGGGAGCCATGGTTCGCTACGCTAACAGCTGGCTATCGCCGTCTGGATGAGCAATCTTACAAGCCGCTATGGCCTACCGATATGGAAAGTTTAACGGTGGGGTAGACCGGGTATGACCTCGACGTCTTCGTTGAGCCGGTCTGATGTGGGTAGGGCAAGCCCCGTGTCGGTTATTCCGAAGGCTCAGACGACTCCAACCCGTTCGCCTGTAGAGGACGCTGCTTGTGACGATGTCAAAATTCATTGATATGCAAGAGCATGACCCCTTTCCAGTCCACTCCCTCCGTGAGCCTTGCTGGCTCGGCGTACTTTTTCGGTATCAACTATGAGCGCGAGAGACTACGGGGTGTATGGGTTTTTTATAGGTATCGCACCTGGTGTCCTCTATGGGCTCTGGAACCTCTTTCACGTTCAAAGGGTCCATAAGGAAGCCGAAAGGATCGCTCGCGACCACGGCGAGATATTCGATATCGATTCTTCCACGTCCATTCGCTTCAACTATATGTTCAAGCCCAGGCACTTCATTTGCCCGGAAGATGGTGTTGGCGTTCGTCTGGCAAAGTCACGTCTTCTTTCGATTCGGCGCCAGGCGATGCGCCGCCATGTGGTCGCTGCGCTCCTCTCGCTTATCGGAGCGGTCATAGGCGTCCTTGCCGCCGTTGGTTTAGTGTCGGGCGCTTGAGTGGTATATTTATACGATCTCATGTTGGCGAAGCGGCAGTTGCGCGGCGATGCTCTTGTCGGCGTTTCGCCACTGCTCTCTTCAGTAGAGCGGGTTTCACTTACAGGTTCCTGCTGGGGTGTCTCGGGATAAACATGAAACCGATTGTCGATGCATCTACCATGGCGTTATGGCTTTCATTCTCGGGTGACAACGCGGATAAGCCATTTGAGGAATCTCTTGGCGCGACCTTCGGTAGCTTCTTCTTTGCCGATTACTCAGTGATTTTCCATTCCGAAGCAATCGAAGCAGCCTGTGCATGGTCGGCAGAAAACGATCTAGCGCCGTTTGCAATGTTCTTCAGTATTCCCGAGCCGGTGGACTACTTCATCGAAAGAGGGGTCTACGGAGGGGTGGTGGCTACGGGCGAAGACAAGCCAAGTGCTATCGTATCGTTCTTGACCGACGACAATCGATGGGCCGGACATCTTTCGATTTACGATGCGTCGCATCGATTTATCGTGGTGCCCTCAGGTCGAGACTGGATGATTGCCGGCGATAGAGATGCGGACTTGGCTATCTTCGGATTCAAGACTTCTTCGCAGCAGGAGAGCTTCATGAAGGCGCTCGGAAAGCTTGCTTTCGATTCTATCGAAGACGCTGCAGCACATGCAAAATCATTTATGCGATACGAATTGGATGTATCGCTTTTCAGTCAGCGCATGGGCTTTGAGATCTGATGGGAGTGTCGCCACCAGGATGGTAGCGTAGGGTGCGCCGGTTATACGCGGACGTCGATAAGCTTGAGGCGACGCCCGTCGGATGGCGTTCTTCTACCTTCTCACGGGAGATCGAAACAACGAAATGGTTCCAGAACGCGAAGGAGGTTTGGGGCAATGCAAGGCAGAAAATTCCCATGGAGAGCCAGCCTCGCATTGGCAGTCTCTTTCGTCTTTCACTATTTCGTTTATGCCTTTCGATTCATGTGGTACTTGAGTTATCCGGATTTTGTGTTGCTTGTTGAAATTTATCTTGTCTTTGCAGTAATCGTAGTCATCGAATTCATTTTCGCACCCACGTGGTGGCTCATGGGTTGTACGGCCTTCGCTTTGATGTTCATGCCAGCCGTAGCTCATATCAAGTATTTGCTTCCCATCGGACCGGTGTCCTGGGCGGTTGCAGTCGTATCGTCGTCCCCGTTCGTGGCGGTGGCTTTTTTGAGAAAGCGTGCTCGATCTGAAGTGGCTAGCCAAGTATCTGATGGATGCAGGTAGAAGCTAACGACCTTCGCGCCAGTCCCGAGCCGGAGGTTCGCCGTTAGAGCCGGACCTAAACCAATGCCACAGTGAAGCCGAATGACAACCAACACTGTCGTTATTTCCGATGTTTACGAGTTACTCGCCCTCCAGCGTGGGCTTCTGGAGGCGCGATATTGCGACGTCCCCAACGACCCATCGGTCTCGGCGAGCCCGATCCTCGCAGGTATTCACAAGAGGGTGATGGACGCGATCATTGCGGCAGATCTGCCGGATGGCTTGAGTCCGGACAGGTGTCGTCAATGGCTCGCTATCGACCCGAAGCGGCGAGAGTGGGAGGTTGCCCTGAAACGGGCCGGTCAAGATTCATCCTGGAACAGGTTCAGCCAGGAAGACAAACGCAGTTTCGCCATCTGGCTTCTCACGCCGTTCGAAGTGAACGACAAGCTGCTCGACGAATTTTTGAGTCGTGTCGAAGAAATGGCATCTGCCTAGTTTTGAGCCGATAGGCTTGCGAGTGCTTCGTACCACCGAAATTGTGTAGGTCTCCCCCGACAGACGTAAGCCAACCCCTCCTGAGAAAATAGCCCATGGCCCACCGGGCGGCCCCTGTCAGGAAGCGAACCGTGCATACGATGGATGAGATCGACTCAGGGGTCCTTACCCTCTTCGACGGTGGCCAGCCCGCTTGCCATGTCCTCCCGAGCAACCTCGTCGGCTGGACCAAGCAAGGCAATGCCCTGACCGTCATGCTGCGGGTGACCGGAGCGACGCGCGATATTGTCGAAGCGGTGCAAGTCTCCGTGGCCCCGGCCAACGCCGAGGCGCCTGCCGTGCTGGCGTCGTGGATTCCGCCGGGCTCGCCCGACCAGCTTCGGCAGGCGCATGCCGAAGCGACCGTCGTCGCCCCAGGGGCGCGCCAGGCCTGACCGGCATCGCGGACCCACGGCCTAGCCCGGTCGGTTCGCCCGCCGCATCGCGCGAATGACCAGCGCCGTGCCCGCCAATCCGATCACCAGACCCACGCCACCGCCCCAGAGCGAGCCGGGACGATCGTCGATCAGGTAGCCCAGCCCGAAGCCGAGCAGCGCGAAGAGGGGAATCGGTAAGCAGCCCATCGGGCCATGCTACAAAAAAACATGGCCCTCGCGCTCACGCGGAGGGCCATGACGACCGTCCCTGGGTCGGGTGGTCAGACCACCAGGACGCGGCCCGGCGAAGCCGGCGCAGCGTCACCGCCGATGAAGGGGGGGATCGATCCTGATTCTAGGGACAGACGGCATCCTGCCGTCGGATCGGTCATCGGCGATACGTTGGCCCGCCGGTGTGGGCCGGTGGGCGTAACGCTATCTTCCTTGGCTGGTCCGATGACGGATATAGGAGGATTCTTAAAGTTGGCTGCTATTTTCCCTACAAGAGGGCCAGCTCAGACTTACGTAGAAGCGCGCTTACCGCGATTCTGCAGGCCCGGTGCAGCGACACGGCTGCCCTCCGGTCGATCCTTGTGCTTGCTGCCTGCGGGCCTCGCCTGGGGCGAGGAAGGCGGCAGACCGCGGCTGGCCAGGCTGCGCAGGTGGGCGCAGTCGGAGGAGCCGTAATCGCGTTTTCCCGGTGTGCGTCGCATAAACCTTCTCCAGTCGGACTCCCCGCCTTACGAGCAAGTTGCACCGAAAAGACGAAAGTTTGAGTGGCGTGCCGGTGAAGGTTCCGTGACAGCCGAAAACGTGCCAGACGCCTTAAAAAAAGTTAAGGCGACGTGGAGGCCTTCGGCGGCATGCGCTGCAGTAGCTCGGTGGCTAGCGCTTCGTAGTTCTCGTCGAAGTGGTGCGAGCCCGGCTTCTTGTACACGGTGACGAACCACGGCAGCTTCGGATCGGTGCAGCCGCTGTCGTCCGCGTCCTCTGTGCCGTAGTAGCAGGCCATCGGCGGCCGGCCGCCCAGCGCGAGGATGGGCGGGATGGCATCGGTATGCACCACCGGGTTCAGCCACTGCAGGAAGTTATGGGTGTGGGTGGTCCACCAGCCCTGCTGCATGTAGCCCTCGAGTTCGATCTCGAAATTCACGTCGCGGCTGGCCGACAACAGCACCAGCTGGGCCAGCTTCGCCCGGTTGTCGGGGCGCAGCCGGCCCACGATGGTGGGCAACACGTCCGCGCCGAACGAATAGCCGATCAGCAGCACGCGCTGCTTGTTCCACTGCTTGGTATAGCGGTCCAGCAGGCCGTCCAGATCGTGGGCGGATTCCTCCGGCGAGCGGTACCGCCAGAAGTACTTGAAGGTGCTGACCCCGGCCACGGGAAGGCCCCGGCCGGTGAACACCGCGCCCAGGCGCTGGTCCAGATCCCACCAGCCGCCGTCGCCGGAATAGATGACCACCAGCAGGTCTTCCTGTCCGGCCGGCGCTGCGGCCAGTGCCGGCAGCTCCACGGTGGATTTCTCCATCGATGCGTGGGTCCAGGGGTGCCAGGCCAGCAGGGCCAGCACGATGGCACCGGCCACGCACGACAGCACGATACGCAGCACGTTCCTCTTCTTTGGCTTGCTCACCGGCGCACCACTCCACCCAGGCCACCGGAAATGAGGCTGGCCACGTTGGCCAGCGCCAGCGGCAGCGCGATGCCGCCGGGCACCGCGATATAGCGCGGCTCCCACTCGGGGTCGAACTTTTCCTTGTAGCGATGCAGGCCACGGAAGTTGTAGAAGCGCTCGCCGCGGCCGAACACCATGGCGCCGAAGCGGCTCCACAGGGGCGCGGTACGACGGTTCTGCAGGCCCGACAGGGGGGCCATGCCGAGGTTGAACCAGCGGTAGCCCTGGGCCTTGGACCAGGACATCAGCTCGATAAACAGGAAATCCATGATGCCGGAAGGGCCCTCGGGAAGGTGGCGCATGAGGTCGACGGACGCTTCTTCCATCGACGCGGTAAGGAACATGTTGGCGAAGGCTACCGGCTGGTCGCCCTGCCACACCACGGCCATCGGCGTGCGGGATAGATAGCGTTCATCGAACAGGCCCAGCGAGAAGCGCTTCTCGCGTACCTTCTTGTCGCCCATCCAGGCATCGGAGATGACCTTCAGGCGGGGCAGCAGCGCGGGCACGTCCTCCACGGGCACGATCTCCATGCGCAGGCCGTCGCGTTGCAGCTTGTTGACCGTGCCGCGCAGCGTCTTCTTCGACTTGCCGTCCAGGTTGAAGGTCTCCAGGCGGACGCGCGCTTCCTCGCCGATCTTAAGCAGGCTCATGCCCACGTCGAGGTAGAGGTCCAGGTCGGCCGGGCGCACCTGGTAGAACAGCGGCCAGCCGCCGGCGCGCTCGCATTCTTCGCGGAAGCTCCAGACCAGTTCGCGGCGGGCGTCCTCGTCGGTGCCCACGGGGTCGCCCATGGCCACCCAGCTGCGTCCTTCCACGTCGTACATGATGAAGGCACGGTCGTCCGGCGC
>Ga0105239_10010339_pt1 | contig 10450 bp, 9 predicted proteins | sample KBSC44metaG_FD_92761 | JGI IMG/M metagenome (GOLD analysis project Ga0105239, IMG submission 92761) | Corn rhizosphere microbial communities from Kellogg Biological Station, Michigan, USA - KBS C4-4 metaG | ecosystem: Host-associated > Plants > Roots > Rhizosphere > Soil | place: Michigan, USA...
GACTTTACAAATGTCGTACATTTGGCCACCGCCAGCAAAAGCTCTGGCGTCTGTGAATGCACGCTTCATTCATCCCGGTTCAGGAGCGCGAGACCCAACCATCCAATCCTCCAAGGCTAGCCATTCGGACCAAGTTCGTTCCGCTGCTTCCATCTCGCCTTCTGAGGGGTCGTTCAATGGTCGCATAAAGGGGACAGTCTCCAGAGGAAGAATATCATAATCCCTTTTCACGGACGCCCATCCACCACTCTTAGCGGCGAAAAGATAGTTCCGCCGTTCCTGTTCCTGCTGCGGCCCAACACCAGCCCTCCAGTCATCACCAAAAAAGCCGTGCAGAACTTGAGGGACATCCATACCGGTCACAACCAACCGACGGAGATATGGGACTAGAGACACTGCCGATGCTGCAGCTGAGGAAGATTCGGTGGACGAAGATCTTGCCGGGTCTTTCTCGTGTCTAGCTCTCCCGTTTCGAGGGGAGCCAAAGCCAAGGACCGGGTGAGGGAGTCTTTGAAACGGCAGGAGAATGTTGATGAAGGAGGCGAACGCCTGAACCATAGGTTCATATTGGGCATGATCCAAGAAGTAACGCTGACAGCTTTGATACTTCGGATACCAAGAGATTATATCAAACTGAAACCCCTCAGGGGCCTTGTTGCGACTCGAGGCTTCTGGGGGGCTGTTGATGCCTGCAAACCTCGTGTCTCGTACCGAAGACCGGGCTGCGCCAAAATTGTCTTCTGATGATGATGACGAGAATGCCATTGTGTTCAATCAACAACCGAGCCCGTTTTGAAGGGACTACAGCGGGGAAATGTGCGACCAGTGGCCAAAAAGATGCAGCGCGAAAATGCTAAAAGAGCAGCTGTTTTAGTGTGCTCGTTGCAGGACATGTAATTGAGAGCATGATGAGCCAAAGGTAGCCAAGATTGGTGATTTAGGCGTGTCAACATCCGCGTCGCTTGTTGCGTTAAATCAAATGAATTACCATTGTGGCAAAAGTAGCGACTGGAGGGGTAGAGTCTGCCACGTGAACAGAAGGCCCTTGGAGCCCCAACGGCCTAGAGTAGCCGCCTGAAAAAGAGAGTGCCGACCTTTGTTGCGCGAGTACCAATATTCGTAGTGGAGGAGAAGGGATTGAGGCACAGCGGATTTTCTCAGGCGTGGTCAACACTCGACGTTACTTTGAGATGCAGTATAAGAATGGGGAAAGGCAGAGCAACTCAGCATTGACAGTGGCTTAATAAGTGAGTTGACGGTCAGGTTTGGCTTTTGGCTTAAAAAGGCTAGGGGAGCTACTTAGGCAGGCGCCATCCGATAATTTTCCTTTAGTGTTGGCAACTGAAGCGGTGGCAGGCTTAGCCTGGGCAGGGTTCCAGATGGTGCGGACGGTTTGCTCGTGCGACGTCGAAGTACGGAGTACCTCTGTATCTCGCCATGTACAGTATGGCATGGGCGTTTCTCACTCATTTGGCGTACGAACCTTGGAATACATGCAACAGTTAGACCGCTGGCGGACACGGTGTGAAGGGAGGTGTCAGGATTGCCAGGCGCCGTCCTGTCATCGATGAAGTCAAGTAACTCAGACCTCACCGGAAGATATTGGTACGGCCAGTGCAACCTTGCCAGACATTGCAGCAAGGGCCTCAGACACGGCAACAATAACACCACCTCGAGGTCTCGATTCCTCGTATTCCGCCTGGTGGCTTCACTCGAGTTGCACAAGGCTCCAGTACCGGATTCTTTCCCCGTCACTGGTGACTGCACCAACATTGTAAGAGCAGGCGATAAGGAGGACGCAGCATTCCTTCTTTTGTAAGAGCCAACCTCAGGTACCTAGAGATATATAGGTCGGTGAGTATTCAATGCACATTGCGCCGGTATCTCTGGTTATTTATTTGCCTGCTATCCTGAACCACTACTGCTCTCGTGAACAGCATTCCACAAGGCTAATTATGAGCACTGGCTTCTCCCAGAAACCCTGAAAGCCAAAATGTGTCCAGGATGAGGAGGAGCCCAGGCCCCCTAAGTAGACCCCCTCCCTGCCACCGTCCAGGCGTCAACATCCAGCCTCGGAATGTCTGACGTCTGCCAGTCGACCATTTTGGGACTCTTGCTGACATTCTCGGGTAATAAACTGTTCCTCCCTGAACTGATCTTCCCTCTGCCCAAGTTGGCCAGCTGCTCGAAGAAATACATACCCTGTCTCCAAACAGTTCCAACTCCATCAATCTCAGGATCGTATCCTTCTTTCCTTGACTTCTCACACCAATCATGCAGCTTCCGGTGAAATCATTCACCACCACCATCGTGTTGCTCCCACTTCTCGCAGCCTGCACTCCCAGTGACCCAATCCCCCTTGCTACCAGGGAACATTGGATGCGACGAGCAATTGATGCACTGTCCGAGCTGACTGGCACTCCTTGCCCCTTCGAAGCGTTCGGTGCTGCCATCGTAAATCACACCGATGTCACAGACTCCGAACATGGCAAGTTGATTTGTTTGGGCGTCAACTCCATCCTCAAATTCGGCAATCCCACCCTCCATGGTATGTCTGCATGCCGTCGCCTTTTCCCACTGTTTTCGATACGTATGCGGGAATTCCGCGCCGAGAGAGTCCAGGTTGGCTCTGATTGAACACTCGTTTGCTCGCTTTCGTGGGACAACAGAACCCTTGTTTTGACATGACCCTTGACAGGCGAGACGGCTGCCATCAACAACTGCTCCGAGATTTTGACCTCAGCACCCTACAACCTCAGTGGGGCGGAGGCTCTGGTCGCTTTCCAGGGTTTGAGCATCTATACAACGGCCGAAGCATGCCCGATGGTGAGTCCAGTCTTCTCCAGTTTCTCTCGTGATTTTAATTTGTTTCAAAACGCTTCTCCTACCCATGTATGTATGTATATTTATATAGCGAATGACCAAAAGGAGAACACCACTGATATTTCTGGCATCATCCTCCTCATGTGACTTTGAGCGAGAGACATTAATTTCTGTTACAAAACTAGTGTGCGACGGCGATCCGCTGGGCTGGATTCAAGGACTACGTCTACGGAACATCTGGCAAAACTCTGCAGAGTCTGGGGTGGCCTCAGTTGACACTATCCTCATCCGAGCTCTTCGAGCACACGGCCAGCCTACCAACCAAGACCCGCATTGTCTCCGACATTCTGGCTGCTGACACGGACCCTCTCTTCAGATGGCAGTACGATAGTTCAGGAACATGTCCAGCGGGATGCCGACGCGCCAGGGCAGCGAATGCGCAGAACGCAGAACATGGCCGACGGACATGCGTACCAGGCGATGCAAGCGAGGATGAAAGCCTGCCAGGAGACGTCGCAGGAGATGTCGCGAAGGGTACCGCGAAAGGAGTCGCCGGGCTTTGGTCCGTATTATTTGGCCTCTTCAAGGTCGCCGCTCCGGTTGGCGATGAGTTGTAGGGGAAATTGCCTGATCCCAACCTAGAGACTGAGTGATATTGATTCTCTTCTGTGCCTCAGCTTCGCACGAGAAGGATCATAAGGCAATGCTTCCTAGATCTGCACATGGAACTCCGTCGACTGGTAGCGTCCAACCAAGTTGTATTGGGCTACGCTGACGACGGCATAAAAAAGGTCGGGTTCACGCTTGAGAATGTTGATCTCACTCTGAGGTATGTACAATAGATCTGACGGCATGGTGCCCAGTCCAAGCCAAATATTACTTCAGGCCTAGACCAGACAAACATGCGCGCCGTTTTTTATGTTCATCTCTCATGCGCAATCCCGACATCGAAATGAATTTCCCTTCACCTTCCTGCGCTCCCCTCTTCAAAAACAATGACAGACGCTCGCTATGCCAAACAAAAAGTTCAAAAATCTGTCTCTCCCTCTGCTTACTTACCCCTTCAAGATTGGAGAGTCCTACCAACGAATCCTCCTCCCTTTCTTGCACTCAACTTGCTTCCCATGAACGAGACTACAGTCCAACAGCAGCGACGACGCCAGCGAAGCCCAAGATTCCCAAGCCGAGCTTGGCATCCGCGGTGGGAGCAGCGTTGGTGAAGCTGGCAGGTCCGGACTTGGAACTCGTCGCAGTTCCCGAATGGGTCCCACTGGTGCTGGTGGCGGTGGTGTTGACACCAAGGCCGTTGCTGGGGTACAAGGTGGTGTCGACGACCGGAGGCGAGGTGCCTGTGGCGGTGCCCCCGGCGGTGAGTGTGACGACCGTGCCATTGGCGCTGGCGACGGAGAAGGCTATGGTGGTCTCAGGAACCGGCATGTACGAATAAAGGGTGACGCCGCTTTCGACGGTGAGGACGACGGGAATGACAACCGAGGTGTAGGCTGTGCCATCAAATGAAGCTGTAATCGTGGTGGTAGGCAGGTTGCTGCCCACAGAAGGGGCTACCGTCAAGGTGGGAGCTGTGCCAGAGTCAACAGACGGGATCACGGTGAGGGTGTTTTGGCCTGCGGCAAGCTGGAGCATGGGGAGAAGGAGCATGAGGCCCTTCATGTTTGCGATGCTGGTGGTTGGTCTCATTGTCGGGTTGGGGTGAGGGCTTAGGATCGACGTTCACTCAAAAAGACGATGTAGTTAAACGTAGATGAGGCGACAGTGAGGGTATCTTTGGGCAGTAATGGTAATGTGATGCTGTAAGTAATAGCGAATGGACGATGCGCGGTGCCTGGATGTAGAGCGAGTGGTGTTTGGACTGCATACAGGAGAAAGACCTGATGTGGCGTCCGGCCTTCCCAGGCGACTTTATACTTGCCAAATGTAGTTCATGCTTGGTCACCGACACCAACACCAACGAGAGGATACAACATTGCAATGCCAAGGGATAAGTGCCCATATTGCTGGTAGGGATTCGGCATGGGATGCAGACATGTGAGACATCTCGAGATTCTCGGCCATTCCCCAAAGACCATATAAAAACTGCACTAGGTAGGATGAGGACCTAGAAAGGCTAGCCTCTGGACACAGGTCTGAAGACCGGTGCACATAGGCCAGAGACCGGAGACCAGAAACCAGGTCGATCGCTAATCGAGCGCGCAAGCGAGGCTGGTTCCAATAATAGTTTTAAAGAGGCGGTTAACCTCTCCAATGCCAACATTTGCTAACCAATACCTCCGAGCAGGGAGTAAGGAGCCCTCGGTAAACGTAAGATCTTTGGTGGTTGGCATCGTGACTCGGTTGCTTGTGGAGGAATGAAGTCGAGGGGGCATAATTTACCGACAATCCTTCATGGCTTGGTGCTCAGGGCTCGATGATAGAAATGGAAATGGGAACTCAACCTAGCTCACGAATCCCACAAAGCCAGATGACATGAGGAGGGTTGAATCTAAGACCCACAGTGCTCGCTCAATGCTCTGCGGGTGGCTTAGAGAACAACAGAGTGGCAAGAGAGGACTTTACTGACGTCTGAAAGTGCCATACAACAACTCAAAATGGCCATTGCCAGGTGAAAACTAGCGTTGCACCCTATCTTCGGGGAGGAGTACCTAGTATTGTGCGCTCAGCAATATAGGCAAGGTTCGGGGCATTTCGCCTACGGGGAGCAGAACCCACAACTATCCCAATGGGAACACAATGCCCTCTCATCTAAAGCTGTTGTTGTGTGTGGTTAAGGCGGCCAAGGGGGGAATGGGATATCATTGCAAGTTTGGCCGAACTTGACTGATTTACGACTATTACCTTTACGACCACTGGTCTGTTTTGAAACATCGCTATGGACTTTGTGGGCACCCACCACTCGGTACTGATGCCCGTCCATACTAAATATGTTGTCTTGAGGTGGGATTGATCTGTACCCCGTACGTTTTAGTAATGATTTAGTCCGTGGGAACTGAACAAGGCGTTGACGGAGGATATTTCAACACACTCCTGCCATATAGTGCGACACCTTCTGGTGTGAGGGAGAGGGTTTGGCATGGAGTACATAAGAGCCTGGTAACGAGTGACTCGTTTGCACAAGGAGGCATTCTCGAATTCTGGCTGATTTCTTCTTCAGTCTTGACCTCATATGGTCTGGTGAAAGAACCATGTCTCACTATATGGGTAAGTTGTATGCTACTTGCTACCTTGTCGGCATCCCGGTACCAAGGAGTTCCGAGGCAATTTGGCTGTTGCTATATATGGCATTTGGTGAGGCTGTGACTAGCCTCTTCCATCCTCACTTGCTTGTTTGTATTCAAGCAGTGAGCTTGGCATATTATGGACAATTACAACTACTGACAAGTAGTACGAGTAACAGGTCACTGTGTTTGCCATTTGTAACCCGTACCTAGGTACTCGACACTGGGCAAATCATTTGTGTGTTGCTTCCACGTATATCATCCCGCGCTACGTAAATCAAGGGGTATCTCAACTCAAACGATAAATGTGAGGACTGTAACGGTAGGATTCCCCGTGCCTCGAGATCAGAAAGTTCGTGCCATGCTCGCTCCAACATCCACTCCCCAGATGCTGCCCAAATTATTTTCTCCTCGCGCGCCAATTCAGATAGGCGACCATCCTTCGAAGTATACCTTGATGCGTATATTATCTTTGTTATGCTCGTTGACCTCTCAAAATCCCAGGCATTCTGTCATATAACAGCGGATGCATCTTCACCACTAGCTCCATCCTGTCCAAAATAGCTATCCATCTTGAAGATCCACTCTAGTTTCTGACTTTCACTTCGAGCCGCAAACAGAAATGTATTTTGTTCTCCATATACAGCAAACACGTGTGCAAGTCCGTGAAGCAAGTCACTACTTCCCGTCCGCCGGTGCCCAGTTCCTGGGTTTCGATCCGACGGTTCACCTGAAGAGACGGATGAACTCCCTAGCAGTCTCTTGAAGTCTGGGTCATGATCGATACGAGCGTGTGTGAGATTGATCGCATTGATCGCTTCGCCATTGGGAACAGAGTGTATATACAAATATGGCGGGCGGAGATCGATGAAGCGACGCTTCCACTGCATACTGCTTCCAGTGCTGGACGACATTGTGGGTGAAGGAGGATAATCTTCTGATGGCATGAGGAGATAACCAGATTTGAGAGAGACCGGATTCTTCACCACTGCTGTCACACTCGCCAGGTATCGGATTTTGCGCTGTGAGGTAAGGTCTTCGACTCTTCTGGCCGGAGGAGTCTCCATCTTGTAGCCGTGTACCTCATCATCGAAAATAGGATTGGAAAGCTCAACACTCCGTTTCTGCCAAATAGCGAGAAATTTGCGAAGAAGCTGTTCTTCCCTTGCGTCGATATTCGATGGCGAGGCTGCCCTAGATCGCATTTTACTAATACTCAGTCTCCGCAACCCAAGCGCTGCTTTGGCAGACTCAATATCCTGTAGTTGTCGTCTCTTGCGCCGGCCGACCAAGTAATCCTTGACAAGTGAAACTCCTCTTGGCTTCCAATTGCCCAGCAACTCCTCTCCATTGATGTAGTTCTTGGAGGTATCAAGACGCCACAGATCAGCTGCTCGCTTCGCACTGACTGGTCGAACGACAATAGAGAAGATCCCATCTGTGGAATGAGTAATTCGCGTTTGGTTCCAGAAGGATTTGAACATTGACTGAGGACGAACATATGATCGAGGCAGAATTTGAAGTTGCTGTTCGATAGAAAATGTCATGGCTTTCTCGAGTCGGGATGAGATGACATCCCAGCAAAGGACAACTTGTATCCGAGATTGCTCGTTGGTGACACGATCTAGGAGCAGAGACTTGTGAAGCGAACTATCCCACTGCCCGACAATTGTGATATTTGACGTACCATCAGCGTTGTCTCTGATCATCGGTTCCTGAATCTGCTTCAACGGTATGTCGGGAGTAGTTGATCCAAGATCAGCAATGTGTCCAGATGAATCAATCAAATGGATTCCGCCAATCCGCAAAGCTTTAAGATCATCCCAAGGGAGACCTTCGGTAAGACTGTGGGTCATGCTAATTGAGATACGTCGCTGAAGACCTTGATGAAGTTGGAAAGCGCCAATATCATCCGCGTTATTCTGAACGACTTCGACTGGCAGATACTGGCCATTCTCAGAGAGCTCGAGGAGCTGAACCCGTGTGAAAACATCGTGACGTTCCTCTAGAGTGTACTCTGATTCTGAAATGCGGGGAACTGTATGATCATCCTGTGAATGGCCATTCATTTCGCGCAATTCATCCCAGCTGATCAGCTTGTCCAAATGAGTAGAGCTGACCTGTGCAAAAATAGCAATTCTCATGATAGCAGACTTCTCACCGGAACTGGCAACGCTCAGATGATGAATACTTTCAAAACGAATGGGGCCGTCACCAAAGTCAGTGATTGGTTGAGTTGTGGCCACGCTCTCGTCAGGTGTACCTAGAACTGTCATTTGAGCATGGACTTGGGTTCCCTCATGCTCAGGAAACCCGGCCAGGTCTCGCATAATGATGTTGAATTTGATACTTGATGGTGGTGATTCCGCCAACGACGGCTCCAAGGACAGTCGAACTCTGCCAACTATCTGTCTTGTTGATGGTGACGAAATATCCACAACAAAATCTTGAACTCGTGTCTCAAAAACTGCAGTCAGAGGAATACTGCCGTCGCCAACTAGGGAGAATAATGGCTGATCTGAATCTCTGAATGGATTGTCCATGCGGAAATGCTGTAAATACTCGGGCTGATTTTTTAGCTGGTGCATTTGTCTCATTTTCGCCACTCGTAACCGCAACTTCTCCAATGACCATAAGTGGATGCATCCTAGCTCATTGTCAATAACGCGTACAGCAAGACATGGCTTGTGCGCATTTGCAAGAGCGTCGTCGTCATCGATGGAGATGTCGTGTAGGATCAGATCGTAGGAGGATCCGCGTTCTTGTCCTATATCCAGAATCACGAATTGGAACTGAGTGTCTTGCTGCAAAAGCTTGCTCATGACCTGTGCCTCCTTGAGGAGACCTGAATTCTGAAGAATCGATTCCGCAATCAGGATGTAATTGCGCTGTTGCCATTTGTCAATCACATTGCGTGCAATGGCAATCTCAGAGATGGTAAGTGGTATAAAGCCTGCTGGAGTCCGGGCTGCCTCTCGAGCTCGGACTTCCAGGTCCATTTGTTTGATCTGTTCTTCATAAGCCTCCTTTTGTTTGCGAAGCTCCTCTTGAAATTCTTGCTTTGCTTGTTCAAGCTGCTGTTGCACCTGAAGTGCCTGTGCTTCTTGTTCTGCCCGTTTCTCTGCTACCTCGGTGGCTGCTCGCTCCTCCTCCGCAGCTTTTACCCGTTCGGCTAGTTGGGCTTCTTGCGCGAATTCAGCCTGTGTCAGCGTGGCTTCACCATCTTGGGAGCCCGCATGTGTAGAAGGCGTGGCTGGCAGGGTGAGTGCAGTATCAAGAGAATAGTTGTCGAAAGTACCGCCAGACATGTATTTGTCCCGAACCAGGAAGGAGGAGAGATCGTCAGAATCATCATCAAGTTCGCCCAGTCTGTTTTCGGGCCGGCCTCGCCGCTCTTCGCGAGCTCGTTGGATGTTTTCGAAGAGATTATCCAATTCCTCATCTGTTAATTTAGTGATTTTCTGATCTGTTCCAAGTAAAGCGCCAGCTGCCTCTCGCCTGGCAAAGGACCAATCTGAATCTCGATTACTCAAGCCAGGTGACTGAGCTCTGCTGGATTCGCCATCAAATTCAGATCCAGCAGCACTCCATGATCGCTCATGCCCTGGTCTGAAAGGTGTCGGTGATGGAGAGTTCATTTGACTAGCGGTCACAGAGTGTCTCAATAAACTCCTCTCAGCACGCTCAGCCTTTGCCTCCAGAGGGTTATTGAAGCGGAAGATGTGGAAATCCCCCAAGATTATGCGGTTCCCACTCTTAAGCCTCTTGGCCTTGTCAACACGAATACCATTGACCATTACCGCAGCATTCTCGTTTGGAATGATGGTGACAATGTTTTCCACGTTTTCCAGTCTGCAGTGATGTTCCAGGATTTTAGACCCATTCAGTCTAATTTCTGATGCGGTCTCAGCATCAACATTGCCCACAGTCGTAATCCCAGGCTTCAGATTGTAGACTAGGCATTCAGCGAGAAGAGGGTCATCGCTCAGATTGACCAAATGAGGCATCTTCTTGGGTGTGCTCATCCCGACGTTACCTTTCTCGATACTGATTCCCAATTCTTCTAGGGCCGCTTCTCGTTCCTTGTGAATCTGCTCAGTGTTTTGGAGTTTTTCCTCCCAAGTTTGGTTCAAATCCTTGTATAGCTTCTCACTTTGATTGAGTTGATCCATTATTTCAGCTTTGCTAACCTTTTTGATGGAGCCATCAGCTTGAACCATGGAGACCATTTGTTTATCAAGTGGAGTATCTGGTGGATATGTTTCTTCTGCAACGCCAGTGGTACCGCCGCCAAGCTGACTTCTGAGTTTCGCTAGCTCTTCCTTGAGTTCACGAATCATACGGGCATTCGGATCTTCATTAATGACAGCGTGATTCTTGATTCTTTTGGCAGA
>Ga0105239_10010342_pt1 | contig 10448 bp, 9 predicted proteins | sample KBSC44metaG_FD_92761 | JGI IMG/M metagenome (GOLD analysis project Ga0105239, IMG submission 92761) | Corn rhizosphere microbial communities from Kellogg Biological Station, Michigan, USA - KBS C4-4 metaG | ecosystem: Host-associated > Plants > Roots > Rhizosphere > Soil | place: Michigan, USA...
CCAGTCCGTCCTGCCCCAGCAGCTCGTGCGACAGGCCGAACATGGCGATGCGCTCGTTCTCATCCGCTGGAATCAGCGGCGGCGCGGGCGCCAGGCGCTCGGCCAGCGCCAGGATGTCGGCCCAGTTCGTGAGCGGCGGTTCGGCGCCGAACATCGCCACGGGCGCGTTGTGGTGCCCCGTCCAGGCGCGCGTCTCGGCGTCGCCGATGCGCTGGCGCACGGCGAGGTAATCGATGCCCTTCACATCGAAGCAGCCCTTCGCCGCCTCGGACCAGGGACTGGGGATGTTGCCGGCCAGCACCAGACGCAGGCCGCTGGCGGCGCGCGCCTCCTCGACACTCACGAATTTCAGCATGGCGCCGCCACCAGCAAGGCTGATACCACGCCGCCACGACTCAGAGCCCGCGGAGTTTCGCGGCGACAGGGTGGCGACGGCGCTTCGCCGCAAACGGGCGGTGGCGGTAGCGGCGCATGCCCTGCGCAGTGACGGCGGCAGCGGACGGACGTCGTGGTGCCCCGGTGTATCCTGCGCGCGTGCCGCCGCCTGCCACCGTCGATCCCCTGTCGCCCGCGCAGGAGCCAGTGGTGCGCGACCCGGTGAAGAAGCTGGAGGGATTCGCCGCCGTGGCGTTCGGAGCCAGCGTTCTCGGGCTGTCGGCCATCTTCGTGAAGCTCGCCGCGGCGGGCGGCGCCACGCCCACGACGGTTGGCTTCTACCGGATGCTGTTTGCGTTGCCGGGCGTGTACCTGCTGGCGCGCCGGCGGGGCGGCCTGGGCGCGCGCGCCGGCCGGCTGTGGGGTCTGCTGGCGGGCGCCACGCTGTTCCTGGATCTGTGGCTGTGGCATGCGGCGATGCACGAGACGACCGCCGCCAACGCCACGCTGCTGGTGTCGGGGCTGGCGCCGGTCTGGGTGGCGCTGTTTGCGGTCACCGTCGTGCACCTTCGTTACGACGTGCTGGCGTGGCTGGGCCAGACGCTGGGCGTGGGCGGCGCCCTGATCCTGGCGCTGGCGAAGGGGGCACGCGGTGGCACTGGCCGCGGCGAGCTGCTGGCCATCGTGGCCAGCGTCTGCTACGCGGCGTTCACGCTGACCCTGAAGCGCGCGCGGCGCACCTTGCAGGCCCCCCAGGCGCTGTTCTGGATGACGGCGGGTTGCTGGCTGTGCTTTCTGCCCGTCGTGCTGGTGACGGGCGCGCCGATGTTCGGTTACACCGCGACAGCCTGGTGGTCGCTGCTGGGCCTGGGCGTGATCGTTCACATCGTCGGCTGGTGGTCGGCCAGCTGGGGCCTGGGCCACACCAGTGCCGCCCTGGGCGCCATCGCATTGCAAGGACAGCAGGTGGCGACGCTGTTTCTGGCGGCCTGGCTGCTCGCGGAACCAATCAAGCCGCTGGGCGTGCTGGGCGCTGCGCTGATCGTCGCGGGCATCGTGCTGGTGGCGCGCAACAAGGACGCGTAACCGACGAGTGAGGACCTGCCCGCGATACTCCCCACGCGGGTGAGTGACGCCCCGGGTCTCTTCGATCGCGAGTAGTGGTTGCGAACTTTGCCTGACCTCACTCATCGCCGGGGGTTCAGGACCCTTTCAGGGCTTTGCCAGACGGGTCCCGCCTCGTCCTGACGTCTCGGGCATCACGCGGAATTCTCGGGTAGGCGTCCAGACGCACAAATACATTTGCCAGGGTACACTGACAAGTGTATAAATTCCGACATGGACTTCGGAGAGCTATTCCGCCATGAGCGTAAGCGAGCGGGGAAGAATCTCGGGGAGGTCGCACAGCGGTTGAACGTTTCGCTGACGTACCTTTCCGACGTCGAGCGGTCGACACGGCCGCCTCTGAGTATCGACCGTATTCGTGATGCGGCCCTATTCATGGCTATCCCAGGGGATCGGGTTTTGGCCCTCCTGAAGGCGGCGGCAGCCTACCAGGGAGCCTTCGAGCTTCCGGTGCCGTCCAGTTCAATGGGGAAGGAGGCTGGCGCGGCATTGGCGCGAGGATGGAACTCACTCGACGATGACGCCTTTCGACAGATCGTCGACGTGGTCACGGGGGGAAAGGGCAAGGTGCGCTAGTGCTGCAACCCCGTGGCTTCAGGGCTGACCGCGCGCTCAGTCACTCGGAAATCGAGGGCATCGCACTCCGCCGGCGCCGCCTCCTAGCGCCTGGTCGCCGTCTTGACGAAGCCCTCCGGTGTTCGGAGATCTTCGAAAAGATAGATGAGCATGTCGTTGTCGGCCCTACTGGAGCTATCCGGCTCGACTATGGGACGGCAAGACTGCCAAGTGGCGTAGAAGGTCAGACGCGTTTCGATTCCGAACGAAAACGCATCGTGATCGAATTGACCGAGCAGACCTACGCCGACCTCCAGTGCGGAAAGCGCCGCGCTCGGATGACGTTTCCACATGAACTTGGGCACGCCGACTTGCATACCGCGCAGATCATGCGGATCAGTTCAATCCCGCACAGCGTAATCGCGTTCCAGCGCGAAATGTCTGAACCGCACCAATTCTATCGCGACACCGAATGGCAGGCCGATGCATACGCTGGCGCGCTACTGATGCCCGCGAAGGCGATCGCCGCACTCGAACGCCGAGTCGATCGCATCACGGCCAGACATCTTCAGGAGACATTCGACGTTTCGTACGATGCAGCGGCCATCCGCCTCGACAACTATCGTAGACGGAGGGAGTCGCTACTGAAGATCAAATAGATGGCACGGGCCGCAGGTGGAACTGCGGCCCGTGCCGAAGAAACCGGGGGAAACGAACCGGTAGTTACGGTGGCCAGTCAAGCTGACCCGGCGCCCGCCCGATCCCATTTCCGCGCTCACCAGCGTCGAGTCTGATCGGAGGCTGGGCCACCTGTCAACTACTTCCTCGACAGACAGGAGGTCCAGCCATGCGCTGTACATCCAAGAACTGCGGCTGCGGCCGCCCGGTCGTTATTAGGACGATCAGCGGCATCCGCACGCCCATCCACATCTAGCCGTGGATCCGCTCGGCTGAGGCGCATCTCATCCATGGCGACCGGTCGGCGCCCACCGATTCCGACCGCCTATCTCCTGCTGGGAATGGGGGTGATCTTCACGTGACCAATCAGAACTGGGGCTGGCTCCTTACCGCTGCCGGCTTGCTGTTGCTCTGCAACGGTGACGTCCGATGTGCGGTTAGGAAGTTCATAGCCATCTAACGCACGGCGGGCTCCCCTCGGGTCCACATGACCGAGGGGAGAATCCTCTATGCCTCTTTGCCACAGCACGGGCATGCCGGGAGGAGCGGGCTTTCCAGCCGAGAGGTCCTCCATCGTCGCCCGGGCCCGCCGCGCGATCCGGAGGCCATCTCCGGGCTCACGCCCTTCTCCGCGGCCGATGTTGCTGGCGGTCTTGTGCATAACCCCAAGGACGCGCGCCAGCGGCTTCCACCCACCAGTCGTTAGAAACTGGTCGCGCCAGGAAAAGGTTGATCTTGGGATCGGTGATCAGCGTGTCGAAGCAGACGGATCTGCTTTTCGAGATATGGTTCGCGAGGACAGGGCCGCCCTGATCGGCTGTATAGGTACTGTCGTGAACCTGTTCGCCGACACGGCAAAATCGGCCGCGCCGTCCTATGCCTGTCGACGCGCGGGAATCACGACTACGACAGGATTCGGAAGCTCGGAGATCGCCTTCGAAGAATAGAGATGGCGAAGCGGAAGTGCGAAGGCCCTGGAGGACGTGTTGACAGCCAGGGTCACTATCGAGAAATGGTTGCCGCTGATCGTTAGTCTTCCTGGCGGCCCACAGATATTTCGGGCAAAGCCCCTCCGAGGCTCCCTTTCAAACTACACCGGCTCTTGCTGGGTCATGCAGTGGAGCGTGCCCAGGCCCCACACCAGGTCGACGGCGTGGATGCCCACGACCTTCCGGGTGGGAAACAGCTCGGCCAGGATGCCCAGCGCGCGGCGATCGGCCGGGTCATTGAAGGTCGGCACCAGCACCGCGGCGTTGCCGATGTAAAAGTTCGCGTAGCTGGCCGGCAGGCGAATGCCGTCCAGCATCACCGGCGCGGGCATGGGCAGGCGCACCACGTCGATGCGCTCGCCATCGGCGGTGGTCACCGCCTCCAGGCGTTCGCGGTTCTCGGCCAGCGCCCGGAAGTTGGCATCGCCGGGGTTCGTCTCCGACGCGAGGACGACGGTATGTGGACCGACGAAGCGCGCCAGATCGTCGACGTGGCCGTGCGTGTCGTCGCCGGCGATGCCCTCGCCTAGCCACAGCACCTTGCGGATGCCCAGGTAGTCGGCCAGCGCGATGTCCAGCTCCTCCCGGGTCAGCTCGGGGTTGCGGGCCTGGATGGGGCTCAACAGGCACTCCTCGGTCGTCATCAGCGTGCCCGCGCCGTCGACCTCGATGCTGCCGCCTTCCAGCACCACCTGGCGCGCGGGGTCGCCACCCATCGCCACGAATCGCTCGCGCCCCAGGCGCGCCGCCAGGCGCGCAGGGACGGCGTCGTCGCGGCGGTGGTTCGGATACTTGGCCCAGCCGTTGAACTTCCAGTCGGTGGCCGCCACCGCACCGTCGCGATCGCGCTTCACGAACAGCGGGCAGGTGTCGCGCGTCCAGCTTCGATCGGTGGGGATGCGGAAGAAGTCGACCTGCCCCAGATCCACCCCCACGCGCGTCAGCAGCCCGCGCGCTCGCTTCTCGGACGCGGCGTCGTCGACCAGGATGCGCACGCGTTCGCCCGGGGTCAGGTGGCGCACCACCTCGCCATAGACCCACGGGATGGGGGCCAGCTTGCCCGGCCAGTCCTTGGGCTCGTGCGGCCAGCCCAGGATGGTGGCCGCGTGCGGCTCCCACTCGGCGGGCATGCGGTAGCCCAGCTCGGCCGGGGTACGTTCGACCCGCTGTGCTGATGAACTCTGGCCTCGAGCCGGCACCCGGGGTACCTGGCCGCGTCCGGCGCGCTTCGTCGCCTTCATTCGTCGAGGTAACGCTTCGTTATGCCGCCATACGCGTCGACGCGGCGGTCTCGCAGGAACGGCCAGTGCCGCCGGACGGTCTCCTGGTGCTTGCGATCGACGGTGACGATCAGCGTCTCCTCCTCGGTGCGCGACGCCTCCGCCAGCACCACGCCGAACGGATCCGAGATGAACGTGCCGCCCCAGAACTCGATGCCTCCGTCCGCCGGACCCTCGTGGCCGACGCGATTGACCGCAGCCACGTACACGCCGTTCGAGATCGCGTGCGCGCGCTGCATGGTGCGCCAGGCGTCGGCCTGGGCGGCGCCGAACTCTGCCTTTTCGGACGGGTGCCAGCCGATGGCGGTCGGGTACGTCAGCACGTCGGCGCCGGCCAGCGCGGTCAGGCGCGCCCCCTCGGGATACCACTGATCCCAGCAAACGAGCGTTCCGATGCGACCGACGCGCGTGTCGAAGGCGCGGAAGCCCAGGTCGCCGGGCGTGAAGTAGAACTTCTCGTAGTACAGGGGATCGTCCGGGATGTGCATCTTGCGAAAGATGCCCCCGATGTTTCCGTCCGCATCGATGATGGCGGCGGTGTTGTGGTACAGGCCCGCGGCGCGCCGCTCGAACAGCGACGCCACGATGACGACCTGCAGCTCGCGTGCGACAGCGGTCAGCGCCTCGGTGCTGGGGCCGGGGATGGACTCGGCCAGGTCGAAGTTTGCGTGCGTCTCTGTCTGGCAGAAGTACTGGCTGCGGAACAGCTCGGGCAGCACGATCATCTGGGCGCCGCGCCCCGCCGCCTCGCGAACCTTCTCCAGCGCGCGGCGCAGGTTCACCTCTGGCTCGGGCGCGCAGCGCATCTGCACCGCGGCCAGCTTGAACGTCAAGGGTTGGGGCTTTCCGGCCATTCGGTCCCTCTAATGGATCCGGGCCCGTCGTGCAACCAACGATATTCCGAAACGCGCGCAGGGAGCCAAGGGCAAGGCGCACCTTCAACTGACCGCCAGCGAGGCCCTCGCTCACGGCATCGTGCACCTTTCGCTACTGTGTCGACTCCGCGTGAGAGGACGCGACGTCAGGCAGTCAGACAGCCGATGATGTTCCGGAGCATGCGATCACCCGCGGTCCGCGCGTCGGCGGCCAGGCGATCGGTCTCGGCGATCACCGCCGCCGGTCCGTCCGGCCCGCGCGCCGCGCGCACGAAGTCCGCGTCCTCGACGGCCCAGCGCCGGGCGATGTCGCCGCTGGCCTCGACGTGGAACTGCAGCCCGAAGGCGCGCGGCCCGATGCGGAACGCCTGATTGGGGCATGGCTCCGTCGAGGCGAGGCGCACGGCACCCTCGGGAAGGTCGAAAGTATCGCCGTGCCAGTGCAGCACCGTCTGCTCCGCGCCCAGCCCGGCCAGGGCCGGCTCAGTCGGCGCCAGCAGCGTGATCGGCCCCCAGCCCACCTCGCGGACGGCCACCTCGCGTCCGCTGGCGTCGCGCCGGACATTCGGATACACGCGCGCGCCCGCCGCATGCGCGAGCAGCTGCGATCCCAGGCACACCCCCAGGATGCCCCGGCCATCCGCCAGCGCGCGCTGCAGCAGTGCCGCCTCCTGGTTCAGGAACGGGTAGCGCGGGTCGTCCCGATCCCCGACGCCCATCCCGCCCCCCATCACCACCAGCAGCTCGCCCGCTGAAATTGTTTCAGGCACCGGCGCGCCCGCGAAGACCTCGCGCACCTCGACCTCGATGCCTGCTTCCCGGAGCAGCTCGGCAATCCGCTCCGGCCCCTCCATGGCCACGTGTTGAAGAACGACCGCCCGCATCCCCTGTTTCTAGATCGGCGCCTGGCGAACCGGGGGGACTTTCCGGGGGGAGTCCGCGATTCGCAGCGGATGGAAAGCCGAAGTGACAATGAGACGGGGCTCGCGACAAAGACAGGCATGAAGTCTGGCCTTTTCGGCATCCCGGCGAAAGTTAACCTGGCGGCGATCCTGTCGTTCTCGGCTGTTTCCCTGGCCTCGACGGTTGCCAGCGCTGACAACCCGATCGTGCAGACCAGCTACACGGCGGACCCTGCGCCCATGGTGTACGACGGGCGGCTTTACCTTTACACGTCGCACGATGAGGACGTGACCGTGAACAACTTCTTCACCATGAACGATTGGCGGCTGTACTCCACCATCGACATGGTGAACTGGACCGATCACGGCTCGCCGGCTGGCTACAAGACGTTCAGCTGGGGAACCGGAGACGCCTGGGCCCCCATGGGCGTGGCCCGCAACGGCAAGTTCTATCTGTACGTGCCCATGAACAACTCGACGGGGTCGAAGATCGGCGTGGCGGTGGCGGACAGCCCCATCGGTCCGTTCAAGGACGCCCTGGGCAAGGCGCTGATCTCCACGGGGTCAGGAAACATCGATCCGACGGTGTTCATCGATGACGATAACCAGGCCTATCTGTACTGGGGAAACCCGAACCTGTACTACGTGAAGCTGAACACGGACATGATCTCGTTCCCCGGCAGCCCCAGCCAGGTGAGCCTGACCACCGCTGGCTTCGGCACCCGATCGAACTCGGATCGCGCCACCGCATACGAGGAGGGCCCCTGGTTCTACAAGCGCGGCGCGCTGTACTACATCGTCTATCCGGCCGACGGCACGCCCGAGAAGATCAGCTACACGACCAGCAGCGGCGCGCTAGGGCCGTGGATGTATCGCGGCGACATCATGGCCAAGGAGTCGGGCTCGACGGGCAGCTTCACGAACCATCCGGGCGTCATCGACTACAAGGGCCACTCGTATTTTTTCTATCATAACGCGGGGCTGCCGGGCGGCGGCGGCTACAAGCGGTCGGTGTGCATGGAGGAGTTCACGTACGGCGCTGACGGCACCATCCCGAAGATCAGCATGACGACGACGGGGCCCAAGGCCGTCGAGAACCTGAACCCGTTCGTGCAGCAGGAGGCGGAGACCATCGCGTTTTCGGCCGGGCTGAAGACGGAGGTGTGCAGCGAGGGCGGGATGGACGTCACGATGATCAGCAACGGTGACTACATCAAGGTGAAGTCCGTCGACTTCGGCCCCGGCATCCTGTCGTTCGACGCGCGGGTCGCCTCGTCGGGCAGCGGCGGAACGATCGAGCTGCACCTCGACAGCCAGACGGGCACGATGCTGGGCACCTGCGCGGTGCCGGGCACGGGCGGCGCACAGATGTGGATGACGAAGACGTGTCCGGTCACAGGGGCCACGGGCGTTCACGATCTGTTCTTCAAGTTCACGGGCGGCAGCGGCACGTCCCTGTTCAATTTCAACTGGTGGAAGTTCACGTCGGTCGACGGCAGCACGGGCGCGGGCGGGGCCGCCGGGACGGGTGGCGCGGGCGGCGCGGGAGCCTCCAGCGGGGCTGGCGGAAGCGGAGCGGCCGGCAAGTCTGGCAGCGGCGGCGCCGGGGCAGGTTCCGGGGGTGTGGCTGGAACGGGGGGCACTGGCTCCGGCGGGTCGGCCGGTCACGCCGGGGGGAGTGGCGGCGTCACCGGCTCGGGCGGCGCGCCATCCGCCAGCGGCGGCACCAGCGGCGGCACCGGCGGCAAGAGCGCTGGCAGCGGCGGATCGACCGGCATCTCCACGGGGGGCGCCAGCGCCACGGGTGGCGTGACCGGCGCGTCGGGTGGCTCGTCCAGCTCGGGCGGGTCTGGCAGCGGCGGCACCACCGGTGGCACCGACGAGAACGGCGGCTCGGGCGGCTGCAGCTGTCGGACCGGCGGCGACGCAAGCGACCCGCACCCGCTGATCCTGCTGCTGTCGGTGGGCGCGCTCTTGAGATTCCGCCGCCGGCGCAACGCCTGAATCGCTGCGGCCGCCTGACGTCGGGGCGGCGATTGAATGCCTTGCGCGGTGACCACCGTCCGCGCGCAGCCTCGCGCACCGGCGACCAGGGCGGCCGCCGCTGGCACCGCAACCTGGGACGGCGCGGTCGTCAGCTTGCGCCCGGGCTGCCGCGACCGAACCACGACGCTGGCGCCCTGGATTGCTGGCCCGGCAGGGAGGCGCGCCAGCAAGATCTCGGGAACGCCTCATGGGTGACTCACGCGCTCTTGGGCCCGAGCGTTGCTTGTGCATCCGCCAACTCCTGGAGGCCTCATGCGCGTCGGTCGTGATCAATGGCGGGACATCAAAGCCCTTATCGTTTGTCTGGCGGTCGCAGTCGTAGGCGTCCACTGCGATTCGAGCCCGCCCGGATCTGGCGCTGCCGGTGGCAAGGGTGGCGCGACGGCGAACACCGGCGGCAATGGGGCCGGTGGCGGCGCCGGCGGAAGCCGAGGGGGAACGTCCGGGACCGCCGGTGCGACGGGGGCAGTCGGAGGGGGCCCCGGGACTGGCGGCCTGGGCGGCAGTACGGCCGGGACCGGGGTCGGCGGCGGTGGCGGTCAGGGCGTCGGAGGCACCGCGGGCCGCGCGGGTGCCGGAGGATGGGCCGGTGGGGGTCATGGCGGAGGGGGCGGGGGGAGCCGGGGCGGGGCCGGCGGAGGGGACCGCTCGTTCGGGCCTGGCGGAGGAGGGGGCGGCGGATCGGGATCGCGCTGTGCCGGCGGCGCCGGTGGGCAAGTCAGCGATCCTTCCTGCCCCGGAGCGCCCTGCCAGACGAACGCCGACTGCGGGAACAGCCTGAGATGCTTTCACGACGCGGTCATCACCGACTGCGCGACGGCGACGCCCGGGCGCTGCTTGACCTGGTACAGCGGCAACTGCGCCACGCACATCAACACCTGCGACTGCTTCGAGAGTCGGTCGGCGATCACGTGCGCGGCCGTCGCGCCCAGCGCGTCGTGCACTTCCAGCCTGGCCCAGGTCTATGCGACCGGCTGCTACGCCTGCATGACGCCGACCCCATGAGTGTTCCACCATGGCGGCCGTTGCCGGAGCGATGCTGTCAGGCGCTCGTCGAGAGCTTCCCGCGTTCCAGGATGTTCTTTCCCTCCCCCTGCGGCTGTTCCACTTGCCAGCCAGCCTACCCCCTCGGTTCGAGGTGAGCTTGCACAGGACGACCTGAAAGGCGACTCAGCGACCGGTGAACTGGGGCCGGCGCTTTTCCAGCAGCGCCGACATTCCCTCGCGCGCGTCGGCGGTGGCCAGGCTGGCAGCCTGAGCGATCGCTTCCGCGCGGGCGGCGGCGCGGATTTCTGCGGTCGCGCCCCGCCTCAAGGCCGCCTTCGTCGCCCGCACCGCGAACGGGGCGTTGCCGGCGATGGCGCGAGCGAGCGACAGCGCCTCCTCCACCACCTGCGGCGCCGGGACGGCCTTGTTCACCACGCCCAGCCGTTCGGCCTCTCCGCCGTCGATCAGCCGCCCCGTCAGCAGCAGCTCCGACGCGCGCGCCACGCCAATCAGCCGCGGCAGCAGATGGCTGATGGCCATGCCCGGCGCCAACCCCACCGCCACGAAGTTCGCCCCGTACTTCGCCTCGCGGGCGGCGATCCGCAGATCGCACACCAGCGCCAATCCGAAGCCGCC
>Ga0105239_10010344_pt1 | contig 10447 bp, 10 predicted proteins | sample KBSC44metaG_FD_92761 | JGI IMG/M metagenome (GOLD analysis project Ga0105239, IMG submission 92761) | Corn rhizosphere microbial communities from Kellogg Biological Station, Michigan, USA - KBS C4-4 metaG | ecosystem: Host-associated > Plants > Roots > Rhizosphere > Soil | place: Michigan, USA...
CCCTGTCGGGCTACCGTGAGAGTGAGGCGAGTTGTCGATTACTCGCCTCGAGACTCGACTTCGAGCGGCGGGTTTTGGCATAGACTGGGCTCGCGAACAAGAAGAGCCATCCAGCCTTGCGAGGATCTATGACCCGAGCGCGCAAAATCATAATCGGCACGTTGAGCGTCATTTCCGGTCTCATCGTCGTGGCGCTCGCGGTATTGGGGGCGGTCATCAGCCACGACTCGCCCTGCAAAGCGGCGCCCCCGCTGGCGGATCACGCCGCCCGGATGAAGGCGGTGACGTATCGTTGTTATGGGTCGCCCGAGGTTCTGAAAGTCGAGGAAGTGGAAAAGCCCACGCCCACCGACGAGCAGGTTCTGGTCAAGGTTCGCGCGGCTTCCATCAATCCGCTCGAATGGCACTACATGAGGGGAAAGCCCTATCTCATGCGCATGCAAGCCGGTATCGGCGTTCCGGAAGATCCGCGCATTGGCGTCGATTTCGCGGGCACGGTGGAGGCGCTCGGTAAGAGCGTCACGAAATTCAAGGTCGGCGATGAGGTGTTTGGCGGGAGAGACGGCGCACTCGGCCAGTACGTGGCGGTGCGCGAGGCAGGCTCGATCGTGCTCAAACCGCCCAACATGACATTCGAGCAGGCCGCATCCGTTCCCATAGCGGCCATCACGGCGCTGCAAGGTCTCCGCGATGTTGGCAAGGTCCATGCCGGGCAGAAGGTGCTGATCAACGGCGCTTCCGGCGGTGTGGGCAGCTTCGCCGTGCAGATTGCGAAATCCTTCGGGGCCGAAGTTACCGCGGTGTGTAGTACCCGGAACGTCGAGATGGTCAAGTCGCTCGGTGCCAACCACGTGATCGACTATACCCACGAGGATTTTACGCAGGGTACCCAGCGCTACGATGTCATTTTCGACACCGTCGGAAACCACGGTTTTTCGGACTACCGCCGCGTCATGGTTCCGGCAGGGATTTTTGTGATTGTGGGCGGGCCGAGTACCGACCCCTGGCTCGGGCCACTCTCCGGGGCGCTGAAGGCCAAGCTGATGTCGCCTTTCGTGAGTCAGAAGTTTGAATTCTTTCTGGCGGATCTCAACCCACAGGATCTGGCTGCGCTGGCGAGCCTGATGCAGTCCGGAAAGCTCACCCCGGCGATCGATCGGACCTATCCCATGTCTGACATCCAGGCGGCAATGCGTTATCTCGAGGCCGGCCACGCCCGGGGCAAGGTCGTGATCGAGGTGGGCGATTCTTCGTGAAGAGGTGACTCTTGAATGCCGACGACTCCATCGTGATCATCACCACCTGCCCCAATGCCGAGCAGGCGGCGAAACTGTCCGAGATGTTGATCAAGCAACAGCTTGCCGCCTGTGTGCAGGCGAGTGACATTACGAGCACCTACCGGTGGCAGGGCGTGGTCGAGACGGCCAGGGAAGTACGGCTCATGATCAAGGCGAAGCGCGTTGATTACGAGGCCATCGAGGCCTTTATCCGGGTGACGCATCCCTATGAGAACCCCGAGGTGTTGGCCTTGGCCGTCACGGCCGGCTCGCGGGCCTACCTGGAGTGGATCGATATCGAAACGCGGCGTTAGTCGGCATCACTCAGCGTTCTGAGAAAAGCGATCACTTTTCTGATTTCCTCTTCGCTCAGCGCCGGCGGCTCACCGGGCTCACGGCTCAACGGTGCATCCGAGGTGTCGACATTCCCACGATCGGCGCGCGGGAGGTCATCGAATTTCAGCGGCTTGCCGTTGATTGTCGGATACCAGTGCCCCGGGTCGGTGTCACGCTCGACGTAGAAGCGCATGACATCCTGAAGTGTGGTGAATCGTCCGTTATGGAAGAAGAATCGACGACGCGCCACATTGCGCAAAGTCGGTGTCTTGAAATATCCGCAGTATTGCCGCTCGTTTTTCAAGTCGGCGCGCTTCGGGCCGCAAACACCCAGGTCAAAGAATCCCGCGTTGCTGTTGGCGGGTATGGCAGGATTGCGGGGAACGCCAAGCGCGTGATAACTGTGGTCCGTAAAGATCGGCGGCCGGCCACCGGGACCGGTGGCAGCAGGGTGACAGGCGATGCAATTTCCCTTGTTGGGGTCGCTGAATAATCGGAATCCTTCCAGCTCGTTTGCTGACAGCGTCGCGGTACCCCGCAAGTATTGATCGAAGCGGCTGCTGTAGGGATGGAAAGAAGGGTCTTCGAGCTCGAAGCGCTCGACGGCCCGGGCCGCGGCGTCGACGAGAGAATCAGTGTCCGTCGTTTGGGCGAGCTCTTCTGCGTAGGGGGCGCGCTGCAAGCGGCTCGCGACTTCCGCGACATTGGCATTTGCCATCTCGACCGGGTCGAGCAGGGGCACCAGGAACTGCTCGTGCAAGCTATCGGCGCGACCGTCGAGCATCAACCCGCCGGCAGGGCCGATGTCTTCTCGCTCCCTGCCGGTATCGATGTAGGAATGTCGGGCGAAGCGCGGAGGATCTGACAGGTAGCGCAGTGACGGGATGGCGCGCAGACCCGGGCGATTCCCGTCGACACCTCCTGACATGACGGCTCCGGCTGTAGTCGGCGCGGCGTAGGCATTGGCCGGATCGTGGCAACTGGCGCAGGAAAGCTTGCCGGAGGCGGACAGTGTTGGATCGAAGAATATGCGCCGCCCCAGGTCAGCCTGGCGGCTGGCCGCCTCGACGCCTGAGGCGGCCGCGAGAGCGATTCCCAGCGCAATGAGCTTGCGCACCGCTTGGCCTTCAGAACTGGAACAGCGACAGCAGATCCCCGACGGCAGGGCCGTTGGTGGGCCTGTAGGGATTGGCTGCGCTGGCGCTGGGGTTGGGCAGGTTGTCGCGGCTGCGGCTCGACAAGCGCGGCAGATCCCAGTTGTATTCAATGAATTTCGAGATGGAGGCGTGATCGTTGTAGACGTGATCGATGTGCCCCCGTTTGGCGTAGGGCGATACCGCGATCATGGGAATTCGCGGGCCGTCGCCGAAGAAATCCAGTGTCTGGATGTAGCCGGTATCGAAGTGGCCGCCGCCTTCATCCGTTGTGACCAGAATCGCTGTGTGGGCCCAAAGCTTTGGGTGCGATTGCACCTGGGTGATGATCTGGTGCACGAAGTCCTCGTAGCTGGCTTCGACGGAGTAGCCGGGATGGCCGCTATCCAGATTTTTCGGGACGAGGTAGGACACCGCCGGTAGACGATCCTGTGCCAGGTCGTGATCGAACGAGCTCAATCCGCGCAGGTGCGACTTCAACTTCGGGTGAGTCATGACCGCCGTGGAGGCCACCAACGGATCGCCGATATCGTTGTACTGCAGGCGGCGCGCCGCATCCAGCGAGAGATGGAGTTTTTTCATCTCCGCGGCGACGTCGGCCGGCTCGCGTGCCCCGGTATACCAGCTCCAGGTCACGCCAGCCTCGTCGAGGGCTTCGGCAATCGTGGGCACTGTCTGCGGCGGGTACACGAAGTTATTTGATCCCAGGGGCTGCAGGTGACCGTCGAGGTCGTAGCCCGCGCCGTAATTGTTGACCAGGTAGAACGCGCCCGGCTCGCAGTGGCTGTCAACGCCCTTCTTTTGCAGGTAACTCAGGATGGCGCCCACGCCCGGCTGTCGCGGGTCCGAGCAATTGACATAGGAGCCGCCCTGGTAGCCGTCGTGTTGGTAGAAGTTCTCGCTACCCGCCGCCGGGTTCGGGTTCTCGACCTGGTTCGGCGGCGGTGTGGCCAGCGCGCCGTTGATTTTGTAGACCGGGAGGTCCGCGGTGGCGATGGAGAAGAAGTTCATCCCCGTGCCGCCCATGATGAACTGGTGATAGTTGTCACTCATGGCGTACTGGTCGGCGAGCGAGCGCAGATAGCGGGCATCGCCGTGAAGCATGTTGACGAAGCCCATGAGCTCGCCGCCCTGCCCGGGATCTTTCGCCGTAATGCCCGTCGTGTCGGCTCCCATGCCCGTGGTCACGGCAACCCAGGTGAAGAGGTCAGGTCGGGAGTTATCTCCACCGGTTTGTTGCCACATCTGGAAGAAGCGATGCACCGGATCGCCGGTAGCGGCTGACAGGTTTGCCGTGGCGCCGGGGAACGTGGCCGTGGGGCTTTCCTTCGGGTAAGGCACGTAGTGAGTGATGGAGAATGGACCCGGCGGCAGGTTGTTGGGAAAGCGCGCGTCGACGGTGTTGGTCACATCGTGGAAGCCCTGGTCCTGCACACCGATCAGCCGCGGTTGTGGCAGGACGGGGTAGGGGCCGGCTCGCTGCAAGTCGAGTGTGTAAGTGTCCTGCGGTATCGCCCGGTTCTGCGTCACCGATGCGTAGTAGGGGCCCGGATTGCCGTCGCCATCGACGATGCCCTCCGAGAGCAGGTTATCGACAGTCGATCCCGGCTTGGGCACGTAAGTGGCGAACAGACCGTCGAAAGTCTGGTTCTCGCCAATGATCACAATGAGATGCTCGATGGGCGTTTTGGGCCCATGCGCAGGGGCCCGCGCGTGATTTTCCGCGGGTGCCGGAGTCGCCCAGGACAGTGGACCCGCCATCCACAGACCCGCTGCCGCGAGACTCAACATCGCCGTCCGTCGTCTTTGTGCAAGAGGGGCGACGGGTGCATTCAGGGTTGTGTGATGTCTCAAGACTTTATTAACCTTTCTGAGTTTGCTGTGGTGCCATAATACTTTCAGCAGGCTTTCGCGGCACGACGTTTGCGACGTTCACTCTATAACAAAGACGGTGGACGACACTGCAATGACGCGTCTCAAGGTCGGGTTGCTGGTTGATGGTCCGGACGTCCCGAAATATGTCTATGACTTGATCGAGTGGGCCCGTGGCGCCCGCGAGATTCACATCACACACCTGGTCATCCACGAGCGTCCCGCGTGCTCTCGCTCGTCTCGGAGGCGGTTGCGGGACATCATTCGTAAGGGCTTGGCAAGCCACGCCCAGGCCGGACTCTGGCGTCTGAAAGAGCGCCTGGAGTCGCGCCGCCTGGCCCGTATCGAGGCATTCCAGGGTTACGACCGGAGCTACGACTGCCGGCCACTGGTGCCGGCCGAGATTCGCCTCAATCCGCAGATCTCCGCATCCGGATTTGTCTATCGGTTCAGTGACGAGGATGTGGCCCGGCTCCGCCAGGAGTCATTCGACCTTTTGCTGCGATGCGGAACCGGCATTCTCCGCGGAGCCATTCTGAGCTGCGCCCGCCTGGGCATCCTGTCATTCCATCACGGCGACAACCGGGTCAACCGGGGAGGGCCGGCGGGTTTCTGGGAAATCTATCACCGCCAGGAGCGTACCGGCTTTGTCCTGCAGAGACTGACCGAGGAGTTGGATGGCGGCGATGTGATCATGCGTGGCTATATCCCGACACAGGATACCCACCTGCTCAACTCGGTAACCCTGTACGCCAAGTCGTTTTATCGACTCCGCGGCTTGCTGCTGCGTATTGCCCAGACCGGCGAGCTTCCCGAGCCCGAAGCCCATTATCCCTACACCGGCAGGCTGCTCTCCACTCCGGTGTGCCACCAGGTGTTGGCTTATCTGTGCCGGCAAATCGCGCGTTCGGCGACCGCGAGGGTGCGCCGGGCGCTGCGCTACCGGGAGCGTTGGGATGTTTATTTCACCGATGCCGGGTGGCGCAGCGCGGTCATGTGGCGGGGGACCCGCCTCATCCATCCGGCGGGTCATTTCCTCGCCGACCCGTTCGTGGTGTCACGTGATGGGCGCACCTGTGTGTTTGCGGAGGAATTCGTTTTCGGCACCGGCAAAGGTCACATCACGGCATTCGAGATTTCCGACGGCATTGCGCGGGAGTTGGGAACGGCACTGCAGGAGAGCTTCCACCTGTCGTTTCCGTACCCGTTCGAGTTTGACGGCGGGCTGTTCATGGTCCCCGAGTCGCGCGAGGCAGGCCAGATCCGGATCTACGAGTGCGTCAAATTTCCGCTCGTGTGGCGCCTGAAGAGAGTCGTCATGCGCAACGTGGTGGCCGCGGACACCATGATTTTTCCGAAGAGCGGTCTGTGGTGGATGTTGACCAACATCAGTCAGACCGAGCCGCACGACTGCAGCTCGGAGCTCTATCTCTTCTCGGCGACCACGCCGCTGACCGATGAGTGGAAGCCGCACCCCCGCAATCCCGTGGTCGATGATCCCTTATCCGCCCGTAATGGCGGTCTGCTGGTCGATGAGCGTGAGGTGGTGCGGGTGGCGCAGAGTCCCCGCATCGGCTCGTATGGCGCCGCGGCACGCCTGTTCAGAATCAGCCGCCTGACGCCCGAGGAATACGTCGAGGAGCTGGTATCCAACATCACCCCCGACTTCGCCAGCGGCATTCACGGCAGCCATCATTTTCACTCCAACGGCCATTACAGTGTGTGGGATTCGAAGCGGTGGGAGCGGATCTGCCATGCCGATCTGAGCAAACCTCGCCCGGCGCCCCCGGACCGGGCGGAAGTCAGCTTGCGGTCGGATCAGTAGCAGCGGTCGTCGCGATCTCTGCACTCGCGCCAGTGATGCTCGTGGTACCACCGATGGTGGTGATGGTCGTAGTAGCCTTCCCGCGGCTCCTCGACGATGCAGCCTGACAAATTGAACAGCGTCAGACCCAACAGCAAACTACCCATAAAAATACGCAATTTGGTCATGGTGAACCTCCCGCCGCTGATTGGGCGTAATCAAAAGGGAGCTGCCGGGAGATGTCGCAAGGATTATGCCCATCGGGCCGGGCAGCCACTTTATCAGGCGCATTCAGGGTCAGTTCATTGGAGCCGAAACCGCTACATAGTCATCAGGGCTGAAGGCGGGCGCGGAAATGGCGTAAAAATACAGTGTGTTGGAGGAGGCGGCCTGCAATGAATGCTCTGCTCGCGGCGGTACGACCACGAGCGAGCCGGGGACGACCGTAACTTCCCGGCTACCCACCCGCACGGTGCCGGTACCCCGGGCGATCACAAAGTACTCCTCCGCGACCTTGTTGAGACTCGTGGCGGTCCTGTGGCCGGCCGCGAGCGAAAAATAAGCAATACTGCAACGTTCGCTATGTGCCGGTGCGGCGCGTCCCACCACTTCGGTGAGTTGGAACCCCAATGAGGCCTGTATGGACTTCATCTGGTCCACGTCGAACAGCAGGGGCGGCTCGCCCGAGTTGGAGACGGGTGTCTGCGGTGTGGATGACGGCCGTGTGATGAACTCCTTGCGGGTGAGCTGGGCGATGGTGTCCGCGAATTGCGGATACGCCTGGCTCAATTCGCTGCGATACCCCATCTCAAAATCGGCGTACGCAAACCCCGGGGCGAGCGTGTCCCCGAATATCGAATAGGTGTCGGGTCCCTTTCCGGTCGGCATCGCTCCTTGCCAGGAGCCGCGCGGCACCACGTACTGCAATTTCTGCCCGCCCAACACGTCCGGGCCTAACACCACGACTTCTCCGCGGCCATCCGGGTGCAGGACCAGCAGCCGCAGCGGATCGCCACCGTAGTAGTGCCACATCTCGTCGGTTTTCAATTTATGCAACGCCGAGAATTCGGTGCGCGTGATGAGCCCGATGATGGCATTGCCGGCGGCGCGTGCTCCGTCATAGCGCTGGGGCAGGGCGGTCTGCGGGATCATGTCCTCACTGCTGTATGTGAGGGTGAACCAAGGCCCTTCCTGGGGGACCTGTGTCATTTTGAAGTGCTCGATCAGTGCCCTGGCGCTGGGCCTGGGAGCGGCGCTCGAGGGTGTGGAGAGTAATCCGCTCAAAACGAGCAGCAGCACGAGCGGGCGTGTCATTGTGATTTTCCCCGGGGCGTATGGACTCGAGGCCAGTCTACCGGGGCCAGGGAACTCGCGTCGTCTTCCACGACTACGACGCGAGTCGCAGCGGCGGACTATTTTTTCGTGTAGACGATCTTCTTCGCGCCCGCTTCGCAGGTGCCGATGACCTTGCTGTCCCCCGCCTGGTCGGCAGGGACCACGTCCAGCGTGTAGCCGCTCACGTGCTTGGCATCCAGCTTGGCGGCGATGGCCGACTTCACCTCTTCACAGGGCGTGGCGAGGACGGCGGTCGACATCGTGAGGGTGGCGACCAATAGGACATAAGCTTTCATTCGACAGTCTCCGAGGGCTCGTTTGGCGTGGAGAGAATTCTAACCTGTCGCCGGATGCAGACGGAATGAAACGGGCGGTGGCGTGTTGGAAGTGTGATGTGTAGCGAGACCCGCTGGGGGTACTAAGGTCTTGGAATCGACAATGAAGCGAGCATGGGTAGCGATGGCCGCGCTATTGGGGTTCGGGGCTGCCGCTGCCCGGGCGGGCGACGTGTGCAATGGCCTGGTACCGGCGGCTGCCCGCGCGGCCATTGAAAAGCAGTACCCGAAGTTCAGGCTGCCGCACGAGTCGGACTATGACCCGGTCGACATCAAGGATGGACAGGGCGGTGTGCAATGCCTGGGCATTGCCAAGGGCAGCTATCACCGCGGCGACGGTGTTGAATACGCTCTGAATATCACTTCGACCAACGCACCTCACACGGTACTGGTCGTGGCCTACCAGTCAGGCACGACCTGGCAGGTGGAGCTGATCTGGGATTGGGGCTCCGCCACGCTCGGTAGTATGTATGCCGGCACCGCGGTCGCAGGCACCTACGCGCGAACCGAGACCCTGGACGGACCCGCGAACGAGCCGGGTGAGCGCCTGGCCTACAAGTCCAGCCATGACGGGGTGATAGCGGGGCAGATCGAGTCCAGTGGCGCGGCCTTCTTCTTCGACGGCAAACGTTGGCTTCACATCTGGGTGTCCGGCTGAAGTAAAGGCCGCGCGCATACCGTGCCGCGGGTCTACTGGGCTGCCGGAACCACCGGGTAGGCGTTCTGCACGAGTTGAGTGAACTGTGCGTCGAAGAACACCCCTGCCGAAGGCGGGTTGGGCAGCGAGCCGGTCAAGGTATTGTTGGCCAGTGCGTTGGAGTGCGCCGGGTTGCAGTTCTCGTCGGCGTTGCCGCTGACATAGGCCGTGCTGGTCTTGTAAGTCCCGTCGGATTCTCCCGGCGGCTTTATCCATACAAAGGCCTGGAGTTGGGAGAAGTAACCCATGGGGCTGGTGGTCGGTGGTACCCCTAACCCGGCGCCGGTCTGGTTGCACCATTGTCCGCGAGCCGTGCGCTTGTCGATTGCCGTGGTACGCACGAAGGTGTCCAGCACGGTGCTGGTGCTCGGGCCGGCCGGACGAGCCGTACCTCCCCATCCGTTGCGTGAAGTGTCGATCAGAAAGCCGATGGTGGAAGGGAAGCCGGCGTTCACAAAGGCCGTGTACAGCGCCGCGTCGTAGTCTGCTTCATCGATATATGGGTTGTATTGGTAGAACGTGGAGGCCATCACGGGCTGGCCGCTGACCTGCTCGGTTGCCGTCAGGAAAGGCTCCCTGGCCGGCACGTAGTTGGCGGTGTTGCTGATGAAGCCGTCGATGCTGTTGACGCCGTCAGTCGTCCCTTGTACGAGCTTCAGGTACTGGCTCACGGCGGGTGTGAAGTTGCTGGGCCAGCCGAGCCACGCCGACTGTCCGACATCGAGATAGAGGTAGGAGTTGGTCACGGCGTGCAACTGGTTGATGGCGTACTGAATGCCCTGTACGTACACACCGCTGGTCTGGGCGGACACACAGTTGGCAATCGGGCTCGGGCTGCCGTTGGCGTTGGTGACCAGGTTTGGAACGGAGTCGGGCTCTATGATCAGAACAAAGCGCAGATTCGGGTTCGTAGCGTAGGGCTTCAGGGTATTCGCAATGGGCGTGATGTAGTCCTGCTCATACGTATCCAGGCCGCTCAGGGGTTGAGCAGGCGGATTGGCCGCAATGCTGAGCTCGCCGTTGGAGGCCAGGGCCGCGCAATCACGGTCGGGAAGGTCGTAAATCACCAGCGTGACCACCACGGGCTCCGAGCCGGACTGTTGTGACAGTGCCGCGGTGATGTGTTGTGCCAGGCTCATCCGGCCGCCGTTGGCGCTGCCCCCGCTGATGGCGCCCATGTGATCCAGCCAGACGGCGGTCGAGTAGCGGCCCACGGTGGTCATCTGTGCCGCCAAGGTGGCGTTGGTAGCCTGTGTTTGCGAGGCGACCGCTTGCACTTCCTTGGTGTAATCGGGGTTTATGTACAGGGTGGCGCCGGCAAAGGGGTTGATGACGTGTTGGGCGGTGCCGGTGCTGGCGGTGGAACCGGTGGTGCCCGTCGAGCCGGTAGTCCCCGTGCTGCCAGTACTGGTGGTTCCTCCAGCGGTGTTTGTCCCGCCGGAGCTGCTCGAGCTGCCCGACGATGTTGACGACGTACTGGTCGAGGCTGTCGAGCCCATGCCCGTACCCGTGTTCCCGCCGCCTCCACAGGCAGCCAGTGTCAGGCTGAGGAGCAACAACGATACAGTGCGCGCCTGTGCAGGCGTGCAGGCAACCAACAGACTTTCCCGATTCATACAGTCTCCTTTTGCGCAGGC
>Ga0105239_10010345_pt1 | contig 10446 bp, 6 predicted proteins | sample KBSC44metaG_FD_92761 | JGI IMG/M metagenome (GOLD analysis project Ga0105239, IMG submission 92761) | Corn rhizosphere microbial communities from Kellogg Biological Station, Michigan, USA - KBS C4-4 metaG | ecosystem: Host-associated > Plants > Roots > Rhizosphere > Soil | place: Michigan, USA...
AAAAAAAATGAAATTACTCGATACCCGCCAATACCTGGATATGCGGCGCGAAGCGTTTAAAAATAATGGCGCTACACCGAACCCCAATGCTGACTATGACCTGACCTTATGGGATACCACACGAAATGCGGACTGGCAAAAAGAACTGATTGGCGGCACGGCACAATACATTGACCTTCAGACATCTGTGTATGGCGGCAATACCAATACGCAGTACCTGATTGGTGCAGGCTATCATAAAGAGACAACCGTATTTCCAGCAAGCTTTAATGATCAGAAAGGGTCGGTACATTTCAATATATCCAACTCTTCTCCCGATAAGAAATTCAAAATTTTACTATCCGGCGTCTATACAATAGACAATAACAAGTTGAGCGGCTATGATCTGACTGAACAAGCTTTGAAACTCCCTCCCAATGCACCAAAATTGTATACAGAGGATGGAAGTTTGAACTGGGCCCCTAATGCAGCCGGAACAACCACCTGGCAGTATAACAATCCGGCTGCCATGTTATTACTGGGATATAAGACCATCACCAACAATCTGGTGAGCAATGCGGTAATAAGCTACGAGGTGATCCCTCGCCTGCAGATAAAAAGTAATTTTGGCTATACGAATATGCAGACTAACGGGGTACAAACTATTCCCCTCGAAGTGAACGCTCCTTCAACCTGGTCTTACAATCAGCGTAGCACCACTTTTGCTAATGGTAATATCCATTCCTGGATCGTAGAGCCACAGGTAAGTTACAGCAAGGTCATTAAAAAGGGAGAACTAACGGTATTGGCCGGCGCGACAATCCAGCAGGATGCAAATTCAGGACAGGAGATTCTTGCCAGTGGGTTTAACAGCAACCTGGTGATGGAAGATATTGCTTCGGCAACAACTCTTTCCCCTTATACCAGGGCGAATTCAATTTATAAATACGCGGCCATTTTTAGCCGCCTCAACCTCAACTGGGATGAAAAATATTTGGTGAACCTGACAGCGCGTAGGGACGGCTCAAGCCGGTTTGGCCCAGCCAACCAATTTCACAATTTTGGCGCCATTGGTTTGGGGTGGATCTTTTCCAGGGAGCAACTATTTATAAGAGCCATCCCTATTCTTAGCTTTGGGAAGATACGAGTGAGCTATGGCACTACCGGAAGCGATCAGGTCGGCGATTATACGTTCATGGACCTTTATAACAGCGTCAATGCCGGCGTTCCATACTTGGGGACTGTTGGGATTGCCCCTGGCAGCATTTTTACCCCCGACCTTGCCTGGGAGGAAACAAAAAAAATGGAAGCTGGTCTTGAATTAGGTTTCTTTAAAGATCGGATTCTTTTTACCAGCAGTTTTTACCGTAACCAGTCCTCTAATCAATTATTGGCCTATCCCCTTCCGGCTATCACTGGTTTTACTTCCGTGCAGAAAAACCTAAACGCTGTAGTCCAAAATCAAGGATGGGAATTTGAGTCCCGGACAGTGAACATAAAAAGCAAAGATTTTGAGTGGACCAGTTCTTTTAATATAAGTATGAATCGGAATAAGCTGATTTCCGGCACTCCTAGTCTTGATGCATATTATCAAGCCAGAATAGGCCATCCCTTATCGTCTCAATTTGTCTATCATTTTCTGGGTGTCGACCCTTTTACCGGTCTATATCAGATAGCTGACAGCCATGGTAGTCCTACCACTTCACCTAACCCATTGACAGACGCTACCGTTTTAATTGATCTTACCCCCAGATTTTACGGCGGATTTCAAAACAATATTAACTACAAAGGCATCCAACTGGATTTTCTCTTTCAGTTTACAAAACAACCCTCCTGGCAGCAATATTTGTACAACCGTATCCCTGGTTTTTTTATCAGTTCTTCGGGTTCTAACCAGCCGGTGACTGTGCTGAATCGCTGGCAACAACCCGGCGATGTTAAGTCAATCCAGAAATTCAGCCAGGATAACAGCGTTTACACTGCGTGGAATAATGCACAGCAAAGCGACCAATCTTATGGAGATGCTTCTTATATACGGCTTAAGAATATGTCCCTATCATGGCAATTGCCATCCCAATGGAAAAAAAAGCTGCACTTGCAAAATGCCAGGGTGTATGTTCAGGGGCAAAATCTATTGACAATAACAAGATTCCAGGGCTTGGATCCGGAAGCTAAAAGCCCCACTCGTTTGCCTCCGCTAAGGATGGTCACGCTAGGAATCCAGACAACACTATGAAAATTATCCTGAACGATAAAACATTCTTATAATATGATTATCCGCGTAAAAATATTGTCCCTGGCTGTTCTTTTTTCAGGATTCGCGGTTATACAAACCGGGTGCAAAAAGCTAGTAACCGTCGATTCGCCATCCAATGGCTTAACAAGTGAAAATGTCTATACAAATGATGCTACTGCCTCGGCAGTATTAATAAGTCGATATGCAGGTCTTGGATCTAGCACCCCCTTGAGAGCGTTTTCAATCAATAGTATTTCCCTGGTATCTGGACTATCTGCCGATGAGCTAACACTATATGGGGGCGTCGCAAATACGAATACCACCCTTGCACAATATTATTTAAATAGTCTTTCGGCTGGTACATCTACCAGTTCATCCTCAACTATTTGGAGTGATTTTTATTCCAACGTTTACGCCGTGAACCTTGCATTGGAACGATTAGCCGTTTCGGGTAGTCTAACTCCCGCTGTAAAGCAACAGTTAATGGGAGAAGCAAAATTCCTCCGCGCTTTTTACTACTTCTACCTGGTCAATCTATATGGGGACGTGCCATTGACCATCACCAGTGATTACCGTGTTGACGCAGTACTTTCTCGTGCCCCCCAGGCACAGGTGTATCAGCAGATCACTGCCGATCTGAAAGATGCACAAAACCTCCTTACAGGTGGTTATGTCGGCTCCGATGCCAAAAGCAGTACAACGGAAAGGCTGAGACCCAATAAATGGGCGGCTACCGCATTACTGGCGAGAACTTATTTGTACCGGCAACAATGGGATAGTGCGGAACTAGAAGCAACTGCAGTGATCAACAACACAAGTTTATACGGTCTTTGCCCCATCCTAAATAATGTATTTCTCAAAAACAGTACCGAATCTATCTGGCAAATACAACCAGTAAATCCCGGATGGAATACGGAAGATGCCCGGATTTTTATCCTTCCTTCTACTGGTCCCACAGGTAACTCCTCCGTTACAGGTTACCCAGTTTACCTCAGTTCTCGTTTGTTTGACAGCTTTGAGGCGTCAGATCAGCGTCGGGTAGATTGGGTAGACAGTGTAACTGTAAATGGAAGTACCTATTATTATCCTTATAAATACAAGAGCGCCACCCTAAATGCGCCAGTTACGGAATATCTGATGGTATTTCGCTTAGCCGAGCAATATTTAATACGGGCCGAGGCAAGGGCATGGCAAAATAATATCGGAGGGGCGACAAGCGATTTGGATACGATAAGAAAAAGGTCCGGATTGCCGGACATTTCTGCAAATGATCAGACTTCGTTGATAGCAGCCATTTTACATGAGCGTCAGGTTGAGTTATTTACTGAGTGGGGAAATAGGTGGCTCGATCTAAAAAGAACACGCAACCTGGATATCGTGATGGATTCCGCCGCACTAGACAAACACACGAACTGGAATAGCAATTGGCGGTGGTACCCGATACCGTCCTATGAAATTGTTCAGGACCCGCATCTGGTACAGAATCCGGGTTATTGATAAGTAATATTTTTCATTTCATAAACAATAAATAAAAACTTATATGAAGTACTTATTTTGTATTTTAATCGCATCTGTAGCCGTAGCAACAGGCTGCAAAAAAGATAAAAAAATGGGCCTGGCTGTATTGAGCACTTCATCAGCCAGCAATATTACGTCTACCTCAGCGCAACTAGGGGGCAATATTACAGACAATGGGGGGTCATCCATTACCATGCGTGGCATTTGTTGGGCTACGCATTCCGTGCCAACTGTCAGTGACAGCATCACTTCAGATGGGTCAGGATCCGGCGCATTCACCAGTTCTTTAAATGCATTGTTTGCCAATACCACTTACTATGTTCGGGCTTATGCCATAAATAGTAGCGGTACAGCATATGGAAATGAAGTAAGCTTTGTCACCGCGAAAGGCTTGGCAACGATCACAACTACTGCCATCACCAATATTTCTCAGCAAACTGCTTCAGCCATGAGCGGTGGAAATATCATTAGCGACGGCGGTGCCGCCATAACGGCAAGAGGCATTTGTTGGTCTACTACAGCACATCCAACGATTACCAATTTAAAAACTTCAGACAGCATCGGCACAGGCACATTTACCAGCACACTATCCCCGTTGGTCTCTCAATCCACCTATTACGTTAGGGCATACGCCACTAATAGCTTTGGTACGGCTTATGGCAATGAGTTAAGCTTTACTACCGGTTCACTCAATTCAGTTGTTGATATAGACGGGAACGTATACCCATATGTAGTGATTGGCAATCAAACATGGATGGCTTCTAATCTAAGGACCTCTCATTTTAATAACGGAGATCCTATAACGAATGGTCTATCAGGTTTTGATTGGTATGCAAATTCACTTGGGGGTGGCACAATACCTGCGTATACTTTTCCAAATGGAGATTCAAGTACTAATAATGCTTATGGAAAGTTGTACAATACTAATGCAATAAATGACAATCGAAACGCTTGCCCCTTGGAATGGCATGTGTCAACATCTGATGATTGGGATACCTTATTGGTAAATCAAGGAATGACACAGTCGGATATCGATAATTGGAACCCAGGTAATATCGCTGCCAAATTATTAGAGGGAGGGTCTTCCGGATTAAATCTTCAGGAGGCCGGGCACTTAGATATACTTGATGTCAATACTTGGCAATACAATTATTTTCAACAATGGGGTAGTTACCTGACAACCACCATCATGTTCGGCTACAATAATTATCTGGTATTTAATGGGCCGGCTGGACCCAATGGCATCTATTTTGGGCGATCTAATCATGTAGCCTTTGCTGTACGTTGTGTTAAAGATTGACACTTCTTTTTAAATCGATAAACTAATTTTAATGAAACGATTTTTTGGTTTCATGACAATGTTATTATCTGTGATGGCAAGCGCCCAATCGACAGATAATTCGACAGTTGATACTATTAATACAGGCATCCGTTTCGAAACGGGGCTTAATTGGGAAGAGATACTTACAAAAGCAAAGACAAGAAATAAAATAATTTTTATGGATTGCTATACTACTTGGTGTGGTCCCTGTAAAGAAATGGAAAAGTCTGTTTATTCCTTAGAAAAGGTTGGAAAATATTTCAATGATAAATTCATTTCCGTAAAAGCACAGATGGATACATCAAAAAAAGATGGGGAGGCCGTAAAAAGTTGGTATGCCGATGCCCATTACATCCAGGAGAAATATAAGGTGGATGCTTTCCCAACCTTTCTTTTCTTTACACCTGATGGAAAAATCCTATATAAAAGTATAGGAGCAAAGGAACCTGATGAATTTCTTGCACTGGCGGCTGACATCTCAAACCCTGAGAGGGACTATTATAAGCTTTTGGAACATTTCAAACAAGGAAAAACAAATTTGACTGAAATGAGCTATTTAGCTCGCACCGGTTTATTACTGAGGGATACCGTTACGTCTCAACAAGTGGCAGATGAGTATATTGCCCAATTGAAAAATGAGACATTCCTGACAAAAGAAAATATTCAATTTTTGTATGAATTTACTAAAAGATCAAAAGATAAAGGCTTTAATTTGTTCTACCAAAATGCTGATAGCATTAATAAAATAATGGAAAATGATACTTATGCCCAGCAATTTGTCCATTCAATCATTTATAAAGAGATAGCCCTTCCCCTAATGGAAAAAGCTGATAGATCTATTGGCTCAGTTCCCGATTGGTCTGATATTGCATTTGAGATCAACAAAAAATACAACTCATATTATTCAGAAAGAGTAGTTACTGGGGCAAGGTGTGCATGGGAACTCAATCACAAACACTGGTCGGAGTATATAAAATACCTTGTACTTTTTCAGGAAAAATTCGGATCTAAAACCAATAATGATGCGATGGCGTCACTTCTTTTGAATAATTATGCCTGGGATGTATTCCGATATGGACATAATAAAGAGGAATTAAGCAAAGCTCTTTCCTGGAGTAGTAAGGCAGTAATGATGCACCCCACGGCAAACTGGATGGATACGTATGCCAATATCCTCTATAAACTGGGTCAAAATAAACTGTCTATCAGATGGGAGGAGATTGCTGCAAAACTTTCTCCAAATGACAAAGATATTCAGACAAATTTAGAAAAAATGAAAAAGGGAGAACCTACCTGGCCAGCAAATTAAACGGCGCACCTGGAATAAACTGTATTTTTGGCATAAAATATAATCAGCAGGTAATGCTTATTCTCCTGATAATTTTGTAAATTAAATCATGAAGCACCTTATCTTTTTCCTTTTGCATTCGAGCTATATCCTCGGTGTATTAGCTCAGAAACCTGCATTAGATACCGCTGCAATCAGAAAATGGGCTGCCGTTGGAGGGGGCGCCATCAGCAACGACGGAAATTATGTGAGTTATTATATCTATAACCAGCCATATCCAAGCCGACGCCTAATTCTGCAATCTACCTTGGGCGACTGGAAAAAAGAGTTTACCGGTGCTTCATCGGTTAGTTTTACCAACGACAGCAGACATGCTATTTTTAAAACAGGCAACGACAGTTTGTGCATATTGAACCTAGGAAAGGATGAGTTGACCCAAATTCCTCTGGTCAGCGGGTATGATCTACCCAAGAACGATCAGGGTAATTGGCTGCTGTATCGTCCAACTTCACAAGGAAAAGAAGTAGTGTTACTCAATCTGGCTAACGGCCAGGAGCAGCGTTTCTTTTCGGTAATGAATTATCTTTTAGCAGATAATTGTAAACGCTTATTATTGGAGACGGAGATAAAAAAAGACAGCAACACGAAAGCCTGTCTGCAGTGGGTGGACTTGCCAAGCGGAGAGACAAGGCATATTTGGCCTTTCAAGATACAGGACGGAAAGCCAGCAAACTACGCATTTAATGTACAGGGCGATCAACTCGCTTTTATCGTGGAAAAGAATAAAGGTACCCAACCCACATATGAGCTATGGTATTATAAGTCGGGCATGGATACCCCTGTCTGCCTGGCAAACAATGAAACTCCTTCCCTGGAAGTTGGTCTAGTGCCGGGCAATCGAAGCCCAGCATTCAGTGCGGACGGCAGCCGGATAATTTTCGGGTTGGTGCCGATTGAAACCCGCCAACCAAAGCCAGGCGCGGTGAATGTGGATATCTGGAGCTATACAGATACGGAGTTACAACCCATCCAATTAGCGACATTAAAACAGGGTATCGGCTATTCTGCCGTGATCAGTATTGCGGATAAAAAAGTCATTCGGCTTGAACAAAACGACGAAAGCATTGTCGGACGCAGCGATAGTTTTGTGCTCGTCATGCATGCCTTGGGGAATAATGGCATATTTGAGGCCGGCTGGAATTCCGCTGCACAACTCTCTTATTGGCTGATATCTACCACGGATGGTTCCAGAAAATTAATAAAAGATCATATTGTAAACCCTCAAGGCGAGGTAGCGTTATCCCCGGGAGGCAGATGGATTATTTACTATGACTTTCAGCAGAAGAATTATTTTAGCTATGAAATAGTCACAGGGATTACAAGGAATATTACTAAGGGGAGCCATACCGTCTGGGAAGAGGAGGATAATGACAATCCAGAAGTTCAACTTGCCTGGGTCCCGTGGCAAAAAACTTGGTTATGGCGTGACGGAGATCTGCTGATCTATGATAGTTACGATATATGGAGAGTGGCTCCTACCAACGTTCATCCACCTTTGAATCTTACCAATGGATACGGTCGTAGACACCGGATTAAATTCAATTGGGTGGATGAAGGTAGCAGGGCCCAGGATACTGTCTTGCGGAAGGACGCTCCTCTGATGCTCTCCGCATTCAATACGATCAATAAGGACCGGGGATTTTACAGCAAGGCGCCAGAGGCCAGTGGTGATCCGGACTCATGTGTAATGGGGCCATTTGTATTCGGTCAATGGGATGGATACGGAACATATAATTATCCACCATTGAAAGCAAAGGAGGCGGAAGTTTATTTAATGTCACGTATGAGCGCAAATAAAGCTCCCAACTATTGGGTGACCCACGATTGTAAACACTTTATGGCTTTGACGAATGTCCAGCCGCAGAAAGATTATAACTGGATGAAAGCAGAACTGGTACGTTGGAAGACCTTAGATGGCAGTATTTCAAATGGAATTTTGTATACACCGGAGAATTTCGATCCTCAAAGAAAATATCCACTTATTTTTGACTACTACGAAAAGAGATCTAATGAACTTAATTTATATATCCGTCCCAAGGCCTCCGAAGATCGCATAAATATTTCTTGGTATGTGAGCCATGGCTACCTGGTGTTTACGCCGGATATCCATTATAAAATAGGGCAGCCTGGACAAAGTGCCTATAATTCCGTAGTATCCGCCGCACTCTATTTGGCCGGTAAGCCTTGGGTGGATGCAAGCAAGATGGGCATCCAAGGTCATAGTTTCGGAGGATACGAGACGAATTATATTATAACGCATAGTAAACTATTTGCAGCGGCCTGTTCGGCATCGGGATTCTGCGATTTAATGAGTTGGTATGGGTCTATTCTTCGTGGCGGATTCCCCGTTTACTGGGCGGAAAGAACGCAGGGTCGGATAGGTGCTAGTCCCTGGCAGATTCCGGACCTTTATATCAGCAATTCCCCGATCTTCAAAGCTGATAAGGTAAGCACCCCTTTATTGATGATGAGTAATGCAGGGGACAGGAACGTGCCTTTTGCGCAGGGTGTTGAATTTTTTACAGCATTGCGCCGTCTTGGGAAAAAGGTATGGATGCTACAGTATGACGAGGGATCCCATTCTGTGGGAAGAGGCGAAGGGGCGGAAGACTATAGTATACGGATGTTTCAATTTTTCAATCATTATTTAAAAGGGATGCCCGCACCCAAATGGATGACAAGGGGGATTCCTGCCAAGTTGAAGGGTGTTGACGATGGATTGGAACTGGATGGCGAAATTTCCACTCCTGGGGCAGGTTTGAATGTGGGGTTCCCTTAAAAGCAATGGTGGGTGTTATTTTCCAACTGCGACCGCATCGTAGTGTAACCCAAGATTATTTTGAACGCAAGTGCCGGTACCATCGAATGTCCATGAGTTTTTTTCTCACCAGTACCGGTCACACCACAAGGATGTATAGAAGCTCCACTAGGATTGTTCCTAAAGTCGACTCTGACCGAAACAACACAAGTACTAGCACAATAGACAGTGCCGCAACCGAAAAAGTTGGCTTTAACTGCCAATGCGCTTCTTACAGTAGCTACAACAACAAAGCTGTTAATGAAATTTTTATACTTTTCATAATAAATATATTTTAAAAGAGAATAAATTACACCCCCCTTGTAAAAATGGCGGACCTATTTAAAAAATCAAATAAATCCGCCTATAACGCTTACATACAATTTGAATTATTCTATCAATTCCATTAAGAGAGATTTACATTTTATCCTTTCAATAAAGACAAATGTGCAGGAGCTTAATTTCCCACAGGCACTGCTTCATATTTCAATCCCAAATTATTTTGCCTGCAAAAATTGGTCTCATCGAATATATACGAATGGTTCTCTACACCACTGGTTGTACCACATGGATTCGTAAAAGCGCCGCTAGGATTGTTCCTGAAGTCAACTCTGCTGGAAGTAATACAAGTACTAACGCAATAGACGCTGCCTGCATTGAAAAAGTTCCCTTCAACTGCCAATGCGCTACCCACTACTACTACTACAGCAAAACCAGTAAGAAATAATTTATTTTTTTTCATAACGAAAATATTTAAAAGAGTATAAAGTTATGCGCTTGTTGTAAAAATGACGGACTTATTGCAAAGAACAATAAGTCCGCCTATACTACTTACATACAATTTTGAACTATGCTCTCATTATATTAGAGAGCATCCATTGTCTCATTTGCACGAAGATATTGGGAGGTAATTTAATTTCCAGTTGCAGTTGCACTGTATTTCAATCCCAAAGCATTTTGTGTGCAAGCATTGTTCTCATCAAATATCCATGAGTGTTTTTCTACACCACCGGTTGTACCGCATGGATTTGACAAGCCCCCATTAGGATCGTTCCTAAGGTCAACTCTGGTAGAAGTAGCACAAGTGTTAGCACAATAAACGCTGCCGGAACCGAAATAGTTTGTAACTGCCAGTGCGCTTCCTACAGTAGCTACAACAGCGAAAGCTGTTAAAAACATTTTTGCTCTTTTCATAATAATGGCGCTTTTTAATTCAAAAAGCTAAACTTTTTTTTATTAAACCTGCC